>Ga0210059_1001978_pt1 | contig 31641 bp, 40 predicted proteins | sample Ectturendosymbi2_FD_188042 | JGI IMG/M metagenome (GOLD analysis project Ga0210059, IMG submission 188042) | Ecteinascidia turbinata endosymbiont from Florida, USA - Sample 2 (SPAdes) (version 2) | ecosystem: Host-associated > Tunicates > Ascidians > Unclassified | place: Key West, Florida... | reverse complement strand
CGTGTGCAAGCATTGAATGCTGCTTACTGTGTGCATGCAGGAAAAGCTTAAACCTTACGCGAACTCAAAACCTAACCCTAACTGAACCCTCACGCCAACGCTAACCCCAAGCCTTAAACATAACCATGCAAACAGTTCCTGTTGTGTACTGTGTGCATGCAGTGCACTTACTGCCAGATGTGCTTGCAGTGAACTTTATGCATGCGGTGCACTGTGTTCATACCCTCTAGTGTTTCCAAGTAGCACGTGCAGTATACCGTGTACATGCAGCGCACTGTGTGCTTGCAAGGCACTTAGTGCAAGCAATGCATATTGTGTACTGTGTGCAGCCAGTCGACTGTGTGCAAGCAGTGTGCTGTGTGCATGCAGTGTACTGTGTGCAATGACTCTATGAAGTGTACTGTGTGCATGCGGTGCACTATGTGCAAGCCGTGTACTGAGTGCAGGCAGTGCACTTTGCGCAGGCAGTATTATGTGTGCATACAGCGTACCGTGTTCAAGGACTGCATACAGGGCACTGTGTGCAAGGACTGCATTTATTGTACTGTGTGCATGCACTGTCCTGTGTGCATGCAGTGCACTGTGTGGAAGCAGAACATGCTATGTATTGTGTGACGGCAGTGCGTATTGCGTAGTAGATGCACAGTGTGCAACAGAGCACGCAGTGTACTGTGTACATGCAGTCCACTATCTGCATGCAGAGCATGTAGTGCAGTGTGGGGATGCACTGCACTGTGTGCAAGCAGTGCATGTAATGCACCGTGCGCACGCAGTGCACTGTGGGCATGCAGTGAATGCTGTGTACTGTGTGGAATCATTCTACTGTGCGCAGACAGTGCATTGCATGCAAGCAGTGCATGCAGTGTACTGGGTGTTAGCAATGCCCTGTGTGCCAACAGCACACTGGGTGAAAGCTGTGCATGCAGTGTACCGTGTTCAGGCAGGGCGCTGAGAGCAAACATTGCAAGCAGTGCACTGTGTGCAGGCAGTGAACTGTGCACTGACAGTGAACTGTGTGGCAGTAGTGCATGCAGTGTACTGTGTGCATGTAGTGCACTATGTGCTGGTAGTGCATGCAGCGTACTGTGTGCAAGCAGTGCACTATGTGCAAGTAGTGCATGCAATGTGCTCTGTGCATGCGGTGTACTATGTGCAAGTATTATATGCATAACACTGTCTGCAGGCAGTGCACAGTGAACAGGTAGTGAACTGTGTGGAAGTAGTGCATGCAGTGTACTTTATGGATGAAATCCACTGCGTGCAAGCAGTGCATGCAGTGGACTGTGTGCAGGCACTGCACCGTGTGGAAGCAGAGCATGTTGCTTACTGTATGCATTCAAGGCAAACCCTATACCTAATCCGAACTCAAATCCTAAAACTAACTGACCCTTAACGCCAAACCTCACATTAAACCTTGAACATAACAATGCAAGCAGTTCCTGCAATGAACTGTGTGCATGTTGTGTGGTCTGTGCACACAGTGCACTGTGTTCATACCCTCTTAGTGTTTCCAAGCAGTGCGTGCAGTATACCGTGTGCATGCAGTACACTTTGTGCAAGCAGTTCATGCAGTGCACCGTATGCATATCGGCGAACTGTGTGCATGAAGTGCACAGTATGCAAGCCGTGCATGCAGTGCACTGTGTGCAAGAAGTGCATGCAGTCTACTGTGTGCAGTGAGTGCAATATGTAAAAGCAGTGTAGTGTGTGCATGCGGTGTACTGTGTGGAAGCAGTGTATGCAGTGCAATTTCTGACGGCAACGCGTTGTGCGCAGTAAGTGCACTTTGTGCAAGCAGTGACTGCAATGCACTGTGTGAAGGCGGTGCACTCTCTGCAAGCAGAGCATGCAGTTCACTGTGCGCAGGCAGTGCCCTGTTTGGAAGCAATGCACTGTGGGCACGCTGTGCATGCAGTATACTGTGTGCAAGCTGGGCACTGTGTGCAAACATTGCATGCAGTGCACTGTGTGCGGACAGTGCACTGTGTACAGGCAGTGAACTGTATGGCAGCAATTCATGCAGTGCACTGCGTGCATGAAGTGCACTATGTGCAGGCAATGCAAGTATTGCACTGTGTACAGGCAGTGCACTGTGAACAGGCAGTGAATTGTGTGGAAGAAGTGCATGCAGTATACTGTGTGCATGAAGTGAACTGTGTGCAAGCAGTGCATGCAGATGACTGTCTGCAGGCACTGCACAGTGTGCAAGAATTGAATGCTGCTTACTGTGTGCATGCAGGGCAAACACGAGACCTAACCCGAATTCAAACCCTAAGCCTAACTGAACCCTAACGCAAACCCTACCCATAAACCTTAAACATAACCATGCAAGCAGTTACTGTAGTGGACTGTTTGCACGCAGTGTAGAGTGTGCATGCAGTGCACGGACTGCAAGCAGTGCTTGAAGTGAATTTTGCACATGCAATGCACTGTGTTCATACCCTCTAGTGTTTCCAAATAGTGCGTGTAGTATATTGTGTGCATGAAGTGCACTTTTTGCAAGCTGTTCATGCAGTATACCGTGTGCAAACAGCGCACTGTGTGCATGCAGTGCACAGTGTGCAACCACTGCATGCAGTTCATGCAGTGCACTATGTGCAAGCAATGCATGCAGAGCAATGTGTGCACTCAGTGCGCTCTGTCCAAGAGGTGTACTATGTGCATGGAGTGTACTATGTGTAAGCCGTGTATTGAGTGCAGGAAGTGCACTGTGCGCATGCAGTGTACTGTGTGCATGCAGTAAACTCTGTGCAAGGACTGCATGCAGTGTATTGTGTGCATGCAGTGTCCTGTGGGCATAATGCATTGTGTGCATGCAGTGTACTGTGTTCGTGCCGTACTGTGTTTGCAAGGAGTGCATGCAGAATACTATGTGCATGCAGTGCACTGTGTGCATGCAGTGAACTGTGCGCAGGCGGCGCACTGTGTGCAAGCAGTGCATCGTGTGCATGAATCGTGTGCTTGCAGTGCGTCGTGTCATGCAGTGCACTGTCTACAAGCAGTGCGCGCAGTGATCTCTGTGAATGAAGTTCATTGTGTGCGAGCAATGCATGCAGTGAACTGTGTGCATACAGTGTACTGTGTTCACGCCGTACAGTGTTTGCAAGCAGTGCCTGCAGTATCTCTGTGCATTCAGTGCACTCTGTGCAAGGCGTCCATGCAGCTTACTGTGTGCTGGAACTGCACCTTGTGCAAGCCGTTCATCCTGTTGACTATGTTCATGCAGGGCAAACCCTAAACCTTACCCTTACCCAAACCCTAACGCAAACCGAACTCTTACACCAACCCTAACCCTCAACCCTAAACATAATCATGCAAGCAGTTCATGCAGTGTACTGTGTGCATGCAGGGCCCTGTGTGCATGCAGTGAACTGTGTGCATGCAGTGCGTTGTGTTCATACCCTATAGTGATTCCAAGCTGCGCATGCAGTATACTCTGCGCATGCAGCGCCCTGTGTGCATGCAGTGCACAGTGTGCAAGCCGTGCATGTAGTGCACTGTGTGAATGCAGTGCATGTAGTGCATGTAATGTACCGTGCGCACGCAGTGCACTGTGGGCATGCAGTGCATGCTGTGTACAATGTGGAAGCATTGTACGATGCGCAGACAGTGCACTGAATGCAAGCAGTGCATGCAGTGTAGTGCGTGCATGCAGAGCCCTGTGTGCAAGCAGTGCACTGTGTGCATGCTGTTCGTGCAATTTACTGTGTGCAAGCAATGCACTGTGTACAGGCAGTGAATTGTGTGGATGCAGTGCATGCAGTGCAGTGCGTGCATGAAGTCCGCAATGTGCAGGCCGTGCATGCAATGCACTGTGTGTAAGCTGTGCACTGTGAACAGGCAGTGAACGGTGTTGAAGCAGTGCATACAGTGTACTGTGTGCATGGAGTGCACTGTTTGCAAGCAGTGCATGCAGTGGACTGTGTGCAAACACTGCACCGTGTGTAAGCATTAAATGCTGCTTACTGTTTGCATGCAGGCAAACCTTGAACCTTACCAGAACTCAAAACCTAACCCTAATTGAACTCTAACGCCAACCCTAACCCCAAACCTTAAACATTACCATGTAAGCAGTTCCTGCAGTGAACTGTGTGCATGCAGTGCACTGTGTGCATGCAGTGCAGTGTCCGCAAGCAGTGCATGCGATGAACTGTGTGCATGCAATGCGTTGTGTTGATACCATATGGTGTTTCCAATCTGTGCATGCGGTATCCTGTGTGCATCCAGCTCCTTGTGTGCATGCGGTGCGCAGTGTGCAAGCAGTGCATGCAGTGCATTGTGTGAATACAGTTTACTGTGTGCAAGGACTGCATGCAGTGTACCGTGTGCATGCAAGGCACTTTGTGCGAGCAGTGCACGCAGCGCACGGTGTGCAAGCAGTGCACCAGTTGCGAGCAGTGCATTCAGTGCACTGTGTCCACGCAATGCATGCAGTGTACTGTGTGCAAGCACTGTTCTGTGTGCATGCAGTGAACTGTGTGCAAAGACTGTATGCATGTGTACTGTCTGCATGCACTGCTCTATGGGCAAGCCATGTACTGAGTGCAGGCAGTGCACTGTGCGCAGGCAGTGCTCTGTGTGCATACACCGTACTGTGTTCAAGGACTGCATACAGTGCACTGTGTGCAAGGACTTCATTCATTGCACTGTGTGCATTTACTGTCATGTGTGCATGCAGTGCACTGTGTGGAAGCAGAACATGCAATGTATTCTGTGACAGCAGTGCATAGTGCCCAATACAAGCACTGTGTGCAACCAGTGCACGTGTACATGCAGTCCACTATCTTCAAGCAGAACATGTAGTGCAGTGTGTGCATGCAGTGCACTGTGTGCATGAATAACACTATGTGCAGGCAGTGCATGCAGTGTACTGTGTGCAGACCGTGCTCTTTGACCAACCAGTGCATGCAGTGTACTGTGAGCATGCACTGTACTGTCTATGAAGTGTACTGTGTATATGCAATGCATTGAGTGCAAGCAGTGCATGCAGTACTCTGTGTGCAGGCAGTGCACTCTGTGCAAGCAGTGCATGCGGTGCACTTTGTGCAGGCAGTGACCTTTGCGCAGGCAGCGCACTGTCTTAAAGCATTGCATGCCGTGTGCTGTGTGCATGCAGTTCCCTGTGTGCATGTAGTGCACTGTGTGCAAGCAGTGTTCTGTCTGCAAGCAGTTCATGCAGTGATCTGTGTTCAGGCAAAGCACTGTGCACAGGCAGGGCGATGTGGTCAAGCAGTGCATGCATCATGATGTACATATGCAGCGCCCTGATTGGAAACAGTGCATGCAGCGTACCGTTAGCATGCAGTGCACTGAGTGCAAGCAGTGCATTCAATATTGTGTGTGTATCCAATGTATTGTGTGCATGCAGTGCAGTGTGTCCAAGTAGTGCACGCAGTGCTTTGCGCCAGGCATTGCACTGTCAGAAAGCAGTGCATGCAGAGTACTGCGTGCATGCAGTGAACTGTTCGAAGGCAGTGCACTGTGTGCAAGCAGTGCATGGAGTGCATCGTATGCATGCAGTGCATCGTGTGCTTGCAGTGCATCGTGTGCATGCAGTGCACTGTCTACAAGCAGTGCATGCAGTGATATCTGTGAATGAAGTTCATTGTTTGCGAGCAATGCATCCAGTGTACTGTGTTCACGCCGTACAGTGTTTAGAAGCAGTGCCTGTAGTATATATGTGCATTCAGTGCACTCTTTGCAAGCAGTCCATGCAGTGGACTGTGTGCAGGAACTGTGCAAGCAGTGCATACTGCTGATTGTGTTCATGCAGGGCAAACCCTAAACCTTACCCTAACCCGAACCCTAACGCAAACCGAACTCTTACACCAACCCTAACCCTCAACTCTAAACATAATCATGCAAGCAGTTCATGCAGTGTACTGTGTGCATGAAAGGCCTGTGTGCATGCAGTGAACTGTGTGCAAGCAGTGCAGTGTCTGCAAGCAGTGCATGCAGTAAAATGTTTGCATGCATCGCGTTGTGTTCATACCCTATAGTGCTTCCAATCAGTGGCATGCAGTGTATTGTGTGCATCCAGCGCCCTGTGTGCATGCGGTGCGCAGTGTGCAAGCAGTGCACGCAGTGTACTGTGTGCAAGGACTGCATGTAGTGTTCCGTGTACATGCAGTGCACTGTGTGCGAGCAGTGCATGCAGCGCTCTGTATACATGCAGTATACCGTGTGAACGCAGCGCACTGTGTGCAAGCAGTGCACAGGTTGCAAGCAGTGCATTCAGTGCACTGTGTCCATGCAATGCATGCAGTGTACTGTGTGAAGCCAGTGCACTGTGATCAAGCAGTGTGCCGTGTGCGTGCAGTGTACTGTGTGCAAAACCTGTATGCAGTGCACTGTGTGTGCATGCAGTGCACTATGTGCAAGCCGTGTACTGATTGCAGGCAGTGCATTGTGCACAGGCAGTGCTCTGTGTCCATACAGCGTTCAATGCTCAAGGACTGCATGCAATGCACTGTGTGCATGCAGTGCATGTATTACATGAAATGAATCGTGCGCAGGCAGTGCACTGTGTGCGTGCAGTGCATGCTGTGTACTGTGTGGAAGTATTGTACTGTGCGCAGAGAGTGCACTGCATACAAGCGGTGCATACATTGTACTACGTGCATGCAGAGCCCTGTGTGCAAGCAGCGCACTGTGTGCAAGCTGTGCATGCAATGTTTTGTGTGCAGGCGGGGCTCTGTGTGAGGCAAACCTTGAACCTTACCAGAACTCAAAACCTAACCCTAACTGAACCCTAACACCAACCCTAACCCCAAACCTAAAAATAACGATGTAAACAGTTCCCGCAGTGTACTGTGTGCATGCAGTTTACTGTGTGCACGCAGTGCACTGACTGCCAGCAGTGCCTGTAGTGAACTGTATGCATGCAATGCACAATGTCCATACCCTCTAGTGTTTCCAAGTAGCACGTGCAGTATGCCGTGTGCATGCAGTGCACTTTGTGCAAGCATGCATTCTGTGTACAGTGTGCATGCAGTGCACTGTGTGGAAGCAGTGTACTGTATGCATGCAGTGTACTTTGTGCAAAGACTGCCTGCAGTGTACTGTGTGTATGCCGTGCACTATGTGCAAGCCGTGTACTGTGTGAAAGGACTGCATGAAGTGTACTGTGCGCAAGGACTGCATGCAGTGCACTGTGTGCATGCAGTGTCTTGTGTGCATGCAGTGCACTGTGTGCAATCAGTGCATGCACTGTACTGTCTGCATGCATTGCACTGTCTGCATGCAGAGCATGCTGTGCACTGTGTGCAAGCAGTGCATGCAGTGGTCTGTGCGCAGGAAATGCACTGTGTACATGCAGTGGATGTTGTGTACCTAGTGCATGCATTAACCTGTGCACAGACAGTGCACTGCATACAAGTAGTGCATGCAGTTTATTGTGTGCAAGCAATGCCCTGTGTGCCAACAGTCCACTGTGTGCAAGCTGTGCATGCAGTGTACTGTGTGCAGGCAGGGCTCTGTTTGCAAACATTGCATGCAGTGCACTGTGTGCAGGCAGGACACTGTTTGCAAACATTGCATGCAGTGCACTGTGTGCAGGCAGTGCACTGTGCACACACAGTGAACTGTGTGGCAGTAGTGCAATATGTATTGTGTTTCCTTGCACACAGTACACGGCTTGCACATAGTGTACGGCATGCACACTGTAAACTGCATGCAATCTTTGCACAAAATACACTGCATGCACACAGTGCATTTCCAGCGCACAGTGCACTGCATGCACTGCTTGCACAAAGTGCACTGCTTGAACACAGTGCAGAGCATGCTCTGCATGCAGACAGTGCAATGAATGAACACAGTACAGTGCATGCACTGATTGCACACAGTGCACTTCATGCACACAGCACACCGCATGCAAACAGTACACTGCATGCAGTCCTTGCACACAGTACACTGCATGCAGTCATTGCACACAGTACACTGCATGCAGTCCTTGCACACAGTAAACAGCATGCAGTCCTTGCACACAGTGCACGGCTTGCACATAGTGTACGGCAAGCACACAGTACACTGCATGCACTCAGTATGCTGCATGCACACAGTGCACTGAGTGCACTCAGTACACAGCATGCATTGCTTCCACAAAATGAGCTGGATGCACAGAGTGCACTGCTTGCACCCGGTAAACTGCTGGAACTGCTTGCACAAGGTGCACTGCATGCACACAGTATACTGCACGTGAAGCACAAGAGGGAATGAACACACTGCACTGCATGCATACAGTTCACTGCAAACACTGCTGGCAGTCAGTGCACTGCATGCAAACAGTACACTGCCTGCACAGCTTGCACACAGTTTACTGCTTGCACACAGGGCATGGCATGCAAACAGTACACTTCATGCACTGCTTGCATGCAGTGCACTGTCTCCGCACAGTTCATTGCATGCTCTAGGTATACAGCATGCACTGTGTACACACAGTGCATTTCCTGCGCACAGAGCACTGCAAGCACTGCTTGCACACAGTGCACAGGATGTTCTGCTTGCAGACAGTGCCCTGCATGCATACAGTACACTGCATGCACTGCTTGCACATAGGACACTGCATGCACACAGTACACTCCATGCAGTCCTTGCACACAGTACACTGCATGTAGTCCTTGCACACAGCACACGGCTTGCACATAGTGCACGGCATGTACACAGTACGCTGCACGCAGTTTTTGCACAAAGTACACTGCATGCACACAGTACACTCCTTCCATACAGTGCACTGACTGCACACAGTGCACTGCGTGCATTTCTTCCACAAAGTGGACTGCATGCACCGCTTGCACACTGTGCACTGCATGCACACAGAGCGCTGCATGCACACGGTATACTATGCAGGGTTCTGTGTGCAAGGACCGCATGCAGTGTACTGTGTGCAAGGACTGCATGCAGTGTACTGTGTGCATGCAGTGTCCTGTGTGCATGAAGTGCTCTGTGTGCAGTCAGTGCATGCACTGTACTCTGTGCATGCAGTGCACTGTCTGCATGCAGAGCATACTGTGCACTGTGTGCATGCGGTGCACTGTGTGCAAGCAGTGCATGCAGTGCTCTCTGCGCAGGAAATGCACTGTGTGTATGCAGTGCATGCTGTGTACTTAGAGCCTGCATCGAACTGTGCACAGAGAGTGCACTGCATGCAAGCAGTGCATTCAGTATACTGTGAGCAAGAATTGCCCTGTGTGCCAACAGTGCACTGTGTGCAATCTGTGCATGCAGTGTACTGTGTGCAGGCAGGGCTCTGTTTGCAAACATTGCATGCAGTGCACTGTGTGCAGGCAGTGCACTGTGCACAGACTGTGAACTGTGTGGCAGTAGTGCATGCAGTGCACTGTGTGCAGGCAGTATGTGCAGTCAGTGCATGTAGTGCACTGTATTCAGGCAGTGAATTGTGTGCAAGTAGTTCATACAATGTACTGTGTGCATGCAGTGTACTGTGTGCAAGCATTGCATGCATTGCACTGTGTGCAGGCAGTGCACAGTGAACAGGCAGTGAACTGTGTGGAAGCAGTGCATGCAGTTTACTGTATGCATGAAGTGCACTGCGTGCAAGCAGTGCATGCAGTGTACTGTGCAGGCACTGCACCGTTTGCAAGCAAAGAATGCTGCTTACTGTATGCATTTAGGGCAAACCCTAAACTTAATCCGAACTCAAACCCTAACCTTAACTGACTCCTGACGCCAACCCTAAACCTTCAACATAACCATGCAAGCAGTTCCTGCTGTGTACTGTGTGCATACAGTTTACTGTGTGCATGCTGCGCACTCTGTTCATACCCTTTTAGTGTTTCCAAGCAGTGCGTGCAGTATACTGTGTGCATGCAGTGCACTTTGTGCAAGCAGTTAATGCAGTAGACCGTGTGCATGTAGCGAACTGTGTGCATGAAGTGCACAGTATGCAAGCAGTGCAAGCAGTGCACTGTGTGCAAGAAGTGCATGAAGTGTGCTGTGTGCAGTGAGTGCAATGTGTGCAGTCAGTGCACTGTGTGCAAGAGGTGTGCTGTGTGTATGCAGTGTACAATGTGCAAGTCGTGTACTGAGTCCAGGTAGTGCGCGGTGCGCATGCAGTGCAATCTGTGCAAGCAGTGCATCGTGTACTTGCAGTGCACTGTCTACAAGCAGTGCACGCAATGATCTCTGTGAATGAAGTTCATTTTGTGCGAGCAATGCCTGCAGTGTACTGTGTGCATACCGTGTACTGTGTTCACGCCATACAGTGTTTGCAAGCAGTGCCTGCAGTATATCTGTTCATTCAGTGCACTCTGTGCAAGCCAACCATGCCGCTTACTGTGTGCTGGAACTGCACCTTGTGCAAGCAGTTCAACCTCCTGACTGTGTTCATGCAGGGCACGCCCTGAACCTTCCCCTAACCGATACCCTAACGCAAACCGAACCCTTACACCAGTCCTAACCCTCAACTCTAAACATAAGCATGCAAGCAGTTCATGCAGTGTACTGTGTGCATGCAGAGCCCTGTGTGCATGCATTGAACTGTGTGCATGCAGTGCAGTGTCTGCAAGCATTCCATGCAGTGATATGTGTGCATGCAGTGCGTTGTGTTCATACCCTGTAGTGATTCCAAGCTGTGCATGCAGTATACCATGCGCATGCAGCGCCCTTTGTGCATGCAGTGCACAGTGTACAAGCAGTGCATGCAATCCACTGTGTGAATGCAGTGTACTGTGTGCAAGGACTGCATGCAGAGTTCCGTGTGCATGCAGAACACTGTGTACGAGCAGTGCATACAGTGCACTGTATACATGAAGTGAATTGTGCAGCAAGTGCATACAGTGTACTGTGTGCATGAAGCGCACTGTGTGCAAGCAGTGCATGCAGTGGACTGTCTGCAGGCACTGCGCCGTTTACAAGCATTGAATCCTGCTTACTGTGTGCATGCAATGCAAACCCCAAACCTTAGCCGATCTCAAACCCTATTCCTAACTGAACCCTAACGTCAAACCTAACCCCAAACCCTAAACATAACCATTTTAGCAGTTCCTGCAGAGCACTGCGTGCGTGCAGTGCACTGACTTCAAGCAGTGCTTGGATTGAATTGTATCCATGCAGTACACTGTGTTCATACCCTCTAGTGTTTCCAGGTTGCACGTGCATTATACTGTGTGCATGCATTGCACATTGTGCATGCAGATCATGCAGAATACCGTGTGCATGCAGCGCTCTGTGTGCATGCAGTACACAGTGTGCAAGCGGTGCATGCAGTGCACTTTGTGGAAGCAATGCATGCTGTGCACTGTGTGCTGTCAGTGCACTGTATGGAAGGAGTGTACTGAGTGCATGCAGTGTACTTTGTGCAAAGACTCCATGCAGTGTACTGTGTACATGCCGTGCACTTTGTGCAAGCCGTGTGCTGTGTGCAAGGACTGCATGCAGTGTACTGTGTGCAAGGACTGCATGGAGTGTACTTTGTGCATGCAGTGTCCTGTGTGCAAGCAGTGCATGCAGTGCAATGTGTGCAAGCAGTGCATGCAGTGCAATGTGTGCAAGCAGTGCATGCAGTGCTCTGAGCGCGGAAAATGCACTGTGTGTTCGCAGTGCCTGCTGTGTACATAGTGCATGCAATGAATTGTGCGCAGACAGTGCATGCAGTGTACTCCTTGCATGCAAAGCCCTATGGGCAAGCAGTAAACTGTGTGCAAGCTGTGCAGGTAGTGTGCTGTTTGCAAGAAGGGCAATGGGTGCAAACATTGCATGCAGTGCACTGTGTGCATGCAGTGTACTGTGTGCATGCAGTGCACTGACTGCCAGCAGTGCTTGCAGTGAACTGTATGCATGCAGTGCAGTGTGTTCATACCCTTTAGTGTTTCCGAGTATCACGTGCAGTATACTGTGTGGATGCAGGGCACCTTGTGCAAGCAGATCCTCCAGTATACCGGGTGCATGCAGTGCCCTGTGTGCATGCAGTTCACTTTGTGCAAGCAATGCCTACTGTGTACTGTGTGCACTCAGTGCACTGTGTGGATGCAGGGTACTGTGTGCATGCAGTGTACTTTTTGCAAAGACTGCATGCAGTGTACTGTGTGCTTGCCGTACACTATGTGCATGCCGTGTATGTGTGCAAGGACTGCATGCAGTTTACTGTGTACAGGGACTGTATGCAGTGTACTGTGTGCAAGGACTGCATGCAGGATACTGTGTGCAATCAGTGTATGCACTGTACTGTTTTCATTCAGTGCACTGTCTGCATGCAGAGCATGCTCTGCACTGTGTTCATGCAGCGCAATTTGTGCGAGCAGTGCATGCAGTGCACTGTGCGCTGGAAATGATCTGTTATTATGCAGTGCATGCAGTGTATTTTGTGCAAAGATTGCATGCAGTGTACTGTGGGCATGCGGTGCACTATGTGCAAGCAATGTACTGTTTGCAAGTACTGCATGCAGTATACTGTGTGCAAGGACTGCATGCAGTGTACTGTGTGCAAGGACTGCATGCAGTGTACTGTGTGCATGCAGTGCACTGTGTGCAATCAGTGCATGCACGGTACTGTGTGCATGCAGTGCACTGTCTATATGCAAAGCATGCTGTGCACTGTGTGCATGCAGTGCATTTGGTGCAAGAAGTGTATTCAGAGCTCTGTGTTCAGGATATGCACTATGTGCATGCAGTGCATGCTGTGCACCTAGTGCATGCATTGAACTCTGCACAGATAGTGCACTGCATGCAAGCAGTGCATGCGGCGCACTGTGTTCAAGCAATGCCCTGTGTCCCAACAGTACACTGTGTGCAAGCTGTGCATGCAGTGTACTGTATGCATGCAGTGCACTGTGTGCAAGCAGACCATGCTGTGCACTGTGTGCATGCAGTGCACTGTGTGCAAGCAGTGCATACAGTGTAATTTGTGCACGCAGGGCACTGTGTGCAAACATTGCATGCAGTGCACTGTGTGCAGGCAGTGGACTGGGAACAGGCACTGAATTGGGTGGAAGAAGTGCCGGCAGTATATTGTGTGTATGAAGTGCACTCTGTGCAAGTAGTGCATGCAATGGACTGTGTGCAGGCACTGCAACATGTGCAATCATTGAATGCTGCCAACTGTGTTCATGCAGGGCAAACCCTAAACTTAACCCGAACTCAAGCTCTAACCCTAACTGAACCTTAACGCCAACCCTAACCGTATACCTTATACATAACCATGCAAACAGTTCCTGCAGTGCACTGTGTGCATGCAGTTTACTGTGTGCATGCAGTGCACTGACTGCAAGCAGTGCTTCCAGTCAACTTTGTGCATGCAGTGTAGTGCGTACAGTATACTGTGCGCATGAAGTGCACTTTTTGCAAGCAGTTCATGCAGTATACCGTGTGCATGCAGCGCACTGTGTGCAGGCAGTGCACAGTGTGCAAGCAGTGCATGCAGTGCCCTGTGTCCAAGCAATGCATGCAAAGTACTGTGTGCAGTCAGTGCACTGTGTGCAAACGATGTTCTGTGTGCATGCATTGTCCTTTGTGCAAAGACTGCATTCAGTGTATTGTGTGCATGCAGTGCACTACATTTAATCCGTGTACCGAGTACAGGTAGTGCACTGTGCGCATGCACTGCACAGTGTGGATGCAGTGTACTGTGTGCAAGGACTGCATGCAGTGTACTGTGTGCATGCAGTGTCCTGTGTGCATAGTGTATTGTGTGCATGCAGTGTACTGTGTTCATGCCGTACAGAGGTTTCCAGCAGTCCATGCAGAATATTATGTGCATGCAGAGCACTGTGTGCAAGCAGTGCATGCGGTGGACTGTGCGCAGGCAATGCACAGTGTGCAAGCAGTGCATGCTGATTACTGTGTGCATGCAGGGCAAACACTAAACCTTATCCGAAATAAAACCCTTACCCAAACTGAACCCTAACCTTAACACCATCCCTAACCCTAAACCAAACCCTAAACCTTAAACCTAACCATGCAAGCAGTTCATGCGGTGTACTAGCCCTGTGTGCAAGCAGTGCTCTGTGCACAAGCAGTGCACGCAGTATACTGTGCGCATGCAGTTCACTGTCTGCAAGCAATGCATTCAGTGAACTGTGTGCATGCAGTGTACTGTGTTCAAGCCGTATAGTGTTTCCAAGCAGTGCATGCAGTATACTGTGTGAATGCAGTGCACTGTGTGCAAGTCGTGCACGCAGTGCAAGCAGTGTACTGTGTGCACGCCTTGCACTGTGTGCATGCAGTGCACAGTGTGCAAGAATTTCATGCAATGTACTTTGTGCATGCAGGGCACTGTGTTCTGTCAGTGCACTGTGTGCAAGCAGTGCATGCATGTTTTCTGTGCATGCAGTGCATTGTGTGCAAACAGTGTAGGGAGTACACTGTGTGCAAGCAGATCACTGTTCAAGCTCATCATGTAGTGCACAGTGTGCAGGCAGTGCATTTTGTGCATGTGTTGCAAGGAGTATGCTACGTGCAGGCAGTGCATTGTGTGCCAGCAGTGCATGCAGTGTATTGTGTGCACGCAGTTCATGCAGTTAACTGTTTGCATGCAGTATGCAGTGAGCATGCAGTGCATTGTGTACAAGCAGTGCAGGCAGTGCTGTGTGCAGGCAGTACACTGTGTGCAAGCAATGCATTCATTGGCCTGTGTGCACGCAGTGAACTGTGCACACGCAGTGCACTGTGTGCAAGCAGTGCATTCAGTGTGCTATGTGCATGCAGTTCCCTGTGTGCAAGCGGTGCATGCATTGCAAGCAGTGCACTGTGTGCAAGCAGTGGATGCAGTGTACTGTGTGGATTTAGTGCGCTGTCTTCAAGCAGTTCATGCAGTGTACTGTGAGCATGCAGTGCACTGTGTGCAAGGAGTGCATGCAGTGTACTGTGTGCATGCAGTGTCCTGTGTGCAAGCAGTGCATGCAGTGCACTGTGTGCAGGCAATGCACTATGTGCAAGCAATGCATGCAGTGTATTGTGAATAGGCAGTGCACTTTGCGCATACAGTGCAATGCGTCCACGGAGTGCACTGGGTACAGGCTGTGCATGCAGTGTACTGTGGACAGGCAGTGCACTGTGTGAAGACAGTGCGTGCAGTGTACTGTGTGGATGAATAGTTCTATGTGCAGGCAGTGCACTATGAGCAAGCAGTGCATGCAGTTCTCTGTCTGTAAGCAGTTCATTCACTGAACTGTGTTCAATCAGTGCATTGTCTTCAAGCAATGCCTGGAGTGTACTGTGTGCATGCAATGTTATTGTCTGCAAGCTGTGAATGCTGTGAACTGTGTGCATGCCGTGGATTGTGTTCAAGCAATGCATGCAGTTTTCTCTGTGCGTGCAGTTCATGCAGTGAGTGCGTGCATGCAGGTAATTGTCCTAAGCAGTCCATGAAATGTACTGTGTGCAGACAGAGCACTGGGTGCAAGCAGTGTGCTGTGTGCATGCAGTGTACTGTGTGCGAAGACTGAATGCAGTGTACTGTGTGCATGCAGTGCACTATCTGCAAGCCGTGTACTGAGTGCAGGCAGTGCACTGTGCGCAGGCAGTGCTCTGTGTGCATACAGCGCACTGTGTTCAAGGACTGCATACAGTGCACTGTGTGCAAGGACTGCATGCAGTGTAATGTGTGAAGCCAAATCAATGTGCGCTGGCAGTGCGATGTGGTCAAGCATTCATCATGATGTACACATGCAGCGCCCTGATTGGAAACAATGCATGCAGTGTACCGTTAGCATGCAGTGCACTGTATGCATGCAGTTCATTCAATTTTGTGGGTGTATCCAATGTGCTGTGTGCATGCAGTGCAGTGTGTCCAAGTAGTGCATGTTGTGCTCTGTGCCAAGCATTGCACTGTGTGAAAGTAGTGCATGCAGTTTACTGCGTGCATGTAGTGAACTGTGCGCAGGCAGTGCACTGTGTTCTGTGTTCAAGCCGTACAGTTGGCTGTAGTATATATGTGCATTCAGTGCACTCTGTGCAAGCAGTCCATGCAGTGGACTGTGTGCAGGAAATGCACCGTGTGCAAGCAGTACATCCTGCTGACTGTGTTCATGCATGGCATCCTGTGTACTGTGTGCATGCCGTGCACTATGTGCAAGCCGTGTACTGTGTGCAAGGATTGCATGCAGTGTACTGTTTGCAAGGACTGCATGTAGTGAACTGTGTGCATGTTGTGTCGTGTGCGTGCAAGCAGTGCACTTTCTGCAAGCAGTTCATGCAGTGATCTGTGTGCAGGCAAAGCATTGTGCGCAGGCAGTGCACTGTTTGGAAGCACTGCAGTGTAGTAGTGTGTGCAGGCAAAGCACTGTGCGGAGGCAGTGCGATGTGATCAAGCAGTGCATTCAGCATGATGTATACATGCAGCGCCCTGATTGGAAACAGTGCATGCAGCGCAACGTTAGCATGCAGTGCTCTGCATGCATGCAGTTCATTCAATATTGTGTGTGTATCCAATGTGCTGTGTGCATGCAGTGCAGTGTGTCGCAGTAGTGCATGCAGTGCTCTGTGCAGGCATTGCACTGTGAGAAAGCAGTGCATGCAGTGTAGTGCGTGCATGCAGTGAACTGTGCGAAGGCAGTGCACTGTGTGCAAGCATTGCATGCAGTGCATCGTGTGCATGCAGTGCACTGTCTACAAGCAGTGCATCCAGTGATCTCTGTGAATGAAGTTCATTGTGTGCGAGCAATGCATGCAGAGAACTGTGTGCATACAGTTTACTGGGTTCACGCTGTGCAGTGCATATGCAGTGCATGCTGTGCACATATTGCATGCATTGAACTGTGCACAGACAGTGCACTGCATGCAAGCAGTGCATGCTGTGTACTGTGTGCCAACAGTACACTGTGTGCAAGCTGTGCATGCAGTGTACTGTGTGCAGGCAGGTAACTGCTTGCAAACATTGCATGCAGTGAACTGTTTGCAGGCAGTGCACTGTGCACAGACAGTGAACTGTGTGGCAGCAGTGTATGCAGTGTACTGTGTGCATGTGGTGCACTATGTGCAGGCAGTGCATGTAGTGTACTGTGTGCAGGCAGTGCACTATGTGCAAGTAGTGCATACAGTGCACGGTGTGCATGCAGTGTTCTGTGTGCAAGCATTGCATGCATTGCAGGCAGTGCACAGCGAACAGGCAGTGAACTGTGGATGCAGTGCATGCAGTTTACTGTATGCATGAAGTGCACTGCCTGCAAGCAGTGCATGCAGTGGACTGTGTGTGCAAAGAATTGAATGCTGCTTACTGTGTGCATGCAGTATACCGCATGAACACAGTACACTGCATGCACACAGTTCACTGAATGCATTGCTTGCAGACAGTGAACTGCATGCGCACAGTATCGTGCACGCACTGCTTTCACGCAGGGCACTTATTGCACACAGTACACTGCATGCACTGCTTGTGCACAGTGCACTGCTTGCACACCGTGCCCTGCACGCACACAGTCCAACGCATGAACTGCTTACATGGTTAGGGTTAAGGTTTAGGGTTAGGGATGGCGTTAGGGTTATTGTTCAGTCAGGGCAAGGATTGATTTCGGGTTAGGCTTAGTGTTTGCCCTACATGCACACAGTAATCAGCATACTCTGCTTCCACACTGTGCATTGCATGCGCACAGTCCACTGCATACACTGCTTGCAACGCATTGCCGTCACACAATACACTGCTTGCACACAGTGCACTCTCTGCACACAGTACAATGCATGCATTTCTTGTACACACTACAATGCATGCATTGCTTGCACACAGTGCAGTGAATGCACTGCTTGCATACTGACCACGTCATGCACACAATTCGCTGCAAGCACACGGTATTCTGCATGAACTGCTTGCACAAAGTGTACTGCATGCACACAGTATACTGCACGCACTGCTTGAAAACACCAAGAGGGTATAAACACAGTGCACTGCATGCACACAGCACACTTCATCCACAAGGTGCACAGAAGAAACTGCATCGTGGTTGTGTTTAAGGTTTAGGGTTAGGGTTGGCGTTAGGGGTCAATTAGGGTAAGGGTTTGAGTTCGGGTTAGGTTTAAGGTTTGCCCTGAATGCATACAGTAAATAGCATTCTATGCTTGCACACGGTGCAGTGCCTGCACACAGTGCACTGCACGCACCGCTTGCACGCAGTGCATTTCATGAATACAGTACACTGCAAGCACTGCTTCCACACAGTTCACTGCCTGTTCATTCTGCCCGAGGGGTCAATTAGGGTTAGGGTTTGAGTTCGGGTTAGGTTTAAGGTTTGCCCTCAAGGTATACGGTAAGCAGCATCCTATGCTTGCATACGGTGCAGTGCCTGCACACAGTACACTGCATGCACTGCTTGCACGCAGTGCACTTCATGAATACAGTACACTGCAAGCACTGCTTCCACACAGTTCACTGCCTGTTCATTGTGCACTAAGGGTCAATTGGGGTTATGGTTTGAGTTCGGGTTAGGTTTAGGGTTTGCCCTGAAGGCATACGTAAGCAGCATCCTTTGCTTGCACACGGTGCAGTGCTTGCACACAGTACACTGCATGCACTGCTTCAGGCAGTGCACTTCATGAATGCAGTACACTGCAAGCACTGCTTCCACACAGTTCACTGCCTCTTCATTGCTTGCAGACAGTGAACTGCATGCGCACAGTACACTGCATGCACTGCTTGTGCACAGTGCACTGCTTGCACTCAGGGCACTTCACGCACACAGTACACTGCATGAACCGCTTGCATGGTTGGGGTTAAGGTTTAGGGTAAGGGTTAGGGATTGCGTTAGGGCTTGTGTTCAGTTAGGGTTAGGGTTTGATCTCGGTTTAGGTTTAGTGTTTGCCCTGCATGCACACAGTAATCTGAATGCACTGCTTGCACACTGTGCATATCCTGCGCACAGTGCTCTGCATGCAGTGCTTGCACACAGTGCCCTGCATGCACACATTATTCTGCATGCACTGTAAACACTGTACGGCATGAACACAGTTCACTGCATGAGCACAATGCACTATGCACACAGGACACTGCATGCACACAGGACACTGCATGCAGTCCTTGCAGACAGTACACTGCATGCACACAGTGCACTGCATTCGCACAATGCACTACCCGCACTCAGGACACGGCTCACACATAGTGCACTGCATGCAGTCTTTGCACAAAGTACACTGCATGCACACAGGACACTGCATGTGTACAGTGCACTGCATCCACTGCTCGCACACAGTGCACTGCATGTGCACGGAACACTGCTTGCAGTCCTTGCACACAGTACACTGCATTCACACAGTGCACTGCATGCACTGCTTGCACACTGCGCACTGCATGCACACAGGGCGGTGCATGCACACAGTATACTGCATGCACAGATTGGAAACACTGTAGGGTGTGAACACAACGCACTGCATGCACACAGTTCACTGCATGTTCTGCTTGCAGAAACTGCACTGCATGCACACAGTTCAGTGCATGCACACAGGGCCCTGTATGCGCACAGTACACTGCATGAACTGCTTGCATGATTTCGTTTAAGGTTGAGGGTTAGGGTTGGTGTAAGGGTTCGGTTCGCGTTAGGTTTTGGGATAGGGTAAGATTTAGGGTTTGCCCTGCATGAACACAGTCAGCAGGATGCACTGCTTGCATACGGTACAGTTCCTGCACACAGACGATTGCGTGGACTGCTTCCACAGAGTACACTGAATGCACAGATACGCTACAGGCACTTCTTGCAAACACTGTACGGCGTTAACACAGTTTACTGCATGCACACAATACACTGCATGCACTGCTTTCACACAGCGCACTGCCTGGCGCAGTGCACTCCATGCACTACTTGCACACACTGCACTACCTGCACACAGTACATTGGATACACACACAAGATTAATGCACTGCATGCATAGGATGCACTGCATGCTAATGGAACACTGCATGCAATGTTTCCAATCAGGGCGCTGCATGTATACAGAATGTTGAATGCACTGTTTGACCACATCGCACTGCCTGCGCACAGTGCTTTGCCTGCACACACTACAATGCATGCAGTGCGTGCAAACAGTGCACTCCCTGCACACAGTACACTTAATGCACCGGTTGCCCACAGTGCACTGCCTGCGCGCAGTTCACTGCAAGCACACAGTGCACTGCATGCTCTGCTAGCACATAATGCACTGCATGCACACACATCAATGCATGAACTGCTTATATACAGTGCACTGCTTGCACACAGTGCACTACATGCACACAGGGAACTGCATGCACACAGCACACGGCATGCAATGCTTTAGGACAGTGCACTGCTTGCACAGAGTGCACTGCCTGCACACAGAGCACTACTTGCACTGCATGCACTGCTTGCAATCACTGCACTACATGTACACAGTACACTTCATACACAGTACACCTCATGCATACAGAGCCCTGCATGCTCACAGTACACTGCATGCACAGTTCACAGCGTGCACACAGGACATTGAATGCACTGTTTGCACACAGTATACTGCCTGCACACACAGCACTGCATGCACTGGATGTACACAATGCACTGTACGCACACGGTGCACTGCATGCACACAGTACACTGCATGAACTGCATGCACACAGTAAACTGCATGCACTGCTTGCACATAATGCACTGCCTGCACGCAGTATACTCCATGCACTGTTTTCACGCAATGCACTGCATGCACGCAAAACACTGCATGCAATGCTTGCACACAAATCCCTGCATCCATTGCTTCAACACAGTGCAGTGCTAGAACACATTGCCCTGCATGCACACAGTGCACTGCATGGAATGCTTGCACTCTGTGCAGTGCATGCACACTGTGCACTGTATGCACACAGTACACTGAGTAAACTGCCTGCACACAGTGCACTGCATTCACACAGTATACTGCATGCACTGTTTGGAAACACTATACGGCATGAAAACAGTGCACTGCTTGCTCACAGTTCACTGAATGTATTGCTTGCAGACAGTTAACTGCATGCGCACAGAACACTGAACGCATTGCTTTCACACATTGCACTGAAAGCACACAGTACACTGCATGCACTGCTTGCACACAGTCCACTGCTCATACACAGGGCCCTGCTCGCACACAGTAGACTGCATGAGCTGCTTACATGGTAAGGGACAAGGTTTAGGGTTAGGGATAGTGTTAAGTTTCAGGTAAGGTTAATGTTATGGTTTTGTTTCGGGATAGGTTTAGTGTTTGCCCTGCATGCACACAGTAACCAGCATGCACTGCTTGCACACGGTTCATTGCCTGCGCACAGTCCACTGCATGCACTGCTTGCACACAGGGCACTGCACGCACATAGTATTCTGCATGGACTGCTTGCAAACACTGTACGGTGTGAAAACAGTACAATGCATGCACACATTACACTGCATTCATTGCTAGCACACAATGCACTGCATGCACACAGATCACTGCATGCATTGCTTGCAGACAGTGCATTGCTTGCAGACAGAAAACAGCAAGCACTGCTTGCACACAGTGCACTGCCTGCACACAGAGCACTGCATTCACTGCTTGCAAACGCTACGCTGCATGCACACAGTACACTCCATGCACACAGTACATTGCATTGACTACTTGCACATAGTGCACTGCTTGCACACAGTTCATAGCATGCACTGCCTGCACATAGTGCACTACATGAACACAGTACACTGCATGCACTGCTGCCACACAGTTCACTGTTTGTACACAGGGCATTGCATGCAAACAGTACACTGTATGCACTGCTTGCATGCAGTGCACTGTCAGCGCACAGTTCAATGCATGCACTAGGTACATAGCATGCCCTGCATACACACAGTGCCTTTCCTGCGCACAGAGCGCTGCATGCACTGCTTGGACAAAGTGCACTGCATGCACACAGTGCACAGCATGGTCTGCTTGCAGACAGTGCACTGCATGCACACAGTACAGTGCATGCACAGATTGCACACAGTGCACTTCATGCACACAGCACACTGTATGCACTGCTGCCACTCAAATCATTCCATATATACAGTGCACTGCATGCACTGCTCGCACACAGTGTGCTGCATGCACACTGAACACTGCATGCAGTCCTTGCAAGCTGTACACTGCATTCACACAGTGCACTATATGCACGGCCTGCACACTGTGCACTGCATGCACACAGGGCGCTGCATGCGCACAGCATACTGCATGCACAGTTTTGAACCACTATAGTGTATGAACACAACGCACTGCATGCACACAGTTCACTGCATGCACTGCTTGCAGTCACTGCACTGCATGCACACAGTTCACTGCATGCACACAGGGCCCTGCATGCACACAGTACACTGCAAAAACTGCTTGCATCATTATGTTTAGAGTTAAAGGTTAGGTGCAAGGGTTCGGTTTGCTTTAGGGTTTGGGTTAGGGTAAGGTTTAGGTTTTGCCCTGCATGAACACAGTCAGCAGGATGAACTGCTTACACACCGTGCAGTTCCTGCACACAGTCCACTGCATGGACTGCTTGCTCAGAATGCACTGAAAGTGCACAGATATACTACAGGCACTGCTTGCAAACACTGTACGGCGTGAACACAGTAAACTGCATGCACACAGTGCATTGCATGCATTGCTCGCACACATTGAACTTCATTCACAGAGATCACTGCATGCACTGCTTGTAGACAGTGCACTGCATGCACACGATGCACTGCAAGCACACGAATCCCTGCATGCACACGATGCACTGCTTGCACACAGTGCACTGCCTGCGCACAGTCCACTGCATGCACACGGTATGCTGCATGAACTGCTTGCAAAAAGTGCACTTCATGCACACTGCATACTACACGCACTACTTGGAAATACTAGAGGGTATGAACACAGTGCACTGCATGCACAAAGTTCAATGCAACCACTGCTTGCCGTCAGTGCACTGAATGAACACAGTACACAGCGTGCACACAGGGCACTGCAGAAACTGCTTGCATGGTTATGTTTAAGGTTTAGGGTTAGGGTTGGCGTCAGGATTCAGTTAGGGTTAGGGTATGAGCTCGGGTTATGTGTATGGTTTGCCCTGCATGCACACATTAAGCAGCATTCATTGCTTGCACACGGTGCACTTCATACACACAGTATACTGCATGCACTTCTTCCACACAATTCACTGCCTGTTTACAGTGCACTGCCTGCACACAGTGCAATGCTTTCAGTGCCTGCACATAGTGCACTTCATGCACGCAGTGCACTGCATGCATTCCTGCCACACAGTTCACTGCCTGTACACAGTGCACTGTCCGCACACAGTGCACTGCATGCAATCTTTGCACACAGTGCCCTGCCTGCACACAGTACACTGCAGGAACAACTTGAACGCAGTGCACTGCTTGCGCACAGGGCACTGCATGCACAAAGTGCACTGCATGCACTGCTTGCATGCAGTGCACTCTCTGCGCACAGATCAATGCCTGCACACAGTACACAGCATGCATTGCATTCACACAGTGCACTGCATGCACACGGTGAACTGCATGCTCTGCTTGCAGACAGTGCACTGCCCTCACACAGTGCACTGTAGTCACAGCTTGCACAAAGTGCACTTACTGCGCACAACAAATTGCCGCCGCACAATAAACTGCATGCACTGCTTCCACACAGTGCACTGCATGCACACAGGACACTGCATGCACACAGTACACTGCCTGCAGTTTTTGCACACAGTACACCGTATGCTCACAGTACACTGCTTGCACACAATGCACTCACTGCACACAGTGCACTGCATGCACTTCTTGCACACAGTGCACTGCATACACTGCTTGCATACTGTGCACTTCATGCACACAGTTCGCTTCATGCACACGGTATACTGCATTAACTGCTTGCATGGTTTTGTTTAAGGTTTAGGGTTAGAGTTGGCGTTGTGGGTCAGCTAGGGTAATGGTTTGAGTTTGGATTAAGTTTAGGGTTTGCCCTGAATGAATACAGTAAGCAGCATTTTTGCTTGCAAACGGTGCATTGCCTGCACACAGTCCACTGCATGCACTGCTTGCACGCAGTGCACTTCATGCATACAGTACACTGCATGCACTGCTTCCACACAGTTCACTGGATGCACGCAGTACATTGTATGCGCTACTTGCACATAGTGCACTGCCTGCACACAGTACACTACATGCACTGCCTTCACATAGTGCACTACATGCACACAGTACACTGCATGCACTACTGCCACACAGTTCACTGTCTGCGCACAGTGCTCTGCTTACACACTGTGCACTGCATGCAATGTTTGCAGACATAACCCTGCCTGCACACAGTACACTGCATGCACATCTTGCACCCAGTGCACTGTTGGCACACAGGGCAATGCTTGCGCACAGTACACAGCATGCGCTGCTTGCACGCAGTGCACTACCTGTGCACAGTTCAATGCGTGCACTAGGTACACAGCATGCACTGCATACACACAGTGCATTTCCAGCGCACAGAGCAGTGCATGCACTGCTTGCACACAGTGCACTGCATGCACACCGTGCACAGCATGCTCTGCATGCACACAGTGCACTGCATGCACACAGTACAGTGCATGAACTGATTGCACACAGTGCACTGCATGCACACAAGGCACTGCATGCACAAAGTGCAATGCATGCGCAGAGAGCACTACCTGTACTCAGTACACGGCTTACACTTAGTGCACTGCATGCACACAGTACACCTCTTGCACACAGTGCCCTAACTGCACACAGTGCTCTGCATGCATTGCTTGCACACAGTGCACTGCATGCACAGCTTGCGCACTGTGCACTGCATGCACACAGTGCACTGCATGCACACAGCACTTTGCATGCACACAATGCTCTGCAGGAACAGCTTGCATGGTTATGTTTGAGGTTTAGTGTTAGGGTTGGCGTTAGGATTCGGTTAGGGTTTGAGTTCGGATGAGGTTGAGGGTTTGCCCCGAATGCATACAGTAAGCGGAATTCCATGCTTGCACATGGTGCAGTGTCTGCACACAGTCCACTGCATGCACTGCTTGCACGCAGTGCACTTCATGGAAACAGTAAACTGCATGCACTGCTTCGACACAATTCACTGCCTGCACACAGTGCACTGCTTCCACTGCCTGCACATAGTGCACTTCATGCACGCAGTGCACTGCATGCATTGCTGCCACACAGTTCACTGCCTGTACGCAGTGCACTGCCTGCACCCAGTGCACTGAATGCAATGTTTGCACACAGTGCCCTGCCTGCACACATTACACTGCATGCACAGCTTGCACACAGTGCACTACCTGCACACAGTTAACTGGATGTTCTGCTTGCAGACAGTGCACTGCCTTCACACATTGCACCGCAGTCACTGCTTGCACACAGTGCACTTACTGCGCACAACACATTGCCGTCACACAATAAACTGCATGCACTGCTTCAACACATTGCACTGCATGCACACAGGACACTGCATGCACACAGTACACTGCATGCAGTTTTTGCACACAGTACACAGTACACTGCTTGCACACAATGCACTCACTGCACACAGTACACTGCATGCACTTCTTGCACGCAGTGCACTGCATACACTGCTTGCATACTGTGCCCTTCATGCACACAGTTCGCTTCATGCACACGGTATACTGCATCAACTGCTTGCATGGTTATGATTAAGGCTTAGTGTTAGGGTTGGCGTTGTGGGTCAGCTAGGGTAAGGGTTTGAGTTTGGATTAGGTTTAGGGTTTGCCCTAAATGCATACAGTAAGCAGCATTCTATGCTTGCACACTTTGCAATGCTTGCACACAGTACATTGTATGCACTACTTGCAAATAGTGCACTGCCTGCACACAGTACACTGCATGCACTGCCTGCACATAGTGCACTACATGCACACATTACACTGATTGCACTACTGCCACACAGTTCACTGTCTGTGCACAGTGCATTGCCTGCGCACAGTGCACTGCATACAATGTTTGCAAACAGTGCCTTGCCTGCGCACAATACACTGCATGCACAGCTTGGACACAGTGTACTATTTGCACACAGGGCATTGCTTGAACATAGTACACTGCATGCACTGCTTGTATGCAGTGCACTGTCTGTGCACACTTCGATGCATGCACTAGGTACACAGCATGCACTGCATCTACGCAGTGCATTTCCTGCGCACAGAGCTCTGCATGCACTGATTGCACATAGTGCACTGCATGCGCACAGGACGCTGCATGCACACAGTACACTGCATGCAGTCCTTGTACACAGTACACTGCATGCAGTCCTTGCACAAAGTACACTGCATGCACCCAGTACACTGCTTGTACACAGTGCACTTACTGCACATAGTACACTGCATGAACTGCTTGAATGATTATGTTGCCGGTTTAGGGTTAGGGTTGGTGTAGTTGTTCGATTTGCGTTAGGGTTTGGATTAGGGTAAGGTTTAGGGTTTGCCCTGCATGAACACAATCACAATGAACTTCATTCGCAGAGATCACTGCATGCACTACTTGGAGACACAGCACTGCATGCACACAGTACATTAGATATACACACAATATTGAATGCACGGCATGCATGCAGTGCACTGCATGCTAACAGTACGCTGCATGCACTGTTTCCAATCAAGGCGTTGCATGTATACATCATGAATAATGCACTGCTTGACCACATCGCACTGCCTGCGCACATTGCTTTGCCTGCACACAGATCACTGCATGAACTGCTCACAGACAGTGCACTGCTTGCACACAGTGCACTACATGCACACAAGGAACTGCACGCACACAGCACAAGGCATGCAATGCTTTCAGACAGTGCACTGCCTGCGCAAAGGTCACTGCCTGCACACAGTGCACCGCATGCACTGCTTGCACAGGGTACACTGCCTGCACACAGATACTGCATGCACTGCTTGCACCCTGCACTGCATGTCCACAGTACACTTCATACACAGTACACTGCATGCATACAGTGCACTGCATGATCACAGTACACTGCATGCACTGCCTGCACATAATGCTAGTCATGCACAAAGTGCAGTGCATGCACTGCATGCACTGCATGCACCCAGTGCACTGCATGCACCCAGTGCACTCCTTGCACGCATTGCACTCTCTGCGCACAGTTCACTTCCTGTACACATTCCACTGCATGCACTGCTTCCACAGAGTGTATTGCATGCACATAGTATTCTGCATGGACTGCTTGCAAAAACTATACGGAATGAACACAGTACACTGCATGCACACAGTACACTGCATACGCTGCTAGCACACAATGCACTGCATGCACACAGATCACTGAAAGAACTGGTTGCAGACAGTGCACTGCTTGCACACAGTGAAAAGCAAGCACCTTTTGCACATAGTGCACTGCCGGCACATAGAGAACTGTATTCACTGCTTGAATACGCTACACTGCATGCACACAGCACACTGCATGCACACACTACATTGCATGCACTATTTGCACACAGTGCACTGCATGAACAGGACACTGCATGCACACAGTTCACTGCATGCAGTCCTTGCACACAGTACACTGCATGCAGTCCTTGCACACAGTACGCGCTTGTACATAGTGCACGGCACGCACACAGTACACTGCATGCCCTGCATGAACACAGTCAGCAGGATGCACTGCTTACACACGGTGCAGTTCCTGCACACAGTCCACTGCATGGACTGCTTGCACAGAGTGCTCTGAATGCACATATACGCTACAGCCACTGCTTGCAAACACTGTATGGCGTGAACACAGTACACTGTATGCACACAGTACACGGCATGCATTGCTTGCACACAATGAACTTCATTCACAGAGATCACTGCATGCAGTGCTTTTGGACAGTGAACTGTATTCACACGATGCACTGCATCCACACGATGCACTGCATGCACACGATGCACTGCATGCACTGCTTGCACTGCTTGCACACAGTGCACTGTGTGCGCACAGTTCACTACATGCACGCAGTACACTGCATGCACTATTTTCGCACAGTGCAATGCCTGGCACAGAGCGCTGCATGCACTACTTGGACACACTGCACGGCTTGCACACAGTACATTGGATACACACACAATATTGAATGCACTGCATGCATACAGCGCACTGCATGCTACCGGTACACTGCATGCACTGTTTCCAATCTGGGCGCTGCATGTATACGTCATGCTGAATGCACTGCTTGACCACGTCGCATTCCTGCGCACAGTGCTTTGCCTGCACAAACGCAGTCCTTGCACACAGTGCACTGTATGCAACCTTGAACACAGCACGCTGTATGCACACAGAGCACTGCCTGCGCACGATGCACTGCCTGCACTCAGTACACGGCTTGCACATAGTGCACTGCATGCACACAGTACACTGCATAAAGTCTTTGCACACAGTACACTGCATGCACACTGCACACTGCCTGCACCCAGTGCTCTGTATGCACACAGTACACTGCATGGACTGCTTAGGACAATTAACTGCTTGCACGCACTCACTGCATGAACTGCATGCACGGAGACCACTGCATGCACTGCTTGAACACAATCCACGGCATGTACACACTTTACGGCATTCACTGCTTGCAGACAATAACATTGCATGCACACAGTACACTCCAGGCACTGCTTGAACACAATGCACTGAATGAACACAGTTTAATGCATGAACTGTTTAGAGACAGAGAACTGCATGCACTGCTTGGTCATAGTGCACTGCCTGCACATAGTACTATTTATCCACACAGTACACTGCATGCACCGCCTTCACACAGTGTACTGCCTGTCCACAGTGCACTGCGTGCAATACTGGCACAAAGTGCCCTGCCTGCACACAGTACACAGCATGCACAGCCTGTACCCAGTGCACTCCGTGGACGCATTGCACTGTATGCGCACATTTCACTGCCTATTCACAATACACTGCATGCACTGCTTGCACACAGTTGCACATAGTGCAACACAGTTGCACATAGTGCAACTTGCACACAGTTGCACAAATGCACATAGTGCATTGTATGCACACAGTCCACTGCATGCACTGCTTGCACATAGTACAATGCATGCTCACAGTACACTGCATGAACTGCTTCAAGACAGGGCACTGAATCCACACAGTACGCTGCATCCATGTCTTGCATCCACGTCTTGCACACTGCATTCACGAAGTATACTGTATGCACTGCTTGGAAACACTATACGGCATGAACACAGTACACCGCTTGCACACAGTTCACTGAATTGCATCCAGACAGTGAACTGCATGCACACAGTACACTGCATGCACTGTTTGTGCACAGTGCACTGTTTGAACATAGGCCCTGCTCGCACACAGTACACCGCATGAACTGATTGCATGGTTAGGGTTAAGGTTTCGGGTTAGGGTTCTGTTAGGGTAAGGTTTTGATTACGGGTTAGGTTTAGTGTTTTCCCTGCATCCACAAAGTAATCAGCATGCACTTCTTGCACACTGTGCATTGCCTGCGCACAGTCCACTGCATGCACTGCTTGCACACAGTGCACTGCATGCACATAGTATTCTGCATGGACTGCTGCCAAACTCTGTACGGCATAAACACAGTATACTGCATGCACACAATACACTATGCTCACTGGACACTGCACGCACAGTACACTGCATGCAGTCCTTGCACACAGTACACTGCATGCACACAATGCACTGCATGCGCACAGTGCAAAACCTGCACTCAGTGCACGGCTTACACATAGTGCACTGCATGCACACAGTACACTGCATGCAGTCTTTGCACAAAGCACACTGCATGCACACGGTACATCGCTTGCAAACAGTGCCCTGACTGAAGAAAGTACTCTGCATGCATTGCTTGCACACAGTGCACTGGTTGAACACTGTGCACTTCCTGCACACAGTGCGCTGCATGCACACGGTATGCTGCATGAACTGCTTGCCCACAGTGCACTTCATGCACACAGTATACTGCATGCACTTCTTCCACACAATTCACTGTCTGTTCACAGTGTACTGTGCACTGTCTGCGCACAGTTCAATGCCTGTACACAGTACACGGCATGCACTGCATGCACACAGTGCACTGCCTGCGCAAAATGAACTGCATGCTCTGCTTGCAGACAGTGCACTACCTTCACACAGGTACTGCAGTAATTCCTTGCACACAGTGCACTCACTGCGCACAACGCATTGCCGTCACACAATAAACTGCATGCACTGCTTCCACACGGTGCACTGCATGCACACAGGACACTGCATGCGCACAGTACACTGCATGCAGTTTTTGCACACAGTACACCGCATGAACACAGTACACTGCTTGTACACATTGCACTCACTGCACACAGTACACCTCATGCACTTTTTGCACACAGTGCACTTCATGCACTGCTTGAATACTGTGCACTTCATGCACACAGTTCGCTGCATGCACACGGTATACTGCATTAACTGCTTGCACAACGTGTACTGCATGCACACAGTATACTGCACGCACTGCTTGGAAACGCTAAGAGGGTATGAACACAGTGCACTGCATGCACACAGTACACCGCATACACACAGTACACTGCAGGAACTGCTTGCATGGTAATGTTTAGGGTTTAGGTTTGGCGTTAGGGGTCAGTTAGGGTTAGCGTTTGAGTTCGGATTAGGTTTAGGGTTTGCCCAAAATGCATGCAGTAAGCAGCTTTCTATGCTTGCACACTTTGCATAGACTGCACACAGTCCATTGCATGCACTGCTTGCACGCAGTGCACTTCATGCATACAGTAAACTGCATGCACTGCTTCCACACAGTTCACTGCCTGTACACTGTGCACGGCCTGCACACAGTGCAATGCATGCAATGCTTGCACACAGTACACTGCATGCACACAGTACATTGTATGCACTACTTGCACATAGTGCACTGCCTGCACACAGTACACTACATGCGCTGCCTGCACACAGTGCACTACATGCACACAGTACACTGCATGCACTACTTCCACACAGTTGAGTGTCTGTGCACAGTGCACTGCCTGCACACAGTGCACTGCATGCAATTTTTGCAAACAGTGCCTTTCCGGCGCACAGTACACATGCACAGCTTCCACACAGTGTACTGTTGGCTCACAGGGCATTTCTGGCACACAGTACACAGCATGCACTGCTTGCATGCAGTGCACTGACTGTGCACAGTTGAATGCATGCAATAGGTACACAGCATGCACGTCTTGCACACAGTGCACTGCATGCACACAGTGCACTGCATGCACACAATACAGTGCATGTACTGATTGCACACGTTGCACTGCATGCACACAGGACACTGCATGCACACAGTACACCGCATGCACACAGCACACTGCATGCAGTCCTTGCACACAGTACCCTGCATGCAGACCTTTCACACAGTACACTGCGTTCACACAATGCACTATTCACACAGGACACTGCATGCAAAAAGTACCCTGCATGCAGTCCTTGTACACAGTACAGTCATGCACACAGTGCACTGCATGCGCACAGTGCACTTCCTGCACTCAGTACACGGCTGACACGTAGTGGACTGCATGCACACAGTACACCTCTTGCACACAGTGCACTGACTGCACACAGTGCTCTGCATGCATTGCTTGCACACAGTGCACTGCATGCACTGCTTGCACACAGTTCACTGCATGCACTGCTTGCACTGCTTGCACTGCTTGCACTGCTTGCACTGCTTGCACTGCTTGCACTGCTTGCACTGCTTGCACTGCTTGCACTGCTTGCACT
>Ga0210059_1001977_pt1 | contig 31657 bp, 23 predicted proteins | sample Ectturendosymbi2_FD_188042 | JGI IMG/M metagenome (GOLD analysis project Ga0210059, IMG submission 188042) | Ecteinascidia turbinata endosymbiont from Florida, USA - Sample 2 (SPAdes) (version 2) | ecosystem: Host-associated > Tunicates > Ascidians > Unclassified | place: Key West, Florida... | reverse complement strand
TTTTTTAACTTTTTGAATTAAACTTTTGGAATTTAAAATCATTGAATTTAAGTTAATTTTTCATAGTAGTAGTTTGAAACATTTTCACTTCCTAAGCACGTAAACTTCAAATTTATCAAGAACTGTCGTAATGTAAACGTTGTTTAATAGTACTGTGCACTGTGACTGGTTGTCTGTGCCTTGTCTATTTCATACATATCTGAAGAAATAGCAGAGTGCTAACATTAAAAATACATTTTTTCGATGTTTGAGGTTTGGGTCGTGAGATGTTCAAAAAACTCAGATTTGGGTCGCGCTCAAATAAGTTTAAGGACCACTGTAATGTGGAATGTAGAACGTGAGCTTTGCCTACTTTGTATATTTATGCCACCACCAACTTCACTGATTACGGTTGTTAACTTGGGTTCTTTTCGTTGGGCCTTGTCAGTGTTCTTATATTTTTGTTTCACGTCTGGCCTTTGTATTAATTTTGCAGGTGACCTGAATCAAAAATATCATTTGAAGTAGGCAGTTAAAAGCACCAGGTCTTCTGTATGCTTTCGAGGAATCAGCCGACTGCGCTCTGCTTTTATCTTTCTACGGCTACGCAGTAGGCATTCTCTCGAATACGTTTCTCTCGCGCTTTACTTGGGCTCATCCGTTACAGCGCGAGCTGCCCTCTGCCATCAAGTATGTTTTCAAATATAATTCATATCACATTTAATTTTTTTGAAGCAATGGATTTGCATAAACATTGAATTTAAATTCCAATCCAATGGGCAGTCCCCACTCGAAAAGTATTTCAAACGAACGATAAATAAATCAGATAAACTAGCTCTTCCGGCGATTATTTTATTATAAGCTGAGGTTTCGCCCACCTTTTCAAGTGGGCTTCCTCAGGGAAATGTTTATAACCTCATATAACAGGGGTGACCAACTACTTGTTTTCGACTGGGATCGGCTAGAAAATTTCTTGATAACTCGCGATCGACCGGTGGGTGATAAAGACACAAGTAGAAAATGTCATAAAATGCAATAAAAAGGAATATTATACCTGTAGTTAAAAACATTGCCCTGAGCAAGCCCACTTGAATAGATGGCGAAGCGTCGGCTAATAATAAAATATACGCCAGAAGAGCTAATTTATCTGCTTGATTGGAAACCTGGTGGCAAATGCTGCGAAATAACAACATGAGCAGCAAAAAGAACAACATTGAACGATAAATAGTTCAGTAACTCGGGCTGATATGAATGAATCTAGTACACAGAGATTTACTCGGGCTCCTCCGTTGGGGCCCGACCGAGCTGCCCTCTGCAGTTAAGTATTTTTTCAAATATAATTCATGTCAGATTGACTGTTTTTTTGTAGCAATTGATTTGTATAGAAGATTGAATTTGAATTCCAATACAATGGAAAGTTCCCTTTCGAGAATAATTTCAAACGAACAAAAAATTGTCCAGTAACTCGGGCTAATATGAATGGGCCTAGTACGCACATGACGAACTGGCGTTATCATTGCTCTGTTACGTGCGGTACGAACAATGGACAAGTTCTCGTGAGAACTTCTCAATGATTGTTACGTAACTAACGTCACAGCGTAAGGATGGTGCCAGCCAGAATGATGGAAATTTCAGTGAAGCAAGCCTCGAACGGTTGCATTCAGTCAGTATAATGTGCCTGATGAGCACGAGTGACGCTGTTGACCTGGAGTCGCCCCTGTTATACGATATACATGGTGCAACGTATGATGACGCTTTTTTAATTTGTCTCGTTTTTCTATTTTTAAGTCGTAATGCAGCATCTGCCGCGACAAAAAATTTAAAGCAAGCAGTAAAAATACCGCATGTCAACAACGGAGCAGTTCCCCTTTTCAGAATGAAATTTAAGCTTTGTTTGATGAAACTCCGTTTCCGAAAAATCTTGCTGCGGATAGGATTCGTCCTGCAACGTCATCACTGCAGCTTAAATCAGACCCTCAAATATTACTGACTAAAATCTAGGCTGCTTCCGGGAAAATCTGCGCTTGTACAAATAATTCTTTTATCTCATTGTTATCACTGGCAGTTTACCTTTTCACACTCCGTACGTAACAGGCGGGAATCTGCGCAGCGAGTGTAAATTTTACCATAAATTGCCAGGTGGTTGGTTTTTAACGGCATAGATTGCAACTCAGTCTTTCGTGAGCGTTCGACACCTCTGCGAAGCAGGTTCGCGTACATCCGGGGAGGTCTCGTCCGCAAGGTACGCACAAAGCTTACCCAAAACTGGAAAACAAAGCCCAACTTCAGTGTTGCAAAGTGCTTGTCACTCAGATTGTTCCAAGCCTGTAGTTTGCCTTTAAACGATGAGAGTAAAGAGATTTGTGCAACGCTCGAAGTCGTAAGAGCCACAAGGGTCAGCGCAGCTTTTAACTTGGAGTTCATTCTTAAGACGTTTTTATTTGCGGTGAGCATAAAGCAGAATTTAAATTTGATTGTGTGTTGTGGTTAGAATGCTTATACGACATACACGCCTTGGCGTAGGTCAAGTGTTGGTCAGTAGCAGGGCGTTATACTCCGAGTGCTAGGTGTGCTGTGCACACCCTGTGAAACTCAACATGACGTGACATTTTCCAGATCGTGCGATCAAGGTAAAATCACAAAAAAACTATAAAGATAATTATGTACTTTCCAGTTTTCTGCCTGCAGGTGTGCGCCATATGTACCGTATATACTCGTGTATAAGTCGTACAGGTGGATGGGTCACAACCCTAGTTTGTGATTGTCAAAGTCGATATTTGTGATTGATCTGTATATACATCACAGTGAAGCAGAACAGCTAAAACACAGATAGGTTATTGGCTCTTCTTTCAGCGTGATAACTGAGGGGAGTGAAAAGAAAACAGTGATGAATATATTTGGTGTTAGCATGCAACAGGTTAAAGTATATGCAACCGGTAATAATAACATTTTAATTTCAAATTAATCGGATCAGCGAGACAGGATCGAATCTTTTTGTGAACCGGATTTGATTTGGACTGATTCTGTGGACATCCGTTAACAAGAGGACTGGTGTTTGAATTTATGTCCAGTGTATAGGTCGCACCTAATTTTTTGACTCAATTTTTTGGTAAAAAAATTTCGACCTATACGCGTGTATACACGGTATGTACTTGATTGCTCTCGTATTCGAAGAGATTTTGCGCAAACTGCTTTTGCAGTTGTGAGCTGCGCTGTTCCAGGACTGAGGTAATTGTACTCCCATGTTGCTCATATCTGACAAACCAGGGTGTGCGACATTCTAGGCGCGCACCTGCAGGCATAGGCGTAGCCAGAGGGGGCAAAGGGGCCATGGATACCCAAGTGCACCCCACCGCATCTTCGCTGTTAGCATAGGTGTAGAGCAGGCAAATTTTTGGAGGTGCGAAGGATTTTTGCCCAAATTACCCGTAACTTGCCCGAAAAGAGTTAAATCAAAACATGACCTCCAAAAAAAACGTCTGCACTTTCATTTTGGATGCCATTTTTGTAAAATCAAAGCACATACAGCGGTTTCGCGAACGTTTTCACACATTTTGCCCAAATCCCGGATTTTCAGTGATTTTGCCCTGATTTTCACCAAATCAAAAGTTTTGGCGGTGCGGTTTCACCCCCTGCACTCCCACCTCCTACACCGGTGGCTGTTAGGATATCGGCCTTGCACCGTTCACTGTTTTCTCGCGCACTGCCGTCCTTTTAGACATCATTAGTTGTTTTTTTGACCTACCGTAACACGGCATTGCATGACACTGTATCCTTGAAAGTTGAATTAGGGAAATCAAAACATCTGCTAGCGTGCTTCTTCACTTCAGTTGGTCAATGTAGTGAACAAAATAAGCCAAAATGCATGTAGATAACGGCTAAACCCGTCAAAACAAGCTGTTTTTTTCTGGAGAACTCCAAAGTATGGTTTGTTAAAGTTAATTTACTCAATAAAGACTACTTTTTCTGTATTTTTCAAAAATACCAATGATTGCAATTTGGTGAATTTTGGAGAAAACATTTTACGGCGCATATTAACTTCACAGTGTTGCAGCATCAAGGCTGGACGAGTTTACACAGGATAAAAGCTTTGTTAATATACAGTTCTTGAAAACAGTCTGAACTAATTATTCATTGCTCTACATTGCCATCATGAAAAACGCTGCAGTTCTGCGTTTTCAGAACTAACTTACCACAGTGTACTCGTGGCTTAAAGTTGCGATTCTTTCTATGAGTGTCCTTACTATAACGTAGTGGTTCTTAACCTTTCCAATCCCAGGGACCCCTATTCCTAAAGATATTGGCTTGGGAACTAAGAGCGTACGCAAGGGTGGTGAGTTGGGGTTAAAACCCCCTTGAGCTTGATATTTCACAAAACTTTATTACCTGCGCAAAGGAGATTAAGTGTTTTCGCATGCTTTTTGCTTGTTGATTTGTCGTCTTATTGCAAATACCACGGAATGAACATGGCCCGCGGGCTGTAGTTTGAAGACCCCTGGGCTACATTACCAATTTCTGTATCATGATGGAACTGTTGCACGAGCTCAATAACAGCAGTTGTTAACATAGAAGCATTCAGGCATTTAATAATGTTTCAGCTGGGAAAAAGGAAAACTGAAAGTTTTCTGGACTTCTATAAATAACAAAAATCGGAAGTTTTATTGCGTACTTTATGCGCATTCTCAATTCTTGTGCAGTTTAGCAAGATTCGATCTTTCAAACGGGGTTGTGCGTCAGCCAGTCCAGCCGCACTTTTTCTACCCTCGACTGCTCGTTTTCGACAAGACATCATAGCGTAGTCTCATTTTGTAGTTGTAAATTGCGCTGACGCATTGATGAGTGTGTTTTACTCCCCTGTTTTAACGTGCAGCCTGATATTTTTGCAGTAATGAACTGATGTGTCGTAGCGTTGAGTGTATTTTCTTCCGATATCCTAACTTGGAGCGTTAATAGTTTATATTCAGTGCAATGACACATAAAATAAGGGGAGTGGATGTAGAAAAATGTGCATATTATGTCAACAAACTTCGCCAAAAGGTTGGTTTGGAAACATGAATATGACGTCAAATTGTGACGTCACAAACAGCGTACACCAAACACAAATGACCACCATATGCACTGAATGAACGCCCCCCCATGAAAATTTTCTGCGTACGCCACTGTTGGGAGCCCCTCGACCGCGGTTATTTCATTGGTCAAAGAGGTGCCTATTGCTGTTTGTTCATCTGAGGGTTGAAAGGAAACACCTTTGGCATTGTTTCTTGGGGGACACCTAGGTTTGTCATTAGAACATCAAGAAGTTTGTGATATGTTTCCCCAACAAAGCTAGTTTTGGACAACAAAATAATCGGTATTCTATTCTGTAATTTAGAGACAAAGCAGTGCAAGGTCCACTATACCATATCTTAATGTAAATTTGCCGAATGTCAAGCCCCTCCTGGGCAAATGTAAAGCCCCCTTTTGAAGATTTTCTGGCGACCATTCTGGCTCTCAGGTAATATTAGCAATACAGAAAAGTGCAATCAAGCTTCTTCACCAACCGTGCAAGTGTGGATCGTGACGTCTAAGCCAGCGCACGTTACGTTTCGGGTGTCGCGACAGTTGTTCAGACTTCTGCAAGAAATGATTGAGTTTCTTCGGCGTTTTGGCCTGAGGCTCCGCGATCATGAAGTGGACAATTTTGTCGGATCTGACAACTGTCGACTGCCTCGCGAACTTATTAAAGCGTACGACTATGATCAAAGACAAAGTCGGTTGTTCAACTGTGACAAAAGACGTTTTTGCTCTTCCGTCCGATTGCATTAATGAGTAGTTTGTTAACCGTGCTGCACAACCACTGCCAAGGCTGCAAAGTTTCTTCATTATGACGACTATTCGAGGTAACGCGAACAGCTGAACACCACTGGTGCTGTTTTGCCAGATGGTTTTAACCTCCAACATTTCCGATCTTGTCATCTGCAACCCGCATTAGGCGCCATCATATAGGCGACGCACGCCTGCAATTCTGACCGGCAGTGCGACATTCCCGCTAAATTTTCATTTTTTGATTGAGTACCGGTAGTTCTTTGTTAACAAGTATGAAAACGTTATTCTGAAGTGCAGTGAAACGTTTTCGGATAGAAGCGGAATGGAAGACTTAAAAATAGCAGCAAACCTTGAAGTAGTTCTAAGTTTACTGCAGAGAGAAGCATCATCTCCGCTATATGTGACTTTTGCCATAACGATGTAAAAAACATAAAAATAGAGTTTAGCGTGTTTGCAGCGCGTGTATTTCGCATTGTCCTGTACTACCTGGGAGGCAGAGCGTATCTTTATCGGATAATTATGAGTCACATGTAAAATTGGCATCAGTGTGAGAGACGCTTTGGGATATTTCAACCGATATTATTTTACCATTTTAAGCAGGTTTCAACGCTATATGTTTTGACGTCATGGATTTCGCGCGCCCGCAGAAATTTTCAACTCGGTGCCAATGGGCGCCATTGTTTCAATTTTGGAACATGCTGTTTGCAACTACGCAGCTTACTTAGAAAGACATCAGCGTTTGTTTTCTTAGAATAGATTGTTTCGTGACATAGTTTGCTTCACAAGACAGTCCTTTCAAATTTCCAGTGACGTAAGTATTTTGAGAATGACGTCACTATGTCATGAGTTTTTTTGAGTTTTTTATGTTCGAACTTTGACAAAGCACCAAAACTACAGCAGGAAATCAACAGCAATCTTGTAGTTCTTTTGTTGAAAGGTTCCCAGAAGGTAGGCTACTTACCAATTTTGTTACGTGCTCAATGGTCCACGATGCCTCCATGTGGTTTTTCTTTTGTTCGTTTCGTTTTTGGAACAGTGGGCGGAAGTGGGGTACCGTTTTCCGATAGGCGAGCTCGGCTGTAAAATATTCAGCTGGAAGTTCTGTCCATAACAAGATTGGAACAATTCAGTAACGGAATGATGGAGTTTAGCTGTACCAATTAGACAGCAAAAGGCATTGAACTTAATAATTGTTTGTTTCTTATCTCAGCACAGAATCAGACACTATATAAGATCTTAAAGAGTATATATTTCGCCTACAAAGTAGGCATCATCAGCTCTTATTCAAATAGAATAAGAAAACAATATATGACCTAATTATATATTCCACTTGTATTCAAATAGAATAAAAAATTCAAATGCAATCAAAAAATTCAAATACAATCAAAAAATTCAAATAGATTTAAAAAAATGTATTCAATAATTCAAAATATGTATGACCTAATTGTTTGTTAGGTCATATATTTTTTGAGCTAAACGTCATAATCTACTGTCATGTCATACAAGTGGAATGTGTACAGCAGTTTTTCAAGTATAGATTGCTATTTGTGGAGCACAGTGGTGCACTGGTGTCACGCCTAGTGATTTTTCACTAGATCTAGTGATTTTTAGGCTTATCTAGTGATCTAGTGATTTTTCATTGCAATCTAGTGATTTTTTTCAAAGTATGTGCTTCAAGAAAACGGTTATTTTTTTCTAACTTTTCAAGTTTTCACCCGTTTTTTAAAGATTTTCAGCCTTTTTTAATCCGTAAACAAATGGTTATGTATATTATTGATTGAAGATTTGCACCAACAGAACGAACAACTCTTCCTAATTTGAGTTTCCGTGCTGTTTAGTGTTAATTGCTGAAATATTGGCCACGGCAGTATTATCATTTCTTAGCGGTAACACTGCAGTGGAAATAGTTAATTACTTGTTAGATTGATTGTTCTAAATATACACTTCTGAGTGGTGTCATTTTCTGCTCTTGAGAAAAGCTTGAAGATTTTATTGTTAGTATGAGATTTTCCAGGCTTCAACATGATCAATTTTTGCAAACTTGCAAATGGTGTAAAGATTTTTAAGCAATAAAAATAAATCAATACATTATTTCAAGCAAATCTGCGAATTCCAACACACAAATTTTAATTCTAGTGATTTTTTTCAGATCTAGTGACTTTTTTGTGAATCTAGTGATTTTTGCCAAGAAGCCTGTGGCAGCACTGCAGTGGTGCCACTCCTAGTGCTTTTCCACTAGATCTAGTATTTATTCATTTCATATATTGTTCTAGTGTTTGTTATGGCTATCTAGTGTTTTTTATGAGTGAATTGAATGTAATTAAATGCACAATTTTGAGTATTCGTAACTATAATTGAGACATTTTGATTTAGTGCAACTGTAATTTGCTACAAATTCTACCTATTTAATCTTAAATCACACAAGACAATACAATATATTTTGAGTTAAACCGCTGTGAAATCACTTGGTCGTGTTAGAAGTTTCAGTGACCTGTACAAACAAACACAAGCCTTGCTGCTATCTCCGTTTTCTGTGTCTCTGGTTTACAATGAGCTGCGCAATGTCTATGGTTGGCATTGCAACGCATTTTCTGGGCATTTTCACTGTGTAAGTTTGCTTTTCTAATCTAGTGTTTTTTTGTGAATCTAGTGTTTTTTATCATGAAATCTAGTACTTTTCCGTAACAACGGAGTGGCAACACTGGTGGAGCATAAGCAGGCGGGTGGTACGTGTCTAGTCCACCAATAGGCTGCAAGTGCAAGATATCATGGCTTGTCCTAGCACTGTCATTATAGTTTAGCGAGGTAATCTTGAAAAGCTCAGAGCATGTATGTGTATGAAGTTATTGGCATGCCAGATCTGCATTTGTTCTAGCTACAACACAAGTGTCAGGTGTAAACGGTAGAAGGCGGTATAGTTTGGCTTATATAGCTATTAGCTATGGCAATGTTTGTAATTAAGCGATGACAAGTATAAAGACCATGCAGACTCTTGTTGCTGCCGAAAATAAAAAGTGACTCCGTATCCCCTTATAATGCCCGCGCCGGTCACTGTAGTGGCCGGCAAACCTTTGATCAGCCATAACTCCTGAACGGATCGGGATAGAGAGCCAGTGAAAACATCCCTGGATCCACGAGACAGCAAGGAATTGAATGATAATGACAAAAACACACCTCTACATTTGAAAATTTTGAGAAAAATTCACATTTGCCATGCTACATTTTTGGCAACATTTCGAGAAAATCCACAAACACGTTCCCCGCATCCCGTTTAGCCTTTCTGATGTCAAGCGAAATTTCTGACTTGCAAAATACCTGACTTCACGCCATGTGCGCATGCACAGAGTAATATTCTATATGTCAAATACACTGAGAAAACCGATGATTAGGGCTTAGGGTTTGGTGTTTAGGTAAGTGTGTAGGGTAAGGATTTGGATTGGGTTAGAAAATGAAATATGATTGAAGTCTAAGACGAAGTCCAATGTTTTTTAGTGGTTGTATCATGGTTATAGTGATCCCTGTAACCTACTGTGACTTGTTGTGGGCATCTGACATCTAACCAAAAAGTTTATTTTACTCAACACACATCAAAAAAGTAATCGCCAAACTTTATTCCTTTACTCTGAGAAGCAAAATGACTGACAAACAATAATAGGTCAGAAATTTCGCTTGACACCGATCCAGTTTTTGCGCTTCGCCGACCGCCGGCATAGTCAAAAACAGGATATTTTCAAAAAGAATCGGATCGGGCCATTTTGAGAGGAAAACGTAGGGGGTGAAAAAGTGTAGGTCAGGAAAATTGACTTTTAGATCATGTTTTGTGGTCCACAGAAAAAAATACAGGGTTAGTAACTTGCTTAGTGACTTAAAATGTCCTAGGAACTATTCTGAAGCTTTGGAGACCTTGATTAGCCTGCTAGTCCAAGGGGTTGGGGAATTATGGCCAAAAATAGACCCTGCAAACGGTTCAGCCCCTAGTGTATATTTTTATATTTTCCCAAATAAAATTTTCCTGTCAATATCTTGGCTTCAAATTTGGTGGGATGTTGTAAAACAAAACACGTAAATACACCTTTTCTGCAAGTTTGGTGCGGTTGTTCGGTGCTGGCTGGCAGAAAAGTGGCTTGAACTTCAAAATACCCCCGAAATCTGTGGTTTTTGCCCCATTGGACCCTTACCAAAAGAAGTATCAACTTTTTTATCATCACTGCAAACGTAAGGTCTTCACAGATACTTTTTATGTGGAAAGTTTGCTTCCAACGAGTTTGGTTTGAGCTGTAGCTGTTTGAATGGACGCAACTGGTTTTCTTATCCTACGCGAAAACGATTTTCCCCCGAAAATGACGTCACAGGTTATCTCAAAATGTACAGTGCTGTCTTACAGATCCAATGATACCCTCAGTGACTCTCTAGCTCAGGGGTTCTTAAACTTTTTGCGACGTGCCTCCCTTGGACGATGCTAACAAAATTCGCGCCCCACCCTGTTACAATATCAACAAACAATGAACATAACAACAATTTATTTGCAATTAGCTTTCATCAATGGGAAGGATGTAGCTGCTTTTTGGAAACCAAAAGTTTAATTCTAGGCTTTGCAGCAGATAATGCACATCTCAGATCGGATTCACAGTCAAGTTTGTTCCGAGATTTTGTCTTTATGTTCACGAGTGCAGAAAACCTGTTGTTTGGTATAACCAAACTTCCCACTCTCTTATATATGTGCACATATTTAGCCCAAAAGTCAGTTAATGGAATTGCTTCGAAACCGTCTTTTGCAGAGGAGTTACACTTCATTTCCAAGAATTCCTCTTACAAATCGTTGGGAAGAATGTCCTCGTTAAGACGAAAAGGTTTCCTGTAGTCATCTTCCATTCTGGAAGTTCAGTGTCACCTAAGTCTGGGAAATAGCGTTCGAATTCCTGTTTCAAAAATCGAAGGTGGGCCTCAACATCGTTCTTAAGCTCGTCCTCCAGTCTAATCTGTTCTTTGTCAAGGGTCAGTATCAAGATGGGGAAATGAAGCTGTATTTCATTTTTGAACGCGACGATGCCACAAACCCAGCTTCGCCACGAAAGCTTCGATGTTATCATAGCTATTGATCCGGTTAGTACTTGCCCTGCAAGTGCAAATTTAAATTATTAAGCGCTTGGAAAATATCCACGAGGTAGGCCAACTGCAGCTGAAACCCCTCTGATGTGAACGACCGAAGGAGATCCTGTTTCCCATGAGCTTCCAGAAATAGCTTCAGTTCATCTCTCATTTCAAACACGCGGGCTAACATGCTACTTTTTGATAACCACCGAACAGATGTATGAAACAGCAGAGTCTCATGGTTGGAATCCATGTCCTTGCAAAGCACGTCAAACAATCTCGTGTTTACAGCACTTGTTTTGACAGCCCGGATGATTATTGCAAGGTTATCTTTCATTGCAGCAGGTAGAGTCCTGGAGGCCAGAGCCTCACGTTGGATAACACAGTGAGATCCAATGGAATTGGGACTTTTTTCTTTTATCCTGGAAATAAATCCACTTCGAGATCCAATCATTGCCGGGGCACCGTCAGTGCAGACACCTACAAGTTTCTCCCATTTCATTCCACTGTTGTCAAAAAATGTGGCGACAATTTGGAATACATCTTCTGCTTTACCAGTCGTTTGTAGAGGTCTGCAAAACAACATTTCCTCACCAATTGAAGGTGGTCCAACAAGGCGAACATAAGCCAACGACTGAAACAATTGGGCAGCATCAGTTGTTTCATCGTACTGAATAGCAAAAAAAGCTGACGCGTGTACCTTTTCAAGAACTTGACACTCAATATCCTTTGCGAGCTCACCGATCCGTGTTTTCATGGAAGAATCAGACAAAGAAATCTTCGCAAGCTTTTTGCTGCTCCCCTCCCCCAACACTAGGCTGGCTGCTTTTAACATGCACGGTTTTATCAATGTTTCACCAATGGTGTGCGTTTCTTCTCTTTAGCTATCATGTAAGCGATTTCAAAAGACGTTACAACTACTTCTACAGATGACGATTGGTAAAAGCACTCACTACTTGCAATCTTCATTTTTCAAAGAGTCTTTCTTGCTTTGAAAAAAAGCTATCTTGATGGCCACCGTGTTTTGTTTGAAGATGACGATGCAAGCGACTTGGTCTCAAAGCGTCGTTGCTCAGATTTTCAAAATATATCACACATTGTGGTACAACTTGACCATCCACTGTAGTATCAATAAAGCCATACTTCCGATAATCTTTGTCATACTTTCGCTTTTTTCCACTCATTTTGTTTCAATGCAGTTGGAGTAATTACTAGAAATACCTGATGATCTATGCTATAAATTGATACTGAAAACAATGCTAGAATTTTACCAAAACGCAAATGCAAATGCTACTCCAAAGATACCGATAGTTGAAACTGAAAATTAGCACTGAACTACCTTCACTTCACTTAAGCTTTTTTGGCTGACGTTTGACTTTAGCCAGCACGACTAGTTTTTTCATTGCATTGGACTAACTATTACTGTACACCAGTTTACGCAGTGGCGCTGGCAACTGCTAATAGTTTAACACAATGTGAAATATTACTAACAGCATTTTGCTTACCAAGCACTTCTCACTCTGTAGCCTGTTGGCTTAGTTGCGTCCAGGGTTGCCAGGTAGACATAAGCAAAAAAAGGCCAGATCAACCCTTTAAAAAAGCCAAATAGCACCAACAAAAGCCAAATGCAAAATAAATACACAACGACACTTTTAAAACACCCAAACGCGCTTTTAAAAGACAATATATAAATATTTTTTACATAAAAAGAATAAAGCTCACTCCATTAATTAACTTCTCGAAATTGTTGGTCATTCTGAAAAGTAATCTGAAACTGCAAACCTAATAGTATGAAATAACAAAACAAAAAATTATGAATTCTCGTGCAGAGTTTCCAATAAAAATTTATCATGCTGTGTCCAGAAACAGTGTCTAGAAATTTGCCAGTGCCCAGAATTTTTCCAAAATTATCTTTAAATCTGCGAAGCCAAAAGAACGTCAAAGTCTATAGTTATCAAGCCAGTGTAGCTGTAACTGAAAGCGATGCCAATGTTGACGTTTCACAACCACCAACAACGTTTAAATCGTTTGTCACTGATGAGTATTGAGGGCGAACTACTATGGAAACAAAATTTGGACAAGCTGATACATGAATTTGCTTGCAAACAGGCACGCAAAGTACTATTAGCTACAATTTGAGTATCTAACATGGTGGGAAAAACAGACCTCTTTCGCATTCCTGAGTTTATGATAGGACAAACGTTTTCATTTTCGTATTGCATATCAACCCTTTCATGTGATGTTGCAGAGTGTGTTATTTTGCGTGATGAACACGAGTATTATGGGGACACCTCGCGACATTGGTTTTTAATGAAAAGATGGGGGGTTTTCCAAAAATTGTGCCTCAGGGCCCATGAAAGTCTTATCTGGCACTGCGGGGCGGGCGTTAAAGGGACAGTCTAGCGAGGTAATCTTGAAAAACTCAGAGCATGTATGTGTATGAAGTTATTGGCATGCCAGATCTGCATTTATTCTAGCTTCAACACAAGTGTCAGGTGTAAACGGTACAAGACGGTATATTTTGGCTTATATAGCTATTAGCTAATATGGTTATCAATAATTGACATCGCAAGCTTACTCTGTCATTTTAAGCTACCATTAAATAGCTTGGTGTTTTTTGTTTTTTTTTTAAAGCAATGAATTACCGCTGTAGAGCCTAAACCTTTGATGACCCTGCTTTTGGTTTCTCAGAAACAAAACAATGATTATTTCAACACAAAATGATTTGCAATTGTTTAAAAGAAAATCTCCATTCAAATTTAAATCCCAAGTTCTGTCCAAAAGAGTGAAAAGTTCATTGTTTCAATATATTTTCACTCACCAAGTACAATTATGTGTTTGCGAAGGGTTTCAGGGAAAATGCAAATACTGTAAATGCTGCTACTGTTGCGTAGTTATCAGTGGAAGTGTTTACACGTCAATAACCAGAATGATGACTTGCTGGCCGTGTTGCGCTGTGGTGGTAGCGATGTCTCTCGGTATGGTTTGCTCGCAAGGTAAGAATTGTTTCTTGGAAACATACGATCAACAGTATATTGTGTTGCAAGGTGCTATTCTCAGGCAACAAACCTACATCAGAGGAAAATATAAATCCTGACAAATCATGTGTTTTTGGTGAATGCGAAATATTAGACAAAGAAGCGCGGTTATAAATCTTGTTTGGAGTTAACAGTAATTCGGTAAATGTTTCTTTATATCTCAGATGGAAACTTTTTGAAAGTTTATATGCTATAAATGTTTTGAGTTACGAAAACATTTGCAATCTTATCCAAGATCGCGCCGCCTCAATTAAAACATCGCAAATCATCCAAAAACAAGTTAGCTCTGCATTTTCAAGAAGAAAACAAGAAAAAAACAATTTTGAAAGTACACTGCCATACTTAGATACAGTAAGATTTATAGATTTTCGAAATTTGCTGCGGAAAAGGGAAATGAAACTTGACTTAAAGGTCTTTAAGATAAAATTTTATCAAAAAGTAATGTATATAAGATATAGATCAAGGGGTTTGGCTGCGCAAGTCCAAGATTTTGAGAGGGGCCTTTTAATCCAACGTTTAAACTTCTTAGAAAGTAGTGTGTGGCTGATGCAGGTTTCTGATTGTGCTTTGATGGTAAAATAGCCTGCTTCTACTTGCCATGCTGTTATTCCCTTTACTTATGTTGTCGAATGTTTTTCCTTAGTTTTTCTTGTAAACGAAAAGGACGCTGTACAAGCCATTGCGGCAAACTGTAAATATTGCGCAGAAGCTTTCGTATGACTACGACTAATATCCTGCTTATTTTCATAAGACTGTTTGACTTCTTTTGTGTTTTGCGGCTACACACATATATTATAAAACATAAATATAAAATGTAATACATTTGTTATTAGGTGATTTTGACCTGAACTTGAACAGAGAAAAAATTCCTATTCCAACCGATTATGAGGTGAGCGAAAGGTCTCGGTTTGGGCCAAAATTGCGTTTGTAGTTCAACACTTAATATCTGTACGAGCGTCGAAGTTTTGTTGTAATTTCACAGAGATTTAAAGGCAACCTCATACAGTATCGGAAAGGCGATGTAATAATCGGCGGATTTATCCGGGTGCACACGAGAGGGGCAGGGGATACGTGCTCGAAGATTCGCGATGATGGTGTGCAGGCTGTGGAAACAATCAACATGATTGTTGACCAGGTGAGTTTGTGGCAAACACTGACAACGTGGAGAAATCTACGTTGTACGGTACTAGTTTTCTCGATACTGGTGTGGAGTTACAGCGCGGTGACGGCAAAAATAACAAAAACCTTGTGGCAAGCAGTGGAGCATGTCCGAAGTTCAGTTAGAAGCAGGCTGTTCAAAATCAAGTGAACATTTCCCAAAAGCAAAAACAAAGAAATGCTGCAATTACAAACACGTCCCTGTAGTAAGTGGGAAGAAGATCTAGAGAAAAATTTGCTTGACACCCAAAAGGTGAATTATGGGATATAGACTGAAACAATTATTTCGAATTAGAGCGAACTAAATGAGCAAACTTATACAAGTTCACACTGGAAGCAACAAGTGTTATAATTAGAAGCCTTGGACTTACTGTTTTGTCAAGACAAAACAAACTATCAACGCAGCTTAAGAAGCAGTGTTGGGCAAAAACAGAACTAATGTAAACAAATGATTTTAAATATGCAAATACAAATGGTCTTATATCTGCGTTTTAGCATACAACGAGACAAACCATGCAAAGCAACCTAATGTGACAAAAATAATGATTAACTTGCTAGGAACGAGTACACACCGCCTTGGGGTGACAAAAGGGCCGTCCCTCCCAACTTTCTAGCATGTCTTGTTTTTGTGCTTCTAGAGGCGATGTCCCAAACCAAATACGCTTAAAGTCAAAATATTTGACCATTCCCAAGATTTTGGGCTGGCTACGCTGCTAGTACACACTGACAATGTAAAGAAGATGCGCCTCTGCAAAGAGATCCGCTGAAAAAAACAATTGTTCGCAGTACTGCGCGTCATGAAAGGAGCCATTTCGTTTTAGTTTACTGTATAACAACTTGGTCTTGTCTGCATAGAATTCTTATCAGGTATATCGCATCTTATATACGCCTGTTTTTGTTTACTCCGTTTTTTACTGTTTTTGTAGATACATGTTCGCTTTTGCTTTTTAACTCTTACGATGGACTGAGAACACACCAAATCGTGTGCCTCTATGTCTTTGGAGCCACGCAGGCAACTTCTGTTTAAACTTGGCTCATTTGTGATATCGATCAAGCAGTCCCATTCAGCTTGATGGATCTTAGTAAATTCCTCGATAATTTGAAAATGTCAAACCCGAAAAAAATTCATTTGGCAGCACTCTGATTAGACTAACCGTGCTATTCAGACTAAAGATAAAATGATCGCACTTATCACAGACTGACACTGGTGAACCTTAATGAAAACTACTAGGAGATGGTCTGCAACAATAAAACTTGCTGAAAAGGCTTTGCAACTCAGAATAGGTTTTTACTGATATCCTTATGCCATAAAACCATTGTTTAAAAAGACTGAAAAAACTGTCTTATGGCTTAATCCAGGGTCTCCAAACTTTCTTTTCTTGTCAGAGAGCTACAAAAGCTATTACACAACAATTCGAGGGCCGGATATCATACGTAATGTGACTGTTTCGGGATGTGTTACATTCTACCAAATCAGCAAATGTTTCGTAAATGTACAGTATTATTTTTCATTATTGACAAAATTTCCTCGCGGGCCGGATGGAATGGCTTCGCGGGCCGGATTTGGCCCGCGGGCCGTGGTTTTGAGACCCTGTTATAAACTAAAGATGCAGCTAGTTTTCGCTGAGAAACACAAGGGAAACACAAGGAACATTTACAGTGGAGAAACACGGAACTTCATGAGGAAAACAGATGAGGTCTTCCAACAAACGTTAATTGTTGATCGTGAAACCCCTCAGTTTTCTTTTATCCGTTTGTCAGGGCATTACATGTCATCGCTAATTGCCATAAGAGGGCATAGGGGCGAGCCAGATAATAGACTGTCAAACGAGATAAACGACCTCAACAAAAAAATAGAATGAGAAAATTTCAACCCACCAAAAAGCGTTAACACATTTCCTTTGGAGAAGGTGACAACCGATGTATATTGTTGTTTGCTGGCCGCACCGGCGGCATTTATACAAAATCTCTGCTACAGCTTGAAAAACGAAAGAAAAGCACCTTTCTTCCAAGTGATCTTGGTGCAGAAACGTTTTTCAAAATGCAGTAAATATTACCTACAAGAGCTCCTGAGAATCAATTGTGGGGCTCAGTCTATTTTAGATTTTGTTGTCTCCTTATTTTGCTTTGTTGTTTATTTTGTGTCGCAGCAGGTCGACTGATTTTATTTTATTTGTATTTTTGTTACGTCCTTCAGTCTGAAAGTAAATGCGGGAATTGTATTTTGAAGGATTTTGTTTCATCATTTCTTAGCTCGGAAGTTTTAATTAGCGAAAAGTTTCTTGATTACTTTGTTTTGATTTACAGCATTCTAAATATTTTATCGTGATTTGATGAACTTTTACTGATTCGCTTCTTTCAATGATTTAGCTGCCTCACAACTGTCTAACAAACATTGCAGTAAACTTTATATTCATTTCATGGTAAGCATTTTCTTGGCTGGTCTTACATTGACTCGTCAGCTTGTAAGAAACCCTCTTCACGATGAACTTTCCGCACCTCAAGCTGGGATAATCCGCCCTAGGTTTCCCTATAACTTGCAGTAGAGATAAATTCGCCTACGTTTTGATGTGTTTGATGAAAACCTGATCAGCTGCGAACAAGCACGAGAATGATTGCCAAGAGCAAGTTTGCAAAGAATTCACTATGCGACGACACAAATCAAAGATTTGACTCAAATTGGACTCGAGTTGGATTTTCAAGTGGTTCAAAATGCTTTGAGTTTTACATAAATAAATTAATAACTTAAAGCGAAACGAATTGCAGAGCACTCGACGATCACAATGAATTGTTATCACTTAATCTATAAAATAATAATACTTATTTTGCGACTTGCATACGCATGGACAAGGCCGTATAACCAGGGGCGTGATATGTAATGACCCGTGGCGATAAAAGACTAGTATGGGGTTTAACTTTACGCGGAAAACGACTCAAAACTCGCTTCTGTTGAATCGATTCCACGCAGCAAGCGAACAGGAATTTACTGTAACTTGCAAATCGTCCCTTCGTTCCGCACTCTGAAAGCAAAGTCGAGATGATACAGGACAGCTTGGAGCATAGCTATGCAAAAATTGGATGCATGAAGATGGCATCTCTTCATATTGGCCCAAGCAATCTAACCTTAAGGCGCACGTGCAGCGTCAACCAGCATAAAAACTTAGATTAATCAAGAAAGAATTTTGAGGTGTACACGTTAACCAAATATAGTGCGCTCCGAAACCGATTTTACCAAATATTAATGAGGCAAATGCAAGAACTTTTTTAAACTCTCGCACACGTGACTTTAGTGAAGGGCGGCATACTGAGTACGTTCTGAGCAGTTTCAGGCTTTTTTTATTCTAGCATGCAGATTATATTAAAAGTATGTTGGAGGGGTAGATCCCACACGATCCGCGAATGGCGAAGTAAGCCTCCACAGATGGAAGACCTTTGCCCCCGCAAAAATTGCATACAAGGTAGAACCTTGATGCGCCCAGCGTCACCTGGGAGCGTTATTTTCCTTACTCATTAGTTTACGGCACGACGATTGGTAGCGAAAATGTAAGTTATATACATGTTCATGTTATTTTTATTTGTGGTGACTTACGCGAACGCTCCTCTCCTGACTTCGTTTCATAGACCGTAGCGGCGTAGTTTGTTGGTGATTGTGTACGCATTACGTGTGTTCGTTTACGTTTGACGCTTTACTTTGTCGTCGATGCATCAGAACTTGATTTGTCTTGCCAAAAAGTATACTTAAAATAAGTCTTGCAATGAATTTCTGCTGATTTGTCGCGATAAAATTTGACGGATGGTGGAGGCATCAGCAGTCTTGCTTGCCCAAGCTTCCTGTTGCTGCGAGACCTGCACACAGGATTCACGAAGGTTTACGAAAATTCGGAAAGTGCGCTTTTAATGGTTAAAAGGCACGCAAGCCGTTTGGCCACAGTCTGATGCAACAACTTTTGACCAATCCGGTTGCTTGTAACTCTGCAGAAACTACTGATGCACCCCGTGAATACTCTTATGCTGACGACTTGATGCAGGGTTGCTTGGTTGAAAGTGACGCAAAACAACTCGTTTGAGACAAAAAACTTTTGTTTTATGACTCTCAGGTCAACAACAACATGTCTGTTTTACCCGGCATATCCCTGGGAACGTTGATGATTGACACTTGTGACATCGACACGCACGCTTTACAGCGGGTAAGTTGCTTTTGATTGATGAGCACCCGTACGCCGTTGTCCAGATGTAGGGTGCTCTTTTTTTCACAGGACAGTTTTAGTCAGGGCTATAACAGGGCTATGGAAATTAAATTCATTTAGTTAATAAACGTTCAACTATATAAATATATTTAAAGAACTGACCCATTTACATCGCAAATATCTTCCTTGACTGCATTATGACAAGTTGCTTTTCTTCAATTCAGCACGCATCAAATATTGATATACTGTATGTGTGCCGCACTTTTCAGAATTCAACATTTGATTGACATTATCGCCCTAGTAGTCAATCAGGCTCTTGTTGCATTGCACTAAATTCAAGCTCTGGCTGCAAGCAGCGATCACAAAAATTCAATGATTGCAACTTCGCAGCATTTAAAAGTAACACAATATTATCTTTTCAGGCTGTACAAACTTTCCTGCCTTTGTTCTGGGGAAAAAATGACCCCAGCAAAAGCGCTCCCATTCTTGCTGGTGTTGTTGGTGCTGCGTCCAGTGCCGTTTCGATCCAAACTACAAGTCTACTGCAAATCTTCAAGATTCCGCAGGTGAGACCGGGACATATAGTTTTTTGCTTACTGAAAGAGTCGAGCAAACGAGTTAGCTAACCTAGTATAAATGATGAAAACCGTCTAATTGTTTGTTTCGCAAAGTCGATTATGCGCAGTTTTAGTGAAATGCATTCCTGGTTAACCGCACTATTAGCTCTCTTGTGAGTAAAGGTTTGTTTTGATTGCTAACATCGACGCTTGAATACAACCAAAGTAATATTTAAGCGATATTGCCTAAATAAGTCAACTTTCAGGTTGTATTGGTCTTGTGTTTTGCAGCAGCTTAACTGATTTGGTTATGTTTATCTTCAGATTTTAATTTCGCAATCGACTGTTAACAATGAAAGCAGACTGTATAGCTTATTTCAGTTTAAGTTACACGCTATCCAACTTAGGGAAACTTTTGCATTTTTTCTGATATGAGAGACTACTGCTCACACACAGAATAAGCTGAGATTGTAATCGACTTAAAAAGCCAAAGTCGTTTGAAAATAAGGCTTCCGTTGATAAAACAGTCAGCACACGGTCGAAGCACGTAGTAGTTGGAAGTTGGCCTTGAAAATCTTTTGCAACGTGAGTGATCACAGCCATAGAAAGTGCAGCAGGTCTTGGTACAAATCGAAATTAGCAATGGCGACGATGACTGCGACTTTTACTTTCTTGATACTAGCCAGCAAACGCTGCGCGTCGACCATGCACTTTTCTGCGCACACTTGCCCGAATGTTGAAGGGCCGGAAGTCAGTGGTGTGCAGAAGTTGGGGTGCACGCTCACTCCCAAAAGTTTTGATTTGTCGAAAATTCGGGCATAGAATTTTTGACATTTTTTAACAATATTTAATGAAATTATACTTTTTTTATTCAGTGTATAAGCGAAAGTTTATTATGTCATAGAAAACACGTTAAAAATCAACAACTGCTTTCTAGTAACTTCGTGTTTTAGTTTGTGAGTGTTGATGATTAACTGACTCACTTGAAAGTTTGCGCAAAAATGATATAATTAGGACATTTCATTTATGTGCGTTATTACTTTTACGCTGTAGGAAATAGATTGTGTTGTGGGGCACCTGCTTCACATTAGTAGAGTCTATGCCAGGCAAGTACAGAAAAGCTTTGTTTTTAATATTAACTACAGTCAGTGGCGTAGCAAGGGGGGCTGAGGGCCGTGGGCCCCCGGCGGCACTTCTAGGGGGTGGCACTTCGCTGACCAAAAATTAATTTTTGAAAGGTGTTGAAAAGTTCTAGTTTTTCGTTATTATTTTAAATACATTTTTAAATGTTCTACCGCCTTTCAAATTTCATGTTTAGAAGCTCTAGACTGGTAGGCTAGCCTAAAAGAACACGACACGTGCTTTTGGAATGAGTGGGCTGATAAAATGTTTGGGGGCGAAGAGTTTTCTGACAGGGGCCCAAAATTTTTGAACTATGTCCAATACTTTTAAACTACGTCCAAAACATTTTCCCAAGGGGGATGAAAAATTTTCCTGCGCCCCCTATTTACGGGCATGCTTACTTGGGGGGCAATTGTGCCCCAGTCCCTACACCTTGCTCTCCAGACAAAACCATTTCAGCCATCTCAGTCAAAAGTCCTTTGCACAAAGGAAAGATATGACATTCGACCGCAGAATAAAAACGTTAGGGCTCCAGTCGTTTTCGATAATACTGCCCCTTCTCTCAAATTATTATATTGCCCCTCCTCTCAAAAACTGATAAAAATTTTTGCATGAAATCACGGTAAATAATCAAGACTAGCTTAATCCTTTTTCTTGTATCTTTGGTTTCTCAGTAACGCCCCAACTGCACGCCACAATCTCTCCTGACACTTAGGCATTGGCGACGAAGATTTCGCTCCGGCGGCGATAGCTCAGTGGTAGAGTGTCCGCCTCTCAATTGGAAGGTTGTGTGCCCAATTCACAGACACTGAGTGACTCGCCATGGTGTTCCTTGGGCAAGATCGTTCGCCTAAACTGCCCCGGAAAAAAGCATATTTCAGGCTTTGGCATGCCGCTAATTGCCGTCGTCAAAATTATGAAAAACATTTCTTGGCACATTTCATGCTATTTTTTAATGTCCAGTGGGGTATTTTCAATAACTGCCATAAGCTGTAGCCCAGTCATTCGGTGGACCTATCAACATTAAGTTTTGGTGGTAGAAGTGAAGAACTTTGCAAACATAACTTTTCTCAGTTTCAATGCAACGGTTGTTTTTCTGCACGACGTAATGGTGCCGGAAATGACGTTCTTGAAGCGGGGTAGTGCAGTTGGTGTGTTTTCATGGGTAACTCTGAGTTCAGATTGTAGGTTTCAACTGCAAGTAGAGTGAATAAGAGCCAGACGATAGGCAACGTGGTTTTCGTGAAGTCGCCTTTGTTCAACAGTACGCTTCAAACATTGGCAGTCATAGAAAAACGTATTTCAACAAGAAAAGTTTAAAAAAGGTGTTGCTCTTATTTGATGAATTTGAGGCAAGAACCTTAGTCTGAAAACCTAACGTAAGGGTAAATGATATGTTTAGATATGATTGTGGTTAACGCTTTTATTAAAGAGTGTTAATCGAAATGGTAATTGTACAGCTTGGCAATGGGTGTACTGAATAAACTTGTTCATCGCAATAACCGTCTAACGCAAAACGTTGTAGTCACTGCTGAGCATCCAAAAGGCCCATGTCCCAGCTGGCATGGTTTGGTAATACAGTTTTCAAAATAGACGTCTCTTGGTAACCAGTCCCGTCGCCACGGGGGCTTTGGTGGGCTTAGCCCCCCCAAAAGGTACAAGTCCCCCAAAATTGAATTATGAAACACTATACATCAGTGGATTTTTTGTCAAATTTTGGAATGTCAGTCCCCCCTGCACAAACGCAATCTCCCGATTGAAGACCTTCTGGTGATGGTTCTGTTGGTAACAAACAAAGGCAAGGCATAACACTATGCACGTGTAGTTGCAAGAAGTCCAACACAACAGCAAGACCAAGTGAGCAGGTCACGATGAAGACTGCAAGCAAGTGCTTCTCAACCATGCACTGTTTTAAACCTGTATAAAATATTTTTTCAGAATGGGTCCCTGCACCTGTACAGGGCTCCGCGCAAGTGCCCACAGTGTTAACGTTCAAAGTCTTCCATATGATCTAAGAGGATTAAATCACTACCTAAACGTGAAGTGTACAATGAAACATTCTTCACACCACTGCGATCATATTATCAGATTTATTATATAGCCTGCTATACGCAGTATATGTACTATTTTTAGTTAAGACGGAGATGCTACACGAAATTTTAACATGCATAAATGTTTACATTTGTAAGGGACGTATGCTGCCATCACATCCCTTAATTTTTCCGTTTGATCCCCTGGAATGAGTAAACTATTAAAAATGTCACACGGTGAGCTTACCGGAGATTTGAAAACCAACATGGAGGAAAATTTGATGAAACATGTGGGGTTCGTATATGGCTATGCAAAGAAAGCAAATAATAGAAAAATTAAAGATGAGCAAGGTGGCGACAAGCAGAAAAAGCAAGAATCATAATCGACAATCAAAAACAAGACACATTTCAGTTTGTTAGTGTTTGAATGCGATTTCGAAGATGCTTTATTAATTCTTATATCTTTAAATTAGCACGAAACATGAACTTCCATTTAAAATTTTTGTAAGCAAATTTGAGGGGTGGAAAGGATGGTACTTTTATGGTCGGTCCCGGGCGGCACTTTGCCTTGCTACGCCACTGGCTACAGTGTTTGCGCATGAACACATTTTTCCATGCAGTTTGTTGCATATATGTGCATTTGAACAGACAATGTTGTGAGACTTATGCCACAGTCATAATAATATAAATAATATGATACGTGCCACATATATCACGTATATATCTTCACAGAAGGAAGCAGGTTTGGGGGGAAAGTATATCGCATAAATGTTTTTCAGGCAAATTTGGGGAAATAAGGGCAAAATATCCTTTGTACCCTGCTCCTACACCTATGCCAGAAGTTCATGTTGACGTTAAAAAAGTAACATGTTTCGTTCGTACAAACTATAAAGCTTTGCCTTAATTTAAATTTATTTTCTTATAAAAAGATTCAAGCTTTTGTTTATCCCTAAACTAATCTGCTTTCATTGTATATAATTCGTCACGTCATATTATACATGTATTACGTTTACTGCTGTTAGAAACCTGGTTGACGTCATTCAAACCTGTCACGTTATCGTCTAAGCCAGGCGTCCCAATCTTTTTTACTCCTACACCCACTAGCGTACGGAGGGGGGAGGCCACTGTGCCATGGCCCCCCCTCAGACCCTAAAAATAAAAAAATGTAAAAACAGTATTGTCTGAAACTTGCTTCCAGAATGCACAAACATGCATATTGTTAGGTGTAATTTTGCAAAATTTTCCCGGGGACACGTCCCCGGACACCCCGAGAATGGTCGTGCCTTTGGCACTCCCCTCAAAGTGGATTTGTGACGTCACACGATTTTGACGAAACTTTGCCTCCCCCTCGGAAATTTTCTGCGTACGTCACCGCCTGCACCCCTAACAAATTTGTTCTGATCTCGCACCCCTTACAATTTATAATTCAGAATATGTTTTGACTTTGCACCTGCTAAAATTAATAATTATTACAACCCAAAAACGTTTTTTGGGACGAGAACGAATAATTGTATCGTCTTCAATAAACATCTTTCTTTGTTTTCTGAACATCTGATAATGTTTGTTGCATGTCGCTTAGCAACACAAGCAACAAGATTTTAGCAACTGAAATGTTTATTTCCTATGTCCACACGACAACAGTTTTCACAAATTGCAACTTGGGATTGAAAAGTCTAAAATTTTCATTCAATCTATCTGATTTTGCATTTGTTTGAAAAATTTACACTTGACATGTACAGTACAAGAATTTGCTACCAAAAAATAAAAAAGTTATGCAACTCTTTCTAAATACGATTTTATTTAGCCTTAGACGTTATGGCTTGCCCTGAATACGACTAATCGTCTGTCTTTCTGCTCATCACGAAGTATTCTGTGGCACAGTCTTTAACGATGCTAAATTTCTTTCTAGATCAGCCCATGGTCTACCAATTCCGATTTAAGTAACAAAAAGCGCTTTCCGTATTTCTTTCGCACTGTACCATCCGACGTTTACCAGGCGCGCGCCATGGTTACCCTCGCACGCCAAATGAAGTGGAACTATATATCGATAGTGTACGAGGACGACGTTTACGGAGTTCGAGGTTACAGAGGTACGACTCTTGTCTTAGGAAATTCTTCAAATCGCCAATAAGTGGCACGCACTACCACGTCCCTAGACAGGTGTTAAGGTTTGGAGGGGAAAATACAATTTTGGGGGAAAGATTTTTGCCCAACAAAATTTGTGGGGAACAAAAATTATTTAGAGAAACATTGCCCCTGATGTACCACAGTGGTTACGAGCCTGCGCACTACTATGTTCAGCTGTGCGAGAGCAATTTTGCAGATGAAAACGCGGCAATCATACTTCAAATTTCGGGAGAATATCGAAAAAGAACTCTTGGCTTTTTACGAAATTTTTCCAAATTTTTTGAAACGTTGGAAGAGATTACCCAGCATAGCGGCATATTTTTGGATAATGCTGCGTTTGCAAATATAATGCAGTATTTTGCATTAAGCCTAAAGGTCCCCGGAAAAGTCACTATTCCTGTCGAAAAATGGCACGTAATGAGGGTTTCGAGAGCATTGCAGACGAAAGACTAATTATGGATTGCATAGACAATGCCGCAGATGCGGTTCAAGTTTGTAGACATCGCTTTAAACGGGCTGAGTGATTTTAATTCTTGTAGCTTTCATCTTTTTTCATGATTCGGTTGACATGACCTTTGATTTGTGTGACCAGAAGTCGGATTTTTAGCCACTTGCTCTGAGCTCATAGTGTGCTTTTCACTGTACGTTGACATAATAAAATATTTACATAGAAGCTTAAAAGCTCATTATATTTTGCAAAATTTTCAACATACTCCTTTCAAACCAACGTCATTTTTCAGTCCAACTTCCTACTGATGGACACGAAATAAAGTTGGAAAGATGAGAGCGCAATTCTGACAATAAAACGGAAAAAAGCTTTCTTGCCATACACATTAATTATTGCTGGGTACATTACCAACATTCATGGGCGTCGGAAGGGGAGGGCAGGTGGCACCTTGGACCCCCTGGATTTTGAAATTTGACATTTTCCTATTAAATTTTTAGCAAAAAAAGGTTGGTTTTTAGTTTCGAGTAGGTAAAATGAAATTTCACCACTTTCGCTCCGCTGGAAAATCTTTTTGGCTGCCCCTGGAAAAATTCCTTCCGAAGCCCATGTCAATATTTCGTTTTGGTGAAAGCAAGCTACGTATACAGTATGTACCGTCGAAATTTTTGCCTGAATACAAACTAATGCGTCGAAGAACTCTGACTTCATGCAGCAATAAATTTGATCTTTGCGTCCAGTGAAAAAATACAAGCTGCTTGATTCACTGACTAATCTCCGCAACACCTTTGCGCTGAAGCATGCACGGTGAGATTTTTCAGAAAAGCGTACATCTGGTGAATTCACAGTGAAAGAAAGAGTTGGTTTTACCATTGAATCGGTTTTAACAGCGCAACACTGAAACGCTTTTTTGCCGAAGTTTTTGTTTTTTTCACAGAACTTGCGTCGATCGCCGATAAGCAAGGAGTGTGCATTGCGGAAGCCGTCGCCATACCGCGCGACCCTACCGCTCAAGACTACGAGAACGCCGTAGAAAAGCTGGTCTCGGTAAAGAAATCGAGAGGTGACACGCCGCTTCGTCGTAGGAAAAAACACGTTAGATCTAGTTCTACGACCAGACCGTACATTGCGTCAAAAAATGCACCTGAAGTGCAGCTGGTTTGGCGTCAGGCTTTCGCTAACCATTTCGAAGTTGCCAGTTTGAGTTAATCTGCACTTTAGCCGTTAAATGTAGATTTTATGAAAAACTTACAATTTTTAACCAGATGATTCACAGACATTGCAGCTGACTTTACACACTGGTGACAAGACAAGTTTTTCCAATACAGCAGAAGGCCAAAAGTTTGCAAGGTGCACGGCAAAAGAAATACTGTAAATTTCTGACTCGTATTTCAGTAAAACAAATTAATTGCTGCTAAGCAATGAATCTATGAGCTCTTCACATCACGTACACGACCATTGGACATCCGCAAGGGGGCAAATCAGGAACTTCTCTTCATATGAAAAAAACAAACATAGTGACCAAAGTAAAACAAAGACGAACTTCATGAGCTTTAACGTTGCTCTGTCTCGGACATAAATCAATTCGAATCCATAAACAGTGCAACTCATTTCGAAAATTCCATCACCTAAGCGTTGCAATAAGCATCAAGCCATTCGGAAACCACGCAGTAGTGCGTTCTACGTCTACCTCGTTTTCCCGAAGTAACGACGGCCTGCACAGAGTAACTCGGCATTCAGTCAGCTTATGTAAGTGCTCCTGTTCATGGTATGCACGCTATCTATATAAATGCAAGTTGCACAGCTTCGTATTGGCACTGTACCTTCACATACGCTATCACCATTGTCCAGATTTCCTAATTGTTATACTCTAAAACATGGGTTCCCAACCTGGGGTACATGTACCCCCAGGGGTACATTTGCTCATCCGAAAGGGTACATTTAGTGTTAGCAATAGAAGAGAAAAATATATCTACAGACAAGGTGGCACCAAAAAAACGGTCATCACCAAAAATTGAATAACTTCCAAAAATTGTATTTAGATTGACACAGAACTTCAGCTACATTAGGTCAAGCCTGTGTAGCAGACATCTTCAAAGTTTCAAGTCTGTACTACAAAAACTCTTTGTTTCACTGACGCTCAAAAAATGTGCTGCAAATGAGCTCCCCTGCGCTGCAGGGACATTTGGATCCGGCGGGCAAAGTTCTCGATGACCCTCCCGCATTCCTCCCTTCGGATCGCTCTTATTGCTGCTCTGATTGCTGCCTTCAGGTCTAGGATAGTCTGGGGGTTGTTGCCATATACCCTGTTCTTAAGGTATCCCCACAGATAAAAAATCAGGGGGGTTCAAGTCCGGTGAATGCGGCGACCACTGCGGGTCACACCTGCGGCTGATCAATCGGTCAGGGAAACGCTGCTGTAGCCATGCCAATGATTCGTTTGAGGAGTGGGGGTGGCACCATTCTGCTGGAACCACTGGAGGACCCTGACAACCCTTCTCCGTCGACCAAGTGCTGTCCAGAACTTGTCAAGCACCTGGACATATCGCTGAGCATGTCCAGAACAAACTAGAACTGAGCATGTCCAGAACAAACTCAGATGTCATCTCTTTTGAATGAAAGTGCTTAATTGTAAATTCAAACGCCTGAAACAATAAGAACTAGCTATGTGGTACAGTTGTATGTACGTGCCGCGAAAGCTGGTAGGTTGAGTTCGAATCCCGGTCGGGTCATGCGGAAGACTTCAAAATCGGTACTTGCGGTCTATCCAGCCTCGTGCTCTGCGTTAATGGGTGGGTGCAAGGTGCAAGCAAGGGGAGATGGACGCCGCAGACCACTGGTGACACTCCGAAAGGAGTACAGAAAGTGAGTATAAATGAAACTGAACTGAAAATCAACTCTAAATTCAACTTGTAAAATACTATGAAGGTGGTTTTCTGGAGAATTGGGGGCCCTTGAAACTCGAAACATTCCTTGGCCTTTCAGCAGACCAGGGTTCGCAAAAAAGCAGTGGAATTATCAGCAAAAAAGTTTCAGCATCGAAGTTCATATTGCCGACAATCTTCAGCAAGGTTACTGTCAGTTATCTGGTCGAAGTGACGCTGGCAGTTTTTTTCTAAATGTGCTTGGCGCGTTGTCGGAAATGAGACCAGATTTAATTGGCTAAAAAAATATAGTTGCCTGGCAGGATATCACTGTTCAAAATTCAGCACACTGAACTTCAGCAAAGTATTTTTGCATGGAACTTTGTGGTGATCGTAAAGCACACTTACTTGAATAAGTGAGCTTTCCTTGAAAATATTGCAATACACCACTATAAACGCTCTCACTGTGTTCCCGATTCCTGCTAGTAATTTATAGGAGGCATGAATGTTGGTTTTGCTTGTTCACGTGTATCAATGTTCTATATTTTGCATGCCTATTATGCGTATAAAACTTCCATAATTGTTGTTTCCGAAAATTATGATGCAGTTGAGTAGGTAACATGTAGTCAACTTTTAACATCAATTCCACAATATAAAGCAGGGTCTCCCAACTACGGCCAGTGGGCCAAATCCGGCCCAGGAAGCCATTTCATCCGGTCCGCGAAGCTATTTTGTCAATGACGAAAAAAATAATATGCGAAAAACTCGTTGATTTGGTAGAACGTAACATACCCCAAACAATCACATTACGTGAGATGTCAGGCCCTCGAACTGCTGTGTAACAGCTTATGTGGCCCTCGGGCAAAAAAGTTTGGAGATCCCTGATATAAAGTCACAGAGTCAGAAACTTAATGGATTAAGCTCAATTAGTATTGCGATGTAAATGCTCAAGACGTGCTTGTGTTCATCAATTGTTGACACAGCTAGACTAAATTAGCTTATATGCTTTAACAATAGTTCAGCATGGCGTAACCACAGATAACAGTTGTGAGATACGTTGTTACAGCAGCAATACATGCAACTTGGTTGTGAAGATGCAAGGTTATCAGTGACAGATAGTAAAATTTCAACGTTTCTCGCAAACTCTTTTTCTGGTGCCCTGAGCATGGCAAAGTAAAGATTGAAAGTTTTCCTCAGTGAAGAAACTTCTGTTTGACTTTAACGTTTTAGAAGCCCGCAAAGTTTGAAGGTACCTCCAGAATTAAAAATAAAATAAGGAACTAAGAAAACCCTATGTATCATGAAGCCCTCAAGCAGTCACTTTTAGAAAAAACACTGACCGATGTTTTCGTGTAATATGCGCTTGATGCATTGTTCTTCGGAATTTTGCTCTGACGCATGACCTCTCCTATGAACAACTTGTAATGGTTTGTTTAGTGTTTAGACCACCAAAAGCAGTTTCACCCCAAGCATCAATAAAAAACAAGCTATCTTCAAATATCGATTACGATCAGATAATTTTTGTTCTTTTTATAAGAAAGTAAAAATCTCGTGTACAAAGTTGATTACTCAAACGCATCTCCTCTAGCGACGAAAATATTCAATCGTTTGTACGGGTCTCTGTGTTCCAGTTGGCTCGCACTTCCCCTTCTGTGCTTCGCACCACACAAACTTAACTTGGTGATTCCCCTCCACCGGGCCCCAAAAAAGGTGTCTGTAGACGACGCCTTTGCATTTGGATGCGTCAGTTATAAGTAACTCTGCCTTTGAAGTAATGCGATCTTTCCATGAAACACGATCATGTTTGCAAGTTTTATGTATGTCATTCAGTCATTCAAACAATTTATATGTTGTAGCCGTGGTCGTTTTCACCAAGACGCATGAAGCTGAACGTTTGATCCAAACCGCTCATGCAAACAAATATGCGAGGGAAAGCTTTCTTTGGATTGGCTCCGATGGATGGTCGGGACAACTTCCTACCAACCTGAATGAGAATGACTACACAGCAACGCTCCACGGTAAATGCTCCTACCTTTGAGTAGAATCCAGCTCAGGCCTTGTTTCACGTACCATTACGGCTTGTACTTTTACTACTTTTAACGCATAACAGCTTTTTCTAGGAAAGATGTAGTAACAAACACTAAATTGTTTGTTTGCCTCGAGAAGTCAGGATTGCGAGCTAAAATAAGGTATTTACCCTATGCATAAGTTTTCTTCAAACTCAGCCAAAGCTTAATGTTCAGTTAATCTAGCTACAAGATCAAATGATAAGACAATGCCATCGACAGTAACAATGGTAAAAAACTGTTATTGTTCTATCAGGCAATGCTACCACCAGGGATTTTCAATCTTTTTCACAATTGGGCGTAGTAAAAACAATCAATCAAACCCCTTCAACCGAAAGTTTGAAGGCTCTATTAATTTGCTGCTTATAGTTAATTTGCCTATATATTAATTTGCTGCTATTGCTGCTTATTAATTTGCCCTTGAACATGACTAATGACATGATAGCACTGGCATCTAAGTGGGAAGACAGACTACGGCCCCCAAAATGCGACAAGAAAGAAGACCCACAGGTTTGGGCTACATCTTTTCCACATCTGCTTACTCTAACACAAAAAGAAAAAAAAGTTAAACCCGAAAGCAATGATTACCTACAAAAGACCCACCACAATTGGACAAAAGCTAACGAACTACAAAGATCTTGCTTTAAAAAAGACACGAAAGCAAACCAAAGGTGGGTCAACGCCATGTGAGCACTGTGCACTTTGTGGTTGCTATGGAAAAAATAACAAATCCATGGTACCAAATGTTTCACAATTGCTGACTAAAACCACAACTTTTAAGCTAAACCAAAGCTTGACTTGCGCAGATTTTGGCATTTACGTCGCGACTCGTGTAATATGTCATGAACAGTATGTTGGTCAAACTAGCAACAAATTTTCCAAAAGATGGTCAGCGCATCGCAGTAATTGGAACAAACAATATTGTAGAACTGACAGTGACAAGGACCAGATGGCCTTGTCGCGGCACTATTCAGAAAACCACGGCACTATAAACAAGCCACCTCTGCACGAAGCACACTACACCGTTACTTTTGTCGAACAACCAAGTTGTCACTCTCTGGGTATCTGTGAAAATAAATGGTATCACCTAATTGACGCGCAAATCAACATTCAGAACATGATCCTCCCCCATGTGAAATAATTATTACGATGCTTTGTGTTGTTTGACTCAATCCGATGTTGTCTTCC
>Ga0210059_1001976_pt1 | contig 31663 bp, 20 predicted proteins | sample Ectturendosymbi2_FD_188042 | JGI IMG/M metagenome (GOLD analysis project Ga0210059, IMG submission 188042) | Ecteinascidia turbinata endosymbiont from Florida, USA - Sample 2 (SPAdes) (version 2) | ecosystem: Host-associated > Tunicates > Ascidians > Unclassified | place: Key West, Florida... | reverse complement strand
TTTGGTTTGAAAATTTTGAGCTGATAAGTCACATGGGAAAGGTTCTATAAAATTAGATAAGTCAGAGTTATCAAATAAAAGGAGGCTGTAAAGCTCAGTGTTGGTTAAATTAAAAAATGGTATAGTAGAAGACACACAGGCAGAACAAGTAAATGATGTTGATGTCTTAGGCTGTTGCTGGTTGGAATAGCATGAGGAGTCATTAGGTGATTGGATATACTTATGACATGAAGAACAGTGAGCACAATGCAAACAGTTGGGCATATCACAAGTTTTGTACAAAGCCATGATTATTAAATAAATGAAGGAATACATTAAGATCAACACACCAAGTAAGTGAAATGACATGTAGACCACTCACCATATCAAAAGGAAGGATTGGTGAATTTTCAAATTGATTGAGATGCAGAAATTTAGTTGGGATTTCTAGGGTTGACCATAGGGTTTTTGATATGTTCAATGTCCTTTTCACTTCGGATAGCAATAACTCTGCTGTCATTGCTTTGTCTGAAAAGAATTCTTCCATTGTTGGTCCAAACGTATTTCCAGTTAAATTTTTTTCTTTCTTCATTGGCCAAGGAAAATAAATGTTTATTTCTTTTTGTAAGGTTTTCATTGATGAAAACACGTTCAGAGGTAGGTTTTCCTGGAGCATTATTTTTCACTTTCCTTCTTTCTTTATAAATATTGTTTCTGGTTCTTCTTGAGACAAACCTAACAATAATGTTGGGGGTCTTGTTTGTTTTTGATTTACCCAGTCTGTGAGCAATATCAATATCATTATGTGATATATTTTCATCAATTTTTTTCAGCACTGTTAGAACTTTGTTTTCTGTCTCAGCATTGTTTTCATTGTCACTCATGGGTATTCCTTGTATTTCCAAGTTTTGTCTCCTGCCGTACTGTTCCAAATCATTAATATCAAATTCAAGAGAAGATGTTTTATTCTCCAGTAGCTGATTTTTTTCTCTTAGAGAGTTGTTTTCTTCTCTAAGGCCTTACATTTCCTTATGCAGCTGTTCCACCTCCATGGATACTGTTTTGAGAGTACTTGCCATATTAGAAATTTGGTTTGGAATTGACTCAGGCCTAGACATTTTTGGGTTAAGCTGGCTTAGTTTTTCCAGCAACTCCTCAGATTTATCCACAGATGTTTGTGGAGAGAGTGTAGGCCACTTCTTTTCATAGTTCACAAAATCCTTTGTTGCTTCAATTTCTTCTTTGTTGCATTTCTTGTTGTTACTGCGGGTGGCCATATTGTTCAATATAACACAGCAGGTAAGTAAAGTGTTATATAATTAACTGACAGTTTACAACACAATTAGCAATACAATACCTAAACCTTATTAGTGATCTCTGATGTTATTGTATTTCCTCTTGCTGCTTTGTGTTATTTCGTGATTTGAGTCACAAAAATGCATGATTAAACCATACCATACCTATATGATCAACTACTGAGGAATGTGTCCAAATGCACGTTTCCAATGACAAATGATTCATAACCTCAACAAGAATGATTTATAAATGGCAGTGCTTCACTGCACTGCATTAGCATAAGTGAAGTATGCAGTGCAATCAATAGTACTGTTGCTACTGTTCATGAAAACTTCACTTCATAGCATTAAATTGAAACTATAAAATTTGGTAGGATGCAACATATGCAATTCATTGCATGAAACAAACAGAAAATATGAAAACCTAAATAGTATAAAATCACAGTTACATTACCACCACGCAACATATTACAGATACAGTTACGTAGTTAATTCTATTCATGAATACTTCATGGAAACATATTTGCACTTGCAAATCTCACAACATCAAGCACGTTTGAAACACGAAAACTTCACAGTATCATATCACAGCTACCCCACATTACTACCGCAAAACATGTCCAGCTACAGCTCCATTTTAGTTGTGCACTTTACAGCATAAACAATTTGAGGTTTACAAAAATTAGGGATAGTTGGAATGGCGAGTTACCACTACATGTTCCTAATTTTAAAATGTTTGTAACTCTACCCAAATTTGAATGAAGTTGTTTCAGTTGGTCCAATTTTGACTTGGGCTGTTGTAATTTGCTGAAGTATTTATAATATATGCAAATCTGAATGACACTCTTCCAATTTACCCAGATGGTTCTAATTGCACTCAAATTTGAATGAAACTCTTTTAATTGCCCAAATATGATCAACGCTGTTGAAATTTGCTGAAAAGTTTCTAAATGTATGCAATTTTAAATCAAGTGGTTGTATATTATTCAAATTGGAATGAAGCTGTTTGAAGTTACCCAAAATTGAATGAAGATGTTCCACTTGACCGTTGACCCGAAGTTGAATGGAGCTATTTTTGTTTGCCCAGAGTTGATTTAGTCTGTTGGAATTAACCCAAATTTTTCCAATTTATGGAAACATTTTGACTTCACCCAAATTTGAATGAAGTTGATCCAATTTGCTCAAATTTCATTAAGATTGTTAAAATTTACCCAAATGATTTTGATTTTAGCTAAATGTGAATAAAACTCTTATAATTCACCCAGACATTTCTAAACGTACTAAAATTTTAATGAGCTTTTTTATATAGCCCATCTTTGAACAAAACTGCTTGAAGTTGCCCACAATTGAATGAAGCTGCTGCAAATTGGCAAAATTTGATTTGACTGATGGACTTCACCCAAGTGTTTCCAGTTTATCGAAATGTTTTTGTTTTCACCCAAGTTTGATTGAAGCTTTTGTCATTTGCCAAAATTTAATTGAAGCTGTTGTACCTTACCCAAATGCTCCTATTTTACTCAAATGTTTCTAATTTTACCCAAAACATTATCAAAGTTTTTTAGCTGGCCCAAATTCGATGAAGGCTGTTGGAATTATCACATGGTTCCAGTTTACTCAAGGGCAGTGTCTATTTTGCCATCAGGGGCAAAAAGAAAGGCAAAATAATCTCGGACTATTTTGCCGTTTTGGCTATTATTTTGCCGTTGATTTTGTTATTACTTTGCCTTAGTTTGGAAAATAGACACTACCTCACTTATATGTGAATGTAGCTGTATACTTTGCCCAAATATTGGCGAATATTTCAGCATTGGGGATGCGACTGCATCCCCTGCATCCCCATGCCGTACACTTATGGTTACAGTATATACAGTGGTGGCATTCAAAAGTGTTAGAAACAGGTTGTTTTGTCAGAAAAATGTTTAAACCCAGAATATGGAACATACAAGCTGCAACCTATAGTTTTCTGGGGATGTATCCTGCTGTGATGTAGTCAAGACCATAACCTCCGAGATCGAGACCTGGCTCAAATTTTGAGACGAGACCGAGACTGTGTCAAAAACGCCGAGACCGAGACCTCGAAGTTCGAAACCGAGACCGAGACTCGAGACCTCAGATTTCTCTGATGGTAGTTAAAGCTTACTCCTTGAATAATGCTGCTACAAATATCTGGCACATTGTCAAAACCAATATGCTAAAAATCATCCGAAGTTTGTGCAAACGGCCAAATAGTGAAAACGTTCATTTTCACTTTCCTCTTAGGAATATGCAAACTCAAACCTGTGACCTTATTTACAAATTCCATGAAGAAATGCATGAACATTGAAAATGTTGGCAACATTTAGAGGGTCTACGTATTTTTCACTCGAAAAATGTCGGTGAACCAATTGAATATTCGAGGTGTTTGCCATTGGCATCCTTCAATAAATTTATTTTGACTCAGAAAAATTTTAATTGCTTTTTTCGTTACAAAACAATACCAACCTTTCTGTGCAAGGACAGGAGGTGATGCCCTGACCAAGCTCCCATGTTCTGGTCTCCTACCTGGTATTGAAGTAGGCCTATGGTATTTGAGAAAGTGGAGAAGAGGCGAATCATTACTAGTTATTTTAAAACGATATAGGCGAGTGTATACAGCCCCAGCAGCACAAGTCAAAACAGCACAGTGAAGTGGTAACTCCACAGGAATAGTTGTTTTGCATCATTCAATTTTTTGCCAAGGTGTTTCGCCGTTTGTATCATTTGCCAATGAAGTAACAAACTTTTAAAGTTTTTTACTATCTACCACTTACCTGTTTCACTACATTCTTTTTATTTTAATACTGGGCATCTGCACTGAAACTCAAATTTCTTCGCCACATATTTCATGTATTTTGGCTAACAAACTGCCAAGCTAAATATAAAAACCCGGCCTCTACCTAGGCTGTATTTTGGTATGTACATTCTTTTGGTTTCAGTAGATTGTTTTTTTTTTGCTTTTTTCGGAGTGTTTTCCGGTAATTTCGGGTTTTTGTACAGTCATTCAATACCGGATTTGCTATTGTTTCTCAACTATTTTCTGAGTGTTAGCCAGTGGGCTCCCTTCAACTAAGTCTCCCCATGGCTCAAACCTCTAGTTATGTCACTGCACCTGGACAAAGGAAGGTTGTACTGCTGATAAGAGCTATGTGTAGGGTTAGCAGCAGTATCCTACAATAAAAGCATAGTTGTTTCTTAGGTGACTGAGCAATACAGAAGTTTTGGCAGTGTTTGTATCGCGTAAAGCTCGATTGGTGTTTTCAGATGTGATTTTGTTCCATTTGAATTTTCTTCAGTACGTCATTCAGAAACCGGATTACTATTGAGTACTTGCGCAAGTTTGTACTGCTTCCATGCTAAGCAAATCAGAGAAGATCTTGATGAGCTTGAATAGCAAGCAAAAGCCACTTTGCCAACTGTCAACTGCAGAACTCTTCACCAACGAGATAGGGAAACAGTAAAAAATGACAAAAGCACGTTTGGTTCTGATGCCTTAGATTAGTGCAGTTCTTAGTTAAGGCAAACATGCGAAGCCTTATTTCTTAGCTTGATGGTCACCAACTGCTCAGGCGAAAGATCCTTTTCAAGATTGAAAAGAATTAAAAATGAATTAAAGGGTCATAATGTTCCTGGAGAGATTGTCCACACTAAGCATTCGGTACATTAAAAGTGACAAACTTCGGCAAAAAATTTGCAATTAATTCTTAGATAATTTTGTTATGAAGAAGGCAGGACAAAACCTTTTTAACTGTTTACTGTGCTATGTTCAGCCTTACTTGATACGATGATTGTAGCTTTGTATTTCTTTATTCGTATTTCAATGACAGTATAAGCGAAATTTCAACCATTCCAGTCGCCACGGTGGGCATTGGTGAGCTCAGCCCCTCCAAATTTAAATGTTAAACATTATAAATCAGTAAAGATTTTATCAAATTTTCAGAATGTCAAGCCCTTGCGCAAATTTAAACCTCTTATTCAAGACTTCCTGGCGACGGTTCTGGATTTTAAAGCTCACATCTTTTCACGCGACAGTTCAGTTGCATTCGATTCTTACCAGTCTGAAAAAGTAAGAAACACGCGAATCGTGAACCTAACACTTACAACCATTTGAGGGCGTTTTCGTGAAGTGTTTAGCTCGTGTGTATGAGATTTTTACAGCCGTGGTAAGCAAGCTGCAACGTGATGCTTTAAAGTCTTTATGCCGCCACAGATACTATAGGTGCAGTGTGATTGTTTTCTTTGAACACAGATAAGAAAAACAGATGTGATTCTTATAAAAAAACGTAGACCATGTGTTTTGTCAAATATTTCAGTTGTGGCGATTTCGGTTGGTTTACCAGTGTCAGTTAATAATCCTGTTCCCACCAGCCAAGTAGGATTTCAACAATTCCGTGCAATTTGATGCTTTTGTGTTGAAGGCAGCAACAAACGCAGTGATCGTGGGCACTCCAGTAATGATTTGGAATATTTAATGGCCGTATTTTCAGAGCGTCATTTTCGGCTTTTCGCAAATTGATTACCGCTTTCCATTTTTTTTCTCACAACAATAGGTGAGGGGGCCTCACAAGTGGATTGGCCTAGGGCCTCGCATAAGTTAAATCCGGTTCTACGCATTCCATACTGCAGTGGCGTAGCGATGTTGACTGTCGCCCGTGGCCAACCATAAAAATGCTTCCATTTTCCACTCCTCACATTTGCTTACAACAATATAAAATGAGAGAAAATCATGTGGCCTATCATGCTTATTATAACAATAAGGAATAATAAAGCATCTTGAACATCACAATCAAAAGCTCACAAACTGAAAGGGATCTTGTTTTTAATTCTCGATTATGGATCTTGCTTTCTCTGCTTGTTAGCCACCCTTCTCGTCATTATTTTTCTATTTTTTCTGCCTTCTTTACATATGCATGCATGTATGGCTAAATAACTAGCCTAGCTGGCACATGCTATGCTGTGGTTCAGCGGGAATGTTTTATTTTTTGTCACATACTTGTGAATCAGTTGGCCAAAGGAGCAGGTTACGACGCCTCAAGAACGGCTTCCCACAGGGATCTGTCCTGACACCCCTACTGTTCAACATCTACATCTCCGACCTGCTAACCACCATCTCCAGAAAGTATGCATATGCTGACGACCTGGCAATCATGCATGCTGACGAAGATTGGCAGGCAGTGGAAGGGGCGCTGAGCAAGGACATGGCAATGCTAGGTGAATACCTCCAGACTTGGAAGCTAACGCTCAGCACCACGAAAACGGTGTCGGAAGTCTTCCATCTCAACAACAAGGAAGCTAAGCGTGAGCTGAAAGTCAACTTCAACAACGAAACCCTGCCCTTCTGCTCCCAGACCCAATACCTCGGAGTTATGTTGGGCAGGTCGCTCATGTACCGCCGACACCTTGAGTCAATTCGCAAGGAGCTGACATTACGCGTCGCACTCCTAAGGCGGCATTCTGGATCCAGCTGGGGTGCTAGAGCAACAACGTTGCGAACAGCCACCCTAGCCCTGGTCCATTCAACTGCAGAGCACTGCGCTCCTGTTTGGTGCTGTAGTGCTCATACCCGCCTCATTGATCCCACCATCAACGACGCCTTGCGATTTGTGACTGGATGCCTGCGTCCTGCACCAGAGGACAACCTTCCAATCCTTGCAGGCATCCAACCTGCTGAGATTCGTCGCAGTGGAGCCACCTATCTCTTGGATGCCGTGCCATGGAGCCTGGACATCTGCTTCACTCAGCGCTCACCCGTCCATCGAGTGCTGTTGCACAGCGCTTCAAATCGAGAAACCCATTTGTACCTGCCGCAGAGCAACTCATCGGCTTCTCTGACAACAATAACATACGTGCGGCGCAGTGGACGGATCATCAATGGAACGTGGAGTGGTCGGACAACCCCTCAAGACTCCGCACTTTAATTCCAGACCCCGGTACACACCACTCCGGAATTTCCCTCCAGGAATGACCCTCCCAAGAAGAGCCTGGGTCCGGCTTAACCGACTCTGCACCAGTGTCGGACGCTTCTGCTCCTGCTTGTACAAATGGGGAATGGCCTCCTCTGCGGCCTGTGAGTGTGGTGCAGAAGAACAAACAGTCGACCATGTCGTCCTCCAATATCCAATCCTCGACCTTCGCACGGACTCCACGGCCTGACGGTTCTGGACGATGAGACAACCGAATGGCTGTTCAACACATGCCCCGAAAACTAGCGCGGCCAAGCAGTGGATAAAAGAAGAACTCGCTCAAACGAAAGAAGAAGAAGAATCAGTTGGCACAGTGGATTTGATGTGTTTTCCATTGCAACAACAAAATGCACAGCAAACAACAAATGAATCCCTGAAGAAACTTGGGTTTGCTTTTTTGTCGCGCTTAGAGCAAGGTGCTCGTAGTTTCTCAGTTTTTTTACAACTGCGGCAGATCTTTTGCAGGTAACCATTGCCTTCGTATTGGAGATTTTTTCTTTCTCTGATAAAAAGAAAGTATTAGATGTTTTCGACAGGCACTGTTGGGATGCAGCATGTTGCAGCAGAATGAGTGAAGTTCGGTATTACCGGCGTAGTTGACTAGCAGTGAAATTGTGTAGTGGCTTCCCGCTGATTTTATGGCTCTATGTATAAAACCTAGATTTGCTATTTTATATTGTCAAGTGTTTATATTTTCAAGTTTTTCATAATTTCCATATTTTCACGTTCATCTGATATTCGCAACTGTTCCAAATTTCCGTTTTCCTGCCACATTAAAAGCTTTCGCAACACCGCATGTCGGTTAGAAAACGCAGAAAGGCTGTAAAGCCTATAGCAGTACGTCAAAGTAACTGATCAGCCATGACGCATTATTTGCTCTCTGTATCAAACTCTTATGAGCAAATCTTCTCCTTAAGAGAGTTCCGAGGATTTTTTGAACTTAAAAAGTCTGCATTACGCAGAACAAAAAAAGAACTTCACCAGCGTGTTTTAACAGAGTGCTTTGAAAAGCATCTACGAAAAAAAGACATGGTTTTATTTGGCTTCTCAAAAAAGAAACTTTTTGGCACTCTCCCACCTCTTTTAAATAAGCCTATGGGTTTCGTAGAAAAACGCCTGGAAAAACAGTTCAAAGATAGTCCTTAGCATAGTACCCAACCTGTCGTTGCAGAGATTACGCACTGCGTTTTCATTGGTACATACGCATTTTTTATTGAATTCAGTATGCATTTCAAACGGGGTAGAGGGCAAATTGTTTTTTCCATCCCGCAAATAACATAACAACAAAGAAAGAAAGCCCAGCCACTGACATGTTTGAACGGCTAAATTTTGAACAATCATTTTTGAAACCGTTTTTCAAAGAACTCCATCTTGCAAAACGTCGTAAAAAATAACCTATGCAAAGTCTCGAGATGAAGAGCTCGAGACCGAGATCCTTCGAGACCGAGACAAAACCTGAGACCTTCGAGACCGAGACTCCAAAAAATGGGGTCTCGAGACGCGTCTCGAGACTCCATCACTGGTATCCAGGGCATGAACCCACAAAATTTTGTGACGATCCACTTCATTTGAACATCTGGAAAAAGCGTCTCGCAGCTTGTTTGCAGCACAATATTGATATCGCAGTTGTCTCTTAATGTCTTTGTCATCTAAGAGCTCAGTATCCAATATAATCCTCAGATGTTTGTATTGGTCAACAGATTTTACGTATTGACCACTTAATTTCAATTATGGAGTGGCAGTGCTTTTCGCACTCTTAGCTATGAACGTCAAACTAACAGTTTTGTTACAGTTAAAAATAATCCCATGCGATTCTGCATACGCCTGGCACATATCTAGTATTCTTTGCAACCAACGTACACTTGGACAAAACACACAAATATCATCAGCAAACATCAAGTGATTTAATAAGACTTCACCAATATAACACCCTGCTTTATTGTTGTTTAGTTAATTGGACAAATCATCTTAATAAACAGCAAACAAGTATAGACTCAGTACTCCCCTTTGTATAACCCTATTAGACACATGAAACGGTTCAGAAAATTGCTTGTCCCATTTTAATTGCATCGTTTGTTCCTTGTGCCAACGTTTCAGTAGGCGCAGAAAACTCATTGGCACCTTTCTTTGAAATAATTTCCCAAATAATTTCATGTGTAGTACTCGATCGAATGCTTTCGAGGCATCTAAAAACACAGCATGCACAGATGAACCATGGATTACAAAGAATGAATACAGCAAGTGCTGTGCAGACATACAATCAGGCCCTGGAACTTTGTTCAAGGGCTGCTTTTGAAGAAGCAGAGCCTATACTACTATTTACCAAATCTGTAAAATCGGATTGCAAATACAATTTTGATGTGGTTGGAATAATCATATTAATGCAACAAAAGTTTTTCCAGTCTGATCCAGTGCTGATCCGGCCTAAATTGGCTTCAGTCTTGATCTAGTCCTGTCCGTGTTCATCTCTGTGATGTCGTTCTTTTGACTTCTTTCACGGAAACTTTTGGCGAAACACTGTTGCTTTCGGTGTGGGATTTAAATTCAAAATGCAGTGCTACTAGCCTACTACTGTACTACAGTACTGTAAGTGCTTATCTTGTGGACAGGACAGTGTTGTCATTTTAGCTGATTTGCTGCTCAATCCAGCAGGTTTTTCTTAAGGTTAGCTGTAAAGTTTGCAATTTAGAAAGTTAGCTGATTTTCTAGCATGATTTTACCAACCGTTTTCTGAGTAGCTGCCCTTGGCTTAGTTATTAATCATTCAGAATTGTTATTATGACACAACAAAACTGCTTCGTTCAGATAAATTAATTGCATCGATCATAGCAAGTAACTAGATGGCTTGGTGAAGCCTAAAAAACGCAGTGGCTATAGATACACCTGTGGATCTTTAAATTTGAAAACTTATTGATACGCCACCTGTGACGTAACAGTTAAGTTACGCATAACGAGAGTGCAGTAGGCTTGGTAGAAACAACCTAAACCTAAAAGATCAACCCTAACCTTAACCTTAACCGTAGCCCTAACCCTAATCCTAACCTAATGCTAACCAACCTAACGCTAACCCTAACCTAACCCTAAAGCTAACCTAACCCTAACCTAATGCAAATGCTAACCTAATCCTAACCTAATCCTAACCTAACCCTAAGCTAACCCTAACCTAGCGCTATCCTATCCTTACCCTAACAGTAAACCTTAAATGTACTGCAACACCTAAACCTGAAAAAAAGTAAAGAAAAAAAACAAAACGAAAGTCGGCAAGGTCGAAGGTGAGATTCGAACCGAAAACCATTTGCCGAGTAGCCGTAACGCATAACCGTTACACTATGCGATCCACGTAGTTTGTATGTCAATATGACCCTTTTATTTTGAATGGTAGTGTCTATTTTACCAGCAATATTCTGGTGGCAACAGATTGGCTGGAGCTATTGACATTATTGTTGTGCTGCCAGTTCTAGATTCGGTCTCGTGGCATGATGCAATACCAAGAAAAGGTCACTTTGTCAGGAAAACGCCATCCTGCTTGTGGTGCAATGGTAATGTGTTACGCCCAATATGCCAATGGTTTTTGGTTCGACTATCACCTTGCGGACTTCTGTTTTTTTTTTTGTTTGCTTTTTTTCCAAGCTCCGCTTAGGTGTTACGTTTAGGGGTTAGTGTTGTTAGGTTAGGATTAGGGTTAGGTTATCGTTACCCTATTGTTAGCTTAGCATAAGCATTAGGTTAGCTTAGCGTTAGGTTAGGGTTAGTGTTAGCTGAGTGTTAAGTTAGTGTTAGCTTGGCATTAGGTTAAGGTTAGGATTAGGGTTACGTTAAAGCTACGGTTAGCTTAGGGTTAAGGTAAAAGGTTAGGTTGTAGGTTCATCTTTTAGTTACATTTAGGCTACTTCATTTCTATCAAGCCTTTTGCTGCTGCCGTCTTGGCGGCAAAATAGACACTGCCTATTTGAATTGCGTCAATATAGGCGTATCCGTAGTCACTTCCCCTAAATAAATGATATGCTTCCATGCTTGGTGAGCGCATTGGGCTGAAAGACTACAGTGGCAGAATATGTTTTTATCCCACAACACATATGATTTTCCAGGTGGTTCAGTTACACCAAGAAATAGTAATGTCTGGTCTACTGAATACAGTAGGCTAGTGGGTGTAAGACCAAAACTTCAAAATAGTAAAGAGTCAACAATCGTTTTAAATGTTGATTAAACAAAAATAATCAATGTTTAAAATGTTTGTTACAGTTGATAAACAGCAATGTTTCAAATCTTTCATCAGTCAAGCGATATCGATCAAGCTTGAACAGGTTGCCTGTAAAAGGCAGAGCTTCGTAAATAGCGGAGCTTGGTTGCAGAGGTTTGATAACGCAACCGGAGTCGTTAAAACTGATTTTTTTCATTGAGAAATGAGAAGTAAGTGGTAGCAAAAACAATTTTGGTAAAATAAATCTATTTTGAAGTTTTATCATTTTTGTTTATCTGAGTTTCACAATGGTTCGGACACAAAAAATAGGTTTCAACAGTTGTGAATGTATAAAATTTTTAAACATTGCAAACTTCTATGCATTCTATGTTTGGGGGAAGCGCATAATAAGTTGCAATGATCCAACACTTTTACTTCATTTTTTTTTTGATTTTGCAACGCAACTTTTTTCCACTCTGGTTACGTCATCAAACCTCTGCAACCAAGCTCCGCTATTTACGGAGCTCCGCCTTTTACAGGCAACCCTTGAACATTCTTTCAACAGTGCTGAAAGGTTGTTTTTCAGAAATTTCACAATTGTTACTGTAACTATTTTTCTAAACTGGGTTACGATGTTTACAGCTATATGATGGCCTTTCGATTGTATGCAATACAGCATGGCATCGTGTAGTTTTTAATTTGGAAATAAATGAACAATAGTGAAATATAGTCCATTGGAGCAAAAATCAATGGTTAACAAAAGCGCACTGCTTTTGTTAAGGTTTTTACCAATATCTGGTGGATGATCTTTGCTGACACGGTAGTTATCATCATTGTGGAATGGTGTTTTCAACTTGGTCAAATTACTTTATTCTTCTGAAAAAAGTTAAACTACTATACTATATAATTATATACATAACGTTCTGCTGAATTTTTGTTTTAGGTTCATTCTGAATATATATAAATAAAATCAACACGTCTCTTTATAACGTAATGCTAACTCTTCTGTTGTGGAAATGTGTGAGTGGTTTTAATCAAAGCTCTAATTTTTGTTGCTAATTGTCACTAGACACTACATTATTTCTGGTGGCCAACAGGAAGAAGGCTAGCTAGAACAAAGCAAGGTTTTGCTACCAAATGCTGTACTTGCCACTGGACCATCTGGATTAAACATGCACAGATAGGCCGTTTTGTCACAGGGCAAATAGCCTACCCTGAGACATAACCATAACAACTGATGATAAAGGAAGAAATCTACCTAGCCTCCAAAACTGGATAACACTAAACAGAGGGCCGGGCGGGCTGGAGTGCCGTGATTCCAGATGAAAAACATGAAGTTTTCGCGGGCCGGCAGGCTGCACTACAGGGCGGGCCAGTGGGCTGCACATTAAGGCAGCCTGGCGGGCTGCACATTAAGCTGGGCTGCAGAAACGGGCAGGCTGGAGGGGTGCCCTTTATTGCAGACCGCCTTTTTGTGCAGCCTGCCAGCCTGCCCTTTTGTGCAGCGCGCCGGCCTGCCCTTTTGTCTTCTGTGCAGCCTGCTGAAAATTCATGTTTTTCATTTGAAAACACGGCCCTCCAGTTAGTGTTATCCCCAAAACTGTAGTTTATCACGCAGTCATGTAGCGTGAAGATTTTTAATTGTTGATTATGATTAAGTTGCTAATGTAATAGATTATGATTACATGTCAGTTTTAATCAGTTCAATCGATTATGATTTCTCACAAAAATGTAATCGATTATGATTGACAATAACTATTACCCCATGTCTATATATGACACACTTTCTCTTTAATACTTTCCTCAAAATCTGCTGAAAATCTATTTAATCAAAGTCAACCACCAACTTTAAAATGTGCATGATTGACTTAGATATAGTCAACTCATCTCACCTGTGGTATTGCACAACTTAGCATATAATGTGTACAAAATAGAAGTGTATTGGGTAATATAGATTATAGCATTAAAGTTAATGAAGGTCATGTTTGAGAGCCAAAACCAATAAGACCTTAGAAAAGTAAACCTACTGTTGTGATCAGAGATCCTGAACGACAAGCGCAAAGCTTCACACTGGCAGCAAGTGACCATAGAGATCACTCAATGAGATCACTCTGTTTTTACGTTTTCACGCCATTTATAGATAGGTGCTATTTTTAACGCACATCCTGTTTATGGTGCATCACACATTCATTGCCATGCCAACTGAGAGGTTGCAACACTACTAAAAGAAAACTTATTATGGAAACTAGGTGTTATTCAACTATGAAGACATCTATGAAAGTACAAAACAGAGTCACAGCAAACAACAACAACATGGGTGAAGACCAAACTCAATCTGGTAACCAGGCCAGCAATGTGAGAATGCAACACAAGCATGCAGCGAAAGGCAAAATCAATACAATGTGATGCAGTGAGTAATGATGATTGGCAGTGGTGGTCTTAGCAATTTGGGGGACCCTCTCTGGGGGGTTGGTGGTTTGCTAAGATTATCATTTATGCGTTTTGATGACGTCACCATGTTCACTCTACTGTGAAACGACCCTTTTGAAAAATTGCCAAACTAGGAGGCAAAGAAAATTTTGGAGGGCATGGCCTAAATGCACCTGGTTAATAGGCCTATTTAACGATTCTAAGGTTAGGGAAAGATGAAGCAATATGTAGGCCCAGAAACAAGAAAAATTTTATGTCTAGAGTCCAGCATCTGTAGGCTGTTTGTTCCAAATCACTGCAGACAAGGCAGATTGTTTCCAGAGAGTCAAGCTGGATGGCTTCTTCACCATCATGTCCATGTTGCGATGAGCACATTTTTAAATTTGTCAGATTGTGTGTACAGTCTATAGTGTATGAAGTTCATGTATGTGGTTTTTACTTCCAATATATGCACCTTCCACTTTTTACTTCCCATATATGCACATTCAGTGGTTCTCAAACTTTTCTGCTCATTGACCTCCAATTAAAGTATGCAAATTTCTATAGATCCCGTGGCCTAGCCCAGCAGTAGCTTTACTGGGGCTATTACTCGGGTTTATAACAATTGTTCTCCGTCCTACTGCGTAGCAGGGCTCCCATTCTGTAATTTCTAAAAAACCCAGATTGTCCATGAAAAAAAACAATTGTCTACCAAAACAAACCAGAAATGCAAAAAAAACATATGAATGGAAATACATGAGGTAAAACGGTGGTTACAATAGAGATTTACTTACAGTTCCTCTTCTAAATTTTTGTGTACAGCATTAACATTCGGATCACTTTTCTTTGTTGCTCAAAACATTTTATATAACTAATAAAGCTCATGACATACTCCGTTATTGAGATCTCTCACTTTTCAGGCTTAGATATACAGTAGCCGTTTTGCTGCAGGCCTCTTGACAATGCTTGTTTTGCTTTTTCCTCAGTCTTCATTTTAGCGAGTTTGTTTTTGTTTTAACATGATTAACAAAAATATTCGTTCTAGTGATGCAGTAAAATGCAGCAATCTGCAAATCTGGTCATTAAATTATAAAGTATTCCCAACTCCTAGCTATCTAAGCCGTCTTATGATCTTTGATCCATGTTAATATACATGGATAATACCAGAAATCAGGGATATAGGCCTATAGATTTATGGACAAGGACACATGTTCAAACTACTGTCTATTGATATAGCCTCCAGCCTGCTTTCTTTGCTAAGATATTTTGGTCATTTGTCTGATATTAGTATTAAAATTTTTCGCAACAGCACTCACTATTTTATATTTTCGGACGTTATGACCGAATTGACCTAATTCTTTTTTGTCATTCAAAAAAAATTTCAGACTATGACAGAAAAATGACCAAAAACAACCTAGCCTCCAGGTCATCTTCAAGCAGAAGATGGAAAAAATGTAGGCCCACATTTGCTATTAAACTTGGATCTTGTTAGGTCTTGACAGACATTTTACAGTCAATTATACAAAGCAAAAATGTGCAACATGTGTAGAGCTTTACCTTTTGTTGCGGTCGATCAATTACTCACTCACTCAAATCACAGCACTTAATCAGTTAATCCAGCTCATTCCCTTGAATGCCGGGAGCGGAGCATCGTTGCCCTGTTCATTTGCTTGCAACGCCATGTTCAGTTCTTTGTTTGCCATGTTAGAGTTAGGTGGCCGTTGTGCTGCTTAGTTGAGTTGAAGTAACAGTGATCTTTGCAGTTAGTGGTAGTAACTCAGCTGTCAGCGTATCAGCTTGACTTGTGGTAACCTGTTTTGTTTGTTGTAATTGCTGCGGCATCTATGTGGTTACCAGGGATAACTATCATTGTTGTATCTATGCAGGTAAATTAGCGTTGAACTCCCTGGTGCCATGAATATTTGTAAAACACCACGGCCTTCTCTCTAGATACGCCACAATATTGCACGACACCCTCGCAAGTGTAATTTGACTTTCTGTAACACTTACTTGATCATCGTGGATCTTTTCCTGCAATTGTATGCTGCGAAGAGTTGAATGACCGCTAGTACAAATGTACCGTACTGGGCTGTTGCATCGAGAGTAGGCTGTGTGCTTTCACAAGTCATAGCAGCCAGCGGAGACTTACCTTTGAAGTTGAGCCTTACACCTGAACATAATTTTACAAACAACGGTTTGTCACTAACACCTTTCTTTTGCCAAGTTCTTTTGTAAAATCAAAGTTTTTTTTTTCTGCAGTTAACTTTGTTTCATGCCACTATGGTAAAACTAATTGGATTATTTAAAGGCCACAGCAGATGTAAATTTAGCAAAGTTTCTTTTCTTTTAGAGACAAACAGTGGTTTTCTAAATCACTTGATTTAGGTTCATTTTTGATCATGCCATGCTGTTTTTCAAGTGTTTGATGATGCAGAGTGGAATTCGGTCAAAATTGCAGAGTAGCTTTAAGTTTTGACTGACTGTATTCATATTCACACACACAATATGCAGGTTAAAGATAACATGCAATGCATGCTGCAACAACAACTTTCATTTTACGTTTCATTTGATGACCGTTGATTTGCTAAGCACTGCAGGATTTCAGAATTTAAAATGTTAAGACCAAGAAAAACAAAATGGTTAATCTCACCAGATAAAATTCTTCTCATTGAAGAGCTTGCAAAAAAGTGAAATATTGTTAAATTTAAATAAAAAGTATTGTATTGCCAGGAATTTCTGGAATTCTAGAAGCACTTTTATGTCCTGCAGTTTTAGAAATACAGGGTGTCCATGAAGTGTTTTTAGAATAAAAAAAAATTATTACGAAGTCAAAAGATGAGATATTGCAAAGAGGGTTGTTTTATGTTAATCAGTGTTTATTAAAGTTTTACCACTACAAAAACTAAATGTTATCGATGATGAGATATTGCAAAGAGGGTTGTTTTATGTTAATCAGTGTTTATCAAAGTTTTATTATCACATTTAATACACTTCTATATGGGCACCATTAGTTGCACGAAGCACATCAAGACAGTATTCAATTTTCTGCCATGTTCATTGTAGCATAGCCTCATCAATGTTGGCAATGGCATTAGAGATTCTTTGCCTTAAGTCGGTTACCCATATGTCCCCTTACCAGTTCTTTGCCTCAAGACAGTTATGTCCCTTACCTAAACCAGGATACACATTGCGTCTCTTCTTGAGGAGTTGCTATTATATAGGGATTCATATAACTCATTAATTAAACACGTAAAAATTTTATCTGTAACACCATTTTAATGCCAATATAAGCTTTATTTAATACTGATTAATGTAAAACAACCTCTTTGCGATATCTCATCATCTACGTTTGAAATAATTTTTTTAAGTTGGACATTATGGATACCTTGTATCTGTTCGGCGTCAAGCTACCAGACATCAGAGGTGTGGACAGAAGTAGAGTTAGGCAGTAAACTTGTAGATTTTTGTCTGATATGGATAATCACAGATTGGCTGTGCAATTAACTGGATTCGTCTGACTATCTGTAATCAGTAAAATGTATTGACGTAACCTCAATATTGTTCTAAGCTTGACCTTTATGTGCAGTTTGCAAAAGTTATGTAAGCAATATCCTGTCATGTGTAAACTTTTATCTTGTTCAAGGTATGCTTTGCATCATGTGAACATTTTTCTTTTACAATTCATGTTGTTTTAATTTGACATAGTCATTTTCTGAGAAGAATGGCAAAATCCAGAAAAACTAATGAAGCACCAGGTTAGATATTTCTGTAGTTTGAACATAAGAAACTGTGTAGTAATGTGTGCATATAATTGTTGAAATGTTGGCCTGTGAACATTTGTTTTAGGTCATGTTGGTGACAAAAAATAACATTAATTAATCCATAGTGCCTGCATTTGTGTTTGCATTTCTGGTACAAGTAAACACAGCTAATTTGTTCATATAAATGCAGTGCCACGTGTAGCGAATTTATCAAAGCCTTCCCATTTTGAATGTGATCTCAAAATCAGTGTTTTATATAGAGAATTGCCTTCAGTCCTCACCTAATGTGCATGACCCATTTCTGTAGCTCAAGATAGCTATGACAAGTAAGATCAACTGAACAGCAATGACTAAGTTTGCCAAATTAGCTAGAATTCCTAAGATCGCTAATACAGTGAATTGATCATTGTGAAAACATTTATGAATTCTGATAAGCCAAAAACTTGTAGTCAGCTCTTTGAAAAAATAATTTAAAGGTTCAGATGATAATTTAAAGTTCTAGGTATAATGTTAGTAAGTGAGCAAATTTTTCCATCTTTATTTTAATTGGTCTTGTAATTGCTTTAGTGTAAGCAGTGCTATTTTTTCAATTGTTTAAATGGTGTTCATGAATCTTTGTATTTCAACACCTCCCTTTTTTCAAAACAACATTGGAAACAAACAATCTTATAAATAAATCTTGGTGTGTATGCAGGGGACCCTTTTGTTAAATACCAGCTGAGGAAATATTAGGAAGTACTTGTAAGCACTTTCGAAAATGAGCAAATTTTATATAAATGGTAGGGATCTACTGGAACCAAGATTTTTGTATCTGACTAGACCTGGAATTAGTCAAAAATTTGAATGAAATCTGGCCAGAACCAAAATATTTTCATGATTTGCTTTTCATGTGCTATTTTATTTATAATACACTGAAAAACTAAGACAGGCCTGCACAACATACAGCCCACAGGCCGAATGCGGCCTGCAAGAGCTCAGCATGCAGCCCACAAGAGCTTTCGCAATTGCAGAAAATGTTGCAACAGCTTGACGTTGGATATATAATTAATTGTCATTCCAGCATCTCTTTCAAACTATAATAAAATGAAATAGATTTTGTGACCCGTGGCAAATTTATGTGGTCAATTTGGTACTTCGAGCTTTCTGAGCTGTGCAGGCCTGCTGTAAGATAAAGCAGTAACAGATTGTTTCTGACAGAACTTTTAAGTATAAGATTTGGAGGGCAACATTTTCTTTTCATGTAAGAATTTTCTATTATAAAGTTTCACTAGCTCATTTAAATCAGGAATAGGAAAGCTGTTTGACTTGGATTAGAAGCAGATGGATGGTCTGTTTGTGTTAACTAGTATAAATGAGATGTAAAAGCTTTCACATGAAAGAATTTGTACATTGACAGATGACAAAGTTTGATGACATAAGGCTTATTCAACATTCAACAGCAGTTATATGAATACGAATTTATTTTACAACTCTGCAAAGAAAGTCACTGTCTATTTCACTGTGATCATTTTTACGCTGAACAAATATGGTATGTTTGCATGGGTAATTTAGAGCTCAGATTTGAAGCTTGAACAGCAAGTAAGTGTATCAGTGCCAGCAGGATAGGTATAGTGGGTTTAGCAAAATATTTTACTCTTTTGTTCAATGGTACACTTAACCTTTGCAGTCATAGAAAGTCATTTTACCAAAAGAGGCTTAGAAGACGTGTAGCTCTCATTCCGATAAATTAGAGGCAATAAACATACCATAAGCATGAAAACCTACTGCAAGGGCAAACAACGTGTTTATCTGTAATGGTGATGAAGGCTTTTTTTAGAAAGGCCTTTAGTGGCCAAACTTTAAGCCGAAACAGTTGCATAACTTGGCAATGGCTCTACTGGATGAAGCTGTTGAGTGCGATTTCTGTAGAACTTGAGACGTTGTAATTCACTGCTGAGCAATAAAAAGACGGATGTCCAGGGTTGTCCATGGGACATATTTATCTGTCCCATCCCCATCCCATAGCAATTTATGCCTGTCCCATCCCACGGGATTCCCATTACATCATTATAATATTAATATGGAATACAGTTCAATTAAAATTATTAAATTTATTAAAGTTTAGGTTGCAAAATGACAAAATTGATTGACTTTAAAATTCAGTAGTACAGTCTAAGTATGACAATTCAGTAACATTCTGATACTCTCATTCTTTTTCTGAGTCTCATAGGAAATACAAATGTGTGCTATCCCATCCCATGGGACATTTCCCATGGGATCCCCATAGGAATGACGACATTCCCATGGACAAGCTTGCGGATGTCCCACGTGGTAGGGTTTGGTAATAGCGTTTTCATCTAAGTAGACATCTATTGCCAGCGGATGAAGTCATGAAGATAAGGAATAACACTGCACGTGTAATTGGAAGAAGCCCAACCCAGCAACGAGACCAAGGTTGCAGGTCATGACGGAGGCAGCAAGCCAATGCTTCTTAATCAGAGCCGGTTTTAAACCTATTTGACAAATTTTATCTAAATGGATCCTGTACCGTAAACAACTACTGAAACGGGCAGTGAACAGCGAAACATTCTTTACATTACTGAGATTAGATTATTAAATTTATTACTACAGTTCACTTCAGTTTATTTCTGCATCCCGACCAAGCACAAAATACTTCATCAGGAATACAGGGACAGGAAGCGACAGCCGTAGCTGTCATTTAAGTCACTGCCCCCACAAGTTCACGTAAAGCAACAAAATACAAATGAAACACCACAGCAAAAAACAACAAAAAACATACATAGTAAAGACAGTTATTCGGCTGTCAACAGTCCTCACATAAACACATTTTGGAAACACTTCCACCACCAAAAAAAATCCATTCCAAATTGTGTTTGGAAACACTGCTTCCACACAGGCAAGCCTTGCAAGGCGTTGACAACATGAGATGACACCGTACCTACGCCTGGCCAACCCATTGCAGTAACCCAAAGTCAACAATCAAACAACCAAACAAACAACTGAAAAATGAGACACATGTCCAACAAGCTTCAGTGTACATAAAACCTAGACTGGACATTATCATTCAAACATAAATAAAACAATGTAAATATCAAACGCAAAGCAATCAGACAATAAATGCCTACTTAAAACCTATCTAGCGCATATGCACAGTATTTTGTTTTCAACCAGTTTGCTAAGCCAATGTCATTGCATGTGTGAGAATAAAACTAAGTGTAATTTTCTAATAAGTAATCACAGTAAAGCTTTTGAAATTGGATAAATGTTTTGTTTTTGATAGTTATTGGTATGGAGTTCCAAACTTCAGGCCCTAAGTACATGAAACTGTTTTGATCTTGTTTTCGGTGTCTTAAAGGAATTACGTAATTATCTTTTGCTGAGTGCCTTGTGTTATAATTATGCCTATCACGAACAAAGAGGAGTTTCATTGATGCGCAACTTAAACATATGCTTTCCAAGTTCATAATGCTGTAGTTCATTTAGTTTTAATATTTTGTGTCTTTTATATAAGGTGAATTTGTATGTCTATTTGCAAATGTTATACAATGAACTGCGTGGTTATTTAAGACATTGAGTTTATGTAAGTTACTTTTGTAGGCTGAGGCCCAGAGAGTTATTGCATATTATTTGATTTAATGAGAGCATTATATAGTATTTTTAAAAGATTTTTAGAAAGGAAATGTCTGATTTTATATAGGACTCCAACACTTTGTGCAACTGATGATGTTAGATGTAAAATATGGGCTTTCCAGTTCAATTTTGCATCAATAAAAACTCCCAAATACTTTGATTCATTTGTCTGTATTAACATGTTACCATCAAAATTTAGCAAAAAATGATGACTTTGTTTTTCTTTGGCGGGATGGAATAACAAATAGTTAGTTTTATTTAAGTTAAGTGTTAATTTGTTCTGCATGAGCCATTTTTGAACATTTTTAAGTTCGTCATTAATAGTGTTTTGTAAATCAAGTATGTTTGGACCTGACATAAGCAGGGCTGTATCATCAGCACATAAGACTGTTTGTATTGCATGACAATCTGGAAGGTCATTTATATAAATTAGGAAAAGAGTAGGCCCTAAAACACTCCCCTGAGGTATCCCACAAGTTATATATTCTTTATCGGATTTACATGTGTAAGTTGTCACAAACTGTTTACAATTTGATAAATAGCTTGTGAAAAGATTTTGTGCATTACCCCTAACTCCAAAATGATATAGTTTTTTCATAAGGATACTGTGATCCACTGTATCAAATGCTTACTTCAGATCTAAAAAAATGGCACATGTATAAAGATTTTCTTCTGTTTTTGAGGTTATTATGTCATTTAGAAAGATCAAAGCATGAACAGTGGAAAAAACTTTCCTGAAACCAAATTGATTTGGACACAAGATGTTTTTATCCAGAAATGATTGCAAGTCCTTTAACAAAATTTTTGAGAAATGGGGAAGTATGGAAATGGGTCTATAACTGGATGGATTTGAAGTGTCACCACTTTTATGTATAGTGATAACTTTAGCTACTTTTAGGTCATATGGGTATATTCCTTCAGCAATACAACTATTGAAAATGGTAGTTAAAACAGGGGCTATTATATGTTTGCTTAGTTTGATAATATGGGCAGGGATATCATAGGTGTCATTAGATTTTTTATTGTCTAGCATATCAATGTGAAACAAGATTTCTTCTGCACGAACTGGCTGTATAAACATAGATTCACTAATGTACTTATTTGTATACATATGGTAATCGATTTGTTGTATTTTTTAGCCAAATTTGAGCCAACTGATGCGAAGTATTGATTGAATATGTTGCTGATTTGTTGTAGGTCAGATGATTGGTTTTGTGTAAGTGGGCATGTAATAAAATTTGGTATATATTTTGCATGTGACTTGCGCATTAGTTTGTTCAACAAATTCCAAGTTTGGGTAGGGTTAGATTGGTGGATATTGAATTGTTGTACAAAATATTGCTTTTTTGACTTCTCTTTTTCATGTGTAATGGCATTACAGAGTGACTTGAGTTTGTGTTAGATATCTAAGTTTTGAGGGTTTTTATGAAATTTCCTATAAAGCCTGTGCTTCTTTTGTATTTGCAAAAGCAGATGTTTTGTTAACCAAGGTTTAGATTGGTGATTTTGCTTTCTAGAGTTATTTTTCATTGGTAAATGTTTGTTGATGCAAGTAAGAAATTTAAAAAAGAATTGAAATGAGTATTTGGATCATGGTTATATACCAGTTCCTGCATAGCAACAGATAGGTCTGTAAATGTAATCATCTAGTTGAAAATTGTGGCTATACCTTTTGTATATGGGAGGTCTTTGACACTTTTTGAAACCATTTTCAATTAAAGCATAAGTGTAAATATCAAACAGGGAAAGCAATCGTGCCAGAGTGAATTTTTTTATCATGCTGGTTTGTATAAATATGGTCAAGTAAAGATGGTGTTAGATTCATCTTAAAACGTGTTGGGCAATCAATAAGTGATATAAAACCCAAACATGTTAAGGATTTCAAGTAATTTACAACAGGTTGTGATTTTTGAAGCAAGTTGATATTAAAATCTCCTATCATAAAGACTTTTTTGTTTGACAGATATGAACTTTCTAATTGAGATTCCAATTCATCCTGAAATGTTTGATGAGATGAGTGTGGATGAAAATATATTACACTGACTATAGTTGATGAATTGCTCCCATTTAGTTTAGCATCAATCCAGATGTCCTCAACTAATGAGTTATTTAGGTTTATATCATTTCTAACAGTAAAGAAGATTCCTTGTTTCACATACATGCCAACTCCTCCACTGTTAGTATGGGAATTTTTATAAATGAACCTATAACCAGGTATATGTGATGACACAGAATTATTAGATTTTAGTTTAGTTTCAGTGACTGCTATAATTGTACTATATGCAGTATGTATACTTTGTTTTAGTTTAAGACGAGGATATTACACGAAATATGAACATATGTAAATATCTACATCTGTAGATTAGGCATCACGTCTCTAATTGGGTCCTGCAGCAACACATTTTTGTGTTTTTTTGACCTACCAGAATGCACTTACTCTTTAGATGCCCGGGACCGTCACCCTGTCAACCCCCCTCTGCACGCTCCTGGGCTTACCACAGACTGAAAACCAACACGGAAGAACATTTAATGAAATATGCCGGGTCCACATATACACATGTAAAGAAGGCAGAAAAAATAGGAAAAGTAATTAATTAGAAAGCTTGCGAACAAGCAGAAAAAGCAAGAACCATAATCGAGAGTGATAAACAATTAAAAACTTATCTCAGTTTGTGAGTGTTTGATTATGATGTTCAAGATGTTTTAACATTCCCTATATCCTTTCTAAGCAGGAAACAAGAGCTTCTTTCAAGCTCATGTAAGCAAATTTGATTGGTGGGAAGGGCAGCACCTGTATGGTTGATCCTGGGCGGCATTCAGTCTCGCTACGCCACTGCTTATTAATAAAATTTCAACAAGTGTAGCGGGCTTAAAAAGTATCCCTGAAGTGGCAATACACGGTCTTATAACAAAAGTTTAACATCCTCACATTGCTGCGTTACCAACCTTTGCCTTAATTTTACCAAGTGTTGAAAATAAGCAAAATCTCTCCTAATTAATGAAGCAAATAGGTTGCAATGTGGACGTAATTAGACGCAAAAAGTTGATCATAGCTGAAGTTGATTTATTTTTTTAACTATTTGAACTCGCAAGTCTTACTGGTGGCACCCACTGGAAAGCGGCCCAGAGGTTGCTCAAGGACGAGGTGGCGTGATTACATATCCGACCTTCCTTGGTCCCATCTTTGTGTGGATTTAGCAGGATAGCTGGAAACCGTGAGGTATTTCGAGTGCCTAGGGTTGCTTCCCTCTCGACCCTCCCAGAGGAAAGCGGGTAAGAAAATGAATGACATGAATAATCTTACAAAAATATTTAAGGCTGCTTCAGTTATACTTACATGTTGTTGCACTAGTGAGTCGGTAATGGATGCAACTTGCTAAGCACGTTTTCAGATGTTAGTGTTTGTCAATCAGACAGTTTTGAATGGCATCCTTTAAACAATGAATCCCCTGGGATTAATTAATTATTTAGTTGTTTATTTTGTTTTTTTTCATAACTTGCCAGCCACGAACGCTGGAAAGCCAATCAAGGTCTCTAAAGATGCTGATTTTCGCCTAGTGTTTTTTAAAAAACTACTAAGCTCTCCCTAGCAGTTGAGGCTCAGGGCCAAATGAAGAGGGCCAAAAATACCTAAACCTGCCCATATTATGACGTAACCCACAAAATAACTCAAATTCAAAACTTCCCAACTTTTTTCTAATCGAAACTAGAAGACTTTCCTCATCTGTAGAGGGTTTGAACACCTCTTTTGGCGAGCTACGGCTGAAATAATCCAAGACGATATATCGTCTTTTGCGGTTCTTAAAGGGTTGGCCTGCCGCGGAAAATTTGGTGCAGGCAACAAGCCGAGACCTGAATGTTCGATTCCAAGACCCGATTCCTGAAAATTTGTCGATATTGCCAAACTTTTCCATAATGTTGCTATGCCAATAAGGTTCTCAAAAGTTTCATTGCATGCTTCGCATAAAGCGTCAGTCAACGCTGATGTATCCTTGTCGATGCAAGCACACAGTCTCCTTGGGAATTTGTTTTATCGTCGTCATTTAACATGTCAATTGAAAGAATATTTTGTTGAATATTTAAATGAAGCTAAGTTAAATTGATGAAAACCTTGCCTGATGGAATGTCGAAACCACACTGTTACGACTAGAGATAGACCAATATATCGGCCTGGCCGATATAGAGATAGACTGATACATCGGCCTGGCCAACATATGGGTTTTACCGATATATCGGTATCGGCCAAAACGGTCGATCTTATCGGTCTCAGCAGGTGTTGCCAAAACGCTGTTACATTCCTCACGCATGCAGAGAACTTGCGCAAGAAAGCACACTGAACCAAGTCAAGACATTTATCTTGCAGCAACGCTAGCAGGTGCGTTTTCATAAACAAACTGACAAGGTGAACCATGGAACACACGTCGGCCGTCGCAGCCGAAACAAAAGCATCATCATTAATCTGATTATTTAAAAATCATAGCAAAGTATTGAAATTACTGCAATTTGAAAAATTTTAGCTCATAAATCCTGATTTTTAAAGTTTTTGAAAAAAAAGGTAAGGCATAGAATACATTATATTTTTGGTAATGAAGCAGAAAACAAGGTTTAAAAATTTGTGAAATACCGGCTATCGTTCCATGAATGGCCAATATATCGGTATCGGCCCCCAAAAAGCCATATCGGTCGATCTCTAGTTAGGACGCATGTTTAATAAGGGCCAGTATCGTAATTGCATTTTACCACATGTGTAAGGTACATCAAGACAAACGCCAACTAGATCTTCCAGTCAGCAAAGAACTTCAACGCCATCTGGATCTGCCAAGCGTAAAAATGCTACTCCGAGAAAGTCTACTACTGCAACTCAAAGTATGAACTTCTGGTTGTGTTATGCTAGTTTAAACTTCAGTTGAATTTCAACTGTATTTTGCACAGAAGGTATAACCTTTCCTGGAAAAATATGCATTGCCTAAATAATGCAAAAGTCGTGGTATCTCTGTGTATAGCCTTCGAAAAAAATATTCCTTAAATTTGAATCAACAGAAAACAAACTTTTGCTGAAACATAGCAATTTTGTGTAAGGAATATATTTTTAGTTCAAGTTAATCTATTTTAGGACTAAATCTTAAGAACAAGATGTTTCCGCATAAAATTTGATATTAACATCAACTGGTGTTTGTATTTTGTTGATGGTCGCGGAGTCCAGACCATTTTTTTGGTATGAACTATGAATTTTCTTGCTGACAAAGACTAATGTTTCCCAAGAAATTTCAATTAATCAGCTTCAACTCTTGCGATGTACTTTACACTATACATGCAACTTTGCACATTAAGATACTGTAGTGCAAAATGGTTGCTTATTCCCTCACTTGAGCATTTTAGCAATTCTGTTGCAGAGGAACATTTCCTGGCACACCGTCTAAAAAGGTTTTATTTCTCAGAACAAGATCTTTGTAAAAATATAAAGAATTGATGCTGTCTTTCTTTCATTCATATCTGATGGCGTCTTCCAGAAGCAATTTTTTTCTCACTTTGTGCAAACTGATTTATGTTTATATATGCATTTTTTTCTCGTTGGAGGGTGTGTGCATTGTTTTAAAATTTCTGCGGAATTAGTGTTTCTCGTCTTGTGCATCGAAATCAGAAGGATTTAAAAAAGTGAGTATTTTATATTCCAGTACTTCTAATGTGAAATGTTTGTGAATGGTCAGTCTACGATTCTGTAAGAAAATCGTCGTCCGCTTTGAATGGATTTAGAGTAAACGGCTGTTTTTGAATATGAAGTATGGACGTTTTGGCCGCTTCATGTCTGTGTTTGTTTTGTGCGGGTAAGGAGAGGAAAGGAGACGTCGTTACAGGCCAGGAATGAAAGCCTTGCGCGAGATACGACAGATGCAATCCAGCACGTCTCTGTGCATTCGAAGGCTTCCATTTAGCAGACTGGTACGTACAAAACTGCATAAGGCCGCATTGACTAAACTTGCTGTCAATTTGTGCATTGCTGACTTTCATTTAACCGTTCCTTTATTAATCAAACGCAGTAAAGGTTAATATCTAAATAAGGGCTGATGGTCCCCACCTAATAGGCGAAATATATACTCTGTTAAGATCTTACTGTCTGATTCTTAGCTGTGCAAGGATTCCTTTCGATAGACAGTTACGCAGTAAAATTGTTGAAAAATAGCGAAATGCTTTGGTTTTACTGGGAGCATATTGTACTCTGCATTAGCATTCAGAAACGTGCATCGCAATATACAGAAGAAAACTGTCGTGGCTTTCTCGATTGATCCAGTTTTGCCACAAGTGTCTTTCAGTGAACCCTGGAGTGCATGCTTTGCTTGTGTGTAATGTGTCTGACCGCTAAGTTCTCAGACAGTATTGCCGCGGTGATTCAACAGAAGTTAATTTCGTTGAAACGGAAAGTAAATTTGCTAAATATTTGTTGCCACATTCGATGGTTCATTAACCTTGAAGCCATCCGTATTTTTAAAACCAGGTTTGTTGCGTTTTTAAACTCAATAACATGTCCGTTTTGGAAGCCTTGCTTCAAGGCACCTGATCGCACTCATGCACGAATTGGTGACGAACCGCTCTATTCACTAGCACAGCATGAAACAGCACGTCCATGCAATAAAAGACCACTTAATGTCAGTGTATTGCTTGGTCACCTAATTACCATTAGTTCGTTTTCGATCGTGGGCGTTTGACCAGGGTCGGTTTGGAAATGACGAGATCCTCTTCCCTAAAATTACAGCGAAGTTGCCTTTTTTCCGCAAATTTGGGAAAGATTAAGATCATCGCGTTTTCTGGCATGCGCGATTAAAAAGATTTAAGTTATCGCAGTCTTTACAAAGTTTTTCAAAAAACTTTCAATATGTCACAGACTTTTAGCAAAATGCAATACTTTTACGATATGTGACCTCGCAAGAGCGTTATTCTGAATTCGAAGTAACAGTGACAGTGACGGCGACGGTGGTAGAAACAGCAAGCGTAGCCAGTCCAAAAGTTTGGGAGGGGCCAAATATTTTTGACATTAAGCGAGCAACAGTATTTGGTGTGGGGCACTGCTTCTCGAAGCAAAAAAAACGACAAGATATGCTAGAAACTTGGGGGGCATAGCCCCTTTGGCCCCCTGGCTACGCCTATGTAGTAGCGGCCTTTGTGACAAATACGTGAAATGTGACGTGCCATATTCGTTCTGTCAAACGGTTCGTCGCACTTGATGTTTCAATACAAAATGAAAAGCTGACCGGAAGAAGTAGAAGCTTATTTTAAAATACTGCACCTTCTGTGACTTGTGTGTTCCAGCGAGCTTGGTGACCTGAAGAAAAAAATTAGAGATCTTTTTGTCCTTTCGGAGTTGTATGACCTTCAGCCAAAGAGTTTGACATCTTTCAAACCCAAAGTGAAAAGGTAGTTGTTAAGCTTAAACTGTAACCAGGAAAAACAAATGCAAAAAGATGTAATTCGGCCCGTAAGCAAATAATGTAAGTTGATTCCGTGTAACGTCCAAGTAGGTGCCAAGTGATCCATGTTGTGCGTAGTTCGTTTGACTGGAATTTTTACGATTGAGCATGCGCAGTAGCGTCCGATGCAGACGGGAGACTTCAAGCTCCTCTGCACAAATATTTTAAAGTTTGAATAATTCTTGTTGCTTTCGTATGTCGCTGGAAGTAGCGTAAAAAGCACAATCTGGTAAGTTTTTTCATAAACTTTTCAGATCTCTCGCAATTACAGACCAGGAGTTGTCAGGTGCACACGGCAAACCTGCAGTCGCTCTGGATTGTGCGTTATAGAATTGATGATTTGAATATCCATACGAAGTTGCGAAAAAAGCATGAGTCAAGCAGCCGCGGTAATTTGCTGTGTCTCTTCTTGGTGCAGGTCAGAGAGATCCAGATGAAATTGAATCCCAGGATCACGCAGTGGAACGTGAACGCACTGGCCGCGCTCCAGGAAGCTTGCGAAGCGTACTTGGTTCACTTTTTTGAGGATTGTCAGATGGCCGCGACTTTCGCCAACCGAGTCACGGTAATGCAGAAAGACATGCATTTTGTTATGAAACTGAAGGGAAAATCAGGAATGTAACTGATCATGTTCAATCGTAATGCGTTTTTATACTCACACTGCTTTCATTTCCATTAAAAAGTTGACGATTTTACCTTCGGTTCGTTTAACTGCCAGCTAGCTTGCTGCTTCAATTGTATGTCAGCGGTGATGTTGTCAACACAGCGAAGTAATATTGTTGCTCTCAGTTTAAGCATGCACGAAAACAACGAGCTTTTTTTTCGCGGAAGTTTCCTTTTCAAGCGGAAAGCGATTAATTATTGATTTTTGATCAATTTTGAAAAATAGTGTGCTTTTAACATCCCATATTTTGACGGATTTTTACACAAAATACGTTGTAACTTGTCCGTTCAATGTGACACAAGGTCTTCATGCTGTACCTTGTCAATGACTGTCGGTGCCTTTAAGCGCAGTCCGTGATTGTTTTTATTATGTACTGTAGATGTGGTTGTGTTAATAAATACAACGTTTTTAATTTTGCTTGTTGCAATTGACCCTGGCGTTCTAGAAATTCGCTAAGCAACAGACAAACCGCCGATGTTTGCAATCGCAATTAAATTAAAATATATCAATAAAGACAACCCATCCGGCGTCTTCACAGCAACAGATCTCATACTGCTAGATCCATCAGAGACCAAACTGGTGTCGACAATGAGAAGGAGGTCCTTGGCAGATGGAGAGGATATTTCAAGGATCTTTTAAATCCAGTCACTATTACACCACCGAACATACACAAGGTGCATTTGGGGAGGAAAATACCACCACTGCAGCTGAAGTCTCCCTTGCTGTCAAAAACCTGATGGCTGCAGGCTGTGATGAAATCCGAACTGAAATGCCCAAAAGCCTTGAATCAAGAAGGAACTCTTTAGCTGACTCGTTTGTGTCAGGTGGCCTGGTGTTCTGCAGGGTCACCGAAGGATGGGCGTGGGACTCCGATAAGTGTATGTTGTCACCAATCCTATTCATAGTCTATATGAGTTGGATTGACATTTGACAGTTGCAACCAAGTCGACAAGGGTGTCACTATTGGAAGCTGCAGGATCAGCAGTTTACTTGCACTCGATCAATTTTATGGTGCATGCGACCAAGCCGGAATGAAGATCAGCACCAAAGAGACCGAGGTAGTACGTCTCTCGAGAAACCCAAGGTAGAGCGCTGCAAGTGAGCGGCAATACGCTGCAACAGGTGAAGTTCAAGTACCTTAGGGTGGTATTTACGAGTGATGGAAGGCAAAATAGGGAGAATGGTAAAGCTAACGCAGTTATTCGTGGGCTGCATAGCTATGTGGTGACAAAACAGGAGCTTTCAAACACCGCAAAGCTGTCAGTTTTTAAATCGGTCTCCGTCCAGATCCTTACCTATGGCTACGAATCTTGGGCAATGACTCAAATAATATTATCTCAAGTGCAAGCTGCAGATATGATGTTTTTGCTAAGAGTTCAAGGTGTGACACCTCGCGACAAACTGCGCAGCTATAAAAGTCGCAAAGCGCTGAATGTCGAACCGCTTCTCCGAATCGAGAGATCCCAGCTGAGTTGGTTCGGCCGTGTGTCCAGAATATCTCAGGAAAATTGGCGAGACAGGTCCTATAGGCTCAACACGGGAAAATGAGCAAGACGTCGCCCAAGGATCAGTTCGAGTGATTACCATAGCCGTACGAGACAGGGGTCGGGTAAACTCTGTTTTCAGGGCAAGCGCAACTTGCTAAATAATCCTGAGTGAAGAAAAATGTATATTCAGTACAGTGTAAAATTTCAGGGCAAGAGCAAGTTGCTCAAAAATCCTGAATGATAAAAAATATATATTCAATACAGTGAATTCAGCGCAAACTCTGTTTTTCAGGGCAAGCGCAAAGTTGCTCAAAAATCCTGAACGGTGAGAACATTTTCAGTACTGTATTCAGTGTATATTCACTTGGGGGTGATCCGTGTAATTTGTGTTAGTGTAGTGTGTAATCTGGACCAAAGACGTGACTGGTTGTAATGACTTTGATCTGGGCCAAGCCCTCATTTTCTGTAAAAATCGAACAATTCAATGTCGGTAGTCAACAGCTTGATATAAGAATTTGGTAACTCTTTGTTCGTTTTCGAGTTGGCGCTGGGTAGAGGTGCAGGGTGTTAATATAATATAATAATGATATTTTATTGCGGACTCATGGTCCATATCACAGACACAAGAACACAAAAAGTGGTTAGCTATACATCAGCGCACATTACAGAAACGGTGTTAGCACATGACCAACACTGGGAGGAACATAGCAGTTTATCCTCTCCACAGCTGTATCGTCATTCGCAAAAGCACAGAAAATGGATAACCATACAGTAGGGCATTACACAACCGGTGTTAGTACGTGTCCAGCCTTGAGAC
>Ga0210059_1001975_pt1 | contig 31668 bp, 19 predicted proteins | sample Ectturendosymbi2_FD_188042 | JGI IMG/M metagenome (GOLD analysis project Ga0210059, IMG submission 188042) | Ecteinascidia turbinata endosymbiont from Florida, USA - Sample 2 (SPAdes) (version 2) | ecosystem: Host-associated > Tunicates > Ascidians > Unclassified | place: Key West, Florida... | reverse complement strand
AGTTGCGGGGGGCCCCAAAAGCGCTGGGCCCTAGGCCATGGCCTATGCGTAAATCCGTCCCTGTCTGTGAGAGGAGGTTTTCGAAACTAAAACTGATCAAGAATTACCGCCCCGGGCAGCCTACACTCTAGCTACGCCACTGCCTCGTACCTGGTGTCAGTAGGCTATACTGGGACCCCGGAGGATGAAAATACTGTTGCAACCTCTCCGGTGGTGTTGCGTTGATTGTATGATTCACCACGAACGGGATGTGCGCGAAGAACAAAAACATATGCATGTGGCGCGAACAAGCAATAATAGAGTGATCTCGTCGGGTGATCTCTATTGTTGCTTGCTGCCACGGTGCGAAGCTTTGCGCACTTGCCACTCGAGATTTCCGATCGCAGCAGTACCCACGCTAAATTTTTCTGTAAAAAAGCCCAAAATTACTCGTGCAAACCAGTTGTCAATGTAACAATTGATCTATTGCTGAATCTTTAGTATGGTAGCTGTTTTATCTATTTCTGATTACTATACAAATAAGCTATACAAGTTTCGACGAGGGATCCAGAAGCTGAGGGAGCATGGTATCGGTCTAAGCCATAGGTTCTCAAAGTGCTCCGTACGGAGCCCCAGGGCTCCGCGAGAGAAACCTCGGGGCTCCGCGAGCTGTTCGTTTACTCATGTTTTTATTTTTAGAAATTTATTGTGGGGCTCCGTAAATTATGGTCAATCTCTTCATGGGCTCCATAACACCAAAAGTTTGAGAAACCCTGGTCTAAGCACAGCAAACCTCGGTTAATACGGATCTTCGCCAAAACCGGATAAAACTGGTATTACGAATGATTTCTAACGTTTTTCTTTATAAAAATCTTCGCCAATACCGGATAAAATATGCTTAACTCACATCTGGTAATCCGGATTTTTCTCCACTTACTGTTGTGTTCTCAAAGTGCATTGACTGGTCTCTGGGAAAGATTCGGCAGATTCCAGACGAAGAACAAGAGTGCTCACGATCACCAACGAACGTTTACAATTATGATAACTACGGCTGCAACTGCGCGAAACATTCGACTGCTCGTAGGGACGATTATTACGTCAAACACGGGCATAGCATATGGCGTTGAACATAGCGGTCAAAGCACGCCCCCGCAGGGCCCGCACCATGGTTTCAGTCTATTGATCAGTGTTAGGTGTACGCAGGGCCGGATTAAATGAACGCGAGGCCCCGGGCAAAGTTGTGACCGCGAGGCCCCCTAAACACTTAGCGCAACTGCGTAGTGTTTCACATGCCTTCGTTTCAACTTTGTAGAAGCACCGGTCTAAAACGTCAAAACAGACGATTTGGCAGTAGGGTTGCCAGATGGCCGGTATTTTATTGCTAATTTAGCAGAGGCCGGTAAAAGAAGGCCGGTATTTTGAAAATCAGTGCCTGAAGCCGGTATTTTGAAAATAAGTAATTTGCAGTAACTTCAAAGGGAAACAACGCAGAATTTCTCAAATTTATTGACTCTAGTAGTGGATCTTGTCAGGACAGTTCTTTCAACTAAGTTTATTTGGTGCTGTTGACGCAATCCTTGGTGCGATTGTTACGACACACACACACACACACCGAAATGTAATAAGCCAGCCAAAATATGGGCAAATTAGTAATTGTGGCTTAACGATACTGATTGTCTCTTTGTTTTCCCTGCGCCGCTTGCGAAATACGACACAGCTTAGATCTGCCACTGTTGACAAATCAAACTGGCCGGTATTTTTACAAAACGCATCTGGCAACCCTATTTGGCAGCCTACACTTCAAAGACAATTAGAGATGACCATGTACGGCGGTTCGTATGTGATTAATTTGTTCAAACAGAAAATTGTATAAAAAATGATGTTTTTGCTACCGTGACACTACACAACAGTCTTTTGGTCATAGACTCTCTGACCCAAGGGTGTATTAACGCTTTATGAGGCCCCTGGCTGAAACTTAGAAAGGTGCCTTTTCTAACAACTAGACATTACACTTTTTACCGTTTAAAAAAGGATTGGTTGCAGTAGCGGTCCCGTCGCCACGGTGGGGCTGAGATCCCCCAACAATGCTGTAACCCCCAAACTTGAAATATGAAACACTACAAATTAGTGGAATTTTGTCAATTTTTATAATGTCCAGCCCCCCCTGCACAAACGTAAAGCCACTCTGTTGAAGACTTTCTGGCGACGGTTTTGGACTGTAGCCCATTCAGAACACCCCTTAATCCGCTACTGCTCTGACCATCTTCACAGCACATGCGTCCATTCACATATGTATTGAGGAGAGATATGTCTACACTCTCTCACAGATCAAAACAAATAGGTCCTACCGTTTAGAAACAATGTTCTCAACAAAGTATCACACAAAAACAACTTGAACGGCACCATTTCACTGAAGTTTTGCGATGGGAGCTTTTAATTGCAACACCTATTTAACTGTTCCGTGATCTTGTGGACAACAGCGCTTTGTTTGATCTAAGACTGATTCCCTCACGATCACGACAAGCACTTTGCAACTAATTATTACGTCAGCGCATTATACGGTGATTACAAAGGCGTTATATTGCGAATAATACTTAGTAACGAAGTTATTGAAGCGACCCTGGTCTCTGTCAATGTGTGCTTTTTGAAAAAAAGTCAGTTACGAAAAATATCATGACGCCGCATTTCTTTGCACGCGAAATCGTTGATGATTGTCTCCAGGTCCGTATATCCAAGAATCTCATGTTCCATGCTTATTACTGCATTAGAGACAGCATGCTTAGTTTTTCTCTTTTTGGTTTTTATAAATGCGCACATCAGGTGAGAAAGAACGCGTATCGGATGAAGCAGAACATGATCAATCGGTCTCGTATCGTGATATAAGACCATTGTCGGGGTTATGTATATAGGGGAAGGTGGGGCACAGCAGGACCAGGGACACCGTCGTCTTTTTCGATTTATCCAAAAAGTTGAAAACGTTGAACTTTAAAATTTCCATGGTGATTTGGTCTCAAACAGGATCTAGTACTAAAGTGAATTTTTCCTCGATAGGCAGCCGTTGTTACGAGTTACAGAGCAAGTTGTGTTTTTGCTACCGAAAAGTAATTTATAAAATCGCATTTAGATTTGGGTTTTACCCGTGTTAATCAACATCTTCTGTTCTGAGTTTTTAATATGTTGTAGTCAGGGCAGTGCAACATTATTTGATAATGCCAGATTTTAAATTCTGTTTAAGTGGATTTGGTACTTTTTCATTATATTTTTTAGATATGCATGGGGCACATCTGACAAGAAATGGGGCATACTCGACACATTGCCACCAACTCAGTCTGAACAAGGTAAATCTTGAGGGGTTATATTGGTATGCAATAGAGAATAATTCTAATCTGTAAACATTTTTAGGTGTATTATGTGCGTAGAGGCACATTATATTTGTATGGTAAGGCATGAATTTCAGCATACTGAATTGGTTTCATTGAATGTTTGGTAATCTAACAAATTTGTTTTGCCATGCAGTGATAGCGTGTAATTAGAATGTGAAAGCAGTGGAAAAGCAGTCAGCAAGTGCCTAGTTTACAATGGATATCACGTGAACATTATGCAATGCATGTAACCCAACTTTTTGACCGGTCACCTGTACCCAATGCTCATGTCGAGTGTGCCCCATGCATGGGGCAAAAACACTGGCTTTTGCTTTTACATTCATTGTCAATTGTGAAAAACTTAACAACACATGGTGAGTCACGAACAGTTTATAAGTAAGCACCTGGACCATGGATAAAAAAAGCTTGCAAAATACAAACCACTGTTTCAGAGGATACAAGTGTAGCTACTGAAGACACGGGCAAATCAGTGACCCAAACACTCGCTCGCCTGGACGCGCTTTGGAGTTTTTTCAAGGTATCATCCTCACTCGCAGACGTTGACGGTCTGCCACGTAGGTGTAGGAGCAAGTAAATTTTGGGGGTGCGAAAGATTTTTGCCCAAATTTCCCCAAACTTGCCCGAAAAGTTTATGTGCGAATTTTGCCTACAAATTTTCTCCCACAAAGATCATGATGACTTTTTTCGTGTGACTTGCACAAAAAAGGTCTTTATTTATTTCTGCAAACCATTGGGTGCCATTTTTGCACAAATTTTCAGGGATTTTGCCTAGATATTTAGGGATTTTGCCCATATTTTTAAGGGTTCTGCCCAAATTTTAAGGAATTTTGCCCGGATTTGCAACAAATCGAAACTTTTGGAGGTGCACTTGCACCCCAGCCTCCTACACCACTGGTCTACCACACACAATTTTTTGTACTGTTGTTCAGTGGTGCCACTTCTAGGGTTTTTTCACTAGATCTAGTTTTTTTGCATTTCATCTAGTGTTCTAGTGGTGTTTTTTTATGAGTGGGCTGAATGTACTTGGTTACACAAATTGGTGTAATTAAAACTGTAATTGAGACTTTGATTTTGTGCAAAAGTAATTTGCGGAAAATTCTACCTAATTACATCTTAAATTTCACAAGAGCATATAATCTGTTTTGAGTTAAACCACTATGAAGTCACTGTGGTCATCTGTTAAAAGTTTCAGTGCCCTGTACAAACAAACACAGCGTTGATGCTTATCTACCTTTACTTTGTCCCTGGTTTAGCCTACAATGTGTGCCCAATGTCTTTGTTTGCATTGCAACGCATTTTCTGGCCATTTTCATTGTGTGTGAGCTTGCCTTTTGTTTTTACAGCTAACTTTCATTAAATTAATTTAGAAGACTAATCAATAGGCCTAGTACAGTGGTGGCGAACCTATGGCACGCGTGCCAGAGGTGGCACTCATAGCCATCTCTGTGGGCACGCGCACCGTCTCTCCAGTACAGAGTTCGTTATCAAAAAGGTAAAGAGACGCGGGGCCAGGCTGCTCCCAAGGTCGGGACAGCCACCTGAAACTACACTGCTAAGGCAAGGAGAAGTAGTTAATGTCCCAGTGCTCAAACAGAAACACCCACTTACCCAGCATGTAACGTCAGAGATTTTCCCTTTGGTAACATTACCGCTAGTTATAACACTATTTTGGTTTTGGACGGGAAATTAGTTACTATGGACCTTCTGTGTTTCTACGCACGTAGAATAGAGCCAGAACACTGGCAAGCTATTATGCCAAATGTTTCTCTTTACTCTTAAGGCATTTTCAATTAATGGTAAAGCCTATTACCTCTCCATCAGTTAGAGCTAATCTAAACTGTGGTAGAGGCAACACTGTCTATGGAAAGAAATCCTATGGAAGAGGCAAGCAAGGACATTTTCATATTATTACATCACAATAACCAATTATTATCAAAAAAAGAAGTTTCCGAACAGTACCATTGGAGAGAAATAGTAACATTAGAGTTCTTTGTTGCTGATGAGTGAAACTTGAAGTAAACACGTAAGAATTTATCTCTTTAAATCTGGTGATTAAACAAAACTATCTTTCAATTTATGTGGCGATTACACGTACAATCTCCAGTTTACTACCGACTGTCCAGCATCTACACAGTGAGCATTTTCCAGCATGTAATTAACCTGCAGAACTCCTCGTCAGAGGATGCGGTGATGGCATCTAGCCTAGATGCCTTTAAGAGGTGATTGAACAAATTTTTGAGAATCACTGCAGTAGATTATTAATCCAGGGAATATCTATTTTTTAGTGTTAGCTATTTTTGCATAGGAAGAGCTTCAAACTGGGTGTTTTATTTTTTAAAATTACATGTGTTTTTGTAGACTCCAAGTTTTAAACACCAAAAAATGAGTGTAGCGAAAAAAGCAAAAAAAGATAATTGAAGATCATTCCAAGAGGCCTGTACAGAGTCATTTGGAGTGATTGAATACAATGGGAAAGCATTATGTATTCTATGTATTGAAAGTGTTGGAGCTTTGTTATTGTGTATTTCTTTTAAAACAGAAGATGTTAATTCATACGTTATTTTTTTCTAACCCAAAACCTCAGTTGGCCCATTCTGGTTAAATTGCCGTGTTGGCACTTTGGAATACATCAGTGAGTTTAGGGTGGCCGTTTGGTAACTCGGTCTACACAAGGTTCGCCATCACTGGCCTAGTATATAGTCATAAAACTTAGTATTCTTCAGCCTTAGTATTGTATAGCCTCGTCAGCACTGTGTGTGTGTTCTATGGACCATCTGGTCTGAGACAAATAAATAAATATATAATGTTCATCAAACACCCGCCAGTTCGTAAGTACAGCACCAATTTTTTGTAATCTGACAAATCTGTCACGTATTTGTAATCTCGTGTTTTTTTGTGAATCTAGTGTTTTTCATCAAGAAATCTAGTACTTTTCCGTAACAACGGAGTGGTACTGGTAGTTGCAACGCGACAGCTTGCGTTCACTGAACTACATCGTTTATTTAGACATGTAGCTCGTTTATCTTACAAAGAAGTTGACTCTTCGCCCCGGTCTTGTGTTTTGATTTATTCATTTTAGTCTTGAGTTTGCTTACTTTCACTGCTCCTGCTTTAGCCCTTCAGCACTTCAACCACAAGCACTGATTGCAGATTTCAGGACTGAGGATGCGTAGTGTTACGTGAAATCGATTTCCTATGTAAAACCGTGCTGATAGATTCGACTGCGTCGCTTTTGTGGAGATTAGTTACTTCAGGCCTTGGTTGTTTTCACTCGCTGGCACAGCGACAATGTGGCTACAGTCAGTCAACCAGTTTAGTACGGCGACCGATTGCTGCCAGAAATGGCTTGCTTTCTATGTACAAAAATCCACTTCCTTTGAAGCATTCAGTAAGCACAAGCTGTAGCCGCTCTGCACGATTGTAAACAATAACCAGCGATTGTTACACAATGTGGGCAGCGCGTTGTCGCAAGTTAAATCCACTTAGTAAGGGAAGGTGACCTGAGCGTGAAATGCGAGCTTTGGTGCTGGGTTCAGTGCAGGAAATGAGCGAAGAGTTTAAGAGGCGTGGTGGCTGTTGGTTTGCCGGTCAAGACACGCTTGCTTACTAGCAGCTGCTTACTACGTTTAGGTACATGTTTACGTCGCTGGCGGCCGTCCGCCAAGCCACAGTTTTCTTTCCATCAACTTTTAGTTCCGCTCTTACTTTTGCCTCAAACTTATGAATGGTTTTCACTGTCAAGTTAGGTACTTTCACGCGAGGTGAAGGTACATGCAGCATGCAGTGACGTTATGTTAGCATGGCTTGTCAAGAAGCGCAGAAGCATATTCTTGGCATGAAACAAGAGTGTACAACACGACTAGATTGTCCTTGTATTGCCGTCATGTGTCGGTGTATGGTTCGTGGAGCGCACAAACCCAACATAAATTAGGTTTAATTGGCAGAGACAACAGCTGGTTAGCTAGCTAGGCTATAACTCGGGATAAGGTGAGGCGAAAACGCGATACTAGGTGGTAGTTAAGACGTGTTGTTCAAAGTGTGCTCACCAAACATGCTTGAAAGGGAAAAGGCACAGACTGTATGAAATCTACCAAGAAGTCTGATTGTCTTTCAAGAGCTGGTAGTTCAACCGGCCTTTGCTCACCGTTTACTGCACCTTAATTTACCTCCAGCCTGCACAAGTCCAAGTGTACATCTTACAGTATTGGTGAAATTGAATGCAAAAAGCAGCAGTATACAATCCTACATTGGACTATCCGTCAGGTCTGTGTATTATGCTGACTGTTGAACGTGGACTAGATTGCAGAAACTTCTGATTTACAGAGGTTTGTTATGCCAACTGTTGAACGTGAACTAGTTTGCAAAAACTTCTGACTTACAATAACTTTTCTGGTAAGGTTTCAAACATACCGCCTGTGCTACCGTCCGTACTGTGGCGTACCGACTACCGAGGTAAAGTTGTGCCCGGGGCAAAAGACGCCTGCAGCGACTCATCTGCAAGCTGCAGTTGCAAACCATAAGTTCAGTCTCGTCGCCACGGGGGGATTTGGTGGGCTTAGCCCTCCAAACAAAGCTCCAAGCCAGGGGGGGGCAATTGCCCCCCACAATTCCGAAAGCAGCACTAACAATTTTCAGGTTAATCAAGCTTTTGATGTGTAAGCCAAAGAAATGCGTCACCACATCAACAAAACTGCTTAAAAAAAACTGTTCTGTTTCAACTTTTAGTCTTCTGTTTCAACTTTTAGTCTTTAACTTGATCAAAACAGCATGGTTTACCAATTGCCCATGATTAATCAAACATTGTTTATAGTCCAAATACCGGAGAATTCATGCTATGGCTGGCCTTTACCTGAGGTTTGAGCTCCGTGTGGAAGTTGGTGATATGAAATACAAATTTGTATGCGCGCTTGTAATCACTAACCGGAAGTAAAATAAGGAGTAACGCTTTTTCAGCTGTTTCTTTTCCAGCTGTTTCACCAGCGTGCTGTATCCGATCTAATGGTGGTGTAAGCTTCATTTCAAGGCCATCGCAAAAATTCCTCTGATAACTCTGGCATACTACAAATACTGTATATTTTGCCCTCGACTGCAGCATCAGCCGTAGCTTTAAATCAGGCCTGCACAACATACGGTCCGCGGGAGCTTTCTCCAGTGCAAAAAGTGTTGCAAAAGTCCGACTTCGGATAATTCATTGTAGTTTCAGAATTTCTTCCGAACTACAACGAAATAGACTTTCGCGGCCAGCGGCAAATTTGTGTAGATCAATTTCGACCTTCGAGCTTTCTGAGTTGTGCAGGCCTGCTTTAAATCGCTGATTTTTGATTTTGTACAGTTTTACAATTTTGCGTGAATATGGTAGTGGTATACATTTTGTATACCTTGAAACTCAAGCCTTGGCCAAGAAGCAATTCACTTTCAAAGTCTTTTTTATTACGCACTTAGGCCATAGACACTGTTTGTTTAGCAACAATAGCATTTATTGTAGATATTTAGTTGTGATGGCATGTAGACCTACTGTGATGGTTCAATCACAAATATGTGGAGGTTTCATCAGTGATCTCCCATTACCTTGGGGCGAGTAAAAATAATAGTTTCATCAAGTAATCAGAATCCGACCTGTACATAGTTTAAAAGTGTTTCAACATTCACGTGATGTCAAATTGCCACCCTATCCTTCAGTAAATTTGAAAGTATTTAGCTTCAACGCGAAGAGTCAGCAGAAAAATCTGACGAAAGTGGAAAGATACTTTTTATTTTGTAAGTGTTGAGGCCATTGGCATTGCCATATACATACAGATAGCTTGCAAACTGTTTTCTCGATAAAGCGGATGTGACCAAAATGAAACTAATTAATATTTTTCCTAGTCGATCGGATTTTGTTATTTAAACACTAATGGATTCAAAGGAAGATTTCAACCGCTTAATTCCCAAACTTTTTTGAGCGCGACGCAAATCTGAGTTTGGTGAACACCTCGTAACCCAAGCCTCGAACAAGCTATGACAAAAATACTGATTGTGTGGATGGTTTTTGGCAGCAAGTTTCTAAGTTCGTTTTAAATGTCAGCAATCTACTCTTTTATCAAGTATCTACGCTACAGACAGACACAGACAAGCAGTGGTAACTTTGAAAATCTACAATTCATGTTTGGACCGCCTCAGCGCGACCCAGTTTTTGACCCTTCTCCACTCTTCTTTGGGTTTTGATTGATACTTTGGGAACTGGGCTAGATCAACCAACCAACCGTTGTGTAATGCTGTGGCGATAAGCAGGCCTATTTCTTAACTTATTGCAGAGCCATGGTAATAATCGGTTTCGGCTTCGTTTTCGCAAATACACAACCGTTTTCATACTTCGCGTAGACCAGTGGTTCTCAAACTTTTTGAGATCGCGTACCACCTGATGTTTTTTTAATGTTCGAGTGTACACCCCTAGTTTCAGAAGAACGTAATTTGCTCAAAATATACTTAAGATTAATATAGCAAATAAACGAATTAGCAACATTAGCATAAGACACGAACGAATTATAACACAGAAACGAATTAACAAAGCTTTTCAATATGACAGGAAAGCTGCTCGCGTACCACCTGAAAAGCCCTCGCGTACCACTAGTGGTATGCGTACCACAGTTTGAGAACCACTGGCGTAGACTGATTGGGTAAAAAATATGCAGGATTTTTTAGGTGACATGTATAACTTTCCCCAGTTTAAAAAATTGTCTTTATAATAATTGCGATTCTTATTGTTAACTCTGAAAAACTAGATAGCTAAATACCTAATCGTTTGTGGGAAGCAGGCTTGGTGCACGTAGCGTGTAAAAATGCGATCGCAGTCGCGTGTCAGCATTTAATGACATAAAATCCAAACAGTTTTCGAACGCGTTGAGGGAGACTAGCGTTTATATTATCAGTTGTCAGCCAGTCGCTCAAGAACTGGACAAGATAGATAGTCTTAGCCTACATGCGCGCAACTTTTGTAGACATACTTCGTGAGTCGGTGTCGTTGAGCAAAGTCGCTACTTGGCTTCGATTGGACGTGTGTGTACATGAGAAGCGTGGAAACATAAAAAGCGCAATCACAATCACGGCCAAGATGACTCCTTGCTCAGCTGAAACATTGGCTGAAAAAAGTATACAGTAGTGCAGATCTTGCACTGATAGCATCGAGATTTTCGTAAACGCTTTCGCAAGAAAGTTTTACGAGCAAATGGTGGCTTTCATTCCAAGTAGCAACTTGGAAATTTACTAAAAACAAACTTTTAAAACGTCTCAATTCAGTAAAAACAGACTTGCGATTTGCCGCCTTAAATCTGAACAGAATTATTCAGAAAAAGAGGTGCCAGAAAAAGGCACATTTTATGGATAATGCTTTAAAAACAAGGGGCATTACATATTGAAATGTTGAGACTTGGGTGTTGTTTGCCCCCTATCAAAATTTCTGGCTACGCGCCTGCTCCAAGCCCTCATAGGTAGAACTCTGAAACAATATAAAATGGTAGAATTTTTGTCAAATTTTGTTATGTCAAGCCCCCCTGCACAAATGTAATGCCCCCAAATTGAAGACTTTCTGACGACGGTTCTGCATAAGTTACTGATAGGTACGTTTTCCACTTTTGCAGCCCACAGACAGTTCCACGGACCACTGTAATTTGTGTTGCACCGCACGGAACCAAAGTTTTGTTTTTATTTTTTATCAACAATTTATCAAGATTAAGAACACATGACTAAATAATTTATTTTTTTCGCAAATTCGCTTGCATTCTGAGCGTTTTGCCTATTTTTTCAAAGTTTGTAAAGAGTTTTTTCGGCATAAGAAGTCTTTGGCTTTTGGTTTTGCGAGCCACATTTGCTCATCACTGCGACATAAACAATTACGTACTTGGAGATCAGGGTCTGAATTTCATGAACCCCAAATTTTCCGTACGTTTGTCTGCACTGCTGCTGACTATTGAGAATCCGTCGGTCTACTAACCAACAACCAGTTCAAACGAGTTACTACTCAGGAGTACCAATTGTTTCAGGATCTAGCAACACAGTTCATTTCACCGTTTGTAGTTTGCTGTATGGCAATGCAGACCATTCATGTAAAGTGACTGTACTGTGAACAGAATGTCTATCTTTGGAACAGGGTCTCAAACACGCGGGCCACATGCGGCCCAGGAAAAGGTTGCTGCCGACCACTGAGTCCGAGACGTTGCGGTTGTCACACGGATATGAGCAGCAGCGAGCTTGCGTTAAAACTTGATTATCAGGAGGTAGAGTAGTCAGTATAATTGTGAACAGTAGCAAAAATAACAAACTGTATACCGGTTGTGGCAGCACTCGCACGATGCTACCTGTAATGCAGCTCTGAAATCACTGTTGTTTGTAAAAAGTGGGATCGTTGGGAAGTATTCTGGGGCGCTGACGCGTTTTTTTTCGCTTGACGTGGTGTGAACAGGTGTGCGATTACGTCACGACCTTCACACGGCGCACTCCTGAGTAAATTTGTTTATGGTTTAATCAGTGTTGCCATTTTAGCTGTTTTGCTGCTAGATCTAGCAGGTTTTTCTCACTGTTAGCTGGAGATTTTTCAATCTAGCAGCTAGCAGTTTTTTTAGCAGGATTTTGAAAACCGTATAGAACAGTGGTTCCCAACCTTTTTCATGTCGCGACCCCATTCCAAAATATGACATAAGCCCTCGACCCCAGCCATTAACTGCAGCTCTAAGGGGGTTCAAATAACAACCGACAAGATAAAAAAACACATCATTTTACGTGTTACATCCACTGTATTTACATTCATATGCGTAACAAATAGTATCCATGCTAATCAGTTGGACCACTGAGCTGGCAGCTGTGCAACTAGTCTTGAAATTTTAAGAGGGCGTCGGTGAGAACTTATCTCATGTCATTCTCAACATCCAGTCTATTTTTCGAGATTTGTTTTACTGTAATGTGGACAGGGGTTGAAAATCCAACCTCACATACAGGGGTGGATATTAGAATATAAGGGCCTGAGGCAAACTCTTAGAAAGGTGCCCCAAAACAGTTGTTGAGGACCCCCTTTGGCACATTTGCAAATAATTGTTGCTTCATTTTGAAAAACATGACTTGCTTCGGATCTTATAAAAATGTGGCTCAAGAGTGGTTCCTATGATTTTTTAACAGAACAATGCAAAAACGTGTTTTTTTCGCTAAGACCTGTCGGTCTTTTGTCTTGCAGTAGTATTAAACTTGTTAAAACAGTGCTCACTAGCCTACCTTTTTGGACATTATGTCCGAATCGACTTAATTTGTTTGGTCATTTCAGAATAAATTCGGTCGGCCACTGGAAAATGCCAGGAAAAAATTATATGCAAAACTACCAAAGGGTACCCGCGGAATCTCTGAAGAAAGGGGGACCGGAGGTGACTGTTTCTCGTTCACCACCCTTAACATCCACCCCTGCTCACAGGGGTTGGTGGAAACGAATGGAAGCAGACAACGAAACGGGAGCATGGTTGGTTTGGGTATGGTTGCTGCATAGCGCTGCAGGGCTGCGTCAGGGATTTTTCAGAAAACAAGTCACGCGTTTGGGAATTATTTCGCAATTGCAAATACGCTCAGTCGTCAATGACATAACCATTTACTTCAAAAAGTGAAGACAAGATTGTTGCGTCGAGTTTCTACTGCAGGAAATGCATAGCAATTATTTTCTTTAGGATGTAACCATTTGTTTAAAACGCAAATTGCACTGTGTTAGAAAGTTACTTCGAACTTTTATGCACATCACTATCATTTGTTATGCCTGCTGGTATAATCGCACTATTTGTCAACTATACGCTACTTTGTGCTGGAATCATGACCTTGAACCAACATGATTACAAAATAATGAATGTAATAAGCTATGGAACTACAAGGATAAAAATATCGCTAGAGCTTAGTTGGAATTTCAGCTGGAACGTATTCACAACAGGACTAATGTTTACGAGACTGGCATAATTTCAGCATCACTGGCCTGCGTTTAATTTTTCTAGTGCTGCCGTGTTTCTACAATAGACCTGCTGTGGGTTTAAATTTTTGTCCGCTCCCGCGTCACATCCGCCAAATTTATACCCGTCAGGCACCCGCAGAAGTTTGAGAAATCTTGCCCGCATCCGCACGTTCCTCCCTGCGCTTTTTCTGCTCCACATCCGCACCTGTCTAAAAACTACTAAAACCTCGTAACGGCTGAAGACAAGACAAAACAAGACAAGTCAAGCAAGCTGCAACATCATGCTGCTTATACTTTTCATTGGCAATCAAAACTTTTCCACACATATGATCTTCCGCAGTCAACCGATTTGAGGTGACGAAAACCACGTTTCAGTCGAGTTGTGACCAGCTATGCGTTACGCGCTTTCTTATCCATTTAGAAAGGGGTGCTTGACTGAAGTATTCCTCACCAAGTACGGCGGTACGGTAGCTCTGGAAAATGGATATGGTCACTTGCCTACCACATGGCAAGAGTCTGAGCTAACGTTGCGTAACGATGGGTTTTTACATCATAATGTAATGATTGCTGCAGGTGTATTGTCCTATGCGCAATGCTGGTAAACAACTTTGGTACATCCACGTGTTTAGTGATTTTTGAGCATAAGTTCATGTGCTTTGGCTCAACATTCAGTTACCCGCACAAATAATTTCTCAACCCGCGTCCGCCCCGCACCCGCACGCATAGCCGCACGGGTCACCGCACACGCCCCGCGAATGGTGCCGGGTACCGGCAACCCGCGCGGGATAACCCACCTCGCGCAGAACAATATTCTACAATCAAGTCGATTAAAACTCTATAGGAGAAATTAAACAGGAATCATAATGGAGACAATGTGAACTTCACAAGGATCGGTCCGAGTTCCGGTTTTGCTAATGTAACAAAATGTTGATTAACGAAGTTCTAAAAATTCGAGACTGCAGCAAACTATCGAGGCTGCTGTTCACGACCCCACAGCAACTCCTCCGCGACCGACTTTGGGGTCGCGACCCACCGGTTGGGAACCACAGGTTTAGCAGGTAACCAATTCCTGATAAAAAAATTGTATGAACAGTTTTTGGTGATAACCTTTAAACTTCTCCTTGTTCATCAAAAAATTCTTTGTCTTCTTGACGACGCTTTGAAAAGGGCAACACCAGGGTCAAGTACAAGCTGCTTCAATCATTTTGAGTTTATGTTACGCAACCAACCAGCATATAATTGCGTCATAATAACAAGTAGCCGACTGCAACTACAACTAGACGACTTGGTTGCTGCTAAATCTAGCAAGTTTTTCTCACTGTTAAATGTAAAATCATCAATCTTGCAGTTACCTCATTTTTAGCAGGATTTTTTTTTAGGCAAGTTAAGCAGGTAACAAATTCCTGGCCAAATACTTGTTCCAACAGTTTTTAGAGATGAAAGTTATTACACCTTCATAAAAAATTTATTTACCTACTTTTTATTCACGCGGAGTGGCCAGGCTGGCATTTTAAACGCGATATTCCAGAATTTTGGCCTTGTTTAAAGTGGTTTGGCATGAGAAAATGCTGTTTGGCTTGTTCATCAGAGTTTATCACAGGGTTGCAAAAATGCGGTCGCGCACTTGCGCCGCCCGACCAAAAACTTGGAGTGCGCGAACTGGATTTGCAGCGACGTTGCAGCGTATAGGCTTGCCAGATTTCTCATGCTTCAAATTTTTGATATTTCAAGGTTTTAAACCAGTCACATCTTATGTTTTCCATGAATGAGATCCACCAACTACTGCCATACATCTTCAAACGCCAACCCTAGAAAACTCATCAGCTTAGCCTACAGTTGCAAGCTGCACTGGTGCAGATAAACGAAGGGCTGTATTTTCGCAGCCCGAGATTGGCGACCAGATTTGAATCCAATGCCGCAAATATCGCCAAAGTACTAGTAAAAGCATTGTTAAACTTAATTATAAAATTCAATATCCAAGAAATTCAGGTAGTAAAAAACAGTCAAGGTCATATTTCCTCCGTTTTTTCTAAATTAATCGTCAAAATACCAGAAACGCTTTGCGATAGGCGGATATACCACCATGTTTTTTGCAGCCAATTGCTTGGTTTCTTTCCTTTAGGGCTGTGCGGATGACAGCCCCGAAATCGCCAAATTCATCGGCAAGTGTGCTGAAAACGTCATCACATAAGTGGTGTCGTTAGCAAACATTGGTTTTGTTGGATTCCGAGGAAACGTTGAGCCGAAATGGTGTCGGAAGTACCGAAAATGATTGTGTTGTGAAATTTTCGTAACTAAATCCAAACTTAAGGCGAGTTTGGCCGTTTACCGGAATCTTTTGCCTTACATTTTTCAGGGAGGGCTGCAGCCCGTCTAGACGAGCCGCCCCTGTTGTTGGACACGAATGCCAAATGTGGTAGATGAAATTGAATGTGCTCGTAAAAACAAGCGAACTCAGTGCATCAAGTAGATTGTGAAACACCCTGTTTTCTTTACATAAGTTGCTGGATAGCACGGTCCATATTTTGAAGATGGCGTAAAGGGGATATAAAGCGTATTTTCGTGTGCGACGGCACGAGACTAGACCATTTTGAGTTAAGGCCAATGTGCGTGGATTTCCTGTAAGTAGAGTTGATTAACACAGTTGTAAGATTGCATTGCATTGCATAACGACTACTCTCCCACACACAAGCGCAACGCGGGATACTTAAAGCATGCACGGCAGTCATAAGGAACTGGTACGCCGGAAAGCGGAGAATGGCTGGGGCATTGCCCCTGCCATTTCAAAATGGAGACAACAGGGACGGAGGTGCCTTTGCATAACAATATCATAGGTACTTGCATGGTTTATCAATACGGAATTGAAACAAATTTATTGCAGCTATTCGCGCACCCAGAAATTTCAGAAAGGTTTTCTATAATTTCTGTTATTATTTTCGAGGTCAACAATGTTGCTCAACAGAAACAAGCGTAATCGGTAACAGCTTTTTGTTTTTTATAAGTTTCGATTGACATCAACTCTGTCACTGTCCCCCTGAGCCTGTCACTGTCCCCCTGAGCCTGTCACTGTCCCCCTGAGCCTGCCCTACCGCTGCTCCGGCGTCCCTGATAAGGAACACACAATTACGTGAAAGAACACGATGTAGTAGAAAAGCATACGCTTGGTAGCACTAACGCCATTACAGTAAAATTCCCCTATAATGACTTCGGCTATAACGACGGTGTTTCGTCGGTCCCGGCAGAATGAAGTGTAAGCTCGGCTATGTGCAGCCACCACACCAATCTTTCTTACCGAGTAGGAAGGCAGTGACGTTAGGCGGTCAGTCGTTGAGCTGTAACAGCTTTGACGTGAGAATGGCAACAAGGATTGCGCAATCATCAACAATGGAGGCGAATCGCTACATAAATTTTACTTTACAGTATTTGGGATTGTTGCGACTTTAGTCAGTTTGATCGATAATCATGGTTGAGGAGTGCGTAAATTGTTGAACAAAAAATCACTGTCCTATTTTGGAAAACGAATGACGTCGTTGTTTCGCTCAATAGCAAAAGTGGTTGAATGTGGCAAAACTTGCAAAAGATTTCAATATTCGAACAAAGACATTGACTACAGTTTCGAGAAATAAAAAGAAATTAAATTCTCTCTTTTTCTTGCCAGAGTGTGTGCGAAAACACGATACAGTAAGCGGCAATTCGAATGAAAGAATACTTTCAACCTTGCCGGGCTTTGGCATTGAACAAAAAATCCATTTCAGGAACAATTTATTGCAGGTCGGCTATAACGACAGTTCGCCTATTACGACGCTTTTTCTCCTGTCCCATTTAGTGATGTTACAGGAATATAGGGCATCTCTGCTGCACATATTCCTGTGGAACTAGTAAAGGTCACATTCATGGATGGCGCCATCACAGTTGTTACAATATAGTGCTGCAATGACTTCCACGTGGACCGATTTATAAAATGCGTAGTCGAGTTGGCGACTGTGAAGGACGAGGGACCATTTCAGCTGCAGACCTCACTAGGGCGAAACTACTTATAGCGTAAAACAGGGGCTCCAAACTACATGCCGCGGACCAAATCCGGCCCGCGAAGCTAGTTTATCCGGCCGCAATGACATTTTGACAATAATGAAAAAATAATATACCGCATTGCTTCGATTCCTGTTCCACAGGCATTTTGTGGGGAAAGCGTGTTTTACGACTATTACGATGGTTTTTGGTTTTCAATGGACCAAATCGTTCTGGAGCCGGAGCTCAATACTTCGAGATGTTGGAGCCGGTGCCAAAAAATTTAGATGCCTGGAGCCGGAGCCTGAACTTTGAGTTCCGGCTTCACAGCCCTGGTAGAAATGTCAAACACGGTATATTTTTTATTTATTAAAGAATTTGTAACCAGGTTGTATTGCACTGTGCTTTAACATTTTCGCACCTGAGCTTGAACGTCCTTTTCTTAAGACACATTGCCGAGTTTTAGTTTGTCTCGTGTTGTTTTAAGTTTAAAATAACTGTTAAATGTAGCCGGTAGCTAATGGTTAGCGCATTTCCACATGCATTTGCCCACTAAGAGCATTAGGAACACGGAGACAATATTGTATTTCCAACTCTTTACTAAAAAACACTATTGGTGATGATGTGAACAGAAACGATGTTAATAAATCACTTTGTGGTAGGATCTCGTCAGGAAACTACAAGAGCAGGTCGTCCACGCAGCTGGAGAGCAGGTCTGGTCAACATTATTATATCGACAAAGGCCTTGGGAATGACGAAGTTCATGCATATATCCGTCTTGAGCGGTGTTCTTGAAGAGCCTACGGCAATGCCATCCACTGGTTGTTAAAAAGAACCGTCAAGCGGGAACGTAGTCGACCCATTTCAGTGGCTTCTTCGGGCTTCTGCTGTTCAAGCCTAATCGTTGCGCCTGCAGAAAACAGTCGATAATTATGTTGATGGTAAATCGAATGAGCCTGACACAGCTTGAATCAGCCAGCCAACCTCGCGCTGTCGTATCTGAAGCTGCATGTAACGAACAAAATCGGTCGAACAAATGGGCGTTGGAAGGATTTCTTCCACGGGGGCGACTGTGGTGAAATTTCAATTTGCCAACTTGAAACTAAGAGAAACACTTTTCTGCTAAAACGTAAAAAGGAAAATATCAAAGTGCATAATCTTTCCCCCCATTCCAACGCCGATGGTCGCCTAGCCGTTATCAGACTTGTGTATTTTGGAAGATAGGGAGGCAGCCGTTGGGGTAAGTAAGTCTACCCGCACATTTACTCAACATTGCCTTTTTGCCCTCAAGGTACCGCAGGCAATTCCGAAATGTAATAACATTAACGACGTTGTCAGCAGTACTACTGGGCTGGAATTTAGTAGTGTCGCATAGTATAGCGTGCGTCGTGGCGTTGTATAGCCAACGCGGTTTGAAACGAAAACAACTTTGCCCTTATCAAGTTTTCTTACCACGATATCAGCGCCAATGCGCAATACGTGCAACGCACTTCTTTAGCTTGCCGACATAGCTCATATGTATGCCTCTCACGCTCGAGAAAAAAACGTGAAAACTCAGCAGCCCTACGAAGACATGAAATGCTATGGTAAATCCAGCTAGTCCGTGACAAAAAATCGCTTTAGTTCAACGTAAACCCGTTCAAACTCGGCTCTGATGTTGGTAATATGCAGCTTGGCACAAAAAAAGCAGAAACCCAGGCCGTTATTCAACAATTTTGTATCACAGAGGGAGGCCTGCGTGTTCCTGAATGCTGAGATATTCTCTTTGCGGTCTTATTCCACATTTGGAAAGATTATCAATGTCATTCACTTCCCTCGAGAGTCCTGACTAATAGATTTTCCGTTTCCTTTTTGTGAAACCACATCGTTTAGGAAAGCCAGCATGAAGAGCCCCTTGAAAAAGCAACGAGCAGCTCCATTTGCCGCAAGTAAGCTAATATCAATGAGTTTGCCGTCTTGCCCCCAGAAAACCCTCCTTTCAGCCACGCTGTACGCTTCAGTAGGAAGGCCATTGTTTGGTAGTCATCAGGGGTGTAGTGCTAAAGAAGTGTGGGGTAGCACCCAAAAAACTAGCCATTTCAAGTAAAAACAGTGTGGGAACGCGAAAAAAGAAGGGTGGGAACGCAACCAAAAAATAAACATTTTCAGTATTTTCACAATTATGAGGTGCTACGGAAGAGGTAGCTTGTCATTTGTTCATTTATGCGACGTCTGGAGCTACACAGAAAATTTAAGTAAAAAGAAACATCTTCAAGTCAGGTTAATATGGAAAAGGTATGGGAACGCGTTCCCAGGGCCGGCGTTAGAAAGTGCGGGGCCCGATTTGAAACACTTTTGCGGGGCCCCACTCAGTGGTGTGTAGAAATTTTTGAGGGGGTGCACCAAGGCGTAGGCTAATGATAGAAATCAGTGATGTTACAAAGGCGAGGCCCGAAAAGGTGACGCCAAGACCTCTCCAGCAGAGCATTCCATGGACAGCGCCATAAAACGCAATAAATCAAAGAATTACAGGCCTCGTTTAATACTTTCTCTCTGACCAGGTACCACCCTGACCAGAAAGGAGGCACGAGTGTAGTACGTACAGAGAAGAGTGGTATTAAGTGCTGTGCAGGGTAGCCACTAACATTCGGATTCATGACACCTGGCTAAGTAGCAGGATTATTTGTTCATCCACATTTTGAGTGTTCTTGGTCGCATGCGTCATCAGATACACATCCGACGAGGTTCCTTTTTTTGTCAGAATCGACACTTTCGAAACAACTTGTATCACTTCCGGTACATAAACTTCCACTTTGACTATCTGGTGTAACATGACCAGGCTGGCTGCCTACGTTGTTGCCATCTTGAATGTGGTGTGGCATTGATGGTATACCCTCAGTGGTTTACATACTTGTCCAAAGCACCTTTCTTTTCTTCTGCTTCGGTCTATTTTTGCCGTAGCTTAACGCCTCTTTTGGCTGCCACTTAATATTTTCGGCCTATGTCTCTTGGTTTTTGACTCATAATATTTAGCTTAGTTGCAGACAAAATATATTCTTAAATGAATAGCCAAATTCGACTTTTTAAACACCTACCTATCACTATATACTTCACACGTGGAAAATAGTTACAGTGAAAACCACGTAATAGAGTACCGATTAAGGAGTACAGATATTATTAGAGCAGGTTTTGAATATCCTGCAGAAGGTAAAAATTCTTTTCTCTATTAACACTAATGAAATATATGAAATGATTGTAGATCTCCCAACAAGTTTAAAACTACTTTTTAATTTTTCAAAACAAGCAAGTAGTGTAGTGGCCGCAAACTTCTACGAAAGTTATTCCACTTTTCAGACTTTTTGCAAATTTCAAGTTATTAGGCTATATCGCAGAAATTACGCCAACCTGTGACATCAGTGGTAGTGTCCGCCTCCCAATTGGAAGATTGCGCGATCGATCCACGGCCATTGAGTGAATCGCCGTAGCGATCCTTGGGCAAGGGCGTTCACCTCGAACGCCCCGGCAAAACGCATTATTCAGGCTTCGGCCTGCCGCCAATTGTCGTGAAACAAATCCGTCGCATTACATGCGATCAATGAAAAAACAAAAAAAACTTGTTTTGGCGGTATTTCATGATGCAATTTTCACCACAAGAACATCACGAGACTAACTTCACTTGAACCATATTGTCACTTCAGTTACTTGCAAATGGCTTAACTGTTAGTAATTTTCTGTTACTTTTTAACGAACCGCTATTTTCTGTGCACCTGAAATAATTATTCATTTTTAAAACTAGGTATATTTAAAACTTTTCACCAATAACCTCAGATGGTTGCTTCTGATGATAGGTTGCCTCATCAAATCTTTACGAGAGGGAAAATGAACAACGCTATTGAAACACTAAGCAGCACACATTTGCAATTACGAACTAAACTTTTCCTTCTGAAGACAAGTAGTGGTAACTATTGAAATATCAACATTCAGCAACCATCGAAACGTATTTTGCATCAACGATTGAAACCTGACCTGCAAAATACGAAACGCTTTTATTAATGAAACAGAAAACAGCTTCAAAATTTAAGCCCTTTCTGCCTTAATGATCGAGGTGCTAGTGAAAAAACTTGGCTACACACTACTGAAGACAACGACCATTCTTGCTATAGAATTTTGATAACGCCGTTGAACTTCAAAACCGCGCAATCCACTTGCATTTTCGCTGGCAACAGATCCCACGTTTACAAAATACTGTGGACCCCTCCAGAGTTTTCTTAAAGGTTTGACCTTGCTGACTGCAAAGACATTTTGAGAGACCGCAACTGTTAATCTGAATACCGAGATGATTGCAAAGGAAGGTTTTGCTGTACTTTGGTGGTGGTAGTAAAGCAAGTTTATTCTGCATTTTGAGAGACCGTTGGAAAAATGTGAGAACAGCTTTGGTCTCTCAGAGCAACTTCAAAAACACCGAGCCCCGCGCCGGCACTATACACAAGCAGCTTCGATAGAAAGTGAAGTTTGCTTTGGTAAGTAGACGGAACGCGGGGCCCCCTTTGGCGCGGGGCCCGATTAGAAGAAATCGGTCAAATCGGCTTAAAACCGGCCCTGCGCGTTCCAATACCCAAACAAGGGGATTGAAAGCAACATATGCTGCCAGTTGCTAGGTTAGATCCATGTACACTGTTAATATGTTTTGAGGGCAGAAATGGCCTCTTCGAATTCTTCAACAGTCTTTCAAAATGCAGTAGAAGCTTGTTTTGCGTCTTTACGACCACAACCACAATACACTAAAACAGGGTTTCTTAACCTGGGGTGCTAGCACCCCCGGGGGATGCTGAAATCAATTTCATGGGGTGCTGGGGAAGGTCACATATGTGCATATGATCAAGATGTACTGCAATTTTCTTCAGTTTATCCTTATAGTAACCAGGTGTTTGCCAATGGTAGGGGGTGCTGGACTGCTCAGGCGTGACAAAAAGGGGTGCTGAGGTAGAAAAAGGTTAAGAAACGCTGCACTAAAACCTTGTTTTACGACAACCTCGGTATTTAAAGAAAACAGTTCGGGTCTCAAAAAATATCTTGGTAGTGACCAAAGCCAAACCTTAAAAAACACCCTGTCGATGAGCAATTTGAAACTGTAGTTTTTTAACTATAGTATAAAAATCCCCTAGCAAATTATGGCATAACAATAATGGCACGGGTAGATTGTTTCAGTTCACGCCAAAACATTGCGTTGGATAAAATGCCGTTGTCAAGCGAAATTTCTGACTTATCATTGTTTGTCAGTTATTTTGCTTCTCAGAATAAAGGAATAAAGTTTGGCGATTACTTTTTTGATGTGTTTTGTGTTAATTAAAACTTTTTGGTTAGATGTCAGATACCCACAACAAGCTACAGTACAGGAATAAGTACAACCACTGAAAAATATTGGACTTAGTCTTACACCTCAATGACCTCAATTATTTTTCTTTTTCTAACCCAAACTCTAACCCCACACACTTGCCTAAACACCAAACCCTAAGCCCAGGCCCGTAGCCAGATTTTAAGGTTTGGAGGGGCACAAAACATATTTAGAGGGGCAAGATTTTTGTTGTCATTATATGTTTAATAAATAATTTTCTGGGCACAACAAAATTTGGAGGGGCCCAAAAAAATTGGGGGGGAATTGCCCCCGAATGCCCCCCGCGGCTAAGGGTCTGCCAAAGACCTAATAATCATGTTTTCTCAGCGTATTTGATATGTAGAACACTACTCTGTGCATGCGCGCATGGCGTGATGTCAGAAATTTCGCTTAACACCGGGATGAATAATGATATACGCCGCAGCGCAACAAAAATGCTGCACGGTGTACCAGATTTCTGCCGATCCCTAGAAAACGCTTTGCGGCCCCGTGGTTGAGTACAACTGCCCTAGAGGTCCCGCGAAACGGTGTGGCCAATGCGTTGGGGCCAGTGTCTGCGGCAGGGTCTCTAGGCGTGCAAGAGTGAACAAATATTTTCCACTTATATCTATCGGTTTCCCATACCTGGACTGATTGCCTTGCTTAGCCGAATAGCTATGTCTGTCTTCGAAAGAGATTTTGTCCAGAGCTGGAGCCCTGTCCTGCGTCACCATTCCCGGCCTGGGTGGACCCTGAGTCATGGGGTCGGAAGGAAGGGGGCAGAGGGGGCATTAGCCCCCCTTTGGATTTTGAAATTTTCAGCATAAAAAGGTTGTTTTTTTGGTTTTGAGTAGGAAAAAACAAATTTCACCACTTTTAGCCCCCCCTAGAAAAATTTTAGAAAAATACCCTAATGGCCCATCCCTGGAAAAAATCCTTCCAACGCCCATGCCCTGAGTGATGATCGGTGAAGGGTATTCCAGTTGCTCCCAAACTGCTGAACTCCTGACATGCAGCCGCATCACCGGTTGCAGTTATAGTCGTCATGCTCAGAACTTCTCGTGGTAAAAGTATCCTTCAAAGAACGAACCCACTGCCCACATGGGGCAAACCGTGACCCGCAAAAGCGATAATCCGAAAAGTTTTCTTAAAAAAAGACCGCGCAGTGGAGAGAAAATTTCTTCCTACGGCTTAAAAAATACCTCGTAAAGGTTTATGGCAATGACCGCACTTACCGTGGAAACAACAGGCTTAAACGCATGGAAGACGGCTGAAGTGATGAAACTAAGTTGACGACCTATTTTTGTCACTCGTTCCCAGCCATGGTCGCGAAAAATAGAACTATTCTATAGATTCTATTTGAATAAGTTTTAGGACTGAGGATGCGTAAAATCGATTTTCTATTTATGTGTAAAATCGATAAAATTTGCTGACTGATTCCTTATTTATCTTGTGGAGAGTAGTTAGCCTACTGCAATTATAGGTATGTGCAAGCTTGAATCATCACGAAAAGATCAAAGCAGAGCGCAGTCGGCTGATTCCTCGAAAGCTTACAGAAAACCTGGAACTTTTACTTCACAGTAAATATAAATTCAGTTTCTCCTCAAAAGTTGTTCCATTACAGTTTGCCCTATTCGCTGGATTTGTGTTATTGACAATGGGAGAAAGGATTGATAATCGCACTCCTACTGAACTTTGCAAATGTTAAGTTTTTATCGTTGTGTGCTGCGATGGGTTTTAAACATTTTTTCTGGTATTAAACAGTAGTAATCATTGTCTTCCACCAGGTTTTTTCTAGTAAAATGCGGATTTAATACTGCAATGCATTAAACACACGGGCACCGGTAGTGATGGGTAAAGCAAGTTGTGTTTCAACCGTTTTTTGCGCAGTTTTAAAGCCTGACCGTGGCGACGTCCTTTGAAAGCATCGGCTAGATTGGTCGCGTGTCTTTTCTTGGTGAGCCTTCACCAACCTCGCCAATATTTGCAAGAGTAGTTCATTCAGAAATTTCTTTCCCATTCTAACGCTCATCGCCATGCAGCTCCCCACTGGCGAAAGCAGTAAGCAAAGTTTTGGAAGTGAAAAACGTCGGTACCACTTTGTGTTAAACTCATTTAGATAATGGTCATTTGTGAACACCTACCAAGATCATTACTGACATGTAGAGCGATGTTTTTTCTTTGTGTAGCAATGATCCTGCGTACTGACTCTTTCTTAGCAAAATAAACCTTTTCAAAGCAAACTTTTTGACGAGCATCCTTCGTTGCAACTATCTTACTGTGATTCAATAATTCGAACTTTGTTACGTAATTAGAAGGCAGTCATGTTCACGAAAAGTCAAGAGTTAGCCTGCTGAGTAGACAGCTGGATTAGAATCAGCCGCGATTCATGAATCTCGCCGTTGTCTAACGGAATGATCGCGTTACCTCGCTGTACTCGCCATCTTTGGTCCGTCTGAACTTGGGAGAAAATAATGTCATCATTTTCATGACGTGTTTGGCAGTCAAGTTGAAGCTGGTCTCTGACACATGTAAATGAGGAGTCTGGAATCTGTTCTGCTGTACACTGCAGACAGATAATGATCAACGTAATAAAGACGGTAAGTTTTTTTCAATGAGAAGGTTTTGATCATATGTGATGACTAATTATCACATGTATTATTAAACGGCACTGCTTTACTTTATAAAAGCCTGCTTTGTTCCGGCTTAATCATTCTCAAATGCCGTTCGTTCACTTCCGCGAAAAACCAAGAGTTGTCCCTTATATTTTTCTGAGAGGATCCTTGGCGTAGAAACAATAGTCTTGCAGAAAGCTCATAAGTGCGAAATGTTGCGACTGGAAATTTTTCAGAGCATTTAGGCAAGTCAAACCTATTTTGGAAAAGAGGGAGGAATAATTCATAATTCTTTCAAGTTAGCTATCGCCTTGCGCATATGCTGTGTGCAGGTCATTAATCTTTAGCCCGTAGCTCGATTAGTGCAGTTGTGGAGTGAAAAGTTAAGTTATGATGTTGCTTCCTGTAAATTGGTGCTGTTGCTGAGTTTACAATAGCATATTTCAAAAACATGACATTTCATTGGTTTCGTTTGTTTGAAACCTGTAGTATTGGCATAATTAACGTTTGCAATTATTTGGTTAGATCGTTCAGCAGTCAGCACCGTTTAAGTTGTTCAATGGGATGAAACGCGCGTCACTGAAGCTGGTTCGAATCTCAGTCGGGTCATACCGACGACTTGAAAAACGGTACTTGCGGCCTACCCAAACCTCGTGGATGGGTGCAAGGGAAAGCTTCACGCGCGGTGCTGTCAGTGCCACCAGTGCAGCATTCACTGCGAAAGTAGCCGTGTGGCCCACGGCGCAAAACAAGCGGAGATGGGCGCACGCAGACCACTCGTGACACTCCAAACAAAGAATAATGAAACTTTCTTTCCTAAAATGTCCCACTGTCGGGTATCCCGACTCACACGGATTTGAACTAAATTTTGTGCTTGTTAAAGGTGATTAAGTGCTATTGTGGCTTTGCAATACAGAAGAACATGAGGGTAAATATAGTGCAAGTTCCTGTCATCGCCAATGCGGTACAGGGGCTTTCAGACTCCCGATGCAGAATCGGTTAATCCCTTGACGTTTTATATTTTGAAGCAAAAATTGTAGTTTTGGTGAAAGTTTCCTATGTTTGTGGAAATTTTATCGATTTTGGCACTGGAAGTAGTACACCATCAATTACCTTTCTTGTTTTTCTCTGTAGTCGCTCATTGAAAATGTTAGGAGAGTTCCCATTTTTCTAAACGTATGTCAGTTGCAGGCGTTGAGCTGGTAAACGTTTGTGTGGTCTCAGGTATATTCTCGAAGTGTAGAGCAAAACAAGGTCGCCAAAGGACATTAAAAGTGTTTTTAATTCGTGAAAAATATTACTGTTCAAATATTCATGATGTTCGAGCCCCACATACAATAAACCAGTGGTTTGGTGCCATTTACAATGCCCAGGGGTGCCGCGAGCTAATACGTTTTTCAAATATATCATTAAAAACACATTTTCAAACTTTCATCAAACCTCTAAGCAAATTGCTATGGGTTCGCCACTGGGTGCCGCAAGCCTGAAAAGATTGGGAACCACTGCAATAAACCGTATTAAAAATTTTTAAGATTAAGATAGAAATTTACGATTACATGTGTATTCTGGCGCCTTGACCGTAGATCCCAGTGACAGTACAAGACTTGGGACGGCAATATTCGACCAAGCAAATACGTTGGTTATTATCTGTTTCTTTAGAAACCTATTATGCATTAGTGCTGAAAAACATACAGGTTTGCATTGAAGTAATACCTAGTTACGGCAGCTCTAATGTATGAATTAGTTGACGAGCAAAATGTGATAAGTTTAAGATGTGGTTCTGTTGAGAGTGAAAGAGGCTGTTATTCAATGAAATAAATACACCTGCTGCGAAGGAGGTTATTTTCCTTTTTTAGAGCAAGCTTCGTTGTTTGTACGCAGCAGACACATTAGTATTTTTGCCAACAGACAAATTGCAGAGTATGACACAACCAGGGTTGCCGAAGTGAATGGCATTGTCTTTTTTGCCCTTTACAACGAGGTGGTTGACGAAACTGTAAATGTTCCTGTATAAATAAGAACACACGTGATAACATATTTGTGTTAACGCATCGAAAATTCAAACGGTTTTATTGCAGCGTTCCAAACAGACGAAACTTCAGAATCTTTTTGTCTATTTCTGTCGAGCTCAAACTTTTCAGTCTTGTAACATATTAAAAGCGGAAAAAACATTTTTTCCGTATTTATTATTTCATTTATTTCATGGATAAATACAAAATATAAGTTTTGCTTCATGTTAATGCGGGAAAATACCTATACCGTATTTATTGCTTCAGTTAATACTTTTGTCATCATCAGCTCCATCAAATACTTTAGTGGCCAACAGTGCTTGGCAGTGGTACGTAACAGTATGAAAATGTGTTAAAGCGCATCATGACTTCAAAATGGCTTACACATCTCGGAAACTTTGCTCATTGCAGCTTTCAGTTCCCTTAACTGAAACAATCACCTTACCCCTTGATTACCCCGATGATTCTCGACATAACTACGCAAGAATAGTTCTGCTATCTAAAGCAGAGTTTTCCAAACTGTGTGCCGCAAAGGTTCATGCTTTGACAAAAACCTTTCAAAATGTTTGGTCCATGTTGCAGTTGGTTTTCGCCTTCATGAAGTGGATGTGCCGCGGACAAATCCAGAATTTATTAGTGTGCGTTAGATCAGAGCTTTTTGAATTTTTTTTCGCTAAGGCACTGACAGCAGTACCGGTAGTTTAGGAAGGACAGGGAAAAGAATGCAAAAAAGTGAAGTACAACTACTCATGGCAGGAATTAGTTTAAGCTTCCGCCCGGAATTGCAGTACATCTCCGATACAGTAACTAGCTGCTTTCAGTAGTTCCGCCGACTAAACATATATTTCGGACGCAGACCAGTCATAACGTTCTAGCTACACCAAGTGCTGTAAAACTTGCATTCTTGACGATGAGGCTTAGCTCAACAAAGATGTTCGTCAAAAACGTGAAGCATTTTTACCAACATTTTTCATTGTACAGAGTGATGTAAAACCGCTGCTTGCAGTATGAAAATTTTGTGGAACACGCGTAATTAAAATGCCTTTTTTTCTGATTGTGCAATGGAATTCATCAAAGGTTTGTGCATTTTGTGCCTTTGCCGTTGTTAGCTTATTCCGAAATTCGCGCATCGTCTTTTTACCCAACGGTTTCACTCGCTTTTTAGTTACTTTGCTGGATCGAAGCTTCCCATTGGACTTCCCACGGTTGCAGGCCTTCTCGTCAGTGGCTTGCACCACGTTGTCCGCGATGATGCTGCGTTGTTCAACCATTGCAGTCTGTGTAACTCTCAGGTTTACATATATGTACATTAACTCAAACGGATGTTAAAGAATTAAACTTCTTTTCGTTCGCAGAAAACGTCTAGGTGAAAAAAAAGTTGTTGGCGCAATGAGTGCCATTAGGACGCTTAGCCTATTGTTGTCTATTCCTGAGTGCGTGTTACTCGCCGGTGTCGTCTACGGCTGGACCTACATTGTCGATGTGTTACTGGACTACGGATATTTCAGTTACCTGTGCGTGACGTCAAACCACTCAAGCATTTCGTACAGCGTCAATTCGACGCCAAGTAGTTACAATGCCACCGGAGCTCCGCGTGGTGGTTCCTGTTACGAAGCGAAGGCTCAACTGAACTTGGTCTACACGTTCGCCGCAGCCACATGCTCCACGTTAACCTTTTTCTTCGGTTTTGTGTACGACCGTTGGGGCAGCTGGATCACTCGCACTGTGGCTATAGGAATGTACACAATAGCTTGCTTGATGATGATCTTCGGCCCACTTGAACATTCGTGGCTTCTCTATCCAGCAATGCTACTGTTTGCCTTCGCCGGCAACTGTCTCATCATGTGTAATTTGAACATTGCGAATCTGGCTCAAAATCACCGGTTCCTCTTCATCTCTTTGTTCAATGGCGGATATGACTCGTCGGCTATCGTATTCTACATGGTAAAATTGGCGTATTTCGGCGGAATTAGTTTGCCCATCATATTTGGCATGCTTGGCTCTAGCGCTATATTGTGGAATATCAAGACATTTACGCTCACCCCGAAATGGCGCGTTCCGTTTCCGCTGCCCAATGACTTCACTTTCGGAATACAGGAAATTTTGCGCAAAAATTCTGTGCAAGATGAAATCATCAACGAACAACTCAGCGAAAAAGCGGAATCTCGATCTGTACATTGTGCAGAAAATGATGATAGAACTTTTGCCGAATGTTTGAAAGATACTTTTTATTGGAGCAATGTGGCACATATATCTGTTCTGCACGTGCGTGAAGTTTTTTTTCTGGGAACAGTGGAAAGCTGGCTTGATTCAACAGCCGGCGGTTCGTCAACTGCCACTTACCTGTTTGTTTACGGAATTTTCACACTGCTTGGTGTTGCGATTGCTCCACTGTGCGGCTGCGTCACCGACAGGCTTCATGAGTTATTTGCGAAAAGGCAAGGGAAGGAAAATGATCCCGGCACATCTGCCTTGTTGAGCGTGTCAGTTTCGATCGGTATTACGTCCTTACTCGCCACACTTTTCTCGCTTACTGTGACGCTGCCTTTTTTGAAATTGCAATACATCTCTTTCGTTTTGTTTGCATTTTTCAGAGCGTTTCTTTATTCCGCCGCGGCCAACTACGTCGCTGTCGCATATCCCACAATGCACTTCGGCAAGCTTTTCGGTCTGATGGTCACCATATTTGGCTTGCTTACGTACGTTCAGTATCCTATGCTCAACATCGCTGTCGTGCAGGGTTACAAAGTGATCAACATTTGCTTTCTCGTTGCGTCTGCAGTAACTGCGATACATCCGCTCGCAATGTTCTGGTACTACAAGAAAAAATCGTTTTCCTCACGGTGTGTTGGTGACCATTCGCGCGAAAAGGTTTTGAAGGCGATCAAGTCACAAAATGACGCCCTTGCTTCAGCATGACTTTGCTCTTCACTGTGTGACCCGTCAATTATTTTATCGCATCACTTACGTACAGCAATCGCAATTTTACTTGCTACAATTATGAATTTGCGTTCTTTATTTATTTGCACCATGCATTAAAGCCCCACATTCTTATCGTGCTGAAGTTTATTTTTTTTCTTAGCAATGGTATGTTTTTGGCATTAAACAAGTATTGGCAGTTTGTATAGAATCGCTGTGGTTCTATCATTGCGATTTAAGTCGTCAGATGTCAGTTTAAGTTGCAATGTTCGTACAGTGACAAAAATTGAATAGATATGTTTTACATTGCTGGACGAGGACTGTATTCTTAATGACGCACGGTAATAAATTGGTAAATACAGGGGCCCGCTCACAAAGTCACAGTAAGCGCGTGATGTCCTGCAGTCACAAGCTGAAAAGTTTTGTTTCATCGTGGTCAGGTCTATATCTCTGCAGCGGTCAGCAAACCTTGTGAAGATTCCAACGAGTTTAGGATGGTACATGTGCACGTGATCACAACATGACTAGCATAACCAACTCAATGCAAGTACCTGAACAAATCTCAATAGCTTCAAAAGGTAAGCTTCTATAGTCGCAGTTGCTGATTTTAGGGTCAGGCAACACGAAGTGCCGGTGGAAAAGAGCACTGTACACAATGTTTTAAACGACTGGCAATGAAGGGCATTGTTCTCTAGTTTGCTTCAAGGTATGCGTTTGTGACTTGCGAACAGCAGAACAGGGAAGCTGTCAGCGTTTTGCGCAAAAAGAGACCGTCACCCATTTGATAGAGAATGAGCTCAATTCAATATTTGCAGGAATACTGTACATGAAATAGCATTGGTATCGATAAAACTTTTCTTATATGATTCACTTTTAACGTCAGTTTGACAAAAACACTTGAAATCTGATGAGGCTATTGCAACCAGGGACGCACTGAGGATGGCGCCCACATATTCGAACCCAACGTTTTTTGAGAGTAAATGTTGGCTACTGTATTGAAGAAAGTATTTGCGACATTGGGACTTTTCGGGCCCCGGGACATTGTTCCCCAGTGAGGGTCCAGGGAAACATGCCCCCTAAATTTTAGCATATCTAGTCATTTCGTGCGTTGAGAGGCGATATCACAAACAAAATACTGTTGATCGCCTAAAATCAAACATTTGGAACCCCCATAAAATTTTGGGCTGGTTACGCCACTGATCTCTCCCACGCCTTAATTGGCAGTGTCGTAATTGCGCTATGCCTAACGACTGATTGTCATGATTGTTTTTGCGCTGCACCGAATGCCATTCTATATCACGAGGAAGTGACTTGCTTCAGGGGATTACTATAGTAAGCTTACTGCAATGCGCTGAGGTGTTCATTCGTTACTCGCTGCATCTGCGTGCGGACGGTATTTCACAGAATTGTTTACCGACTTCCTATTGCTTGCAGTTTGTACTTTGTTTCT
>Ga0210059_1001974_pt1 | contig 31678 bp, 23 predicted proteins | sample Ectturendosymbi2_FD_188042 | JGI IMG/M metagenome (GOLD analysis project Ga0210059, IMG submission 188042) | Ecteinascidia turbinata endosymbiont from Florida, USA - Sample 2 (SPAdes) (version 2) | ecosystem: Host-associated > Tunicates > Ascidians > Unclassified | place: Key West, Florida... | reverse complement strand
TATGTTGAGTTTTGTTTACGTTTGTTTACTCTTGTTTATGTGCCTTTTGTTTTGTGTCTATTGCGTTATTAGGGGCTTGATTCGATGACCTTGCGGTCCCTCGCCCCAATAAATAAATACCTACGTTGTTTCCAATGAAACAAAACGCCTGCTTGAGGCAGACATCATCGAACCTGCACGATCGCGTTGGAGCAGTACCACATTAGCTATGTGGCCGGTGATGCAGGTGCCTCCAGCATGAAAGTTGGCATTCAATGCAGTTATATCTTGCCTACGAACTATGATTTTTGCCCAACGTTCAATGCAATATGCAGACCATGCGCAGTGGCGTAACTAGAGGTTTGAGCCAGGGGGAAAACTAGCTGAACGAGGCCCATTGGCCACGGTTTGGGTATGCAATAATTATTTCCCAAAAGCTCATATATGTTATTCCACATAAACAGAAAATATTTGTTGGGTGATGTAATGAGCTTCAATTGGGTAAATGACTTTAAAGTGGAATTTCATGTAACATTTCCTATCTAAAATTGATAAGCATCAGTGACTTGTGACTGGGTAAGGTAGGCTTGTGATTTGTTGTAAGACCCACCACAGACCTGAATCTTGGTAGTTAACTACTAAATTAATTCCACTTTTCTTCTAAGCACCATATGCTTGACTTAATGGTGGGGCATGGGGATAGATTCTGGGCACTGCCTGAGTAAACAACGAAGCAAATGTCGTAAGTCCAAAACGGAATTCTTTGAGCAGTTAATTGATCTCTCCGCACCAGTGACAAAACTACATTCATTTAGCACCTACTAAGCAAATAATGTCAAACAATTTTATCTAAGTATGGAGCTGCACATAGGCGCGGATGAAGGTTGTGTGGGGCCCCTGGCTGAAATGTAGAAAGGGCCCTTTCTATATATATAAATCTGTCGTTAATAGGGAAAAGAATAAATGAACCAACGGAAGTATTGTATTATTGAAACAAAAAAGGTTTGAGCAAGAAAAACGAATCGTTAATTAATATGGATGTCACATTATGAACGAAACTCATTGATTTCAAGTCTCCGTTTCTTTCTGGAGACTTGAAACCATATCGATAAATGTTCACAAAACACCGGTCGAATGTTGTGAATATACAGTGGCACCCCGTCGACGACCACCCCGCTATCACGACCACTTTAACGCGGTCTTCCCTATAGGCTAATGCATTTCCTTTGTTTCACTAACGTGACCTTACCGGTCACAGTCCAGCTGTTGCACAACTGCTAATCGAGCACCGCGTAACACGACCACCATATTCTGTCGGTATCTTTTCACTGGGAAACTGATAACCCGTCAGCAGGAATTTGCTCAGCTGCATCACGCTGTCCTGAAGCATTGTGGATACAGGGATGTAGGCGCGAGTGCAAACGCAGTTAAGTGCCAAAGCGGCGTAACAAACTCATACTGTATACTCTTCAGGAATTTGTACTGCCGACATAGACTTTTTACTTTCTGTGATTTTATAGTACAGTAACGAAAGGCTATGGCAGCACGTAAAACAAAGGTAAATGACTTTCAATCAAGGAAAGAATTGTAGAAACGATCGCGATAATACTTAGAACCTTTAGGAATGCAAGTGTGACGCGACCACCCCAGCCTCGCTAACACGACCAATTGAGTGCTGTCCAGTGGACGGTCGTGCAAGCGGATGTATATGCATCTATATCCAAATTACATTTTTGAGGCAGATAAACATTTCTTTAAAAATTATTTTCTGAAAAATCAACTTTCCATACCAGATGCCTGACCAAAATAACACTAACCTAACCAAAACTTAACCTTCCTACCATAATAACCCAATTTGATATGTCCTAAACTGATGTCTAGACTTGTATGGTAAAAATAATAATTATACTCATTGCAGTTCAGTATTTCATTTTTCTGTTTACAATCAATGACAAATCAGGAAGACTATTAGTAAGAACAAGAGCATGCACTCACTTATCAATAACCGTTGTGAAACACACTTTCACTTAGTACGTATGGTTTACGTTCATTCATTAGACATAACACTACTGAATTGCTTTTATTTTTATACTGCACTTACAATTTAAAATGGCACTCAACAAAATTATTAACTAAAAGCACACCTTACGACTTACTAAAGTCGTAAATCGAATGAGTCATTGAGTTTAGCGTGAGCAAGCTTGTAGAGTTACTTGAACGAAATGTAAACAGAACTAAGACGTGCTTGATACGGTTTAATACTTGTTATCGGTTAGCTTTTTAAGTAACTCGATATCTGCCCACTTTTCTTTTTAATATTGCGTTTGTTCTGTTTTAAGTCAGTTATCGAGAATTGTACCAAATAATGGCGATTCACATAAAAGTAGCATGTACCAAAATGTCCAAACTTGCATCTTGGAAGTAAATAGTACCAGAGTTGGTATTAAACTACCACTTGACATTGTGTATTGTGGAAGGCAGTGGTTTCCAAACTTTTCTGATCGCGGTCCCGTACCGTCAATGCGTACCATCTTGTTGCAGGGAAAGTCAATGTGCCAAATATAATTCGATCAAAAGTTTAGAAAACCAGAATTGAAAAATGCAACATGAAAAAAATGGCTGTGAGAAAGTATCATGGCCATTTTAAAAACCAACAAGGGACTTAGGCTACACAAAAAGTTAGGAATTTATTAACAGAACCCAACAGGTAAAAATTATAGCTGTGAATATATTTTTAGCGAGGAAAAACAGAAAGTAGGTCTATTCAGGGACCACCTTGAAGGCCTCTGGTGTAAGGTCTTCACTTCCACACGCAACACGCTAGACTTCAAACATGCATCGCAGTAACAAAGAACACGCAAATACATGAAAATACACGAGGATATATACGTGGCGTATATACCAACTCTGGCTGTCCTGCCAGGGGCTGGGTGGGGCGGGAACGCATGGGAACGGCTTTCCTTCACCTTTTTAATGTTTAACTTCAAATGAGTTTGAAGCTGTTTTGAAATTGCTAGTGTTTTGGGTGCGTTCCCACACCTTTTTCATTAGCACTACATGCCTGCTTATAACACCATGATTTAGTACCTAAGCTAAAGACTAATTGCTGTCACCATTGTTGGGAGACTTGACACCACTTAACAAGTTCACAACTTCCTTCGGGGCTGTCTGCAGGAAAGTTGTTCAAATGACGTGGATACCGCATGCGCATCGGAAACCAAAGTAAGACAAGCGGATGGAATACCTTAATTTTTTAGACCTTGTAGTATACTAACTTGCTGGTGAGTGTCGGCCAGACCACACGCCAAAGAATCAACTACTTTTTATGTCAACGAAGCAATTTCCATGAGTGAGCACAGAGCGCCTACTTATTAGTTCCAATTAGCGATGGTATCATTTCCAGCGTATTGTATATTATTCACATATTACATTTTTTACCGACTTAGGGATTGGAGGCCCCTAAATGTTGTGTCCCCTGGCTGTAGCCCAGTCAGCACCCCACTTAATCCGCCACTGGCTGCACACCAGACAATTACAAATAGGTATGAACAGTGCCGTAGCAGCCCAACTCTTCACCCCAAAACGCAAGGTTACTCAACTGGCGGACCATGATCATACAGCAAAACAAAAGAAATCACTGTATAGTGGCACAGCAGCACACATATTGCACAACAATAACCATGAAAATATCATAAACAATGTCATATTATAGTGTAGTAGTACAAATACGGCTTGGCGAGAGTCTTTTGGCATGCAAAAGCCTTTATGACATCATCCAAATCCAGAGCGCACACATAAGCTTCAATTGACAACATGGCTAATGAGAATAGTCTACTATCTGTCATGTGATACACGTTGAGAGTTTTGATCAGTTCCAGTTTGCTGAAACTCCTTCCAGCGCTGGCAACAGTATCGGGGAAGTTTAGCATAATTCGAAGTGCAATAAATATTTTAGGATGAAATTCATGAAGACGAGTCTTGAGAACAGAGCTTAACAAAAAGAATCATTGTCATTTAAGGACGAGTATTTAGAGATGTTGTAATGAAATGCAAATGCTAACAAAAATTTGCAGGAAATCAGAATCAAGCTTGTCGTTCAGTTACAAAAAGACTGTTAGCGAAGAAACAAACATGGGCCCTATCAAATAATGCACCGCGATTAACGTTTTCATTCATTAACGCTTAAGTGAATTTTGCTCAAAAACAATGCGTATCCTGCTTTAGCTGGCCGAAATACGCAAGCATAAACCTTTCTGATGTCTAGACTTGTTTTTCTCCTGGTGAATGGAACATGTTTAGATTAATTACATTTAGTATCTCAAATAGTCTATAAATGTTGACAAATATAGACCAAGGGGACCTACGTGGACGCAACATGGTTAACAACTATAATCCACTAACTGCAATACTTGGTTGGGGGCAAGTTAAGCAGTGATTGCTAAGTAAACTCTTCTAACTACACACTTCACTCTATCTTGCTGTCTGAACAGCAGACTGCTCAAATGTGTAACTTTGGTCATAAGTACCTAAGGTATCTTGCTTCTATGCAGTACAAAACACGGGAAGACTTCCTGAGCTAACCATAATACATTTTTTCACAACAATCACATACGTTGTAAGTTTGACTTCTGGACGTATACATCTGGGCATATAGGCTAGCAGCTTCACGTTCAACACTCCAAGCAGTGAATGCTGACACTTTACCCTCAAGCCCCAAATAGTTTATTGCTTCACAAACGTGCCAAAAATGATCAGGCGATGTTATTCAAAAGGTTACAGCGGCAGGTTCTGCACTGTATATAAATTACAGGACGCAACAGAATACGGATTGAAAAAAGCTACACTGATTTCTGGTGTTTCACATTTCAATTTGGGGGTTAAAACTTTGTTTGTGGGGCTAAGCCCACAAAAGTCCCCCCGTGGCGACGGGACTGAATTTTGGGACCCCTGTGTCGCCAGGCGGTAAACTTGCGGATATTCGTCTGATACGGATAACCGCATAATACGGTTAAACACATACAAAAAATCTTGGCAAATTGTTTATGCGATTAACTGGATTCGTCTGTACTAACATCCGAAATCACCGGAAAACACTGCGAAAAATTTTTGAAAAACGCTAAAAAAACTACTAAAAATCAAAAGAATACTAAACACCGAAATACAAGCTAGCAGGGTGACCCATTTTTACATTTAGCCTGCCAGGGGGGCGGCGCGCACACCTACCCCCGTCAGTCACCCCACTGACTGTGCGTGCAACAGGAAAGAACACATTACGGGCTCTTATGGCATCATATAAGAGCGGTATGGCATCTCATTAACGACAAAGAGGAAAAGAGCAAGGCATAAAGCATGTTACGATGGTAGTCTAGCTAGCTAGTAGCTACGTCAGTTAGAGAAGCTAACTTCGTAATGAAGGTTGTCGTCCTTGAGTGTTGTAAGAAAACAGTGTGCCTCGTACCTGAGATTACGGACATCATAAATTCAGGCTAAATGCAGCGGCAATACAAAAGTCGAGTGGCTAAGAGGAAACTCGGAGTAGAGCAAGAAAAACACGATATATCGCCTTGGACTATTTCAGCCATACCTCGCCAGGCGATAGAGCTAGAGAGGTGTTCAAACCATCTACGGATTCAGCAATTCTTCTAGTTTAGATTTTTTTTAAATTTGTTGATTTGTTTTTGGGATTTTTGTGGGTTACGTCACAATGGTGCATATTTTTGCGTTTTTTTGGCTGAAGTTACCTGACCCTGGGCGCCAACCCAACGAGCCATTGTTTTGGCTCAAGTTTTATTTGGAAACTAGGCTATCATCCGACTCTTCAGAACTGTTGATTGGCTTTCTAGCATATCTACACAACACTGCTGTGGCCAGGGGCGTACGCAGAAAATTTTCATAGGGGTTTTTCATTCAGTGGCATATTGTGGCCATTTATGCTTGGTGTGCGCTGTTTTTGACGTCACAATTTGACGTCAAAGTCATGTTTCCAAACCAACGTTTTGGCGAGGTTTGTTGACATAATACGCATATTTTTCTACATCCATTCCCCTTATTTTATGTGCTATTGCACTGAATATCAACTATTAGCGCTCCACGTTAGGCTATCGGAGGAAAATAAACGAAACACTACGACACAGCAGTTCATAACTACAAAAATATCAGACTGCGCATTAAAACAGGGGAGTAAAACACACTCATCAATTCGTCAGAGCAATTTACAACTGCAAAATGAGGCAGTGCTAATGTCTTGTCCAATGCGAGTAGTCGAGCGTAGAAAAAGTGCGGCTGGACTAGCTGGCGCACACCCTGGTTTGAAAGATCGAATCTTGCTAAAGTACACAAGAACTGAGAATGCGCATAATTGCGCAAGAAATCTTTGGATTTTTTGTTATTTATAGAAGTCCAGAAAACTTTTAGCTTTCCTTTTTCCCGGCTGAGACATCATCAAATGCCTGAATGCTTTTATGTTAACAACTGCTGTTTTTGAGCTCGTACAGCAGTTCTATCGTGCTACAGAAATTGGTAATGCAGCCAATGCGCTCAGCGCTTGTGCTGATCAGCCTTAGCAGACAAAAAATGCAATTATTTCGGATAAACTGAACTATCGCGGAACACAATCTTAAATATGCATAGTGGACGAAGGGTCTGCAAAAAGTGGTGAGATTGTTTCTGGACGCAGATGATAACGCAGATTCCCACCGAAACCTAATTATTACTTTTTGGCCCATTTACAATGTTTCTTGAAGTTTTTATGCAATTTCATTCCGTGGTATTTGCATTAAGTCGACAAGCTAACAAGCAAAAAATATGTGAAAATAATTAATCTTCTTTGCGCAGGTAATAAAGGCTTTGTAAACTATCAAGCTCAAGGGGGGTGTTTCAACCCCAAGACCCCTCCTTGCATACGCCCTTGGCTGTGACAAAACAATGTACAGCAAAATGATCTTATAATCTTATATCACGAATGTTGTTTTCCGAATCGGACAAAATAATGGTGAATAAAGTTACTTTCATAGGTTTTAAGGGCGACGATCACCTCAATCGCCCCCCTGAATCCGTCCCTGGAAAAGTATATAACCTGCAGTGCACATTCACTGATTTTTGTCGGGCAAGCTGCATTTTTTGAGTTTGTGCAGCAAGTGTATCTATTTCTCTCAGCCTCGCCGAGAATTTGGGCAAAGCTGACATATGTCTCGGATCAGCAAAATCTTGCTGTTATTAAAAGACTGTCTGAGACGCGTTGGTCGGCACATGCTGATGCTGTTCATGCATTTCGAATAGGATATCAATTGAATTGGGGAGTTCTTGATGAAATTATAGAAGATAGCAGTGAAAAAGCTGAAACGAAGGCTAAGGTTGCAGGCATTATAGCAACATGTTCGAAAAATTAGAATATGTATTTTTTACTGAACTTTGGGATTGCGTTCTGTCTCGTTTTGACGCTGCAGCTAAGTTACTGCAACGCGCAAGCGTATCATTGAATGCTGTTGTTTAAACGCTACTGCCACTAAAACAATTTTTACTTCATTTAAGAGGAGAATTTGACAAGTTTGAGGCATTGGGAAAGAAACTGGTAAAAGTGACTATAAAGCCGAAAGACGACGAACCAGGTGTCGTAACGCAAAGATCGACTATCATTCAAGTCTGACGTCCGCCAATAAGTGCGTGCTTTTTTTAGAGATCAGTTTAAAATTGATAAATTTTTTTCAATTGTGAATTAACTCATATTGGCCTTAGGTAAACCGACGAATGCTTATAGGATGCTCAGTAATCGCTTTAGTTTTATTTCTGAGCTTGGATAAGATACAGCGAACACTAATGACATGCGTATTGCTGGTGAGAAACTTGCTGTTGTTTATTCCAATGATATTGAGGAACGTTCATACATGCAATGCGTTGGGGATGCATTAGAACAGTGGTTCCCAACCTTTTTTGACGCATTCCTCCCTTTACTCATTTTGGAACTTTCCATTCCTCCCCTATGGAACTTCCATTTCTCCCGTGTTTGCGTTCGTAGGTTATTATTAACTACAATTGGAACAATGGTCTTTATTGACGACAATCACTTGATTATTAAAACTGGAACAAAAACTATGTTGTCAAATAACGGCACTAAAGTTTGTCAATACAAATGCGTGATAGTTTACTAAAAACTTACAACTATAAAGTTATATAACTAATTGAAAGAGCCAATGTCAACTTAAAAAAGAGACACAACACTTACAATGCATAGGTAACTTAACAATAAAGTGGAAATTCCTCCCCTGAACTCACGAAATTCCTCCCTGGTGATGAATTCCTCCCCGGTTGGGTACCACTGCATTAGAATGTGCGGACAAATACGCAAAAACACTTTGCATCTGTCAGTAACTTTGTTTTCGCTAAAAGGTATAAAACATACGGTTCTACTCTCTCCTCTGAAATTTTCAGCTGGTTACGGACTTGTAAAGTGCAATTAACGAAATTCTGAAAACAGATTTGTGAAACCGCTGCATAAAGGTGCCGAATAAAAAAAGCCCTCTGTGTGTTTCAAGCCGGTGCGAAACCGTTGCACAAATATGTCCATGTTTCGCTTTGTGTTAATGTGTCCAGTGTTACGTCACGACCAAGAAAAGTACACAGTTGTGGCATATCTGCAGGCAGAATGAAAACTTTTTCTCGATCAACAAAAAAGCAAGAAGAATCTATGATATTCTTCTCCCCTTCAAAGCAAACAGCCAAGCATTTGTCAACCAGTGTACCATTCGTTTTGATTTTACCCACGGTGGGGATGAACAGATCGTTCACCTCACACAAATCATTCTCAACGTGAATCTCCCACTTTCGAATGGCATTTTCGCTCCAGACGATGATAACCTTATCTGCATGACATAGCGCATTGTCAATCCAGGCTGATGTACTGTTAGCAACTGCTTCTGTCTCAAATAGGTCAAGCGTGACATCAATGCCAAGGTCCTCCATCAGCACCTTGGAGAACGCTACTGGTCGCTCCTCGTAAACGCTATTTTCGTCGGCGTGAACTACCATGACTTTCGAGACGACATCAACTTTGGTAGGTGGCAAGTGCGACCGGTAGCGCCAATAGGCTATAGCACCAAGGAAAGACGCAGTTAGTACGCAAGCAATAACACTGAGACTGACAATTAGTGTGGTCGATGGGCCGGAAGGAATGGTTGTTTTTGAACATCTTGCAAACGTGAACGCCGCATTTGAACTCTCAGCTCTGCATCCTATGCCCCACACGCTGAGCGAATAGTTTTCACTTGGATTGGAGCTCTCGGGGAGGGTTATGTTGTACAAGACACCGTACAGCGGTAGATCACTCAGGATATCTATATCTTCCTCGCAGACAGTTGTATAGGAGCTCGTTTGGCATAACAGAACTTGACTGGTTGGTCCGCAAGTTTCAGGCACACGGTATGTGTACTTGACTGACTTGTTCAAGCAGAATAACTCATCGATGTTTGACTCGGGTTTTGGAGTGGGACGGCACGAAGTTTGATTTTTCATTCTTGAATCTGTGCAGTCAGGGATAGAAATATCTATCCGCAGTGAACTGTCCGGTTCAAACTCCTCAGGTAAGCTGTTTATGACAATCAAATACTGATCCTCTGGTTTTATAGTATAGCCGTCATCTCTTCCAAAACAGTCGTAGTAAAATTCGATGAACTTGTGCTTGCTGTAGCTCAAATCCATATCTAGACAGTAGTGCACGTTTTTTCCTGATGCGCCACTGGTTAGTTTCCTTATCTGAATTTTATAACCTGACAAATGCTCTATGGAACTAACAGGTTCTGGACTCCAGGAAAAGTTCAACGCTATTCTTTGTGTAGAATCATCACCGTAGTAAAAATACCAACTGCTACTCACTTCTCTTGGTCTCACCACTGGTTCCGTGGAATTTTTATTCCTGCACGACATGTGTATTGACATGGAACACAGAACAACGCTGGTGTTACTCCCGTCAGCTGCTGTGGCAATCGCTGAGCAGTTAGTAGAGCACTCTTGTGTCTGCGACGTTATACGGGAAAACCTCGTAATAATTGTAATCCAAAGAACAAAATACCCTATCTTGGACATGACCAGCTCTAAACACCTCTTCCTGAATCACTATAACAAGTATAGTGTCTAATATTTTGCAAGTCTGGCTCTAGCAGCATGCAGACTAACAATAATCTGCAAGTCTCGACTAACATTTACATCGTGTGTCAAGAATACCAAGGTCGTAAATCATTAACTGCATTTGCTCTCTTCACAAATCCACGTTAATTATTCGAGAATTGTTTTTTCGAGACTGGTTTATCACCAAACGACTGCGCGCAAACACTTATCGACCTCGATGCGTACCTCACCTTGGCAAGTCCCTCAACAGACTCTCCACCGGAAAACCGCATGGAACTGAATGTAAAAACGATTTCCCGAAACATTTAACGATTCATCAGTTTACTTTTTCCTACTCCATCGCTTTCGGAACGAAGGCACAATAGTCTGCAAACCGTGTTATATGCCAGGCCCCTATGCAGCCTGTTGCGTAATTGTTGCTTCCCCAATTTTACATTTACTTTCTTTGCGTAGGCTGTAGAAAAGAAGAAAAATGCTGCCTACTACCTAATTGTATTGCACCGGAATTCTCGTCGAGAAAAACCAGTCTTGATTTTGTACTTTCATTGTGGTTTTGCTGTTCATAAGTGTTCTACAAAACTCCTTAGGATTAAACCCTGCAAGACAACATTAGCTCAGGCCCATCCAGGGCGCTTGAGAGGAAAAAATGTGCTGGTGCGAGATTTTTTTTGGGCTCCCCCTGTAAATTATAAATCATAACAGTGCTTCATTAGCCTGTCAATATTATGACCAGAAAATGATATGCTTTATTTACTATTTTACATGATAACCACTTATCAATGTTAATACTTGATTTCAAAAGGTCTCAAGTTTATCTCAGAGAATGCACATAACACAGTTGGTTTGCGAGCTTCGCAACTATACGTCAACTTTAGCATTAATAGTAAGCTACAGCAATTATCACTAGCAAGACAATTTTTATAATTCCATGAACCTAATACAGTAATAGCAGGACAAGAATAAATTAGTTACTCGCTTTGGCACGGATTCTAACAGCTTTTGGCAGTTTTCCTTGATTTACATATGTACTGACCCGATGCCATACTTGAATGATGTCCTGTATCAGCTTGGTCATGGTGGTGTAATCGGAGTTATGAAACCAAGATTTTGCTGTTGATCATAAATTCTCAATGGGGTTAAGATCTGGCGATTTTCAAGCTTATCTAACACAATTAATTTGTGTTTCCTGAAAATCGTCCTCACTTTTTCAGATGAAAGACACGGGACAAGATCCGATTGGAGTTTTCCTCTACCATCAGGAAATGCCCTTCTCACTGCTGGAATTACTTTTTTTTTCAATTGCATCAATGTGTTTGTATAAATTCATCGTACCCTCAATTGACATATAAGTGAACCCTCTGAAAAGATTAACTGCCACAAAACATCTTATTTTGGGGGCCCTTTACCACTTCATTAAAATGGGCAGGACTTCACTGCTCACCCTTCCTGATCCTGAGACATCTGCTTTGCTTCCCTTGAACAAAAAACGATTTTCATCTGAAAACAGCACCTTTTTCGGTCTTCTGCAGTCCAATGTTTTTTTTTGCTTATTCTAGCTTTATGTTTTCATTTTGTGAGTAAGAAGCTGCTTTTTAGCGGTTTCCTAGCCTTTCTGCCAGCCTTCAGTGGGCGACGTCACACTGTACGTGAGCTTATGTTAACTTCAGCATCCATCAAATTCTTTTGCAGATCAAAACCCGTCTTCTTTGCATACCATTTGCAATGGCTGTTTGGGAATAGTCTCAGTGTTACGAAAGCGTAACAATGCAACTCCGCTTTCTAGATGTGATATCTGCCATTAAAAATCACAGAAATTCGAACATGTACAACTCTCAACCAGGGTTGGGTAGTAGAAGTTAGGGCCCGAGAAAAAATCTCAAAAAGCTGACTCAAAACATCGCACATTTTGTGATATTTCATGTGTAGCCTACAATTAGTGGTTTTAAAAAAGGCCCCTTATATTTGTTAACGTTATATAAAAAAGGGGCCCCTATATTTTGCGCATCCTATACAAAAACTTTATTTGTTGAAAGCAAATTAAAATTATCATGTTGCCTGGGAATGTTTTTCTGGGTCAAAGTCAATTCATTTCACATTATAAGTTGTTTGAAGTCATTTGATTTGGTGTTGTTCTTTTTCTACACATACATTAAAGTTGTCGATGGGCCCCCTTGGCACATTTGCACATAATTTTTGGTTTGTTTTGAAAAACATATGACATTTTAGAATTTATGTGGCTCCAGATTGGTTCATCAGCTTTTGTATGTAGTTGAGAACTTGCGAGCAAGGGTTGATATTAAACGAGGCGAATTTGGCTGTCTCATCGGGTCCTCTTTTCCCAGAGATAACGCGGGACCCATTTTTGCGAATTTCATACTTAGTTTTTGCATTGTTTTGTTTAAAGTCGAGTGCAACGTCAGAAAAATGTTTTTAGATTTTTCCGTCACGTCATGCAATACTCAGTGCATTGGGCTAACAATGAAACAGCAGCAATTGGGATATTCCCAAACGCACACCAAAAGAAATGGCGATACATTGTATATCGACTTTAACAACAACTTTAATCAATTGATTTGCATAAGATTGTAGACCTATGAATAAAGTTAAAACTATAAAACTTTGTGCATAACATTTGCCCATTTCACTTTTAAACTTTAAGGTTCATGGCCCCCCTAGACTCTTATGGGCCCCGGTGCGGCGCACCGGCTGCACCCCCTTCTCTTGAGGCCTGGGCCCATCGCCGAGGCGTGCGTGGCCCCCAGTGACGTTCGTCTGGCGAGGGACCTATATCCGCTATGAAGTTGTCCTGTTAGCTGATTTTCACTGGTCAGTCATCACTAGCAAGGTTGCGGAGTCGGAGGTTTTTGGGTGGAGTCAGATTCCGAAGAACACTGGGAGTGTAGCTGAATCATTTTCACATCACGCTCCTAAGTTGGGAACTCCTGTTGAAACGGTAAATTTTCTTTGGAAACTTTTATTGAAACAGATAATTCTTGCTGTGCACCACAATTTCCATTGATTGCTAGTTGCTACAAAATTAGCTAGCTTCAGCTTGAAGAGCCAGCATCATAGGAACTGGAAGAACTTTTTCTTCCAAGGAACAGTTCGCGTTGCTTAGTGTTTACACAGTTACCCGTAATCACAACCACTTCACGCGTCATTGCATAATCGACATTGCCCAGATGATGGTTCTCTGAGTGATAATGGATTACCATGAAACGGCATGCATCTTGCATGCCCAAGCGAACATCCGTCGCGCAGTTGCATTCGCTTGTGTATGTGCTATTGCGAACCACCAAGTGTGTTTCCGAGGAGTAGAACTTACACAAACGGCTGTGACACGAATTTTTCATGCGGTTCCTTTAAATTTTAAATGAGTGGGAAACCTGCGGCCCGCGTGAACGTTTGATATGGCCTGCATCAAAATTTTCTCAACCCAAGTTAGTGTACAACATCGTGTCACAACAAGGCTCCATGACAAGCGGATACTGTCAAGAGAAGTCACTCTTCATTTAGATAAAGTCAGAATTTTTGGGTAAACTTAATTGATTTTGCGGCTCGCCAGCGACAATCCACAATTCAAGCGGAACCATGACAGTAAATAGGTTCCCCGCCCGCCCCCTGCTATAAAATGATGATGTTTGGCAGATGTCAAGCGAAATTTCTGATTTGCGAAATTTCTGACTTCACGCCATGTGCGCATGCACAGACCAATATTCTACATATCAAATACGCTGAGAAAATTGATGATTATGGCTCAGGGATTCGTGTTTAGGTAAGTGTGTCGGGTTAGGGTTTGGATTAGGGTGAGAAAAAGAAAAATAATTGAAGTCTAGGACTAAGACCAAAAATTTTCAGTGGTTAAAGTTATTCCCGCACCACAGCTTGTTGTGGTGCCTGACATCTAACCAAAAAGTTTTAATTCACGCAACACACATCAAAAAAGTAATTACCAAACTTTATTTCTTTATTCTGAGAATCAACATAACTGAGAAACTACAACAGGTCAGAAATTTCGCAGAGGTCAGAAATTTTGCTTGACACGGGGCGCGGCTGATGTACGAGCAAATGTACGAGTTATGTTTTAGTGAGAAGAATATAGAGTCAGTGCGGTAGGTTGTTCCCAACGGTTGATTACTTTGAAGATTAAGTGTGACACGGGGAAGTTTATCGCCGAGTGTAACAGACAGGGCCGGATTGAAGGGGGGACAACCGGGGCAATTGCCCCGGGCCCTCCGTTCCAAGGGGGCCTCCGTGGTGACATTTATTTAAGTAAAATACTCGTTTAAATAATTGTCGTGATTCAGAAGAGATAAAAGAATACAACTCTATATTGCGATGTTGCGTTGAGTATCATTAATGATTTCTCTTAAATTTTCACTTTCTGCCAGTGTTAGTAATCACTACTAAATATAAATATTTTCGGTTTTGTTCAATGCAAATATATTTGAATTTTGCTTGTAACTTTTCCTAATAATCGTTCTTTTGGCATGGGTTTATCTTCTCATGCATCACGTCTACTGCACAAATGACGCAAAAACGATACTTTGCGTGCTTAAGCAGTAAAGCTATTTCTGCTGTGGTTGTTTAGTACCAATGATTCCGTAACTTCTTTTGTCGTCTCGAGGTAATCGCAACCGAACTGTGACCTTTGTTTCGTCATAAAGGGTAACGTATGGTGGAAACGCACTTTTCTTCCGACGGCTACTATTCTTGCGTTACACCATAAACATATAGGGTTTCCAGATGTGTTTTGCAAAAATACCGGCCTTTTCATCAACACTGACAAAAATCTTATGATCGAAAAAATAATAGAAATAAGGCGTAGGCCAAGTTGCAGTTATTAGTGAACACTGCGCAGTCAAACACAGCCTATCCATATCTTTGCCACTGGTGATAGTAACAGTGATTGAGGTAAAAACTTTATCCGAGAGATTAATCTTTGTATATTAATCACATTAACGATGAAAACTGCTTTGTACGAAAAGAAATTTAAGAAAACACTGAATCAACGAAAATTGGTAAGATTTACTAAGAATGCAGTTTCACAATTTCTATTTTTACGCAATGGAATATAAGATTCAATAGTCGCTACAATGTCACCCTCTTCCCTTCCATTTCTACGATTTTCCTGCATTCTTCTGCAATAGCCGACGGTAGTTTAGACAACTCCACCTGCGTTGGTTTCACAGTTAATTGCGCAAAAAATGCACATACAGATCACGTTTATGACGAAGGAGTATGGGAAGTGTGAATAAATAAAGGAACAGAGAAAAAAAGAGACTATGAGTATTGTTAAGTTACAACTAATAATAATTTACCCCCATTTTGGACTTCAATGAACTTCGCTTAAAGAACTGTCCTGGCAAGTTTTACTACTAGAATCATTATAACTTGAGAAGTTCTGCGTTAGTTCTTTTTGGAGTTACCCCAATGCATTTATTTTCAAAATATCGGCTTCAGGCACAGATTTTCAAAATACCGGCTTCTTACCGGCCTCTGCTAAATTAGAAGTAAAATATCGGCCAGGCCGGCGAAATTCCGGCCATCTGGCAACCCTATAAACATATGACGTTAGTCAAGCCATTTACACCACATGCTGTTGCGTGTTCCGATAGAAAAAGTTTTTGATCAGTCGATTTGTAGAACGAAAGAACAGAAAGCGAGATTGCAGTGTTTAGCTTGCGCGATGCCGTAATCTGTAATGCCATCAGGAGGCAAAAATGGCAAAGTTACTAAAGAGAAAAAACGCAAGAATCTGGCAATGTTAGCTAAAACGTCGTGACTGAAACGTTTTTTTTTTCAGCAAAGCTTAAGCAGGAACGTTAAAACAGTGGCATTAACCAGAGCACCTGAAAATGTAGGTGAAAATTACGACATAAGCTTCGGAGCACCTTTCACACCCAGACTGGTTGGCCATATATTGACATGTTATTTTTCTGGTGTTTTTGTTTGTACTGTCTGGTTTCTGCTTATTGTTCGGGTGAATGTTGTTTCTTGCCAAGTCACTCTCTCGCCTGTGGAAATGGTATTTCTTAGTAAGAATGCACTGCAGTGTTAAATCATAAACTCTCTTCTCGCAGCTAACTGCATGTTCAGTTGAGCACCGTATTTATTCGATTGTAAGCCGTGACTTATACATTTTTTCATCATTTCAGGCGGCTTACGATCAAGGGCGGCTTGCATTTTTTATTTTTTTACTTTATCAAAAGGCGTGGATGACGCTCAGTCTTTCCTTGGCAACGTTTTTGTCGACCAAATTCTTTCGCATTCGATTTTCTTCAGCATCACGTGCACATCCGTCACAGGAGGGATTATGATGAACAGAAGGCAGTTGTAGTGGTGTAAGCATCATTTAATACTGGAAACGCACGAGTACGGGAACGTCGCGGATGCATCTCAGAGGCTTAGGCAACATATGTTATGTGCGGTTTACAGTCAAGGGCAGCTTACATAACACCATTTCACGCGGCTTACAATCAAGTTATACGACAGGCACATAATCGACTACTGGAAAAAGCAAACGAGACCGTTGCGAATCAGCGAAAAGATAAATTTTACAAATGATGACGTCATGAAATACGTCATAGGGGCCCTCCAGTGAAAATTGTTCCGGGCCCCCCTACCCTTCAATCCGGCTCTGGTAACAGACTGATAGTTTTATTTTCATACATTGCACAGCTTGCATGTCCTGAAACAAAGTGACACTGTAGCTAAATTAGTAAAATGCAAAAGTTAAATAGATTTATTAGGTTAGGGTTGCAATTGCAAATAGTGGCAGATTGTCAAATAAAACCGGTTAGTGAGAATTTGAAACTTTAGTAGCTTAAGACCGAGATTTGAAACTCGAGTAGTTTTATTTGGTTCACGCCATTTGGTTTACTCGCCACAAATTTACTGTGAGTAAAGATTTTTTATTATTATTTTGAACGTTTTGAAAAAAGCACCCAAAATTGCATTTATCTCAGTTTTTACAGATTTACAGAAATGAAAATTTTTGAAGCAAAACTTTTTTTTACTTTTTTTGTAAAACGTGGTGCACCCATAACATGGCGCCAAAACATAAATCTTCAGCATTTGATTATTTTACATTGACCAGCGATTTGAAATATTAAGTATGCCAATACATAATAAGCCAAGATGGTGAAGAAAGAATGTGTGATGTATAATTAGCGCTTCCGTTGGATCTACTCCTAAAGCCCATGATCCTACACGCACTTCTAACTTTGAAAGATATTTAGACCGTCTTCATCCTGAGATTTTCAAAATGGTACAACTTCGTCTGGAACACCACCAGCATCAAATAATAAAACTTTGAGTACCGGAAAGAAGCCTGATACAGCAACTCTGGCAAAGTTTTTTGTCAGAGATAAAGTGACTATAACAATGACCTCGGATGCATTTGAAAAAACATTGTTGACATGACTGTTTTCAATGGCAATTCTCTGAGATTCTTTTCTCAACCTGAAATATTAGCACTGATTGGCGGATTGGCACGAAAACTATAGGAGTGTCTCTAAACAGAGATAAAATGGAGAAACTAGTGCTTGACGAATATGAAAGCCAAAAGGAACAGCTGAAGAGTAAGCTAAGCATCAAATTTGTTTACTCGAAAATGGATGCATGCACACGCCAGCGCCACCATGTGAAGTACTTTGCCATCAATGTCAAGTGTCAAGTATGTGTGAAGAAAAAATTACACCAAAATCTTAGCTATAAGAGTCACTGAAGCCCAACATTCCAGCAAGTTCTTAACACAATTGGTAAAAGATGTGTTGCAAGGATATGGCCTTCATAAAGACCATGTGTTATGCATTGTCACAGATAATGCGTCCAATATGGTGAGTATGCTCAAATAACTCAATAAACGACCAGGAGAAAGGTCAAGTACTACATAAGGAAGTGCAGCAGAAGTTCAAGAACAATCTGGGCTAGTCACAGCAACCAATTAATTGTATGTGATGAATTGACTATAATTAATTTTTATGATTAGTAAATATTCTATAAGTAAATCGACAGGCAAACTTCATTCATGTTATGTTAAGGAGTCGGGAATTTTGTAAAGGTCGGAAAAATTTGGAAGGTAGGAGTTGGAGTGGGAGTCGGACATTTTACCTCCGACTCCGCAACCCAGGTCACTAGTGCAAATATATAAATTTTACTCAACTTCCATTTCAGTTTAAAAAACTGTTTTTGACTTCCTTTTTTATAAGGGTAACGTGGTGAACTTTTTTCTATTAACATTTAATCTTTTTCAAAAAAAATCGCAATATGGTAAGGTTTTACTTCATTCTCATCTTCTTTTCAAACTGTCATCGTGATCACTCACCTTTGATAATTCCTATCTCTACCTGCTTCGCTGTATCCTCGGTTCCACTACAACAGCCCAGCGAGCAGAACATTAGCTACTTGCGTGACATGGTGTTTTCTTCAATTTGCTCGATGAAATAAAGAACTTATCTTTAATCTTCAGTAGCAACTTGAATCAGACAGTATAATTCACAACGTATGAGAAGACCTTGGAAATTCTACATTCTGAAATAAGCATCGTGCTCTAATTTTCTACCTACTCACTGGTTCCCGGAAAACCCTAAGCTGTTGCTCCAAAATAGGCTAGCCAGGGGTGGACAAACATTTTCTACGGAGGGCCACATTTAAGATTTTATTGCTATCGAGGGTCGCACGCTCGTATCACATATATTGCATCTATGATCGCTTTGAAACCTTAAAAAAAGTTTTACATGAGCTTCCACAAAATAAAGGTAACAATCGTCACTTCCGGTTGAGTAAAAATGCGGTTTCGAATGAAACGTGTGGAAAAAATCTTGACAATTCTTATCTAATCGATAAAATTACTTTAACATAGATTCCAAATATGTACTATCTATGTACGTGTGACTGTCCTGCGGGCCGCACAAAATGCCCTCGCGGGCTGCATGCGGCCCGCGGGCCGTAGTTTGCCCACCTCTGGGCTAGACTAAAAAGTTTATTTTCTTCATGCAGCATGCACAAAGCACCCAAACATTCCTCTATGTTAAAAATTCAAGAAATCAATATACTATTTTCCCAACTTCCAATAATTTTTCGCTGAAATTCGTTAAGCTTTTTTGGTCGTCTGGCCTTGTTAACCGAACCGTGTGGTTTTCTTCTGCCAATTTCAATCACAATCATTCCTGTTGGTGGCGTTAGGCTTAAAGTTCAACAACAACAATTGTGTGAAGTTGCAGCAGTGAAACACGGTTTTAGCAGGTGTTCTTTACCACTCGAATACATTTTTCTGGTAGCACAATACGCATCTCCGTATTTTAACCTACCTTTTCGTAGAAACACCAGATGTTGTGTCTCTATATGCAACTGAAAGTAGACAGTCTCATTAGTGAATCAAACTTGAAGTCATGTAAAATCTTGGATAATCATAAGTTAGCTAATTTCATTAGTGGGAAAAAGGTTTCTGCTACTTTCGTCTCAAACATGATTCAATGTAAAACACGCGAACTACTCTCGAAATTTATTTTACATACACAACTCGTTACAGAAGTCTCCGACTCTAATCAACAAAAAACTTTAACAGCTGAAAATCAAAACTAACGTTTATGTAGATCGAGTTTCCTAGAATAATAGCTTGTCTGTTTTACGTCTCATTCTAGTTGTTAAGGTCTGCCTTAAAACCATTCGTTTCTAGAAAGATTTACTTGCAAATACTTGCATATATAGCTGTGTCTTTTGTTCCTTGCACAAACCCCCAACGTGTTTGGTCTAGCACAGTTAAATGTGCATTGCAGTGAACGATTCGTATCCTGTACCATGTAACGCCAACTGACGTTTGAAATGCGCTGTTGTGCAAAAGGCAAATAAGCCCCATGTTCTGCAAGTGCGCCATAGTTTGGGGTGAATCTTGTTAAATGCATAACAGTTGGAAATATTACTTAATTGTTGACGCTGCAAGGACAAGTTAAAACATAGATACACCAAAACCGACCAAGACTTCTGTGCTAATTGAGTCAAACTTTTGCCAATGCCAATGTATTTTTTCAGCTGTTATAAACCTCTACAAAACTAACTTATTCAGTTTCGTTATACTCGCTTTTTTATTTCTTTCGGAGTGTCACAAGTGGTCTGTGACGCCCATTTCCGTATGCTTGCGCCGTGGGCCACGCGGCTCCTGGTGAATGCTGCACTGATTACGAGTCAATGGCTGCACCGCGCGTGAACAGTTACCTTGCACCCAGCCATAATGCCGAGCGCAGGGCGGGGCAGGCCGCAAGTATTGCTTTTCAATCTTCCGTATGACCGACCGGGAATCGAACGCAGCCTACCAACTTTGGTGGCGCGTGCTCAACCAACTGTTTCCAATGGGTTAATTATTATTTTAATGCCTTCACATACACTCACCTCGAAGTACAGCTCCCGTGTGCTCAGCGCTAACACAGAGCACGATCATAGATGGCGCTTACAGACAGAGTTTATAACTTGCAGTGTAAACCTTGCAGGAAAGCATCAAGGTAACTGTCACTGAGTTTTTTTCAAATCACTGCAACGCAAGCAATTGAGAAGTATCTTTTTGAAGCTGTACAGAAACGTTACTGCATCTACGGATAAACTCAAGTGAACTTCTGTGTTTTGGGGTAAAAAGCAATGGCAGTGCTGACCTACTGCTGGTTTTTAAATTTCATTCTATTTCTATAGAAATTGTCAATGCAGAACCTTTTAAGACCCGTGTGCGCCACGTTCCTTGAAGAACTTTGCACAATCATGACTCGCCAGCCGATTGATTTAGAGAGCTATTCGAACCCTCTAAAGATGCGGGAAATCTTCTGGACTAGATTTGTTTTGATTGGAAAGTTTTAGATTTGTTTTTTTTTGTGGGTAAGGTCATAATGGGAATAGGTTTACAGCTTTGGCAGAGGTTATCGGGCTCTGGACGCCAACCCAACAAGACAATTTTTGTCTCAAGTTTTTAATAGAAACAGGCTACAATACGAGTCTTTAGAGCCCTTGATTGGCCATCTACGTTTTGGTTCAAACGCTGTGGCTAAAAAAACGTTTTGGCAAAAATCTGAAAAGTATGATTTGCCCATATTGGGCAAGCCTTTGTTCAGCCATAACTCAGCAGCACATTGAGCCAGAGAGCTGTTCAAAATGTCTAAAAATGCAGAAAGTCTTGTAGTTTAGATTTAAAAAAAAATAGGAAATTTTCGATTTCAGTTTTTTTGTGGGTGACGTCATATCAGGCAAAGGTTTAGGCTTTTTAGGCCCACTTCATCGGGCCCTGGGCCCCAACCCTAAGAGGTCATTTTTTGTCACTTTTATTCAAAAAACTAGGCGAAAATCCGCATCCTTAGAGCTTATGATTGGCCTTCCAGTGTTTGTGGTGAGCAAGTTATTCTTCGTCTTTTGAGCCAGTTCTTTCGGTCCACTGCTTGTCCGCACTAAATCTCGGGGCAGGTGTTGAGCAGCCATTTCGATTGTCTGTTAGCAAATGATGGCCTAAAAACAACAAAATTAATTATTAATCCTCCAGGGAATTTAATAATTAATTATCGATTTTTTGCCACAACTTGCCAGCCACAAACCCTAGAAGGTTTGATGTAACGAATTATCGACCCATTGCGTTACTTCCTTCTTTATCTGAAGTGTTCCAAAAGCTTGTCCATAAGCATTTGTACTCCAATCTTGAATCCAACAACCTTCTAAATCACAGAAGTTCTGGGTTTCGCAAAAACCATTCAACGTTAACCTCTCTTTTGAAAACTACTCACGACATTTACCTGGCCCATGACCATAACCTGTCCTCACGTATAGTATCTCTTGACATTCCTAAAGCCTTTCATAGGATTGTTCACACAAGCTTGCTTTTCAAACTCAAACAATTAGGTATTGTAGGTTCTTTGTTGAATTTACTAACTTCTTATTTGGAAAACAGATCTCAAGTGGTACATAGCAATAGAAGCACCTCTGAAATATGCTATACAAATTGTGGTGTACCCCAAGGCTCTGTCCTTGGACCCCTTACTTTCCTTATATATGTCAACGACATTTCTGATAATATTCAATCATCTATTTCTTTATTTACTGATGATACAACTTTATATTTTTCATCGAAGTTCCCAAAACACTTACACCTAGTCCTGTCAGAAGATCTCCTAACTTTAGGAAAGTGGTCTGACACTTGGAGTGTTAGTTTTAATGCTCAAAAAACAAAGGTTTTAACTATATCTAGTAATCGTGGTGAACATCTTCCTCTGATTTTTAATATCATGCAGCTCCAAGAAGTTGATAGCCATAAGCATCTAGGCTTGCTCTCTCCATAACAGTCTCTCCTGGCATCCCCATATTATAAGCCTTCATCAGCGTGCTATGCGACATGTTAACCGCCTTAGATCTATTTCAAATTTGGTGCCTAGATTTGCTGTTTTTTCGATTTACAACTCATTTATTCTACCAATTTTCGACTACGGCAGCGTCGTTTATCACATTTTCTCACAATCTGATGCTTTACTTTTGGACTCTGCCCAGACAACAACAGAAAAAATAATCACAGGGTGCATTAAGACAACAGCCAATGACGCTGTTTTTAATGACATTTCTCTTGTTAAGCTAGGTACTAAAAGAGAGAAGCAAATTCTACTTTACTATAAGATAATGTTTGGTATGGCGTCACCAACCCTGCATTCTCTCATTCCAAAAATGTATAAAGATTTATCACCACACATGCTTCGTAACAGCTTGAATGTCCAGATTCCTTTGGCTAAAAAGAACATACTTTTTAACTCGTTTTTTCGAAAAGCTGCTAGTTTGTGGAATGCATTACCAATTTTTGTCAAATCTTCCGCTAGTTTTTCGTCCTTTAAATTACGTCTAGAAACTTTCTGCTGCGGGTCAAAGCATAACTGCTGGCACCTTCATGGTAGCAACCCACGTAATACATCGTTACGCTGTAGACTGCGCTTGGGTCACAGTGTCCTAAACCTGAACAAGCGTACTTACCGTATGTGTTTATGTGGTAATAAAGAAACGGAAGAACATCTACTCCTTAATTGCTCTCTTCACTCTGCGCTTCGAGTTGACCTGATGCAATCTGTGAAATCAATTTTACTGAAAGAAGGTCTGCAAGATTTAACCAATATGTATAACGCTGTCTCTAAATATATTGAATTAACTAACCGCTTAACCTCGCCATAACACCTTGGATTTGTCTATTATAGTAACTCATTTATTTTTCCGCAATTTAATTCCCATTTCACTTTTTTTCCTCATTGTATAATTTGTTATATGCTTGCAGTTTCGCAATCCGTGTCTACTCGTGCCTGCAATCTTTTGTTAATTGCTTGTCGTCTGTTTGCAATCTCTCGTTAACCGTTCGTCTTTAATTGGTTCGCTCGACATGACGCGATGAAGAGTGCATTCAGGCTCCGGCCTGCCGCTCGTCGTCGTTAAATAAAAATAAATATAAATTAAAGTCTCTGAAGATGCGGATTGTCGCCTAGTTTCTTTTTAAAAATAGCAAACAGATGCGCTCTAAATATATTATAATTCGTAGTCTAAATTTTGAAACTGGTGTGCATCAACTCAAACAGAGGTTCGAGGTGGACTGTTGTAGTCTATCGCTTTCATCATGAACAAACTGAGTGCACATCAATAAGCAGGTAATTACGCAGTTTGAAGTCTGTTCACTCATTCTCAAGTATATGAAGTCATTTTGAAGTATATTGTGCATATGCAATGAAGTAGAAGTTCTGTAGAAGAGAGGTGCATAAGGCGTGGGCGTGTTTTAAGAAGGTATAAGCATTATTGATGAAAGCGTGAATTATATTTGTCCTACGAATGTGAATCAGCGTTCGTCGAAATTTTTCCATTGCAGTCATTACTTCCTGCAGCTGTGGGGTAAGTGACTCGATGTTCAGAAAAGTATCCCAGCAATAAAGAAGAACGCATAAACCCATTACCTATGCATGATGAAAGCGACACCCTCCAAGAGTCCAACACTAAAGTGATGTTTTGCTTGAGGTCACATAGATAAAAAAGCTGAAATTGAGTATATCTTTCCATATAGACCACAGCAAAGCACGCTGCAGCTGTTACAACAACGAGAATTGTATTGGCCATTTCGGCAGACACGAAAATCAAGGATATCCTTCCATATAAGAAAATCTCTGTTGAGACTATCTTGATGAGAATTTCCAACCATACGCCAGTACTTATATCCCTTATAAACACAAAGTTCGCAACATAATATAACCAGCAAAAACGTGATGGCGGCCTTTGCTAAGGCATAGTGTAATTGTTTCCTCACTTCCGGTGAAAGATGAGTTTTCCAGTGAGTTTCTTCACTAGCTTTCCTGAAAGTGGACCTCATTGACATGCGGGACAGGACGATTTGAAGTTGTAATAACTTCAGCTAACTTGAAAATTGGTACCCACTCATGGTTTCAGCTCAGCAGGTTAATCCCCTCCTTTCAAACCTTTTCGCCTACTTTGAACAGGCTCTGAAAGCTGTTATAAACGGCATACCAACTTTTAATAAACAGTTTATAGGCTTCCCGAGAAAACAAAACCTGTGAACAGGGAAGCCGGAACAGCTGTAGGATAAGGGGAGGCAGAAAAGGAGTTGAGGGCAATGAAAACTTACAAAAAACAAAAAATCGTTGCCAGTTATATTTGTTTCTGTTCAGCAACTATATTGACTTCAAAAATAATATCAGAAATTATAGAAAACCATTTCTGAAGTTTCTGGGTGCGCGAATAGCTGCAATAAATTTGTTTCAATTCGATCTTGACAAACCATGAAATCAACTATGATACTTTTATGAAAAGGCACCACTGCCCCCCTTTTGAAAGAGCAGGAGTGGCAATGCCCCCGTCATGCACATCCGTTCCGGCGTCCCTGCCTGTGAACCATCTGCTCCTGATTTTACATGGAAAGGACACGTGCCCTGTCCGTCCGACCTGTGGGCACACATGTGGACACCTCTTTATTCACACAGTTAAAAGTGTTTTTGCAGCTGATGTCAGGTTCACCAATTTTCATGTCAACATCTGTTCTGTATCCGAATATCTGCGCGGGATTGCACTCAATTTCTAAATGGACTAGTGCAATTGCTGATGTCTTTAGCTGGTATTTGTGTGGTATTTATTTGTGATCTTGTGTTAACGTGTAAAAAAAGACAAGAGTTAAAATTGGAAAATGTTCCTATCAAATGATTCATCGCCGAAACGTCCATTACCGAAAGGGCGATCGTCGAAAAGTCCACCGCCGATACAACATCCCCGAAATGTCCCATTCCGAAGTATTTTTGCCCGAATTTACTCAAACTTAACCGAAAAATTTCACTCCTAAAAATGATTAAGACTTTTTTTGGAAGCCACACAAAAAAGGTCTTCATGTGTATTTTAGAGAAGAAAAGTCAAATTCAGACATATTTCGACAGTCAGTCTCATTCATCATACAATAAGAACAAACGTGTCGAAACATCTGTGCTCAAATTTTGCGGAATTTTGCCCGCAGTTTTAGAGATTTTTCCAGGATTTTTGGCAAATCAAAACTTTTGTGGGTGCTCTTGTACACCCTGCGTCCCCACCCCCTACACCACTGTCGAAACTGGCCTCGAGATCAAGTATCGAGACTCCATCACTGTAATTCATGGTATTAAATACCGGTACCCAACAAACTCGCTTGCAATTAGCATGCAGCATAGGCGCAGCCACTTGGGAGCCCAGAGGGGCATGCCCCCCAAAATGTTGAACATATATAGTCATTTTGTGCTTTGAGAGGCGGTTCCAAACAAAATAGTGTTATTCGCCTCAACATATTGGCCCACCAAACATTTTTGCGCTGGCTACACCACTGCCATGCAGTATTCCTGTTAAAAAATCCAAAAGCTTCCAAATAACGCTTATACTTCAAACGCCAAGTGCCTGCTACAATTTACAAATTTTTATGCACGCTAATGTAGATTCTGCAGCAGTCTGTGCGCCAAGCTCATGTACAATATTAGGGACTGTTGCGCAGTAACTTCCAACGAAAAAAGCAACTATGATGTGACAATTTTCTATGATTGTGGTCACTTGTCTCAGTTGTACGCAAAGCGTAACATTGAAAAAAATGGTATCGGTCCTGGAAGTAAATCATTTCTGTTATACAAAAAGCAAGTAAACTCCAAAACCATTATAGTTGATCGTTGCTCAAAGAGATGAGCTTGGTTTCTTTGGTTTATAGTCCAAAGCTTATCGGGACAAAACAGCAAATTCTTTTTGTTTTTTATTCGTTTTGTGTAATTACATCCTACGTTAATTCATTTACACGAAATTTTTAAAACACTAAACATTCCTAGGAAGCTCGCGGGCCGGACTTTGGGGAACGCTGGCTCACTCCACAACAACATTTCCTATTTTTTGAGGCTAGCCGGCAGTCGAGGGCTTCTTCACAAAAATCTGAAAAGAGTTGTAACTTTTTAAACTTTTAAAAATTTATTTTTAAAAAATACAGAAAAGTTAGGCCTATATATTTCAGGCTACTTTCAGAATTTTGTTTCCAATCAACAAATTGCTGCACCTCACAAAGTGCGGAGCCAACCCCTTACTGCGCCACTGTGCAGAGTTCTGGATCATCACAATAATGCGTTCATCTGCAAGTGTGTTAGTTTGCGTTTCAGACACACGGCTCGGTGCAATGGCTTTCGCACAGGGCTAACGCAGAACTGGGCATGCGATGGAATGGAAATAGTATAAAATAATTTGTAGACTATAGAAAAATTCCGTTACTTTCAATAACATGCCCTGTCGCACAACTTCCTGACATGCAACTTCTCGTTTAATGCAGGAAAACATGCTTTCCTCAAATCGTTTTACTTCAATACAAGGCAAAAGCATACCTTGGCTTCCAAAACAGAGCGTGTCATTGCAAACTTTAGGACGTCATTGTGACACGCAAAATCTGCTTAAAATCATTGGCCAAACACATCAAGAGTTGTCACACGATGTTAAGTTTTGGATTCATTCAACGTGATATTGCAAGTGGAGGCAGCGTCAAGCAACCGTTTCAGATGTCTCCCATCTTCTTCAAGAGTAGACCTAGTGGCAGTTACGTCATCTACTGGGTCACGTACTTTCACAGATCTACAATCTACATCAGTGATTCTCAAACTTTTTCAGCTTGCGGCGTACTACAAAAATCGAAAAAATTTGCGGCACACTTACTACAAAACAAAGTTGCCTTAAAAAATTAATGCGAAGGGAGTGCCTGTTTTCGGAAACAAATAATGTTGAAACGAGATTCCGCCGTTGCCAAGCACACCCGCATTTTGTCCTAAATTCCAAGTCTCTCGTTTTTTGCTTTTAATTTATGTCAGAGCAGAAAAAACATATTCACAGAGCCATGAACATGCAAATGGAAAGAGTATTTTGATGGTTTTGACACCGATCATCGAATAGGATTTGCAAGCAGATTGCCAAAACTCATCCAAGCTGTTTTTGGGGAAACAATGCTTGAAAAAACAGGTCATTCGTACATCAATGAGCTGCATGGGCGTCCGCAGAAATTTTTCCAGAGGGTGGCAATATCAAGATTTTGCTTATCATTTTCAGGTTGCTGACAAATGGACGTTAACAAAAAGTTTTATATTTTCTATAGCGCAAAAACTTCCCCATGAAAGCACGCGCTCAATTAGAATCCTTTTAAAAATCGTATTCAGGCAGAAGTGTATGTGCATACGAGTTTGCCAAAAGGGTGCACTTTCTGTCATCCGTTACAGCTTTTGCTGAATTGACGTATAATCCAATATCGTTATTGCAAACTGCAGACAACTGAGTCTGAAGTGACTTGAAATATCCACAACTACGTTTGTGGTGCTGTCATTAGCAGGGACGCCGGAGCAGCGGTAGGGCAGGGAATACAGTATAAGGGTTGAGCGCAATGGAAACTTATAAAAGGCAAAGAAATTGTTACCAATTATGCTTGTTTCTGCTCAGCAACAATGTTGACCACAAAAATAATAACAAAAATTTTAAGAAAACCATTCTGACTCTTCTGGGTGCGCGAATAGCTGCCATAAATTTGTTGCAAGTCGTTTAGTAAACCGTGAAATGACCTGTGACACTGTTATGAGAAGGTATCAATGCCCCCGTTGTCCCCTTATGAAACGGCAGGGGGGAATACTCCGTTATATTTCGCCGCTCTCCGGTATCCCTGGTCATGCCTGTGTTGGTTGAACCTCACTTTCTCAATGTTTAGTCTGACATGTTTTCTGTAGGCAGTGGCTAGGGATACGCCTGTGGATCTTGAGATTTGAAAACTTATTCATACGCCACCTGTAACGTAACAGCAACGCACCACGAGAGTGCAGTAGGCTTGGCAGAAACGAAGTAAACGCAAAAGATAAACCCTAAACCTAACCATAACCTAACAATGACCTATAAACGTAACACCCAAGCCTGCAAAAATTTAAAAAACAACGCGAAAGTGGGCATGGTGAGAACCGATCCAAAAACCATTGGCATAGAAGCCGTAACGCATAAACCTCAGGGCACGACATCCACGCAGTATGAATGACAAACTGGCCAATTTAGTTGAATTGCGCCAGGACAGGCGTATCCACAGTCACTTCCTTTTCTATACTTCGGCTATCAGAAACGCTTTTTCTGTTCATAAACTGCCTAATATCCATTCTTGAGCACTTTCTACAGGCAAGTCACAATTTAAGAATAATCAACGGGCAGAACAACATCAGCGGTTACAAAACAAGAAAGTAAAACGCCCTCGCAAAACTTTTCAAGTTCAAGTACATGTCCTATTGACCTATGTTGACACGACTTTCGCACAACTTACTAAAGTTAGTGTAGCAGAAAACTGTGCGAAAGTCGTTTTAGGATTTTTGAAAATGAGCAGATAAATTATAAGAACTCGACACACCAATTACAGCTTCGCACTTATTTCAGAAGTCAGAAATAAATCTTAACGATAAGATGGATTCCCACAAGGCTGCATAGATAACCAGCCGCGATGTAGTTTCATACTTTGCGGAACGAAGCCTGAATAAGCGTTTATGTTGAATAAGCCATTCACTCAGGCACAGGGTCGCAACCAGCTGTTATTTTCGTGGGGCAAAATGATCGTAACATGTTGTTGTACTATTTTCGGGGAGGAAATGATGGTAACTTGTTGTTGTACCTAACATCTGAAAAAGCTTTTAAAAATTTCGAGGGAGTTGCAATTGCCATTTTGCCTTGTGCAGTGTGAGTGTCATAGAGGCAAATAAGGTGTCATTGCAAGAAATAAATTAATTGATCGGAATCGAGCTGCTGACGCCAGGTTTTCTGGAAAATTTTGGTTCTTAGTCCCAATCTCCAGGGGGGGGGGCAAATGTCCGTTTTATCCCCCTGCGGACGTCCATGACCAACTTCGGCAAGAAATATTTCGTTTTTTCTTCTTCTTCCTCATCGGCAAGAAAAATTTCTTCGGCAAGAAAAATTTCTTGATTCACTGATTCCAAATGGATTAACCATCCAACTAAACATTTCCGAAAAGCTTATCATTATAGCATTTTAATCAGAGTTAAATACAATTGCTTTCCTGTTAGCCTAGCCCAGCGATGAAGTCAACATGGTGAAAGGTGCGACGTAAAGTGCGATAAACCTCGTTGAATCCAAAACAGAACGCAGTGTCATCATTAACTGGAAAAGTAGGTCATGCGTAATCAAAAGGTGTTATTCTCAACCCAGCGAAGAGAGCTTCTTCAGTTTGTAACGATGGATAAACAAACACATGTGAGAGATAAACTGGGGAGAGATTGATTAAACAACCTAAAATTTATAATTTTAACTTATTTTTATCCCCGAAATAGGGGCAATGTTGTGCACAAAAATAACAACCCGGGCAACATACGATTTGTCGCTAAAACATCAGACATCAGAAATTTCTGTGAAAACATCAGATCTAATGTTGAAATATCAGAAGTGGCAACACTGGTGGGATATCTTGTTTCAAAATATATTACTACATAGCAATAACAACGTGACAATCTAATTATAACATGAAAATTACCCTTACTACATCGCAAGGCAATAGGAAATAACCATTATTATTATTATCAATTCGGATAGTGTGCACTCAAGTCTCACATGCCTAATTGTAATACGAATTGATTACTTTCAAAATTCCCAAAAAGCTCCGCGGCTCACCTGAGGATCTCTCGCGGCACACAGTTTGAGAACGATTATTCTACATTCACGCGAATATTGCTCTCGTTTCACGCAAGTACAACAATTCGAGCAACGGGCAGAGCACTGCGAACAACAGCAGTGAGGTTTTTCACCGCAATAAAAACACGAAGAGCAGTATTTGTAAAGCGCCAACCCATGTGACCGGCCAAAGAGCATTGCACACCGGAAGCAATAAAACGGTTTTCTGCACAGTGTGTGTTAGCATATGAGAAGCTAAGTAACCAGAAACCAAACATGTGTTCGCATGTGCCTGTTGAGGTGGCTGGACTAGGAAAATTTTTCCCCCATTTCTGGCAACAATAAGGTTTTTCCCAGAGTATGTTCGCATATTGTTGGCAACGGAAAATCTTTTTCCAAACTCCTGACAACAAAAAGGTTTTTCTCCAGTATGTGTTTGCATGTGCTTCGTTAGGGTGCTGGAATCAGAAAATCTTTTGCCACACGCCTGGCAACGAAAAGGTTTTTCTCCAGTGTGTGTTCGCATGTGCCTGTTGAGGTGGCTGGACTAGGAAAATGTTTCCCCCATTTCTGGCAACAATAAGGTTTTTCCCAGAGTACGTTCGCATATTGTTGGCAACGGAAAATCTTTTTCCAAACTCCTGACAACAAAAAGGTTTTTCTCCAGTATGTGTTTGCATGTGCACGGTCAAGTTGCTGGCAACGGAAAATCATTTTCCACACTCCTGGCAACAAATAGGTTTTTCTCCAGTATGTGTTCGCATGCGCTTCGTTAGGGTGCTGGAATCAGAAAATCTTTTGCCACACCCCTGGCAACGAAAAGGTTTTTCTCCAGTGTGTGTTCGCATGTGAATTCTCACGCGGATGGCCTGAGAAAATCTTTTTCCACACTCCTGGCAACAAAAAGGTTTTTCTCCAGTATGTGTTCGCATGTGCGTCGTCAGGCTGCTGGCAACGGAAAACTTTTTCCACACTCCTGGCAACAAAAAGGTTTTTATCCAGTATGTGTTCGCATGTGCTTCGTTAGGGTGCTGCGATCAGAAAATCTTTTTCCACACTCCTGGCAACAAAAAGGATTTTCTCCACCATGTGTTAGCTTATGCCTGGTCAAGCTGCTGGCAACGGAAAATCTTTTTACACATTCCTGGCAACAAAAAGACTACTCCACTATGTGTTAGCTTATGCTTGGTCAAGCTGCTGGCAACGGAAAATCTTTTTCCACATTCCTGGCAACAAAAAGGTTTTTCTCCAGTATGTGTTTGCATGTGCACGGTCAAGTTGCTGGCAACGGAAAATCTTTTTCCACACTCCTGGCAACAAAAAGGTTTTTCTCCAGTGTGTGTTCGCATGTGCGTTCTCAGGTGGTAGGCAAGGGAAAATCTTTTTCCACATTCCTGGCACCAGA
>Ga0210059_1001973_pt1 | contig 31690 bp, 22 predicted proteins | sample Ectturendosymbi2_FD_188042 | JGI IMG/M metagenome (GOLD analysis project Ga0210059, IMG submission 188042) | Ecteinascidia turbinata endosymbiont from Florida, USA - Sample 2 (SPAdes) (version 2) | ecosystem: Host-associated > Tunicates > Ascidians > Unclassified | place: Key West, Florida... | reverse complement strand
GGTGGTAGTCTCTCAACGGATTCACCTGTAAGAAGGCAGAAGCGTCTCAAAACAACCTTGCGAAAGTTCCAACGCTTCACCGGATCGCTGTAGGCAGAACTCTTGGCCTGCGGTGTTATTAGAGACTGGGTCGGTGTTTCGACCGCGGGGCTTTTCTAGAACACGTCTGTCAGGCAGTCGGTTGCCATGGCCAACACTCGCGGAAGCCAACTGTTGTTACTGCGGAAATAGTTCCAAGAGGTATTTCTGTCATATCTTAATTTGCTTTTGTTGTGTTTACTACAAATACAAATACATCGTAGTTTCTGCGTTCGACTCTCGTATAATGTGGTGGGACGCCTTTCATCTCCAATCTTGTATATTCGTAACTGTAAACGAATTTCCGCTCCCACGCAGCATGGCTCATCACAACAGCTGAAAATATATTTCCCAAAGAACAATTCCAAGCCTCGTTCTCAGCCTGCTCAAACTTTATGACACACATTGCAGGGCTGCACTGGTTCGTGACTACCATGATGCATTTCCATCTTCAGCAATCAAGATTATTTGCAATATACACGAATTCTGCAAATACCTCACGTGGCAAAGTTGAACCAATTTCTTCTGAAGACATAAAATTGCCTGCATTGCATTTTGCTTCCAATAATCATGTAAATGCAATATGCATATAAAACCTAATACTCAAAGCAACAAAGTTTTACCTTATTCCATTAACAAACTGTTTCCTTTATACTCTGCACAGCTTTGTCCTGTGGAAGTCTGCAGTTCAAATTATCCCCCGGGTCCTCTTTGCAGCCTCCCACTCCATCATATATTTTGTGAATCGCTCTATTTGGAACATATCACTGACTATCCAGCGGTGCTTAACATCATAACAACCATATTGACGCTATCTGTGAGCTTTTTGCTAGTGCCACAGATCTATGCTTGCGTCCCTGCAAAGTAACCGCTTTAGCGCCGTCTATGCGTATACGTTCTTACTACCGCCACATATCTATGCTCGTGTTCTTTCATATTGGTGTGGAATCTTCGTCTTCAGCCTCATATCTATGCTTGTGCTCGTTATTTGTGTGGAATCTTCGTCTGCAGCCTCATATCTATGATTGTGCTCGTTGTAAATGCCATGTGGACTAATTTCAACTCTGTTGCGTGTGGGTATGAAGATGTTAAATGAAAAACAGAACTTTTCTTCTATCAAGCAACAGTGTCAGTTGTTTTACTTACTTTAACAGCAAGATCACAAGCCTGCTTTGCGGCTGTCACGTGTTCAGAACAATGTGGGGAGCCCAAAACATTGGCCAGTTTTTGTGCAAGCAGAAAATATTTTCCACCATCTAAAAATGACATGATTTCTCCATTGAAATTACCCATCACTTGTTCACATCTGCAAAATGTTAAATAATTAAACGTTGCGAGTGAGATTTCATGTGCAGCAGTGGTTCACAATCTTTATTGATCTTGGTGCATGTATTTTTACTGCACCACGGTGTGCACCACACATTCTAGAAGAGCTTAGTTTGCTCAAATATACCACTGACAAATGAATTAACAATATGTTAATACAAACAAATGAAATAACAAAAATCAATTCATCCATTTCACTCAGGAGAGTGTCTTGGTCGCTGTCTGTTTCATCGTCATAATTTGACGATTTTACAGGGAGCGGCCATGCTTGGTATGACTTTTTGAAGACATAAATTCTTTCACTTCTTGAAAACAAATTAGTTTGGGAAAACTACTATAAAAAGAATTTCATTTTTATATCAGTAGGAAGTTTGCAGCTAAGATGGTTCATTCTGCAGTCACTGATTGTTTTGGTTTGCAGGTCAGCTCAGATGCAATGCAAACGGTACGTTTATCATTAGACTACAAGCAGGGCCGCAACCAATTGATCTTTTCAGGGGGGGGCAAATGATGTAAACTTGTTGCTGTACTTAACAAATACATACGTGTTTTTAATTTCAGGGGGGCAATTGCTTGATTGCCCCCCCCTCTGGTTGTGGGCCTGACTACAAGCAGACTTGGTGTGGAGAATGACAAGCTATCTTAGTTTTTGATGCAACAAATCTAGCAGATTTCAAAAGAGCACAAACTAGTACAATCACAAGCTTTCTTAAATTTGTCTATTCTGTCAATAAATTGGTTAGATATACAGAATCTGTAGTATCAGATTACTTATGGAATTTGACGTTGTTGTGTTTTTTTGATGTTTGATAAGGTTGTCAACTTCATTTTTTTAATATTTTACTATACATATCAAAAAGTTCTAATTTTTTTTATTTTTTAATACCAGTATAGGGTCACTGCATACCAGCAGCCAAAGCTGCAGAGCAGTGGTCCCTGAACTTTTTGGATCCGGGGCCAAATTTGCCATCTAATCAGTGTCTGCGGGCCAGATAACTTTGTATATCGAAAAAAAAATTTCGAAAAACAACACTCTTCATAGTAGTCACGTTTGTATATTACAATTTATTCTATTTGCTCAGAAACTTGTTGTAATGTGATTAGTGAAACTGATTCGTTTGTTGCGTAATGATAGAGTAAGATTTGGTTTCATGCTTGATACAGCAATACGGAAAGTGTCAAGCGTATGTTCATCTTAAATTCTGTTTTGACTTAGAAATGAATTGTTTGCTAAATATTCCAAGCACCCAAATCAATTTCGAGCATGTTTCAAAATCTTTGGGAATCTTGTTTTTGGGAGACATTCTTCGCAAAGTTCCAGAAGCAATTTTGATAGAAATTTTGCCTTCGGAGCCAAGTCATTACGCAATTCAATAAATTCCACTTGGACATCTTTTGGCACTGATTTAACATCAATGTCAAAGGGATTAAAACATTTTGATGTCACATTCCAAACTACAAAAATACTGAAATTGGCCATCAAATTCACGTTGCAACTTTACAATTTCATAAGCATATTTAGAATCAGTATGACTTTTCAGTCTGGCTGTTTCAGTCACAGGACCTTTCAGTCTTGGTCGTGTTGGTCTCAAGACATTTTGGTCAGACTATGAAATCTTGCAGAAATCTTACATGTTCACTTTTTAATGCAAACTAACTTGAATCAACGAAAGGTTTTATTTAAAAAAACTACAAACATGATCCAAGATCCAACAGTTAATCAGCATCAACATATGATTTTCATTTTCATCAGCAAGTAAATTTAATCATTATTGACATTTTGCAATTAAATACAAATACTTCAAACTCATAATCACAATTCAGATTTACTTGCAATCGTGACTCCTCAAATAGGAGTTGGTATAACACCAGTTAGAATGACATGTCCCCTGCCAAAGGTAATCAGATGTTTATGTACAGAAATGTTGTGAGTGAAATGTCCCCACATCGAAATGGTTAGACCAAAATGTCCCATGACTGAAACGGCTCTGACCGAATCGGCCAGACCAAAACAGCTCAGCCCGAATTGACTAAACCGAAGAGTTGCGTACCCCTCACTTTCACCATCTCCAAGGGAACTTTGCAAACACATAAATAGATCAAACACATATATGTGCTTATATATCAGTGTACAAAGCCACTGACTTATGCAATACAGCTGAAAATCTTGAAGCTGAAAAGATATATTCCTGTAATCAGCATGTCCATTAACCATGTTTACAGAAGTCTAAAAGAACATAAAGTTAATTAAAAGACATGTTGAGTAACAGGCATGCAATGATTCAAACTGGGATTAACCGTTTTCACTGGGTCCCAAGCTCCATCATAATATCAAGTGGTTTACAGATGATTTATTTTGATGCATATGCTAAAAGGTACAGAGTACAAAACTAATTAAATGTATGAAAACCAAGATGCATTTTCACATTTATATAAACCAAAATCATTTCATACCTTGCAGCAGTTAGACAACAATATCCACTGTAAATGTGCAAACCACTGGTATTCAGAGATTTAGCCAACTGGCTGAATTCTTCACTGGCTTCAGAAACATTTGGTTTCTTCATAAACCTCCTATAAGTTTATAAGCAGAAGTTCATGCAAAAAACTTCGATCAAAAAATATTTCATACTTTACAAACAAGCACTATCTACCCACCTTTTACAATGCATATGACAGGGGTGGCCAAACCTGCTCTATGTATGAGCCGCATATGGTAAAACCCAAGTTACAATGAGCCGCAATACAAAAATCTAAAAACACGAATATATTTGCAATCTACGCTTCTGTGATATCATAATTCTTTTTGCAACGATTTGCAAAAGCAATACACTACAGCAAGCTAGCTACCACAGTATAGTAGCACTTTTCAATATTTCTACACTTTGCAATAGAAATAAAAAACAAATACATAATTTTTTGGAAAGCTCAAAGAGATGCATGTGGCTCGTGAGCTGTGTGGTTGGCCACCATTGGCATATAGCATTATAAACTTCATGTATTAGGCACAATTGTTATTATAATTCTCTTCTAAGTTTGTGTGACAAGTTTTCACACATTTTATTGAGCACATGCAAAGTAGAATCAAAGTTTCTACCAACAACCCAGACACAATTGGGTCCAAACTTAATACAATCTGTTCTTTTCACTTTTAACAAAACAATCTTCGTTTACTTCCCTAATGCAATTCTAATCAACTGTAACCTTCAAATGCAAAGTGTTAGTTTAGATTGTTATCCAACAGGATCAAAAAGTGATATTTGTAAGTATTATCAATCCTTGGATAGTTGACCCTGCTGTGACAAATACATTATGTGGTAGCAATGGCTTGAATCTTCATGCTTAGAAAAAATCAATATTGATGTAGTAACTAAAACTATAGATATTAAGGAATAACTTTTCATAATTTAAACTATCTTTAGTAAGCCAAACAAATAAAAAAATTTTAAATTAACAAATGACAACATTTAGCAATATAATTAGATTGAGTTCAGAACTCATAAAACAAACTTTTAAATATCACTGGTTTGTATAGTATTAGCTTACCCAAGACAGAATTACCAGACAATCCATTTCAGTAGATTTTAAGAAGGCAGTTCAAACAACTAACAGACTTAAATCAGACAGCTAAAGTTATTAAACACTATAGGCCCTTCACATACCCTTTTAAATCACAATGGTTGCATTTTGCTATTTAATGTAATTTTTTAAGAATGAGAATTTCACTGCAAAAAAGCAAATGTTTGACATTGCGGAAAACAGCATAAAATAGCAATACCAAGAAAATTAGTGTTAATGTAACCAGATTAACAGAAGCCATGACTTGCTTATTACTTTTTGTGTATTTTGAACGCAGCACTGATCTGAGTGTTTCAACAACAATTTACTTTTGTACAGAAAAAGTACATAATACAATAACTTCCTTAAACATTAAAAGTTAAACTTTTGTACACAAAACATCATAAAGCCAATATGACTTTTTGCATTTGATTTGTGTTGTAATGAAATGTTATATATGTTTCTAATTGCATTGCTCTCTGCCTTGCAACCCAGATTGTTGTTCGCTTCCTTTACCTATATGTGCATGCTTCAACTGCCCATCTGTACATGCCTCAACTCTTCGCCCACTGCCTTCCGACCATCATCTGTGTTACGTTAATATACCTTGTGTATGTACTACAAATCAATTGTATGTTTTTTATGTGTATTATATACCTCTGCCCAATATTGTTTCTGCAAATACTTTTTGTCACCATGTTACTCCTACATACTCTGTTGTTTTTCATTGTCCTGTGTCTACTTTTGACCTTTTTGGATTTGTATGGTAAAGCAAATATGTTTCAACAAAATCCAAATATCACAAGATGAAGATGACCTAAAAGTTGCCCTAGAGTTGATTAGTAACGCATAGCTCATAGAAGTGACAGACTACAATTTTTAATAATATGCACACATGCTATGCTTGCCGTTAGATCTACTGTAGCAAGACTTCCATAACCAGTTGCAACATGAATATTATATTGTAGGATTACATTTTTTTTAGACTAGAATAAACAAAAGCAAAGTAGAGTTAACCCGAAAAGAAATAAAATGCAGATATTGTACCACATACTTTTTAAGCTTGTTTGAAATGTTTCTGTAAGTGGTGAAGAAATCAACATCTTGATTCATCTTACTTGCATGTTTAAAAACCACCTATGTGAAATTAAACAATAAAACCTTGAACAAACTTCAAATTCCTGAAATAAGGTCAAAGAACATGTTTTTGTCAATCCACTGTAAAAAATACAACCTTCTAAGGCAAGGATTAGAGAAGACAAACACCAGGTGATGCAAGGTGCAGTAGTTAAAAATCAGGAGAGCCTTGGAAAAAGTTAGCTGAAATCTAGCAATTGAAAATCGAGCAAGATTTTCTAAGTTTTGCAGCATATTCAAAAACTAGGCCAGGCATAGCCAACTTCAGATTTTATTTTATGGGTGGGTGGCTAATTGCTATAGTTTGTTTGCCTTGTAGACCAGCTGAGCTTGTAACCAATTCAAATGATGTTGAAGAAACAAGGGCATAAAGTAAACACTAAACAGATTACAGTGAGTTAGCAGTAAACAGTATGCCAATAAATCATTAAATGTTGGGTACATGAAAAACAAAATAAGCTAGTTGATAGCTGAGCACAGTAGTCCTATTTGTTCTAGAAAAGATAATATTTCATTCATAATCATAATGTCATGACTTATGAGACATATCCAATTAGCATACAAATACGAATGACGTCACGGCATTGAATACCAAATTTAGCATTACAGCATTGTGAAACTAGGAATTAAACTGAAGTCAATGTCTTGGACATCCTGGAGGTGAACATCGTTTCGTTTGCCCTGACAGCCTTGCATTGCAGCAAGGGTGCACCTCGGCCTCAAATGGGCAAATCTGAGCTTTGTTCTAATTTAAGTTATTCATTTGGAAATTTTTGATGACAGCTTATCGTGTTTCTGCCATGTGTTGCAGTTGACTGCATCGCCTAAACTACTGAGGCAAGTACAAGTGAAAGATGGTAATTCGGGGCATTAACTAACAGGAAAGCAACCAGCAGCAACCAATAGAGCTCCCTCATTGAGTTCATTCTCTGCTTCCACTAGTCACCACATTTAGCTATCAGGACCTACACTGTCACAGGGGTCCAAAATTCAGTCCCGTCACCACTTAGGGCCCCAGAGAAAGCTTCAGTCCGTTCAAATTGGAATATGCAGCACTAGAATCAGTGAAGTTGAGGGGCCCTTTGAAAGAAAAGTGCTTATGCATTAGGCTACAGTTACTTTGGGCCCCTTTTAAAGCAAGGTATTTACCAGTGATGTGCCCGAGTCATTTTTGTCGAGTCAGAGTCAGGTCAGAGTCACAAGCCCTTCGAGTCAGAGTCATCTAAAATTTTTTCGAGTCGACAGTCGAGTCAGAGTCATTACTTGGTCGAGTCAGAGTCTAGTCACAAAAACGGTCGAGTCACTTCGATTCATTGGTTTGCAAGCTCGAGTCAATGTCGAGTCACATGAAATTTCACATTTTTCCTATTAGACTTTTATGCTGTGAAATGACGCCCAACATGCTATAAAATGGCACCCGATAAGTTAGAAAATGGTGCTCAGCATCCTATTAAATGACGCCCGATAGGTTAGAAACTGTTGCCCAATGTTTTTCAACAAGTTTGATTGCAGGTTATTTAAATCTAAGTTTTCTCAGTTTGCATTTTACTTGTCCCTTTCACTCGCAGTCATTTCAAAAAGTCTAGCTCAACTTTGCTGTAAGTGTTGCAACTACTCGGTTAGTGTTGTAGTGAATGTGCGACTCGCCACAAACGGGATGTACGTGAAGAACAACACCCATATAGATGTGTCGCAAATAAGCAGAAATAGAATGAGCACGACGTGGGATATTTATTGTTCCTTGCTGCCACAGTGTGAAGCTTTGCATATGCTGCCTGGGCTTTCCAATCACAACAAAGTGGTGTTTTGACCAGGATGTGAAGGTGGTGCCAGGTGCAACCTTCACAAAAAGAATATGCAATAGGTGCAGTTCACTGCAAAAAGGAGGAGACGTTGTTGCAACCTCTCAGGTGATGTTGCGTTGAAAGTGCGATTCACCACAAATGGGATGTGTGCAAAGAGCAACACACAAATATATGTGACGTGAACAAGCAATAATAAAGTGATCTCGTCGGGTGATCACCATTATTGCTTGCTGCCACAGTGTGAAGCTTTGGGCACTTGCCGTACGAGCTTTTTGATCACAACACAAGAAATATATTTCCTTGTCTTTCGCATGCCTAATACATGAAAATGGCCAGAGAGGAACATGTACTTGGTTTTAAATCTTGCGAGATTTCAATGTATTGATGGATTTGGATGTTATCATTTTTGCTGGAACAGATTTAGATTGGAATTGATTATTTTCTTTTGAACTTTATCATGAGAAATTATAGTTTATTGTTACATAACATAATGACACAGGGCAATGACAATGCCAGCCAGAAGAAAGCAAATGGAAATTTAGGTGACGCAAGCGTTGAACGGTTTTATTCAGTCAGGCAGAATAAATCGTATGATTAGCCCGAGTGACGCTGATGACCTGGGTCGCCCCTATGACAGCCTATTTGAATTTCAGGTGATTCACCAATGAGTTTTCATAGTGGTGTAGTTTTGTCTAAAATAGTGTAATTTAGGCCTTCATAAGGTGTATATGTAATGACGTCATATTCCAATGCTTGTGACGTCACAATTGCCAATTCAAACCACAAAATTTGGTATAATTACATTTTAAAGTGCACTTGTGCCTCCCCAACTTTGAAAAAGGTTCTGCCACCCATGCTTCTGTGTCTGATGCTGTTAACGCATTTTCGCAAAACGCAAGTTTCCATCCAAATATGCTTAATTATTTGAATACAACATTCACTTTTGGCAAACAAATCAAAGTCAATTTCATAAATAGAAAGGTTGATTGTAGGCCTGCACGCTCATTAATTTTCTCATTTTCGTGCCCGCTTTTCCTTTCAGGAGGGTCGCGGGTGCAGCAGCCCTAGGAGGACCCAAATTACCTCAGACTATGAAATGAAATTTCAGATAGTTCTGCTGGCTCACACCAAGACAGGACCAAGCAAGGTCGGACATGTAGTCACGCCACTTGGTCCTTGGACAAACTTTGGGCAGCTTTCCCGTGGGTGAAGACTGTAGCCTGAAGGACTTAGTTCGCCATTTTTTCCTGGGGCAATTTGGACACATGGCCGAATCAACATTGCTGGGATCTCTCGATTCGAAGAATTAGCTTGGCATCCTCCTGAGCTTTACAAATTTCAAACCTGTGCTCAGTGCTCTTTGTCACGAAGTGTCACACCGACAGCTCTTCGCAAATATCCCATCTCTGCTGTTTATTCTTTTGACAGTATTCTTGCAGTCGTCACCTAAAATTCATGACCAGGGCCGGCCCTAGCAGATGCGGGGCCCAATTCAAGACTTGGGCGCGAGGTCCAATGCAAGACCTTGGCGTGAGGCCCAATGCAAGACCAAGGCGGGGGACCCCTCTGAGCAGTGATTTTATGACGTCATCGTGTTCAGTCAACCGTGTTACGATCGTGGTAGAGCGCAGATATGCAGTGCAGCACTAACACGAGAATTGAGGACGTTTGCTAATGTTCGAGAAGAAATTTGCTAGTGCTGATGAGAGTGTTCTTTGTTAAACAATTAATTTCATATAGCGTTTCTAATGAATTCTCAAGCGCAAGGAGTATTTGGCAAAAATGAGCAATCTACCCAAACGCCATGGCACAGGGCCCCAGAGGCGCGGGGCCCAATGCAGCTGCATCGGTTGCATCGGCTTAAAGCCGGCCCTGTTCATGAGCATAGGTGAGGATTGAAACAAAGGCTGATTTAAAAACTGAAAGCTTTGCGTTCATTGAAAGCCCCCGTTGTGTCACCACGGAGGATAAAACTCACGCAGAACTGCGTTTGCTTTACCAATCTGTGTATCAATCCCTTTGTTCCGACTTCTGTCACTCGTGAATACCACCCCAAGGTACTTGAACGTCCTCACCTGCTGCAGTATTTTGCCGCTTACTTGCAGGAAACACTGCCTTGGGAGAGACATAATACCTCAGTCTTTTTAGAGATGATTTTCATTCCTGCTTGGTCGCACGCAGCAGAAAACCGATCAAATGCGTGCTGAAGACCCTGTTGTGAAGATCCACGCATGCAGTACCAATTCGTCCGCAAAAAACAAACGGTTCATCCTGCAGTTCCCAACATTGAAACCCTCGTCGACGTGCCTGTGATTGTCTATCCAATTCATATAGACCAGGGCTCTTCGAATTTTTTGGGAGAGGACAACATAAGCTATTGCACAACAGTTCGAGGGCTGGACATCTTGCGCAATGTGTTTTTTTCGGGATATGTTACATTCCAAATCATCACATTTTTTGTAAATGAAATATTTTTTCATTATTTTGTGGCCGGGTGAAATGGCTTGGAAGGTCAGATTTCGCCCGCCGGCCGTAGTGCGGAGAACCCTGATATAGACTATGAACAGGAGTGGCAACAGCACACACCATTGTCGGAGTCCAACGCCAGTGCTGAACGGTTGTGATTTAACTCCGGTGACACGAACACAATCTTCTGAACAGGAATAGGGTGATTTAACGGCCAGCATGAGGCACCCGTCAACATCGTAATCCCGCAACACCCCCCACAGCTTTTCACGAGGAACCCGGCCATATGTTGCATTTCATAGCCTTGAATCCTTTGTTGTTGGCTTTGTTCAACTAACGTCGACCATTTGTCAGGACGCCAAGTTTGTGTTTTTATAAAATTACAGCCACATGCTGGATCAATATTGAAAGGTGTTACTTGTAAATGTTTTGCAGATACTCTTCCATGATGGTGGTTTTGCTCATCTAAATTTTTTCTTTATTTATGCAAATCACACGGTTCTACATCAAAGTGTGAGGTTTCATGTTCTAAATATATCTGATCTTTTTCTGGTATTAACACAGCTTTCTTCCTGTGATCAGAAAACAAATTAAGCAAAGGTTCCAATTCATTACTACAATTTCTTCGTTGATGCGAACTGTCAGATTTTACCAATTGTAAATGTAAAATGAAATGTACACATAACAATTTGAACATTGTTAAATAATTCTAATATGAACGTTTACCTAAGTGTCACTGAAAATACAATATAAAAACTTTATTTTACTCCTAATTCGTCTGTAAACCTGTTGATTACATATGTAAGGATATTATTGAAAATTTCAATTACTAGAGTGATTATCAGGGAACCTATGGGTTATGTCAGAAAATCATTCTGGGCAAAAACTACATTTGATTTCTGTTTACCTGGTTGTTTTCCAAGCCACTAGTAATCATTGGAATTCTAGTATTCAAGAAATCTAAGGTAAGATACTCCCCTTTTGTATTCTAAGTCTTGATCGAAGTTTCCTCTTAATGGGAGGTGATGCAACATTGCATCATCCGAGGAATTCCGCCCGTGTTGACTATATAAACAAAGCATTTTGGGCTTGATACAACATTCGAAGTTGGCCATCAACAGACGGCAATTGATGGTAAAACGTGCAGCTGCTATCAAAGATGCTTGGCGAAGAAATCTTTCAAGATGAAACAATCTTAGTTCTGCAGGGTAGGTATCTTGACCCTATCTCTGCCCTAAGACAAGCGGAGGACATTTTCGATTACAGTGGGGCATTGCTTCCGCCAGACAATGCGTCGTTTCGTTTGGCGTGGTTCCTCGGAAGGAGACATCAATATCATAACCGGACCTACATTCGTTTCGAGTATTCAGTTCCAGATCAACTATACGCTCATGTCGCCTGGGATCGATCTCGATTGCTTGGAGACCTGGAGCTCTCTGGCGGTCGTTTTATTGAAACAGAACCTACCATCGTCAAATTTTGGGACATGTAATTTTACCTTTTTCTCTGTGTGTGTTTCCTTTGCAAATTGATTTCCTATTGCTTTCAATTTTAACTTCCTGTTCTTTTTGTCAAATAAATTTCGTTGTTATTAAAATGTTTCGTTAAATTCTGTCTTCCTTAACTCAAAAACTGGGCCTTATGGTTTCAGACTATAAACTCCTCAATGAAAGGAATATTTGAAGCCTAGAAGATTTTTGACATCAAATCTTCCTGAAAACTTCTGATAAAATAAGAATTCAACTGTGTATGACTCCAGTGTACGTTTTTATCATTATATTACTATTCAGCCTACAGCTGGCTGTCTAAGTAGACAGAGTGAAACCACAAGGTTTCATTTTTGTTTTGTACATGAGTGTAATTTCCATGCATTTTGTATCACTGAAAATACACATACAAAGCATGAAAAACAAACAGAAAGAAAAACTCACGATATTTATCAACAAGTCTTGTGCCAACAACATGTATAATTTTGGTCACTATTATTTGATTTTTTCTCAAAATTTCACGCCTTCCTGCACAATGAGCTCAAACTTTTTCGTGCTACGGACACGATGAATGAAATCTGAATTGTATCAATACTGATGTAGAAAAGAAGTGAATAAATAATTTTCCATAATATTGGGAATAAATCAATAACGTGCAGTATAGAAGATTGGGTACAGTCAGTCTCGTCATAACAAATTGAAGTTTTTGGGTGGGTTTTCATCATTTGCAAGAAGGAGAGTACCCCTCTTTAGGAAATTGTACAATTTCATGTTGGAGAATCGAATTGTACTACCTGAACTATCTGATTCTTTCAATGGTGAGGTAATACGACGAAATAGCATTCTACAGCTTCATGATTGAAACCAGGTGACACTTTAGAGCAATACCAAGGTTCACTTTCTTGTGGCTTTAGTTCTGGATGATGTGTGAAGTAGACAACAAGTTTTCGTTGACTATCTTCTGTGCTAAATCACACTTCCCAGAGTATGGTAGGTTATTGGGTAAAGACACAAAATGTTTTTGAGTGGCTTTACTCTCTCCCCCATTGAAAGAAAAAAGCCGAACGATAATGGCACCAATTGGTTAAGTGTATGCGTTGTACTTCGTCAAATTTTAGTTCAATCGTTTAGAGAAGTCGAGCCGAGGTAGCGCCCTTTTAAGCTAGGCGCTACCTCACTGGTGGCACCATTTTTTATGTTGCAGTCCTCTTCTAAAGAAGACCACAACACATTTAGGACATCTCCGCAAGAGCACTGGTGAATTTGGCCAGAGTGCCCAAGGCACGCCCAAGTTAACAATTAAGAAACTTAGACCTGCCCGTTTCGCTCGACCTGCTCAGTTTATCACAATAGGGTTGTATTCACTCATGGTTTTATTAATATAACTTTAAGCACTGCGAGGTTACGAGACTGTATTCCGAAACAACAAGGGTTATACATGCATTAAAATGCGTAATCAACGTTACTGTAAACAACAGGGGTAAATGCGAATTAAATTCTTTTCATGGAGGAGAGAGCAACCCAAATTGTCAACCACATCATGGCCACTAAACCATGAATCTCTACTGGGTAATAGGATCACTTGATATACCCAATCAGACTAAACCCGCTCGGTATTGCCCACGGTCGAGTTAAGCTGTTACGTCTGGGATGCCCCACGACTTACTGAACCTAGCAAGGACACAGGTACATATAAATTTTGTCTCGCATTTTCATTGGTTGATTCTATCTCGTGACAAGGTACTGTATGACGCGGTCCGCTCGTCACGCTAGTGGTCACGCGTTCGACGCATGATTACGTCGAATCCAAAATTGAGGTTACGCCTCAGTGCGTATCGTTTTTATCCGTTTAGATCGGGAATATTATTGATATTTTCGTATGGGATATTACTGCAAATGATTTCTATAATGTTGTGGGTTACGCATTTCCTAGGTGTGACTTGCAATACATGGGGAGTATACATATACCATAGTTCGAATAAATACACAATACAACGTCCTTATAAACCAAGTATCTTTAAATGCTACTTTGTTCCAACTTCACTCTTCTCGAATTCAATCCATTCGATGATGCGACTTTTAACATTGATTATTCTAATACTTCTTCTTTGTCTGTGCTGTTCAATGACATTAGCGCTAAACTTCCAAATTGTTTTCTGAACTTGCTTTTGAAGTCTTCCTTTGTTTGTGTTTCAGACTCACAAGACGTTTCATGTTGAGGATGCAACGCGAACTCAACACATATACTGACCCGAGGTCGACGAAACATGTGTATACACATGTTTGGCATGCTCCCAGGATTTCTTGAAAGTTTTCTGGAGTGTATAAATTTCTTCTGAAGTGCTACGACCCTGACTAAAACTGCACTGGGTATCATCCAGCTTTGGTTTTCGCGGCATCTTGGCATACACTCTTCCTGGGAGGCTAAGCAAAAAGATGCCGCGGTGGTTGGTTTATTCACTCCTGTCTCCCTTTTTTTGTGCATGGAGACGAATTTGCTGATTATTCACTACCGTTTCAGAATGCCATGCCACTTGACACACACGAGTCAGCCAAATCGTCAAGCGTTCCAAGTTCCCCTAATTCACTATCAAACTTTTCGCAATTAGCTTCAGGCTCGGATTTAGCAACAGCATCAGGGAGCTTGTTGATGCACAGTTCTACAGAAGCTTTCATCTGTGCAAAGCTAAAGCATCCCGCCCGAAAAACTTCAATTCTATCGCGTGAGGTGCCAATGTTGACAAAAGGAAAGCACCATGTTGAAATTTTTTGATTTTAATAAGTCGCAGTAAAACAACGCACATTGCATCATTTCTATTTCCCGACAGCTGCTTCAGTGCGGCCCAAAAGCCAAAATCTCACTCCTAGCTCTCACTGTTGCTTCACACGACAACCACCTTGTTTTGAATGCGCGCTGCAACTGCCGACATTTTGTCTTCGTTGTAGTCTGATGCATCGCCAGGCAAGCCGATTGAAACGGTGAAACAGTAAAACACTTCCATAGTTGCATTAAAATGTTTCGAAGTTTCGTACACCATACTGTACAAATCTGCAGCAGTATAGCAATAGGCCAAAGCGGTGCGCATGACTATGCACATATACCAATTTTGACACCCAAAACCGGCTAAAAAAACACTGGCGTCTACAAACAAATTTTCCTCTCTAAAAATGACCAAGTGGCACCTACATGTCGCACATATGTCTAAGCACATGAACATGGTGCGGAGCCCTGGGCCCGCCCCTTCCTCAATCCGGCGCTGTTTTGAGACTTAGTGACTTAACGCAGAATCTGGTTACGGCTTACGAACCGGTTTATGGCCAACGCCAGTCTTCATACATACAGCAAGAACACCATCACCGACAACCCGGTTTACTTAAACCAATTTTAAGTAAGCTGTTCGAAACCGAGAAAATTCAGCCAGATACGACCAACGGAGCCTGTATGAAAGCTGCCGTTGGTAATAAGCCGGTTCGTAAGCCGTAACTGGATTATGTGCGAAGCCACCTTTAATATGGGTAAGGTTCGAAATTCACACTAATAAGCGTCAGTGTTCCCTCTAAGCCATCAGTTCTCCAACTTTTTTATCTCGCGGACCCCTCAATTATTAAGTTATTTTTTGCGGACCCCCGAATACTGTGAATCAACAGCAGATCGGCTACACATGAACAAAATGCACAAATCTTTAATCATGCTGTTGTCCCCAATATAGACTCATCTGAAGTTCAGCGAGATTTATGCTCCTGACAACATTTTCCTACAGGCTTTGATGTTCCAGGTTTGATTTTGGACAGAGAAATCTAGTCAAACATCCATTCTGTTTCGAAATTTCGGTTTGATTTTAACCAAAATTGAAAAAGCAACCTCATTTTGATACAGAACTGTCGCAAGAAAGTCTTCAACAGGGGGCTTTACGTTTGTGCAGGGTGGCTTAACATTCTAAAAATTTATAAAAACTCGTCTGATTAAAGTGTATCATATTTCAGATTGTGAAGCCAAGCCAAACCAAGCAAAGCCCCCCCGTGGCGACGGGACTGCATTGATACGTAGTGGTGAAAGGACTATCTTTCCATGCCATCATAAGCCACTATACTGCAAGTTTGTGGCCGAGAAGCCCAGAAACGGCCATACGTCAGCGCAGGCGTCAAAGTTATATGAGATAGTATTCACTGTCCCGTCGCCACAGGGGGCCTTTGGTGAGCTTAGACCCCCCAAATTGAAACATGAAACACTATAAATTAGTGGAATTTTTGTTAAATTTGAATGCCAAGCCCCCCTTACACGAACGTAAAGCCCCCCCGCACAAACGTAAAAGCCTCCCCAATGACGACTTTCTGTGTATTTATGCCTCTTGTGAGCAAATAAAAGTGATTGTAACAGACTATCAGATGAATACAGCAGCCTCATACAACCTGTCAACATAAAATTTCACTTTTTACGTGGTGGTCCTAGACTTTTGGCCAGGAAAGTGGAAATAAAATTATAAATCGTTTGTTGCTTCAAGTCGCTTTCTGACATTACTGCTGAAAATAAGATAAAATAAGGACGCAAGTCCAAAATAAGCACATTTCTCAGAAGTAAGTACAATGAAGTTTTCAAAGACAGTTCCCTTCATACTAAGGGCAAATCTTACACGTAAGTACGGTATGGTAGCCCTGGTTATAGCTAACATGTGCTTATACTAAGAGATGGCTAACTTGTCTTTCTATCGTTCTGTTGACTTTTGTAGTTGTGAAGTAACAATGATGATTGACAACCAACTTCAGTTACGTAACAATGACCTTTCGTAGAACCGTAACGCTTATGCCCAAAAGATCCAAATTAGTTGGGCTAGGTACTCAGGAATACAAAACAGCAAATAGCCAAAGAAAAGGTTACGTGTTATTGCTTTACTGCGGGCATATTTCAAACTGTTCATCACTCTTAATTTCCTGAATTTTTTGTCACTTGACAGACTGCCAAACACCAATTTTTTCACCCCCTGGATGTCCGCAGACCTCACTTTGAGAACCTATGCTCTAAGCCGAAAAAAACGGCACTTCCTGCATTTTTTTTGGACGCCAGCCGACAAATTCTGAAAACCGGCGCTTGCCAAATTGGACGCATTTCCTTCGCAAAAGAAAATATTCACAAAGCGCAATTTCCTTATTTTTTCAAAAATGTGCGGGACATATTTTCATTATTCAAGCCGTTCTCAGGTCACAGCAAGGACATACAGCAATGAGCTGTAAAAAATGTTCAGACGCATTTTGGAAATTCTCCGCTTGCAAGGTTTACAGAAAAGTTGTGGGCGCATTTTCACGATTTATGCGCCCGAAAACGAAGATATTTCCTGTGAAGTTCAGACGTATTTTGGAGGTTCTCCGCTTACAAGGTTTACAAAAAATATTTGGGCGCACTTTCAAGATTTGTGTGTCCAAAAACGAAGATGTTTGCCATGAAGTTCAGATGCATTTTGGAAGTTCTCCGCTTACAAGGTTTACAAAAAAATTTTGGGCGTACTTTCAAGATTTGTGTGTCCAAAAACGAAGATGTTTGCCATGGAGCTCAGATGCATTTTAGAAGTGCTCCGCTTACAAGGTTTACAAAAAATATTTGGGCGCACTTTCAAGATTTGTGTGTCCAAAAACGAAGATGTTTGCCATGAAGTTCAGATGCATTTTGGAAGTTCTCCGCTTACAAGGTTTACAAAAAAATTTTGGGCGCACTTTCAAGATTTGTGTGTCCAAAAACGAAGATGTTTGCCATGAAGCTCAGATGCATTTTGGAAGTTCTCCGCCTACAAGGTTTACAAAAAAATTTTGGGCGCACTTTCAAGATTTGTGTGTCCAAAAACGAAGATGTTTGCCATGACATGAAGTTCAGATGCATTTTGGAAGTTCTCCGCTTACAAGGTTCACAAAAAAATTTTGGGTGCACTTTCAAGATTTATGCGTCCAACAACGAAGCCATTTTTTGTGAAGTTCAGTCGCATTTTGGAAGTTTTCCGCTAGCAAGGTTTACAAAAAAGTTCTTGGCGCATTTTCAAGAAATTTGCGTCCAGAAACGAAGCTGTTTGCTGTGAAGTTCAGGCGCAGTTTGGACGTTTTTGCTTTTCTGCCTTTATTTCCTCCATAACAGCATCAGAGACTCCGCAAAAACCGATGCCCAATCCAGCAATAAATTCCAAACATGGAATCAATGCACGAGCTCCTTCATCTCCGATGTTGGGGTTGTTGAAGAGTTGGAGAACATCCAACTGGTTCAAAATACAACACATTTACTACAAAATGCATGAAAGAATTTTGTATTTTGCAATAATTTTAATAAATTTAAACACAACTTCACGCAACTTGCGTCACTGCAGATACTTTGAATAATAATCTGGAAATTATTCAAAAACAAGGCTTTTTTCACAACAATTATTCACAAGTCTGTTACTTATCTCTTGTTACACTGTCAATGACAATGAACAAGATTCAAACAAGGTTACTATGACAACCATTCATGACGCAACTAAACACAACAATCCACCTGTTTTATATTTTATCTTCATTTATCAAAAACTCAACTTACTTCATGTTTAGTTTCCACCAATCTTTCACTGATGAGTCGGACGCTTTCAGCTCCAAGATTGCAACTCCTCAGCTCCAGTTGTTTGATTTGATGCAAACTTTTGATTAAAAATTTTAAACCTTCATCTCCGATCTCGTTGTAACTGAGGTCGAGGCGTTGAATCTGTTTCAAAACATGTTGTTCTATGTTAATTACTCCATGACTTGACTAATTGCAATTTGGATTGCTCAGAATGGAAAACTAAGAAACACGTCATTGCAACGACTAACTTCACCTTATGCTTCTTCACTGTTACGTCACATATGGATTATATGTTTTTGTTACATCACAAACTCAACTTACTTCATGTTTAGTTTCTATCAATCTTTCACTGATGAGTCGGACACTTTCAGCTCCAAGATCGCAATCACTCAGCCCAAGTTCTTTGATTTGATGTAAACTTTTGATTAAAAATCTTAAACCTTCAACTCCGATCTCCTCGTTGCCACCGAGGTCGAGGCGTTGAATCTGTTCCAAAACAGGTTCATGTTGATTATTTCATGACTTTCCTAATTACAATTTAGATTGCTCAGAATGGAAAACTAAGGAACATATCATTGCAACGATTAGCTTCATGTTATGCTTCTTTACTGTTACGTCACACATGAATCATAAGGATTTTGTTACATCACAAACTCAACTTACTTCATGCTTAGTTTCCATCAATCTTTCACTGATGAGTCGGACGCTTTCAGCTCCAAGATCGCAACCCATCAGCCACAGTTGTTTGATTTGATGCAAACTTTTGATTAAAAATCTTAAACCTTCATCTCTGATCTCGTTGTCACTGAGGTCGAGGCGTTGAATCTGTTTCAAAACATGTTCATGTTCATTACTTCATGACTTTCCTAGTCTTCCTTTTCCCAGCGTGCTTAGTACATTGAACCTCACTTACGTGATGCTCAGTTTCGACAAATCTTTGAGCCAGTTTTTCCATCATGGGAGGAGTGATCCCCCAGTTCGCCAACGTCAGCTCATCTGGAATTTGTGGAAGAATTCTCAGAAGACTCGGAAATTCTGCATCATCGAACTCCATGGAGCTGACAGAGAAACGAGGAACCTGATTTAACAAATGCACAAACAAGTTATGTGTGTGTGAAAAAACTGCATTTCACATATTTGGTGCTTTACCTAACAACCCCAGTTGTTGTAATTACTCAGCAGTGATGGGCAGATTAACTGGTCCGTGGCAATTTCGCCCCCCTCTTTGATTTCCCACTTTCTCGCGGCTTACGCCAAAATATGTTTAGCCAGGTTTTAGCCAATTTAACGCCTTACGAACTTTTAGCACTTTGTTTTTTTCGGTCATTCTGATTAAAAACATCCTACGACTTTTCTCCGTAAGAGCGCCAGTCAAGGGGAGTTGGGGTTAACCCCTTCCCCCTTGAGCTTGATATTTTACAGAAACTTTATTACCTTTGCAAAGGAGATCCATTGTTTTCGCATACTTTTTGCTTGTTAATTTGCCGACTTAATGCAGATACCACAGAACAAATTTGCATGCAAATTTCAAGGAGCATTGCAAATGGGTCACAAGGTAATAATTAGATTTTGTTGGGAATCTGGGTTATTGTCTGCATCCAGAAACCATCTCAACACGTTTTGCAGACCTTTCGTCCACTACGCATGTCAGAAACCATCTCAACACGTTTTGCAGACCTTTCGTCCACTACGCATGTTTAAGATTGTGTTCTGCGATAGTTCACTTTAATCCGAAACAATTGTCTTCATTTTGTCTGCTAAGGCTGATCAGCGCAAGTTCTGACTGCATTACCAATTTCTGTAGCATGATAGAACTGTTGCACGAGCTCAAAAACAGCAGGTTTTAACATAGAACCATTCAGGCATTTGATAATGTCTCAGCAGGGAAAAAGGAAAACTAAAAGTTGTTGGACTTCTATACATAACACAAAATTGAAAGTTTTCTTGCGTACTTTATGCGCATTCTCAATTCCTGCGCAGTTTAGCAAGATTCGATCTTGCAAACCGGGGTGTGGCGGGGTGCGCCAGCCAGTCCAGCCACACACCTTCTACGCTTGATTGCCCGTATTCGAAAGACATCAGCGTAGCCTGATTTTGCCGTTGTAAATTGGTCTGAAGCAGTGATGAGTGTGTTTCAACCCCCTGTTTTGACGCGCAGCCTGATATTTTTGCAGTTATGAACTGCTGCGTCGTAGCGTTAGTTTATTTTCTTCCGATATCGTAACTTCGAGCGCTGACAGTTTATATTCAGTGCAATGACACATAAATTAAGGGGAGTGTGTGCAGAAGAATATGCCTATTGGGGAGTGTGTGCAGAAGAATACGCCTATTATGTCAACAAACTTCGCCAAAACGTTGGTTTGGAATCATGAATATCACGTCAAATTGTGACGTCACAAAAGCGCACACCAAATACAAATGACTACCCTATGCCACTGAATGAAACCCCTCCATGAAAATTTTCTGCGTACGCCACTGGGGTCAGTTTGTTTGATTTTGCAAACCAAGTTTGGCCCAAGATATCTCACAAACCTTTTGATATTTTGCAATAAAATTTTCTAAGGTCAAAGATAATTAATTTTGTCAGCAACAATTTTTCCAAATATGAGCGAAAATTATCAAGAAATAAAACTGTGGCGATGTTTGAAAATTTGTAGCAAGAGCTAGAAACAGTCAACTTTGGGGGGCCATGACCTTTGACAGTCACAATGTAGATAATGTTATTTTTTCAATATGCGGCAAAGTTACTAGCATCCTTGATAAATTGGGGTTGTTCACTAATGTAGTTTGGCAGTAATAAGGCTTTAAACATGGCCAAATATGAATAATTTGCGCCCACCGGCTACGCCCCCAACTAAAAAGCTTTATAATCATGTCATTTCTTGACAGATTTCATTCAAATTTTGCAGATGTTCATCAGATGGGGTAATGACAATTTGAGTGAAATTTCAGGAAAATTGGAAAGGGTGCCCTGACCACTTCCTGAGAATTGACACGGAATGGCCCAGCTTTCTAACGTTTTTAATGGTACTTTTATACCAATTTTCAACTGTTCGAAAATACAGTAAACGGAAGGAACAGTCGGACTCCAGACGACGTCAGTGACTGGCCCCTCCCGAACAAAATTCTTGGCTGCACTATCGGTCAGAATCAACACTTTCGCAAAGACTTGTATTATTTCCTGTACGTACATAAACTTCCACTTTGACTATCCTTATTACTATATACCTTACACGTAGAAAGTGGTTACAGTGAAAACGACTTTAATAGAGTACCGATTAAAGGAGTACAAACCGCTTGTTAGAGCAGCTTTTGAGTATCCCGGAGGTTAACAATATTTTTTCTATTAACACTAAAGAAACATATGAAGTAATTGTAGATCTCCCAATAAGTTAAACCTACTTTTTAACTTTTCAAAACAGGCAAGTACGGTAGTAGCCTAAAACTTCCACGAAAGCTATTCCATTTTTCAGACTTTTTGCAACTTTCGATTTGATAGGCTATATCTTAGAAATCATGACGCTAATCTGTAAGATTTATGCCATAAATCTTTGTTTCGGCGGTATTTCATGATGCAGTTTTCACCACAAGAACATCATGAGGCTTACTTCACTTGAACCAAATTGTCACTTTTGTCACATTCCAAATGGCTAACTGTTAGTAATTTTGTGTCACATTTTAAGGAACTTATTTTTTGCACACCTGAAATAACCATGCATAACAAAAACTAGGTTTCTTTGCAACGTTCAACACTATCGAACAGCATTTTGCAGCAAATGTTTTAACCTGACCTGCCAAACACGAAACGCTTTCATAAATGAAACAGAAAACAGCTTCAATACTTAAGCCCTTTCTGCCTTGTGATAGTGAAAAAACGTGGCTATACACTACTGAAAACAATGACAGTTCTTACTACAGAACTTTGATGAGGGCGTTAAAAATCGAGCAGTTCACTTGGATTTCGTTGGCAACGGATCCCTCGCTTACAAAATACTGTGGCCCCCTCCAAGTTTTCTTGAGGTTTAACCTTGCTCACTGCAAAGGCATTGTGAGAGACCACAACTGTTTCATCTGAATACCGAGATGATTGTAAAGCAGGTTTTTGGTGTATTTTGATGGTGGTAGTCAAGCGAGTTTGTGCTGTAATTTGAGAGACCGTTGGAAAATTTTGAGAACCGCTTTGGTCTCTCAGAACAACTTAAAACACATCGGGACCCGCGCCGACACTACACAAGCAGCTTCGATAGAAAGTGAAAGTTTGTGTTGTATGTGCCTAGGCGGTGCACAGGGTCCGATTAGAAAAAATCGGTCAAATCGGCTTAAAACCGTCCCTGATCGCTGCAAACTTAGTGGACTTTCTCCTGCAGCTATTTTTTACAGTTTTGATAGAAAATACATTTCAACTGAACAAAGTGCAGCAACACAACAACAATCAACAAATTAATCAGCTTTTATTCAAATACTTTAATTTTAAATCTAATTGACAGAGAAGTCACATTATCGGGGTTAGATCATGTAGGAGGAATTCTACTGCGACTGCAAGATTTAAAGAAATAACCTCGTTTTTAAAGATTTCATGCCATTAATTACACTTATTTTGGTAGAATAACAAGTACGAAAATTTGAATAGGTTTTGATTTGTTGGAAAGTATACAATCGCGCGGGGACAACATTTTGAAAGAGAGGGGAGGTTTATTTGCACGAAAGAGATCTCGCGCAGCCTTTAGAAGGCGCGGTTAGGCACAGATAGATAAATTTAGTGGCCATGAGTTCATTGCGCCAGATGTACGCTTCAAGGCAGCAAACGCTGGGGCACCAAAACACAGCTAGATTATCAAGTGCACCGGGGAAGTATATATGGACACGGTAAGGAAAGCGATCTAACACCGCATCTAGAATGGCATAGTACGAAGCATAGTCGCACGTGAAGGGGGTTGCCAGGGAGAGGGGGTGCAGCAATATTGAACTGAAAATTTGTGAGTGTCCTAATTTTGAAGTTAATTGTCTCAAAATCTCTCTCTGATGGGTTTAAGTAGTTTTTTTTCCCAAAACTGAGTAACAGAGAAAATAAAATTCATCCACTTTTTCGGAACCACAATATCACTCAAAACCGCCCGTTTCTATTATTTTGTCTAAAGCTCACACTTTTTAATCGTTCAGTCCAACATCTCTCGCCACACCGTCTGTCCTTAATGTTTTTTATTTTCCTATAAGAAACAGTCTTCTTTCCATAAAGGTTCTGTGGAAAATTGGGTTGCAAACTTTTACGACTGGCTCGCACGCGTTTTTGAAGTGGGCTGCTGGTCGTGTAAAGAACAGTCTAATTAGTCTGTTTCTCTTGGTGAAAACCTAGAGTGTTTTTTTTTAAAAAGGGAAAAATTCACTAAGTTACAAGAGCATGCCAAATTTCAGGTATTGCTATATCACACGATGAACTTCAATTCTTCAGCATGACATGAACTGCATTCAAAAATTTTGTTGTTTTAACAGAAACTAATTATATTGTCAGCACTACTGAAGTAAGCATCAAAGCTTACTAGTGTTTGATGACAGACGTCTTACAAAAAATTACTCATCATGGCAAACAACTACAAGCAAAAATACTGGAACAAACGTTGACGTTGGGTGTGAGTGGTTTCCTACTTTGAATCCCTGGAACAAATTACCTCAAATCGACGCGAAAATGCCAGCCAGCCAAATTTGAAATAAATTTACTCGTCTTTCAAGAGATTCTACTGTTGAGTTGAAGATTTTTTGTGATCAGTTTCATTGCTATATATCGCATGACGTTTCATAAATGAAGAATCACCACAGGTCTTCAAAAACAGGGTAGTTTAGTTGGTGGTCAGATAAGTATTCTTTGAGTAAATAGAACTCCTCAGACTGGAAAATGTAAAAAATTGCAACAAAAACTTGAACCTACCAATGTGTTCAAACGAGATGCTTCCGAGCAAAAACGCTTAAATTCACTTCCTGGAAATTGGCAATTATTCACTTCCAACTTCCAAGATTTAGAAAATGATTCCAAAACGAAGAACAGGTTGGAGATATCACTTGGAAGAATAGTTCCATCCACAAAGGAAATGTGATCAGGAATGAGAGGCACGAGTTTCTCACTAATGTCTGTCTCATTCGCTTCATGAATCCAGCTGCAAATAGTTTGGATTTTCTGGAATTCTACTTTAGGTTGGTCGTTCGTTTCGCGTTCGTTAGTTTCCCTCGCCTGTTGGGGGGATAGTTGCTCTAAATAAGATGCAGCCTCACTCATGAGTAAGTCACTTTTTTCTTTCCGAAGACTTTCTTCATAGCATATGTTTGTTGCTCCTTTGAGCAACTTTATCGCAGAGGAATTGCAAAAACCGTAAAGACATCTCGATACTATTTCCCAACGATCGTCGAAAAGATGTTTAAGAACCTTCTCGAATTCATCTCTAGTAGCAACCAGCATTAGATAGATTGCAACGAAAAATTCTTGCCACGTAAGATGAGAAAAATAAATTTTTTTGTCTCCTTCCATTATTGTTGGAGCAAAGCTAAATGACTCTGCCAACGATATACTCAGAAATGAATCAACAGTGAAGTCGTCCAAGCCAGCTTGAATGAAATTATCTCGTTTAAATACTATTTGCCTGTTGCAAAAACCTGTATAAGCTAGAATCGAAAGCTCAGCCAATTTGGCGTTTTTCCCTTTCAGTTGCTCTCCACGGGAATAATTGCCACAAGCTGACAAAAGAATTTTAGTCACAGACAGAAAATCTGTGTCACTGCTATTTTGCATGAGGTAAAATATCGTTAGAATGAAGTTGACGGGGACATAGCAGTAAGCAACTATTGAAGAGTTTTTTTGAAGGGTTTCTTGGATTTTTTCGTACCTATCATGGCAAATTTGACGACCTAGTTGATTTCGTGCCTCTTCATCCAAACCAAGTATCTCAACAACAAACTTGGGTCTATGTTTGAGATGCAGACGATAAAACTGGTTGGGTCGTGATGTCACGATTATTTTCGCATAAGGCAGCAATTTTCCAGATATTAGGTTCAAAAGAATGTGAAAGGGTTGGGCAGGTTTATGAGTCTTAACCGAAGGAACTGCAATCGCAAAATCATCTACATCTGCTTCATCAAGACCATCGAGAACAATGACAACATTGGGATCACTCACAATTTTCCGCAGCCAGTATTTATCTGATTTTTTTGAGTGTTCCCAGTTAGGAAGATTGCTTGACAGAAGTTCTAATAAGGTGATGGCTTCTTTGAAATTGATATCTCTGATCATTATGAAAAACAAGAAGGTAACATTGATAACAAATTCTCCTGAAAGAAATTGACCAACCCAGTTTTTTGCAGATGTGGTTTTCCCTATGCCCGGATTACCTACAACTCCAATGATATTCCCATTTCTATCAATGTAATCTGCTCTGTCCCTTTCATTTCGAAATCGTCTGTCTTGGGCTTCTTCTTTTGCTTGTTGTTTGGCACGATCCAGCATTTCTAGATCCGTAATATTACCACAGGGTTGTTGATACATTCTTTCGAAATCTTTTCTGCGGCAATAATGACCTGTGTCGTCATATTCGGAGTCAAGTCTCGTTGGAGTTTCAGAAATTTGAAGTTGAACCGGTGACAACAAGTGTTGTTTGCCTTTCCCAGGACAAGGGGGTGAATAGATCTTTTCGCAATCCCTTCGTGCTTGTTCACGAGTTTCCTTCGCCAGGTCGCCTGCCAAGAAAGAAGCTGAATTGAAAAATCTGCAGACGTCTTTATGAAATTAATGATCTGTAGCCGAACGTCGACACGCAGACTCAAATTGCGCGACGATCTTTACAGCTTTTTGGGTTTCGCAAGAAAACAAAATTGTTTTGATCACTGGAAGTCCACACAGATTGATAAATTGTGTAACATCCTTAGGACACTTGTTTTTGCAGCGCAATGTCATTTAATAGAAGTCAAACGCAGTATCCGATTCATCAGAACACATTCGGAGAGTTACTTGTAAACATAGACTTTGAATGCGTGTAAATCAGAGTTACAAACGTCATTCCACAGTTTGTCTCATATTTTTTCTTATTTGGGTGAAGAAAAGCAGAGATTGATTGGTCCAAATACCATGCATTATAAGGACCAGTGAAAACAGAAAAAAAAACTAAGAACCACTGGATAGATGAAGCAAATCGTTGATTTCTTATCAGCATGTAACGAAGCTCCCAGGTGGATGACGACCATGCAGCAACTACAATCAACTGAATGCCACTAAGCACCGAACAGGAGCTATAGTACCGTCTTTCTTGATTTATAACGATTTCTTGAGAGCTTAGTTGGGAAAAACCGATTTAAAAAGTTTTTTCCAGGAACCCATGAATGAGGATAAAAAGCCCCGAATGTTCACAACGAAAGCTAACATAAAAATGAATGCTATTGTTGCGATCGGAAAGCCCGAGCGGCATATGCGCAAAGCTTCGCACTTTGACAACAAACAACAATAGTGATCACGCGCCGCGATCACTCTTCGCGTACACTAGTTCTTACGTTCAATCGTTCACAAGTTAGTATCGGCAGAGCTTGCACGCCACGATCACCTTAATACGTTGCTTGTTCGTGCCACCTATATATGGGTGTTGTTCTTCGCGCACATTCCGTTCGTGGTGAACCGCGCATTCAAAGCAACGCCAACAAACAGGTTGCAGCACTATCAATTCGGGTCACAAGAAAAGCTATATTATGTTCAAATGCAAAGGTGGGATTTTATTTTCAGCTTTGTCGCTTTTATATCAACAGTTTGAAAGGTCTGACGCTTGTTGCGCAGTGTTGGAAAACTACTGTGATATTTAAAAGTGAAGAACTGTCACAGGTTAAGATGTTTGATGATAATTTGAACACATTCAGCGTGAATGAAGCCAAGTCAACGCGCAACATGTGCTGGCCTGGATCTCATGCATGCGATATACTGAGTTCATTATCCGGAATGCAAACCTGGATGCCGGGGTTTCTTTATGGAAATCGTTTACAAGTCGGTTACAAACACGTGCTGGGAAACATGTCTGCGCCTATGGAAGGGAAAGAATTCCCTCATACAGGTTGGCAATTCGTTTTTTCTTACTGCTTCACTGAACACCTCAAAGAGGAGCAATTGAAAAACTTGCCACCCACTTAAAATACACTAACTTATGGGGATGACTCAGCAAGAAGTGCTACAACAGCACGTGGAGAATGCCACACTTGTTTCACATTTATCCATAAACTGTAATATTAAAAAGCTTTTGATGATCAAGTAATATTGATGAGAAGCTAAAAGTAACGAATGATATTTTCCAAACGATTTCTTCAACTGGCGTATCATTTGCTCATACAAGTTATTTAGTAAAAGTCACTATTTTTGATCAATCACCTCCAAACGTATAAGATGTCTCATCAGAGCTGTCGCTGGTCGGATTATTATAAAATGAAGCACCATCACCAACTGATACTTCAGAATTGGAAATGGTAATATTGTATTTGGCAACTTGTTGACCTGGAAAAGCATTATGCTGTGCATAAATTTCAAAGAGAATCTAACAAAACTTTTCAAAATGAACCAATGTTGTGATAACAACCGTTCACAAACCAGCACCTCAGAAATTCACAACAAAGTTCATTCGCAGAAGCAAGTATTTTCTTTAACATGATATATTTTTAAAAGTTGCTGCAAACGGATGTGTTTCAACATTTCACGTGATCGTCGTGTTCAATAACATGAAAGTTAGTGATGCAGAAATATTCGAATGATCTTTAAAAAATAACAATGTGCAACAGTGAACCGCCATTTCATTAAAAAAGACGTTATGACAACTTTCGAATAAACACAGTTGGGAAAAATGCAATATCAAAAAGATACTTCTGGCCATTATTCTTATCACCACCTCAAAACTATAAAACTAGACTGGCATTTCGCATGCACCGTTTTTTCTCACTAAAAACGAACCTGCTCTAAATCTCGAAAGAAATTCCATTAGTCGCTTTTGCACCCCCTTTGTAAGGTCACGACTGGTCAGCGGGCGCCCATCTCCACTTATTCTGCGCCATGGACCACGTGCCTACTTTCGCGACAATTCCTGCACGTGTGCCAGGTCAATGGTAGGATAGCGCATAAAGCAGGGGTGGGAACCTATTTACTCTCACGGGCCGCATGAATTGCCCATTATCGTTGGCGGGCCGCAAAATCAATTAATATTTCTACCTTTGTCTAACTATGAGGAAGAGTGACTACCCTTGACGTACTAAGTACCTGCTTGTCATGGAGCTTGAGGCGATGTTGTACTCTTACGTGGGCAACGAAAATTCTGAAGCGGGCCATATCAAATGTTCACGTGGGCCGCACATTCCCCATCCCTGTTGTAAAGCTTTATAGGACAATACCGTTTTTCAGATCTTTGGTATGACCCGACCGGGAATCGAACCCGGCTCACAAGCTTCAGTGGCGTGCATCCTATCCCACTGTACCAGCCAGCCGGACATATTCTAGTATTTACTACCAAAATCACATTTCGTCTGAAAACTGTCTTTTCACTCCGAATGCACTGTATGAATGACTCACAACATTTTCGAACTTTTTCATAAACATTTGAAATGAAACAGAAAACTCAGTTGGCAAATACCGGTTTTCAAACGAACTTGTGATGCAAAATTTCCAGTCATCAACACATAAAAAAAATCTTTTTCATCACAAAACTTGTCGCATCTTCTTCGGTCGCTCGTGATAAAAATTTTTAGGTGGTTGCCAAGGTGATCGAAGCTAAATCAATTTTTGCGATTGTAGTCTGGAACATCTTAATTCACCTAAACTAGATGCAAACTATATTTAAAGATGTAACAGCTTTTATATGGTTTGATTGCATCGCTCAAATTTTCCAGATATATTCTCACCAGACACAACTTGTTGTCGACTCTCTGATACAATTTTTGTCGATTCCCAGGAGATAATGGGGGGGACCTGAGATCCACTTGTTCCGGGCGCACTGCTGTGGCGATCGGCAATCTCCTGTTCTGACGAAAAACGACCTGGCCATTCATTGGCCTGAAAAATAAAAGATTCGTCAATGAAGCAACAGTTCTTTGAACTCTGGGTTTTCTATAATCTGCCAAAATTCCATACAGCATTGCTATCCGGGTCAGGTTTATTTGGCTTAAAAGTAAACAAGTTGTTGGTCATATTTACGTAACATCCTGGACAGGTGCACTTCTCTTGAAAGAAAACAAGTTGTTGGTCATAGCTTATGTAACATCCAGGTGAAGTGGAAAAATATGCCAGGGGAGCCGAATACGAAAATAAAAATTGAGCGAAGAGTTGTAGATGAGGACATGCGTTTGTAGAGCTAACAAACTTACAACACAGCTGTGAAATAAGGAAGTTGCTGGAAATTCTCTTACAGCACCTTAATTTTTTTAGAACTTATACAAGAAACCTTCCAAACCTTCAACGTTTGTGAAACCTGGCAAAGATTTCAAATTTTTTTATTTCATTCGAGAAAAAACAGCGTCAGACTGATGTGAAAATGTCAAAATAACGCAGAAAACGCGACATATAAAAGCTCGAGTCGTTGCGACTTTTAAATTTTCAGCCCTCTTTCAAAGATTTTCAGCGTTTCCGTATACAATTGATTATATGAATTGTTGTTTGAAGATTTGCACCAACAGAATGAACAAGTGTTTCTAATTTGAGTTTCTCGTAGTTTTCACTTCCGTGCTGGTGCTGTTTATTGCTGCATTGTTGACCATGACGGGATTTTCATTTCTTTGCAGGAATACTGCGGTGGAAATTACAAATCTAAAATACTCGTACTCCGTGAGTGACATCGTTTTCAGCTCTTGAAAAAATCCTTAAGACTGTTGGTATGAGATTTTCCAGGCTTCAGGGTGTTCTATTTTAACAAACTTGCAAATAACGATGCGAAGGTTTTTGGGCAGTAAAGCAAACAACTAAATCATTTTAAGCAAAACTGCGAATTTTGACGCAAAAATTTTAAATCTAGTGATTTTTTTAGATCTAGTGAATTTTTGCTGAGAAGCCTGTGGCAGCACTGCTCACAAACAGCACTACATGCACTGTCGTAGCAGGCCAACTCTGCTCCCCCAAATGCTTACAGGGGCCCCCTAGTGGTGATTTCTAAATCAAGGTCTTGACTTTATCGTAGAGTTTACCTAGTCGAGTGGAGAAAATTCTATTACTGCTGTTACGCGGAGGGTCGTGGGTTCGACTCTCTCTTTAGGTGGCTCAGGGTGACGCAGCATTGTGGCTGCAACATTGACACAACGGATGGTGGCGACTGGTCATGGGCTATACAGGTGAATCACAAACATATCTTGGAAGAAAAATATCTTGGTGAACGTAGAGAACCAAACGAACCCTTTATGGACAGCAAAAGCCGATATATCGTCTTGGGCTATTTCAGCCGTAACTCGCCAGTCGATAGAGCTAGAGAGGTGTTCAAACTATCTACAGATTCGACAAGACTTCTAGTTTTGACTGAACAAAATTTTTCAGTTTGGGGTTTTCTAGAGGGAGGGCCAGAAGTGGAGGTGTTGTTGCGTTTTTTTGGCCAACTTTACCCGGCCCTGGGCAGCAATTTTTTGGCTCAAGGTTGTTACGGAAACTAAACTATCATGCGAGTCTTTAAAGCCCTTGATTGGCTTTCTAGCATATCTGGAACCAAAATTATGGCCCATAAACAAAAAATTGGTAAAAATTTGTACCCCCACAAACGCTAACCGTGAATGTATTACACCCATATTTTATATGGCCATCACTCGACAGCAGTTTGAGCTAGAGAGCTTTTCAAACCCTCTAAAGACTCGTGAAGTCTTGTAGTTTAGACTGAAAAAACAATTTTAAGCTTGGGTGTCGTTTTTTGTTGTTGATGTTCCAGTTCACCAAAGTTCACCATCCAGTTCACCAAAGTTAGTAGGCTTGTTATAAATATCGAAACTGTGTGCTCTGATGCTGTTAAGAAGCAAGATGGCAACACCTGCTACAAAGAATGATGTAAAGAACATTTCGGATAAGCTTGACAAGATTTCTAAGTCTCTTGTTGATAACAGCACCTTGCTGCTTCAGTTAACTGAAGAAATCACAGAACTAGAAGTCAACAATTCTTGTCTAAACAATATGAGGACATGAAGCAGAGGCTACATTCCAAAGATGAAGAAGTCAAGGTTTTGCAGGCTGAAAACCAGGACCTCAAACTGCATGTCCGCAAACTTGAGGCTGTGACGAGCCAGACTCACGA
>Ga0210059_1001972_pt1 | contig 31692 bp, 21 predicted proteins | sample Ectturendosymbi2_FD_188042 | JGI IMG/M metagenome (GOLD analysis project Ga0210059, IMG submission 188042) | Ecteinascidia turbinata endosymbiont from Florida, USA - Sample 2 (SPAdes) (version 2) | ecosystem: Host-associated > Tunicates > Ascidians > Unclassified | place: Key West, Florida... | reverse complement strand
GAACAGAGATTGGTCTATATTCAGATGAGGAACTTGGGCTATGAACTTTAGGAATTGGAGTGATGTGGGCAATTTTCCAGGAGTCCGGGAATTCACCAGTAGTCATGCATTTGTTGAAGAGTTTGGACAACCATTCTGACACAATGCCACTAGCTCCTTTTAAAAATTTGGATGGAATGTTATTGGGAGTGCAATAAGTTGATGATGTAACGTGCTGCTCACACCAGTCAAAGCAAATCTTTGTCACGAGTGGACCGTAAGATTTGCTGACACTTATTTCGAAAAGGACTTCGTTAAAAAAGTTCACTTAAATCTAAGAATGTTAAACGCAATCGTCCCGCTTCGTGAAGATAGTCTGTGAATCGCTTTTTCAGGGAAAATATGAAATATGTCTAACTGAGCAATCTGCAGTTTGTAGAAGCAAGTTTGGCGAACGACTGCCATGCCATTAAAACAGACATAATGCGTTTGGGAAACAAGAGAAGAGATTTTACTGTACTTGATGGGTGAGTAAATTCATGTAGTCACAGGCTTCCTTCCATGTCATTGCCAAGCCTTCTTCGTTTTGCGGACGATCAGATGAAGCGTCTTTTGCAGTTTTTTCTTCTTTCACCTTTTCCTGTTGCATCTGGTGCTGATCGACCCATGATTTGTTTTCTGCCAACAGCTGCAAAATTATATGGATAAGGACAAAAACTATCACAACCTTTACAGCAATCATTGTCAGGATGGACTTTAAGTTTTTACCCAAAAGACCGGCAATGTAATCGCCTATTTTCTATGTTAGACGCAAACACAGTGAATACAAAAACATCACAAAAGTTAAGAAGCCCATATTTTTATATAAAATCTTATTTTATCGACTGTATACCTCCACTCTGTTGTTTTCCAAGTCGAAGATTTTTTCAAGCAACTTGTCAATGAGTTTTTCGCTTGTTTGACATCGTTTTCCACATTTGCAGCAGTAAACCTGGAAACCGTCGCACAATGTAAATGAATAAACGCTGTGCATCAAAAAGCTTGAAAGCTGGCAGTGGCCATCCATGCCAGCTCACACACAGTGCTGAATTTCCATTAGGCTATGCTTTGTTTTGATCGATCCATTGTTTCATATGACACAACTAATAAACAGAAACAATTAATAGAGAAACAATTGTAGCACCAGACGTGTTGCCAGGATTTTGATGTCGGGGTACAAACACCACATGGAAGAGAAACTTTCCTGATAGCAATCAATTCGCATTAGCGAGAAAAAAAAATTTTAAAGTCCAAATAAGTTTCGAAAACAGTTTTTGCAGTCTACTTACTTTTTGTATCAGGTCTTAAGTTGCCTAATCATCAGCAGTGCACATAAAGCAAACAAGTATTCATCAAATTTTCAGATAATTGAGTGTGGCGTTCTTCAACGTTCAATTATGGGCCCGTTTTTATTTTTAAGCTATGTTTAAACCATCTTCCATTTGCCTCTAGTTTTCAAACTGCACTTTTTGCAGATGACACCAGTTTGCACTTAACTCATAAAGATATCAAAACGTTACAAATTGATGTTCAAAATGAGCTTGATGTAGTCGATACTTGGATAAGGTCTAACAGATTAACAATAAAATATTGCAAAACAGCTTATATGCAGGGATATAGTGCTAACAAAAAAGGCGTGGGAACGCATCCAAAAATTAGCCATTTTAAAACAGCTTCAAACTCATTTTAAAGCAAAACGTGCTCAAGGTGTGGAAACGCCATTCCCACGCCTTCCCGCCCCACTACACCCCTGCTAATATGATATTAATTGCAACACGTTCTTCAAACTGTAACTTTGAAATTTCTATGAATGGTGTGAGAATACAGCAAACTGACCAGTATCAAGTGTCTTGTTGTTGTAATTGATAATAAATTTTTACGGAAACCGTAAATCAGTAGCTTCTGTGCCTGTAGCGTCGTCTGTAAACGCAGACATTTTGCTGGTATGAAAGTATTGCGTATGATCTATTTCAGTATCTTCCATTCACATTTACAATACTGCATAATTGATTGGGGACGAGCATATAAAACTGTTGTGCGACCAGTGCAAGTGCTACAAAACCGAATTTTGAAATACATGACTTTCAGCAATAGGAGATCAAGTGCAAGCAACATTTTTAAATCACTTAAAATTCTCAAAGTTTCTGATTTGTACAACTTAATTTGGCAAAGTTTATGTATAAGTATAATGCCGATATCCTGCTCTCTTCTTTTGATAACTTTTTTTAAAAGCTACACTGCGTACATGATCATGCCACAAGACAAGTTTCAGGAAATGTTTATCATAAACGTGTTAGAACTGATTATGGTAAAAAAGTGCTGCAATCTGTAAGACCTGTTGCATGGGGCTGTATTTCTAATGATGTTTTAAAACGTTATCATTGCACATGGTTTCCTATTGGGTAAAATCGTGACTGCTTGCTGAGTATTGACTCTTGTGTGAGATATATATAGTATGTGATTGTAACATGTTTTTGAGCGTTGACCTTTAACTGAGCACATACTTGGTTTCTTTTTGTTTTTATTTCGTTTTGAACTTATGTTGTGTACTTCACCTGAACTACTGAAATTTGACAATCTTTAAATATAGGCTGGGATTGATTAAGTGACTGCTTTGACCGTCTTTCGCCCAACCTGTGCTGTTTGTTCAAGCTTTGTCAATTGAAATATGTTTTATTGTTGTGTTGTGTACTTTCTGAGGGCACGGTAGCAACGTTGAGCAAACAGTGTAGGACAACAAGAAGTGGGAGGCAGAGGTGGCCATGGATCCGGAGTCGACTCCGGCCGGATTCTGCGTTTTTCTTTCGGACCCGGATCCGGACCCGGAGTCACTTTTAAATTTCGGCAGCAGCAGGAATTTGCGTGGTCTTTTATAAATGTCAATTCTTAAGTGAAAACATGGGTAAAAAACATGGGTTCTTAAAAAAAAACATTTCGGTTGTATCGATGGTAGCAGGTGTCTGAACAGGAGTCGGATTCACAAATTGGAAAAATTTCCAGACCCGGATCTGGATTCAGAAATTTTGGAACAGGAGCGGAGTCGGAAAAAGTGACTCCGGCCACCTCTGGTGGGAGGATCGAGCGCCCCAAGAAGCTTCACTGTTGGCCCCCGAAAGTTGCACGTCACATCACAACTGCTGTGTATTGTTTAACCGCTGAGCATTTCTAAGACAGAGTAGAAATTATGTCGTTTACAAACATCGCGACCACGCGAGCCTTACCTCATGGATGGCTTCCTTGTTGCTAATCGACAATGACCCGGTTTCAAGTAACGTTGGAGGAAGTGAAACTGATTTACGAATCGGTGAGAAGTTGCCTGGAGGTGCTTTGGCTGATGTATGCGTTGATAATGAACTTGGTTTGAACGACATTGCGATACTAAATAAAGTAGTAAAATACTAAGAGAACCTGTGAAATGAAATTAGGATTATATTCGTTCAAAACATACTTACCTTCTTAAAATCCACCTTTCGATTCACCACATCTTTTTTAAAAATCCATTGCCTAAATTTTAATCGTTGACTGAAAGTTCACCCCTTGCCTTGACCTTTTTATTTCTTCCTGAAAAATTCAATTGCCTTTTGTCCACATTGGCCTGGTTTTCATATTTTTTACACCGTGCCACCCCCATCACCAAGCACCATATGGCTGTTGGTTTCCACTGTGAGTTACCGCAGTGGCAGGTTTGCGAGTTATTGATGAATCATGTTGTCGCCTTGCTACAACCCATCATTACCGAGAACCAGGGACAGATCCAGTGGGGGGCGATTGGAGCGATCGCCCCCCCTCCTAAAACCTACGAAAGTAACTTTTTTCACCATGAGTTTGAACAATTCGGAAAACAGCATTCACGATATAAGGCCATTATGCCGTCCATTGCTTTGTCGTAGCAGTGTTGTGATGTATACTTCATCTCTCTTACAGTAGTGATCCCGTACTGAGACTTGATTGCCAGATATCATTGAAGTTGCCCCCCTAACCTTACTAGCTGGGTCCGCCCTTGCCGAGAAACGAGGCGAAATGCAACAGGGATCGTTTTTTAAGTCTGCCTCGAGGCTACTGTCACCAGAGTCTGCCTCGAGGCTACTGTCACCAGCTACTGTCACCAGAGCTTGGCTGCACTGCTTGGTAGCGGCTGGCTGTAGGCTACGTCATAAAACCTGCTTATTGACCGAGTCTCACTCGGCCGGCAATACACGAGAACCTTGCTTCTTGAGCCTTTAGAAGCGACCCCTCTGTGGTTGCTTTTCAATTTCCTGTTTGGTAATTGTACATTTTTAAAAGAATGTCTTAATATGTTGCTAAAACCAAAACACCGCCATATTGAATAAAACGCATACCTTCAAGCCTTTTGTTCAGCGGTGTTGACCAAAGCCGCATATTCGTATAAATGTAATTTGCATATTTGCATACAATATAAATTTGTATAATAGTTCCGAACAGAACCGTCGCCAGAAAATCTTCAATAGTGGGGCTTTACGTTTATTTGGGTTATTTTGTTCTCTGCTCGGATTGGTCTCACACTCTTTTTGAGAAGGCGACAGCCAGAGCCGTATCAGCCGCACTCCATACCCCCCAATTGGGGAGGGCACGCTGTCATAGGGGGCCCAAAATTCAGTCTCGTTACCACTTAGCCCCCCAGAGAAAGCTTCGATCCCCAAATTGAAATATGAAGCACTAGAAATCAGTGAAGCTGGGGGACCCTTTGAAAGAAAAGTGCTTATAAATTACAGTTATTTTGGGCCCCTTTGAAAGCAAAGTATTTGCACATTACAGTTGCAAAGGGGGCCCGAGGCAAGTGACTCGCTTGCCTTCCCTTAAAACACATTACTGTATATAACCCTGACAATGATCTTATATGAGAATATGAAACCGATTGAACACGTTCTTCTTCATCCGATATGCGTACTTTCTCATCTGATGCGCGCATGTAAACACTGTAATGTAAAGTTATCTTTATATTATTAAACACATAGAAGTTGCTGATGAATTTATCACTTAAAAAACACAGATTTCACGCGATTTTTCATAATTAAAAATAGACACCCAGGTGGACTCAGAAAACGTATGTGGGTGGAAAAAACCCTCAGTGGGAGCCCTGCATGGTCATATGCGGCAAAACGCCAACTACTGTAACTTGAAGTTAACATTTGAAGATTTATTGCCGTGTTATTGTTACGCAATAAAGACCAAGAGTACAACGATCAGCTAGCAAGTTTCGCAACCTGCCTCTGCAGGTGAAGGATCGGACCAGAACCGTCGCCAGAAAGTCGTCAATAGGGGGGCTTTACCTTCGTGCAGGGGGCTTGACATTCAAATTTGACAAAAATTCCACCAACTTATATTGTTTCATATTTCAATTTGGGGGGCTTGGAGCTGTGTTTGGGGGGTAAAGCCCATCAAACCCCCCCGTGGCGACGGCACTGGATCGGACATGAGCGAACTGCGTAGTTGCGCTAAGCGTCTTGGGGGTCTCGCGGCCACGACTTTGCCCTGATGATGGCACTGGCTTTCGTTTATTCGGCCCTGCATACATGCCTAGTTGTATACGTCCAGAAGTCGGACTTCCACTTGATCAACGTGTTTTGTGTAGTGATTGCTGTAAAAATGTAGGCTACTATGTCTATACCCAGGTAGTCTTCTCTTATTTTGTACTGCATAGCAGCAAGATACCTTTAGTGCTTACGACCAAAGTTACACATTTGCGCAACCTGCTGTTTAGACAGCCAGATGGAGTTAATTGTGAAGTTAGAAGAGTCTATTTTGGGGTTGTCCCAAAGCAGAGTAGTGCAGTTAGTGGATTATGGATGTTAACCATTGCGTCCACGTAGGGCTTAGTCTATATTTGTTAACATTTATAGGCGATTTGAGATACAAAATGTTATTAATCTAAACATGTGCCATGCATCAGGAGATTAACAGTCCAGAGATCAGCAAGGTTTGTGCATGCGTGTTTCGGTCAGTAAAAAGCCCAATGCGCATGCATTATACGCATATTTCACTAAGTTCATGGCAAAATTGATCAATTTGTGCTAATGAAAGAAAACGTTCATCGCGGCGCACATACTTTGACCGGCCTCATGTTTGCTCCTTCGGCAGTGATGTTTTGAGCTGAACGATAGGATTGGTTCTGATTTCCTCCAATTTTGTTTTCAGTTGCATTTCATGACGACATCTCTAAATAATCGCCGTCAATTAAATGACAATGGTTTACGACCCAATTCCTTTTGTTAAGCTGGTTCAAAAAATTTTAACAAACAACCCCTGCGCAAACATGGAGGCCCCCAATGGAAGGTTACTGGCGACATTCGGGGGCAGTTTCGCCTTCACTCCAAAGCTTTTTTGTGCCCCCCAAATTTTGTATTTTGTTGTGCTCAGAACGATTTATTTTAAACATATGATAAAAACAAAATCTTTCCCCCCTGAAAATGTATTTTGTCCCCCAAACCTGAAAACCTGGCTACGTGCCTGGTTCTGGCAAAATTGTCTGCAATTAGGATATTTTGTTTTGAAGGCCATTCGGCCTCGAGATGGATCATAACGTCGAAAAATTTTTTTTATACATCACCATTAGGGGGGCCCCTGTAAGCATTTTGGGGGTGCCCAGAGTTTGGCTGATACGGCGCTGGCGACAGCTGTGAGGAAATTAGCACGCGATGGTATTGCTTCAAAACGATCAATCACTTAAGTGATTCTTGGCTTGTTTCAGAAAACGATGGCCTACAAACCGGCTGTTCATGCATATAGCTCTCTCATAGATAGTTCCTTTTATGCCTGTGATAGTTTCTTGTTTTTCTCGAGAAACATTACTGTACACTCCGCAGTATTATCGTTGACAACAGTAAACAATCTAAGTTTGTGCTTATAAGCGAATGTTTCAGTCAAAGTCCATGGTTGCTATTTTGGGTGTGATAAAACCGTGGACCTGCAGCTACACCGTATACACTACGTTTTTTGATACCCCGCAGTTGCGCGATCTTGACTTACTCAGTAAATTGGCTTTCGGGTCTAAATCGGGCTTCAAAAATAAACGTGGGGTTCGGGTTTCAAAATGAGGCCCGTTTACAACTCTGTTTCACAGTATTTGAGAATTTATGCAAGACCAAGAGCATTTTCTACACAGTGCAGATGACACCGCAGTGCTTTGGTATTACAACGACCTACAGATTGTCGGTTCGACGTCTCCAATCACTAGATCTTGATTGACCAGGAATATAGAACATTCTAGAACGTTGCTTGAAACATTTTATATTTCCACACTGATTGCTGCGTTGCACGCGTCATTTCTATCAGTGCAGGGAATTCGATACGTTCAAGGTTTGGAACAAACTTTCACAAAACATTAACCAGCAGTGGCTTTTAACTCCACAACACTTTACACAAATACCCAGGGGCGTAAGGAGGGGGGCAAGGGGAGCCGAATGGTTGCGGCGGGAGGCGCTGAAAAATCCCAACAATGTCACAAGCACTTTCTTCAGTACAGTATACTTGCTTCCGAAAGACCTCGGGTTCGAACATGGGGGCGCCAAACTTCCTTTTTGCCCCGGGCGCCATCTGACCTCGTTACGCCCCTGCAGATACCATCAACAAATCCCATTTATGCATTACTAAGAGTATGACGCTACTCCACTTATGAAATCTCGTTTTGTCAACCGTCTGGCAAAACAGCAAATGCAGTGAAATAAAATCAGTTTTGATGATTTTATTTTTCAGACTGTTAAATATAATTAATGCAGTTTTTAAGCAGATCTTTTGCACCTGACGATTACTGATTTGTAGCAGGAACACCTTTTTAATGAGACATAATTATACATTAATTTGCTGCTAAAATTAATATAGCGGAATTACAAAATAGACAAAAAGAAAAAATCATTTCATTGATTGTTTCGGCCACTGGCAACAGTTTGTTCTGTTTACTTCTGCTGTGCACTGAATATTCAACCTTAGTTTGAAAATGAAATAACCAAGTGAAGGTTATATACAAAACAAAAGCTACAATAGTTAAGACAAACTGTACAGCAGCAACTTTTGCAGTGTTTCAAATAACAAGAATAGTCAATTTGAGTGACGGAAGTACTGTATTAATTTGCATTTGGTCGTTTGTGTTTAAATGCAGTAGCAATAACACTTAGTGATTTGACTCTGCTCGGTTCCCTACTTTGTATGTAACAAACTTAAAAGGTATCAACCCACCCGCCTTTACTGTCTTTGCAAAAGTATAAAATTACCTCCTGATGTTGCAAGCAGACATGCAATTGCAAATGCACGCAGGAAAATGCAAGGCAGACGTTATATTTACTGAAGTGAAACCTGTGCCTTCCCTGATGCTTTTGACCAGTGTGTTTCTTTTATGGTGTTTTGTGAGACCGAAACTATCTCTCAAATTTTTCCAATGGTCTATCAAGCTACAGTTGAACCTCACTGCATAACCACCACCAAAATACACTCAAACCTCGCTTTATGACAATCTCGGACCTCGCTGTTCATATAAAATGGTTGCGGTCTCCCAAAATGTCTTAACGGTCACCAAGGTCAAAGCTTGAAAAAACCTGCTTCTGACATCGCTTTCTTCAGCAGCCAATTTTAATGAATTCGCAATTCATTAGATGCATTGCTGAATATTATTGCTTGCATTGCTGAATACAATGGCAATACAACTTTCTAAATAGTTACTGCTAAGTTTCTAGTTTTAAACGAGTTTAACAATCATGTAAGGATTTTTTACCAGCTTCAAAACCTTATATATAAATCACAAAAGCAATTTCTATAGGAAATACAAATTCATAGTTCCGAACAAATCAGTCCCAATTTCCAGATAGACTTGAGAATTAGCAATCAATATAAAGCTTCGGGTCATTATAACACAGAAGGCATCTCAGAGATGAGTGATGCTGATAACAATGCGTTTATTTTGATTAAACCAAGGTTGCCACATGATTGCATTACATCATATGTCGCTTGAACAGTTATTTCTACTGAGAGTGGTATCATTTATTCGCAAGAGTGACAACCAACTCGAAGCTCTCTTCCGGTCCTTTCGAAGTTCTTCATAAAGTTCGCTGCAAACCACTGCCCAGCCTCGCTGCGCAGCAAACACCGATGGGCATCGAGTAACACGCGCTTTTGAAACGTGAGTCAACATCGTGGTGTTTGGCGTCAAGACAAGATTAGGGGAATACCCAAATTTATGATCGCATAACTGGGAAACGCCCAAAATAGCGAGATACACTTAGTTTCAAAATTTTCGTAGCAGTGTTGATTAAACACCGGCACATACCTACTCAGTTGATGCAGCGAACGGCCACTTTCTTTGATAATACCAATAACGGAAAATGTGCCAGTTTTTGTCATTCTGGTAAATGGAATAATAGTGAAGTTGCGACTCGCATCCTGACATAATTAGTTTTACGTGAAATCGATTTGCTATTAAAAATTTGCAGATAGATTCCTACTTGTGTTACATGTGGAGAGTAGTTACTTCACTATTGTGTTTTATTGTTGCAACTGGTGTAAAGTCTTAAGAGTCCACGTCACGCAGAAACTGTTTCCTCTGTTGATGACGTCAGCATGGATGCAAAAAGTATCTTTACGTAATGGGTCTGTCGACAACACTTGTATCGCATAATTCTGATCCCCCAAAACTTTGTCTGTTCAAGAAATTGCCGATAAAGCACTTTCAATACTTGCATTGCTTTGGTCCGGGCAAGTGTTTCGCCACTATTCCTGGATATAACTTTCTTCTCGCGTAAAAGTAGCGGATATTTTATTACACGCATTTAGGTCCAATTCATATGTAATACAGTGACGTGCGGTGAGGTTGGTGGCTGAGGAAGTTTGTCCCTTTCAAAGCCAAATCTATCCTTGTGCTTCCAAACGTTTTTCAAGAAATGTGGTTTCGAATATAACTTGTTGACTTTTCATGTCCGCTGAGGCTTCTTGATGGATTTTCATGTCACAAAATCCTGTTGTAATCCGCACATTTTCATCCGTTGAGAACAAAAGGTAGGGAAAGGAGAAAATGCGGTTTTTCATGGCGTAACCACACAGCCAATCTTTTCAAGTGTACAGTTCATTTGAAAAGAGCGTGTTATCTTCTTCTGTCCCTTTGTCATTTGCAGCAAACGAGATGCGGCATGGGTCTTCCATTGTTTATCACTTCCATATTCTGTTGAACGTTTAGTTTTGAGAACTGCTTTAGCTTGCCCGAACGATCTTCCATTTTTGCAGTGAGAGGAAGAAAGTAAAACTACACAGACCGATACTGTGTTGCCCGCGTGACCTTCTTGCCAGCAATTTTGCCCAACGCAATTTGTCACGCCAGTGATGTCGTATCAGCACGATAGAATGGCCTAACCATGTCTCGTAACGGTGAAACGTTTTCATTGAGACAGACCGTCCATCGAGTGCAAATGCACGGCGCCTCAAATCGAGACATCCATTTGTACCCGCCGCACAACAACTCATCAGTTTTTCTGACAACAACAACATACGTGCGACGCAGTGGGCTGATCATCAATGGAACGCAGAGTGGACGGACAACCCCACAAGACTCAGCATTTTAATTCCAGGCACCGGCACCCACCATCGGAATGACCCTCCCAAGAAGAGCCTGGGTTCGGCTCAACCGCCTCCGCACCGGTGTCGGACGTTTCCGCTCCTGCTTGTACAAATGGGGTATGTCCTCCTCTGCGGCCTGTGAGTGTGGCGCAGAACAAACCGTCGACCATGTTGTCCTCCAATGTCCAATCCATCGACCTCCCCACGGACTGCAAGGTCTGACGGTTCTGGACAATGAGACAATCAAATGACTGCTCAACACCTGCCCCGGCAATATCTAGCCGGGCTAGCAGTGGATAAAAGAACTCGCTCAAAAGAAAGAAGAAGCAAAGATAGATTTCCTAAACTAAAAAATTTCGAACGAAAATGCACTCGATGTTTGGAAACACATAAAAAGTGTTAGAGACTAACAGCACATATTCTGCAATGTATCAATTCAAATTTAAAAATAGAAATCGAATGGCAAACTATAACACTGGACGATAGTCTCCAACTTTCTGCCACTATCACTGGTATTGATGAAGGAAGGATAGTGTCAGAGAAGCCTCGACTACAGGCACTCCAGTGATAGAGATCTGTAATAAATTGCTATTTGCTATTGTGTAATAATTTAAATGGCGCACTCACGTATCTTCCCTTTTTCAGTTTTAAATGTTGTGAATCTGTTGTTGTATACATCGTTTTGTTGGAAGTGGCCCGCAAGTTGTAAAGTTTTTGTAAAATGGCCCGTAGGTCAAAAGTAGTTGGCCCACGCTGTTTCAAACGAATGGAAACATGCCCAGTGCATCTGTATAGTTCTGGGATATAGCTACAATTTCGGTTTGTTGTTCAGTTAGCCTTAGCTACTGAAGGGTCAGTGACTTATATTTAAGGATGTGTAACATTCCGGGATAAATCTATTTCCTAGACATTTAAACCGACAGCTGCAGTACACGTGATCACATCCCACGCCCTAAAAATCGCTGTCAATCCTTCAAGATTTTATCTCAGGATGACCGATGCCGCTCAGTGTTTGACTCCTAGAAGCAGGCTTGTCTGTGCGACGGGAAAATCCATGGTTGAATCAGGGAACGATGTAGATCAGCCATTTTTCGTTGCAATAAAAAAAACGATGAGTTCTTATTGTCTTTTCGAGAAATTTCGCTGGAAGTCATTGGTTTTCAAAGACTGTTTCTCATTGAAAGACACTCAAAATGCCATGAACCTTATCTAAAAGTTGCACCAGTTTAACAGCTCGGTTTATACAAATTGAAAGGTGATTTGTTGGTTTTATTCGTAGTCTCATGCTAGTTGGCTGCTTCTCTTATGTTCGCAGTTTTTCGTTTTGCTTCGCACGTAATTATCCAGTGAAATGATTTTCGATAATTAAAGGCTTTTGGTCGAGGAATCTACCTCTCATGCTCTGCTTTCATGACTTCGCGATGGTTCCGACTGCACGTATCGACATTCCAACAAACTCTCGACAAAGGTGATGTAGTCGGTTCAATCAGCAAAGTATTTCACCAGAAAATCGATTTCGCATCTCCAGCTCCAGCCCTGACCACTGTAAGCAAAGGCTTACCACTGAAATGATGAATGCACTAAAGCAAGATTTAGAGAAAGCATGCGAATTGTATAGCCTCAAACACAAGCTGTGACCACAATGCTGGCTTCGCGGGAAGCAATGCTAACGCCAGTTACTGAACGACTAACTCCAAGCATCCTTGTGACTGGTCAACCGTGGAGATCCTACACATGAAAAAACATTCTTCGGTTTCCTTGTTTCTTCTCGAAGAAACAAGGATTCCTGCTTCTCTAAGAACCGTTGCCCGCTGTGGCTGGGATGTTAAATTCTTAAAAACTGGCAAGTAAAGAGAAAAACTCAAAACGTATAAGTGGCTATGTAATTAAACCTAGCGCATAGTAAAGCATGGAACTCCTGCATTTGTGTATAAAGCAATAATGCAAAGATCAAAATACCTCAACCATTTACAAAAACCGCAAAACCCCTTTTTGTGGCTCCGATTATGTCCAGTCTTAACTTGCAAACCGATAGAACTAGAAAGATAATTATCTTTCGATTATAATCGAATCCTCCAAAGAAGCAGAAAGTCTCATAGGTTCAATTTTAAAACATCCAGGCAGTTTTGAGTTTGAACGTTTTGTAGGACAGCGTGACGTCATAGCGACCCGAGAAAAAATTTAAGTGACGTTTTACTTGTTTTTCCTTTCAAAACAAATTAGGTGAAAATTCTTATCTTTAGAGCCCTTGACTGGCCATCTATCATTAGTGGCTAACAATTTATGGCCAAAAAACGATAACAGCAGCAAAGATCGATAATCTACGATTTATACGATGACAATACAACCAGCTGTTTTGCGAAATGTCCAATATCGTTTCATTTTAATCTATGATTGTTTCATTATTGATTATTTCATCACTGTTTGGTTGAGCAGGGCTCCTGAATTGAGAGTTCATCAAGACCCTTTGCATGACCCCCATTGATTAAAGTACAAAGGGTCCGAGAAACCTGCTTCCCTTTCTTGGTCTAGTTCTTGTATCAACTCGCAGAATATTTCTCATAAACGTGCAGAAATAATAATGAGACACAGATAGACTTTTCTACAGGAAATAGGTTTGTGAGCCACCTGCTGTTTGATGATGAGCTGTGCTGAACAGGTGCACGAACTTTTTGGTAAGTCTTGTATTACGCGACTGCACAAAGTCTATATCAATGCCTTGTCACTCTTATGAAATCAAAAAGTAAACAAGAAAACAAACTGTTGGAGGCAACAGCCTGACTGCTCTGGCATGTTTTTATTTAATCTAAACAGGTTGCATAAAAAATTTATATTGGAAGAAATGCTTGTCTTTTTAAACAAAGCTAAGGAAAAAGTTTGTAAAATCGTTAATACAAGAAAGAAAAGAAAACATTTCTGCATTTTTTGATATCAACCATTCTGCTGTTGTTACTACTGTTGCAAGCAACAGCTTCAAAATTACGCCTCTTGGACCTTGCCAGGTTGTCGCAATCACCAGCGTTTTTTCATTTGACACGCTCAAGATGTGATAAGTAATCCATAGTTTTGTAATCGTGTGGAGAAACGGGGCTTCTGGTGGGACAAGGAACATTGAAAAGCAGCGTTTATTAACAGCGATTCCCCATCATTTGCACAAGTGATGGATGAATAGGTTAACTTGCTCTTCGCACCAAGCGATTAAAACTGCATCGACACTTTCCGCCACAAATAAGTGCGTTGTTCATCAAAGTCAATCACACAGCGCTTCTCTCTTCTGTTTTAAAAATAACACATGTCCCATCACACGTCACCGTTGATTCATCAGCGTTTCTGCGCATGAGAAAAGATGACTGAAGTGGTTTTGCAACCGTTTCTAAACGTTTTCTTGAAATTCTGATGCAATTTTTCATGTTTATCGTTCAGAGCAGCTTCTGTGACTTGCACTGATGCAAGAGTTTGAATTCAGGAACCTTCACCTTCTTTGCAAAAGATAAGCAGTGTCCTCTTATGCAGAGAAGCACCTCCCATTTGTAGTATGCAGCCTCGTTTTGCTGGACCTCGCTTAATCCAGAACGTCTCCCGGAGGATAAGAAGGGATTGGATCTAAATCGAGGTGGTTGTCAGTGAACAGCCATTCCTGCTGCTGATTGCCTCTGACCTGAGCAGAACAAAAGTCGTTGATCAGTGTCAATGCTCCAAAAAGCTTCATTGTTTGAGGGAGAAATACGGTTTTATCGCCCCTATTGTTTTCAGTCAACTGCGAAAAATTGCGAGCGCACTTACGTCATACCAAAACACTTACGTCATTATAAAGAGGAAGCTGAGATTGGCGTCTTCTTCTCGATCCAGAGCTGCTAGCAGGAATCAGGATATCGTCATTTCCATTATACCTGCGTCGTATTACAAACGTCACACCAAGCAAATAATTACTATGTTACGTCATAGCGACAGAAAGTGGTTGAGAACCACATAAAAAAGGAAAAGTTAGAATAAAGATTTTTTACGTGTTAGGTTTTTGAACTTATTTTTACTTCTTTTGTATAACTTTATCAATGGAGCTGAAGTACCTGTGAGCGAAATAATCAGGCGGGTCACGTGATCGTCCTGTTGTGAATGCGTTGCCTGGCCCTGCTCGGTGACGTGTGCGAGAGGAAGAGATACCGGATGAAGACTGATACTGAGAAGCGAGATCAAAAGTTTATAAAAACATGTCGCAAGATTATTATTAAACGTTAATCAGGTTTTCTTTCTGCTCACCCTTTGCAAATGTCTCTTCAATCTTTCTTTTTCTCTCTTCTCCTGCTGAAAGTCAAACTCATGGGTCCTCACTTGTTGTGTCAGGGCTTCAACCTCATGCTGAGCCTGGGTCAGCATCTCATCCAACCTCTGCTTCTCATTCTGGCTTCTTTCCCGGTCACGCCGCTCGGTCTCAAAATCTTCGCGGTAGATCTTCACCTGCGCATTTGCGCATTTTCATTTTTTTGATGTAAATCAATCTTTTACCAGTGTTTTGTATAATTTCAACCGGTTTCAAATTCCAGTTTTAACTGAAAATAAATAACAATAATCAATTGTGTGTTTTTCTGTTGTTAATCTTTTCCTCACCTGCTGCTGAAGAACTAGGACCTGAGTTCTCAGATCTTCAAGCATTGTTTGATCCGCTCCAGAAATCGCTTCCTCCCTAATGACAGGAGGGGTTGCTTCTTCAGGGGGGCTGTTGCACTGAACGCTGCCGTAGGTCAAGTGCATAGGATCGCCACTGGAGTGAGGTTCTGACGGAAGTGACGGCCGTTGGTGGTGAATGCTGCGGGGAGGGGGAAATTCTTTACATTCAGTTTTTAGTTAGATCTTGATCCGGTCGAGAAACCCCAAAAGAACAGAATTTTTATTGTGAAAAGGAGGAAACAATTGAATGTGTTGATGATTAAAAAGCAGCAAGAAGAAAGGCAAAAGTAAAAACGTTTTTTTAGGATTTTGAAAACGTCTTTTCAAGTTATAGTTACCAAGAAAACTACATTGCCAATTACAACTCTCCTATGTTACAACAAACCTGTATGCTGCTTCAAGAGCTAAATTCAGCCTTTGATTTTCAGCTTCCAAACATCCTTTGTCCGATTCTAAACTTCGCTTCACTTCCTTTAGATGCGCAATTTCACGCTTGAGTGATTGACACTTGGTGTGGGCATTTGCGAAGTTCCGGGCGATCTGAGATTTTTCCATCTAAGCAAAGAGCAGGCCATGCTGCTAACAAGCTGCTAGCAGGGGTGTACAACCTTTTGCTATTGCCGAACGCATTACTCTTATTTATATGAAGTACGGACGCCGATGAGTTCGAGTTATATTTATGAGATACGTTTAATTAAAGAATAGGTTTTATCCGGTATATTTCATTGACTTGTGCCTAAAAGTACAATAAAATGTCAGACATTTTAACGAATTTATTATAAAAAACATCACCATCCAGATTGTTACACATCGTGTCGACTGATTTTCTTGCCTTGTGTCTGTTTTGCTTCAATATACGCCAGCACGGCCGCCAATCCTTATATTTTGAATTACATGTGGACGGCCGCAAATTTCATTATTGAAGGCCGCAGGTTGTGCACCGTTGTAGCTGCTTACACAGCAGTAAACGACACGTGGCATTACACTGTCGCGATCGGAAAGCCCGAGCGGCAAGTGCGCAAAGCTTCGCACTGTGGCAGCAAGCAACAATAGAGATTACCCAACGAGATCACTCTTTTATTGCTTGTTCGCGCCACATGTGTATATGGGTGTTGTTCTTCGCCCACATCCCGTTCGTGGTGAATCGCACATTCAACGCAACGCTAACGGAGAGGTTGCAACAGCACATTATATTACTTAGGTCAAGTGAAATTGATCTTTCGTTTGTGAATAAAAATATCCGCTTTGATAAACAAACATACCATCAATTGACGAATTTCCTTTTTTGCGCTTATCAGCAAAATATCTGCGTCTTGACGTTTCTTTTGTTCGTGCGTCATTTTTGCGTCACTGGTTGACGATGCAGGTGTGGAATCGTTTCGCTGTGACGTCACCGATGCATCACGCTCGTGGTGGGAGGACTTGAGTTGATCGAATCCAAGTTTCAGTTTCCTGTACTGCACGTCCCACTGTTTATTTACTCGCAGAACCTAAAAAACACAAAAAGTGAAGTTCTTGGTCTTTCTTCATTTTGACAACCACCACAGTGGTAAACCTAATGTCTGTGAAGGGTGCTCTGGCAATCACATCTTCCCCAATCATACTCGATTTGTGCCGCATGTAAAAGAGTAAAATCACATATTACCAATAAAAATTTATTTGACAAACCACTCTGTTTAATTGAAGTAACCTTTCAAGTTTTTTTTCACTTTTGCTACATTTCTCACCTCCGCTCTCTGAGATTCCAGATTTTTTATTCTTGCTTGCAATTTTACAACTGTCTCCTCAAGTGTGTCTTCATTGCTGTTAGACCCATGCTTATCTTTGCTCTGTTTAATGGCGTTGCTGACATTGGTTTGATCTCGTTTCAAACTTTTGTTTTCATCTCGCAAAGCATCAATGTCCTGTTGAATGTTTTTCAAATGATTCTTCAAATGCTCGTTTTCTTTCACCAGAGCGTCGCAAAACGCCTGCAAGAGAAAACGTTGCTCAAACAATTGTACCCGCGACGTATATTTGTCGAACAGGTGGAAGAATTTTCAACGCAAGATCATATGTTGCTGAATCACAAAGAATCACATACCGCTGTATGGACAAGCAGGGGAAGCCCCCTTGCTTCACCCTCGGCTTCCTGTAAGCAGTGGGGGTAAGACGCGCAAATACTTCCGATCAAGTTCTTGCAATGCTGTGAAGTTTTTTGGTTGCGAAGGTTTTTTAAGAGGTCTTCAAGATTTTCGGATTTATTTGCAATATCATGGCTTGAGCTCGGGTCTTGAGTTGGCAAAGCCTCACAAACTGAATTATGAAAACTTTCACTGTCACTGTGGAAATCAGTGTGAAAATTACTTGACTGAATGTCAGAAGGCGTTACTTGCATTAATTCATTTTCAGTTGAGGAACTCATAATGAGCACTGTGTTTATTCAACACCTGTGAAGCAATCTCTGAAACCTAAAACAAGTAAAAAAGTTTAATTATTTTTCTCAGAACGAGAAGTTAGTATCAAACTACACAAAAGCTCTTATGAGTTTAAATCGACCATAATTTTCTATCAGCTTGCTGTCCTGACCGGCGCACCTTCAAACAACCATGAACAAGCCTCACCCACTACCTCGTTTTGTTTGGGAAGCGTCGGATTTGTCCATGGAATGTGCCATGAGTTTATTACCCTATGAAATCAAACCCTCCTCTAAACAGTGATCCAGTGTTAATCTGGATTGCAAAAGACAACTTCCGGTGACTTCTGTTCATGTTAATTATCAGGTTCAGAATCGCTTTTTTACTTCCGGAACGTCACGAGTGGTCTGCGATGGCCACCCCTTCCACTTACTTGCGCCGTGGTCCACGCGGCTACTTTCGCAGTGAATGCTGCACTGGTAGCAAGTTATCAATTCGGTAATTCGTGAAGTTCAATGAAATGTTTTATAAACACTTTCTTGTACATAATGTGTGGTTCTTGCAGCGAAGTAGACAGTTGCTTGCAAAGAATAATTCCAGAAGGTTCGACTCAGAAGTTTGACCTCCGCAGCAAAACCACAGTAGACGCAAAATATTTTCATGAATCGCAACTTTTCGCAGCGATCGCGGTCGGCTTTAAAAGATGTTTTTTTATTTGCTGTTAATTGATAAAAGGTCGATCGTTAATTGCTTCAACAATAACAACGTTTCAGAATAAACAGTATGAAAGCAGGTTCATCACCGGAAACAAAATGCTTGAAAGAGATTTCAACACTTTTTCGGCAGAACCATAAATAGACCTCAGTCTTTCATTGCATGGTGTTTATTTCATCCCTGATCTAATGAGCTCCGCAAATTTTTAAGACGATTGTTTTACATTAACAACGTTTAATATTTAAGGCAGTGCTTCCACGTTAGCACCATCTTATGCGCATGTAAAAAACAGGTCAACTGTGTCTACAACCACCAGCACCAGCAGCAGCAGCTGTATACTCTCAAGAAATATAGACCTTGAAGAACCACAGAGCTATTTAAGACAAATATTCTGATTCAACTTTTCAATACTCCTCGCTGTTTGATACTAACTCAACATTTCTGTGTCACTTACTTATCTCAAGTATTCCTGCTTCGGATCAAAGTTTAAGAGAACTGTTTAGTTTTAACGCTTACTTTGCACTGTGCAGCAGCAAAGCAGAGTAGCAGCTGCAATGAGCACTGTTTCTTCAATGCCTTATAACACATCCTCGAAAATCGACTCATGCCCTGGGGATTCCCCTGGTAGTGCCACAACGGTGCGCTGTCGTTACGTATTACGTCGTTGCCAACGCAGACAAAATCCCCTCGAACGTTCAGATTTCAAAAATTTCCCCATTCATGTTGGGAACTGATATGCTTCAGGTGTATTTGGTAAATCCATCCAAAGCGCACATCTACTAAAATATACTCTTTTCATTATTCTTGCTCAAAGTATGTCTGGTATACTGGCTGCTATCCCTGTGCACTTCATGAATCCGTTGTCAGCGAAATTTCTGACCTGTTATTGTTTTTCAGTTATTTTGCTTCTCAGAATAAAGAAATAAAGTCTGTGGATTAGTTTTTTGATGTGTGTTGAATAAATTAAAACATTTTGGTCAGATGTCAGATACCCACGACAAGCTATAGCACGGGAATAACTTTAACCATTGAAAATTTTCGGACTTAGTCTTTGACCTCAATTATTTTTCTTTTTCTCATCCTAACCCAAACCTTAACCCCACATACTTACCTAAACACGAATTCCTAAGCCCTAATAATCAGTTGTATCAGCGTATTTGATATGTAGAATATTACTCTGTGCATGCGTACATGGTGTGAAGTCAGAAATTTCGCTTGACACCGTCTCAGAAACCAGTAAACTCGCATTAAAATAAACTGTTGAAACAGTGCAATTGTGATATATTAATATTTGACATTGTGAACTTGTACGTCATGTCCAAATGAAGCCAATGTGAACATCACAGCCGCTAAAGTATTTAACTCATTCTCCAAGCACTTTATCAACAAAAATCCTATTGCCGTTTGCGAATTCGCAGATAGTGCAGTAGTTTATGACGCAGATATGGCGCAACAGAGTTAAGTGTGACGTATCAACCAAGCTTGGCACCTGGGTTTTCACTTTGAAATCAAATGTTGACACGCCTGGTTGGGTTCAGCGAAACACCGAACTGGTTCATGCTGTGACAGCGCGCCCAAGTCTTGGCTTGAATAAAGCAAGGACGAATAAAACGTTTTCTGAATGAAATGTTTTTACGCTTTCTCAGGAACTGGTCAGTAAGCGTCACTGGGAGAGGTTAATATCAATTACCAAGCATTTTAACACGCAACGCCGTAGTTTGGCATCTGAGTTACGATGCAACATTAGCTGAGCATTCCTGGAGTAGGTTAATGCAGAAAAATCCGCAGTGATAGAAAACATTGCCAAAAGTTTGAGCTCACACATTGAGCTATCATCTGTGAGAAACCAATGATGCTGGTTTAAGAGGAAGCGCAAACATTTGTTTCCATTGCTGTGCCTTGATTTTACTGCATAGTATTAAGCGCGTATTTGATTTTGTGTTAAATATATTTTTTATTGGTTAAAACCATTTTTGACCACCAGGGCAATGTGCGCTGCGAACGATTTCAAGAAAGTTGTGCAATTCAAAAATAATTGTTTCAAACGTAGTGTTGGATAAATGCTCCGAAATCATTCCGAAGTAAACCTCATCAAAAAAATTGTTTATATGGGCTACCTAAGCAAAAAATTGTTTATATAGGCTACCTGAGCTTCTGAGATACTTTCGCATACGAGTACGTTTCACCTTCAATTGGCAACCCTGGTAATGACGCATACACCACTACAACTGCCTTCTGTTCATTATAGCCCTCCTGTGACGGATGTGCACATGATGCTGAATACTGTAGAATGTGAACAGAGTGTTTTTTGGAAAAAAACGCAGCCTAAGAAAGACTCAGCGTCATCTGTATCTTTCGATAAGGTAATGAAATAAAAAATATAAACCGCCTTTGATTGTAAGTCGCGGCTTGCAATTCAGTAAATACGGTATTAAATAAAAACAGAAACACTCTGCATTGCAAATTTTGCTGTCACAAAAAAAATCTCATTAACTTTATGTAAAGTCTTGAAAACTGTAAACCTTGCTTCTATATACAGCTCCTGAATAATGTGCTTTGCAAAGAGCGCAGCGTAAAGCGACAGTGTAAGGTCAAGGGTCTAACAATAGATGAACTTTGTTGATGGCTTACACAGTTCCGCATTGTTGCGTGGCAATCGCGACGTTTGACGCCATGGAGGGGAATCCTTTACAATGAATTTTGCTAAAATTTCACCCCGCGCCAATTTCCAACGATTGTTCAGATAAATATATTCCATCGAATTCTTCTTCTGGCATAAATCACATTAAAACAAGTTCGCTTTTTTCAAGTCATCAAGCGAAAAACTTCTGCTGGACACAAAACCGCCAAACATGGAAGTTACGGGAAAGTATTTTTGTATTCTCCGTCACTTGCGCCTGATCGGCTCAGATTACAAATAAAAAAAAAAATTTTAACCCAACTACAGCAGGCTATATATGCGTGAAATCATAGAATCGCAATATTGAACTAACCGATGTAGAAATATCCACAGCTCAACAAATTTCTGCTGATATAACACAGGCTTTCCAACAGTGTATATAGAATGCCGCTGTACGGTCTTTTAGTTGTTGTTAAAAAATTCGCATTCATTTCAAACAACGCTTGTCTGCTTTCTCAAATTCCAGTTTGTGAACAAACTTAATGCTAACATGAAATAGTAATCTCTACAGGGTTTTCCAAAACGTTTGTTGATATTATGCAATGTATTAACTTCACTAACTGTTTTCAAATGTTTTCAAATGTTATCAGCATGCCCAACCGAATTCAAAATTTTACTCTTTAAATTTTATGCATTTATCTCACCCGATTCGGGTCCCTAGAATTTCAAATCGGGTCCCCAGAATCAGAGAAAACTATCATCGGGTCCCTAAAATCAGAGAAAATCGGGTCCCTAGAATCAGGGAAATCGGGTCCCTACAGATCCAAACTGGGTTCCTAACATTTTCCTTAAAAAAAAACTGGTATAGAGCATGATCGAACACAGTCGAACAAGTCTGTACTGTACCGCGCGCATTTGTTTGAAAACTCCATAAAATTGCACCAGCAGCTTCAGTACGGATTTATGGCATTAGCAGTTCAAAGACGAAAGTTTTTTTTGTGTATATTTGGACTTGACAAAGAGAAAGGTTGTTTGTGTGGTGGCAAAGGATCTGGAGAACAACAAGTGTGGGAAGAGATAATCGAAAGGTCGGGTAGTGTTTGTGCTGAGCGCAGATATTCCACAAGAACGCCTCAAACAATCCTCATACATTGGAATTCTTCAAGTTTTCATAAATAAATTTCCGATAAACATTAAGTCTGTTTAATTTAATAAAAATTTAAAGTTTGTAGTTACTCGGATATATTACATCTCAAATAATGAAAAAATTTTGGAACGCTCCATCTCACTTTCTGTCTGCACCGTTCCAGTTTTACTACTCTTTCTTCGTTTATGTGTCACATCTTGTTTAAACAATCACCTCCCCACAAAATATTTGACTACTGTTTTCTTAAACTGGCCGCAGAATCTGAAAAAGCTTCATGGTAATTCATTTTCAATTCCTAATCGACTTCAACTCCGAAAGCAGAAACTTTGGTGAATAAACTTATGTTTTGACTTTTCCAAAAATTGTAGAAAAACCCTTAGAAAGAAACCTCTAAAGAAACTTTGCCGCGCTTTGCTGAGAAGTTGGGAAATGCCATTTCGGAGCTTTTAACCGTCCGAGGTAATTCTGCACTCCTGTCTCAATCAACTGTCTGGAGTGACAACGTAACCAGCGAACAAACAGACCTTACGGGGACTTTACCTTATGGGTGAAACTCGGGCAATTTTGAGGTACTTTCGTGGTCGCACAAAACCGCTGTTCTTGTCTAAACACCGGTCAGCTGATGCGTCGACCAACCATTCATCGGAAAGTCAGTGTTTACGTTCATCGCAGGCATGAAGATTTCCAACAACCTTTGTTTTGGCGAAACCAGTAAACACTAAAAGTTGCGAAATATGTTCGGCAATTTATGAACCAGCTCATGCTTTCACCAGAACTGTTTTGCTCTTCAATCAAGCACGGTTTCTGGAGTCACGTTGCTACTGGTGGTTTTGACAGATGCGCCAAAGTCTACAAAAGTATCCGTTTCACCCACTTTATTCAATGACGACAGTTTCACTTTACTTATACAACACAAACTACCGTTCAATGATATTTCAACCTTTCAATTTTTGTTTAAAAAATTCAAAAACCTGAGCAAAATTTTGATTTTGGGTGCTTGCTAAAAAACAATTTTTAAATTAAATATTTTTAATTTGGGTGCTTACTTGCAGTTTCTGTTCTGTGGTTAAATAAAGTAGATTGGACGGCTAAAAAGTTATTATCTTCAACTGAGTTCGTAAATGAGTTCCACGATTTCAGTGTTTGTTATGCACAATCACCTAAATTTCAAAAAGACAAAAGATATTTGCAGCTAAATGTTTCATTCTTGACTTGTTACGTCAAACACTACATCTCAAGTATTTTGAGGATTCGTTTCTTGCCAAATTGTGCCAAAGATCATAAAAGCAATGCTGATCTTTCAAAATCAAGTACGCCAGCCAACCAACATGCCCCGGCAGAATGCATGGAGTGTATGATCTGGATTGACAGTTTGTTGCAATTAATTTCAGTTGATTGTTGTGTGGTCATGACCACTGCAACCGTCCAGACAAATTTAAAGATCGTATTATTGTCTTTACAATAGTTCACCTTCACTAAAATCCTGACGATCTCATTTATGCAAGATACTTTTCACATACTAACAAAAAATGCACATCAAGCACATTATGTAAAACCCAGCCACACAGTGATGCCAGGGTTTTACGATTTTGCATTAAATGTATTAAACTATCATTATTTACAAACAATGACTTTGAGATGATCACCTTTGGAAAAAATGATCTTTTACCTTCTGCACGCATCTCACATTTTCACAAAAAAGCGTTTTAAAGGCTTGAACACCTGTTTTAAGCTCAAACATTTTTCTGAAATATGAGTTACTCAGCTACATCTCTACCACTTAACAGTATCGATAGGTAAGAACTAAAAAGTGCAATGCATGAAGTTTAAACCTTTCTACAAGACTTTACAACTTCCCGCAAGAAGTTGTTGACACTGTTTGACGGTAAACACTTTCAGTTGCAAATACAGCAAACGTCAATTCTCATGACAAAGGAGTGGAATCGTGGAAAAGATTCTGCTGCTGCAAAGAGTTGGATGACACAACTGTGGCTATGTCCTTGCTCCACTAATATGGTCAGAAAGGTCGAAACAGCTAACGCCTTGGGCTGGGGCGCAGCCAGGAATTTTGTTCGGGAGAGGCCAGTCACTGACGTCGTCAGATTTAAAACTTTAGCTATTTTGCACAAAGATTATTTTGATGTAACTGTTCAATTTCTGGTCTATTACAACAGGATATGACGTCAAATATCTTCTACCAGTCCGCATCGATAAAATTTAACGAAGACAAGAAAACGTTTGCTTTCGCAGTGATCATTATCACGCAGTTGTTAACTAAACCGTTTTCAATGAACATTGAGAGTAGCGGAAAGCGAAGCGCCGTGTAATGTTGTCCTCGAGAATATGACAAATTGTGCCCATTGAATAAGTCAAAAATCAACTAAAAGTATGAAAGTGGATTCATAGGAACAAATCAGAAGATACCAATAGCCTAATTTTGATTTTACAAAATACCTGCGAGCACAATTAAAAGATAAAATTCAGTCTGCGTTTCTTTTTGAACAGCTCGTCGATAACCATCTCAGGATCAATGTCACATCACGATTATTCGTCAAAAAGCAAATCCATCAGACGGTTTTGCCCAGGCCCGTAACCAGCTTGGGACAACAGGTGTGGCGAAGAGTTTTCTGAGAGGGGCCCAAATTTTTCAAACTATGTCCAATAGTTTTCAACTATACAGAACAGATTTTTCCAGGGGGTCGAAAAGGTTTGCAGGAGAGGCTTCGCCCCCCTTTCCCCGTGGTTACGGGCCTGTGTCCAATCACTTTAAAGTATGTCCAACACATTTTTACAGGGGGACCGAAAATTTTTCTAGCTAGTTGCGAGCCTGGTTTTGCTCCATAGTCCTGCGTAAATAGGCTAGCAACCGTTGAAGCGTTGAAAATGAACGTTCATCTGTTGCTGTTGTGACTGGCAACGTTGCAAATAGTACAACAGTTTGTGAATGTTTGAGAAAAAGACACAATTGGAGTGTCTCTATATGGTTTAACTCGCAGCTCAGAGTTTGGGTTACTGGCCCAGGGGCTATGAGAGGGGTCCAGCAGGTACAGTGTTCCGGGGCCCGACAGCTACGGAGGGGCCTGAGACAGAAGGACAGGCCCGTAACCAGCTTCAGACACCAAGGGGGCGAAGAGTTTTCTGAGAGGGGCACAATTTTTTTAACTATGTCCAATAGTTTTTAACTTTGTCCAGCACATTTTTCCAGGAGGACAACAAATTTTTTCTAGGGTGGCCCTCTCCCCCTGCTATTTACGGGCCTTCTGAAGGAACGATTGAGTGTTTGTTAAAACACATTCGGAATAATATAGCGAAATTAATCCCGCCCAGTGGTGAAACAGGTTTGTCCTAAAGGATTTGGTAAGAAGTGTGATGTATTTTAATGTGAATTGCTAGCAGTGCATTTTCCTGATACGATGTATTAATAATTATTAGCAGTAATGATTATTGAACTTGAAGGTTTGCCGACTTTGTCGAATTTAAGACATTCACGATTACTGTCCCAGTGTGTCCATTTGACTGAATATTCCTTTGCGTCTTTCATTTTTAAACATTTTCAAACAAATCTTTAATAAAAATTCTCTCTAATAAACCAAGAGTTTTAAACTAAGAGATTTGGAAACATGCCAGTTCACAATACAATCTGATCTAACAGCATCAGTCCTCGAATGTTGCGCATATGTGTAAGATAATAACTGAAAAGTTTCAAATTAACAAGTAACTGCAGTGCAGGACGCAAGTGCTTACAGTGCACCGCGAAGGTGTGCTGTGCATTTTGATGATTGTTAAACTTGCGCGGCAAGCTGATACAAGGTCGAATCGAATGTGAGTTTAGGATCAGAGGACATACCCAGAAATCTGAAGATTTCGAAACATCCAGGAGAAACTAACCACTTACAATATTTCGACAGTGCCTCAAAGCAGTGGTCGCCGCCTTGTGGCCCGTGTGAATTATTTCCAAATGTTTGTATTATCTTGAGAATATTCTTGACAATTCCAGCTACAGTAGCTGTTGTGTTTTTCTCTGACAGAGCTTCAAAACTCAGAGCACCTTGTACAAAATGCACTGTACTTTATTCGGAGAAGATAACGGCAAACAAGGCAGACAGTTCCGCTTACTGCTTGAGTACAGTAATGTAGAGCTGCAGAGCGCGTATCGAATAGAATGAGTTACCAACAAAGGCGACAGTATTTAGCGACCGACCACGAGGTACAGAGCGAAAACTTAAAAGTGGTACAGAGCGAAAACTTACTATGAAAACTTAAAAGTCATGTTTAAAAGATGGTAATATGGTCCCATTTCTTGAGTACCGTTATGTTTTAACGTAATGTTTCCTATGATCAATAAACGAGCACTTCTTGTTGAAGTATGATGCACATTAATTAGCCGCCATTTTTATTTATTTCAAAATAAATTTGCAAGTCTCTTGGTTTACTAGAGAGAGGGGTTTTTCCGCCTAAAAAAAATTTTTTTGGAGGCCTTATACTGTCTCACTGCACCACGTAAATATCCATCTGTCATATTCTGCTCTCAAGACTAACGAAGAAGAGTCAACACCAGATTTCACACAAAATCACCATGGCTGATTGGCGATTAGTAATAGTTTGCCTGCTAATGATTTTTTTATATTTGCGCTCTGAAATCGTACTAAATGTGATATTAACAAAGTTTGTGTGCTGCGCTGACAGTGACTTGCTGTACATTTCAAAATTGAGACCCTTCTACCTGGCATCGCATACCCACTAGCCACAATGCCAACCGTGCTGTGAGAAACATTGCGTTGTTGCATAACACTTTATTGCGTGGTGCGCTTGGGGTTGATCATGTCTTGACCAAGTATGTTTCTATTTGTTTCGGCAAAACTTCATGCAAATAATCCTCTCAAAAATGTCTCATCTGAATTTGTGCTCCTTTGCTGGAAAGCTGCGCCCTTGCATTTCATTCAGGCTACACCTCAGCTCGTGCTGTTCGTATTAATTGGCAACTTTGCTAACAAAGTTGCATACTTTAGTCGTATAGTTTCGCATCCAATCGCAAAATGACACGACGCTACATGAGACCGACTGTTCCTTCCGTTTGTTTTCGAACAGTTGAGATTGATGTAAAACACCAGCTAAAAATCTTAACAAGTTTTTTCGGGGGGGGGGGGGGGGGGGGGCATGGCCTCTTCGGCCTCATTCCGGCTGCGCTTCTTGCCTTGGGCATTACATTATTCCACGTTTTGCTAGAAATATCCAACTATTACATAGTTTCCGCCGGCTGAATGATGAGCTTGGTTGAGCACACGTCACCAAACCTGGAAAGGTGGGTTCGATTCCCGGCCGGGTCATGCTGAAGACTTGAAAAACAGAACTTGTGACCTGTTCAGCCTCGCGCTCGGCGTTGATGGGGGGCGCAAGAGAATTGACTCGCCACCAGTGCGAGTGCGCGGTGCAAGCAAACATGGATGCCGCAGACCACGGCTTACTTTAAGGTATACGGCCGGTATGTCACATTTTCCTGCCTGTTGCTAACAGGCCGATTGTCAACCTGCTCGGTCTGACTGAGTACGGATGTGAAGCATGTTTCAAAGTGGTTAGTTTGATGTGTATATTTAAACTGTTGCCTTAGTTTGTCGAACCAGCTACTCCATTTGCAAAACCATCTTACTGGGGCATGTGCTTTTTAGCACCAGAGAGGAACTATATTGCACAAGATCCAAGCCTGACATGTCTGGTAGTTTTTGTTGTCCATGGTAGGCACGTCTGTTTTGTCAGTGAAGTCTGCAGTGGCGCAAGCTGAAAAGTCAATGTTGCCAGTTCGTTTCTCCTGAAAGACACAGATTAACTTTTGCCTTTTCATGAAGTGGTTGAAAACATTTGGTAGTTATTGTAGAGAATTATGTGCAGTGTAGTGTAACAGCAGCTTTGGTTTGGGTTTGCAGGGTTAGCTTAAGGTGATGGTAGAAATGTTTATAAAACAAGTAAAGATTAGATTCTGGGTTGGGGTAGGGGTTAGGTGTTAAAGCAACTTTCAAATATGAGTGCATGAGACTGCTGGATGGTGGCCTGCGTGAATAAGCTACAAGCCGTCAAATGGGGTCACTTAAGACTTAAGAGGTTACTTGGAACAAATTTATAAGCAAAATAATTTCTGACTATTGACATTGTGGTTGAACGATATAGAATACGACTAAATAATAATGTATAGAGCAAAGTGAAAGAACTTTTAATCACAAAATACATATCACGACTATTTAGTTAAAGAATGTAATAAGTCCATTGTCCGTAGACCTGAAAAAAGTTGTTTGGCACAGTATGATTGACTTTCCTGATTTGGCTAAGTTTTAATTTCAGCATGCCTTAATACCTCAACTTTAGGCATCCTTTAGAAAACAAGACTAATATCCTCTTCACTACTTTTAGGAAAATGATACAATAAAAATCGTAGCTCACCAGAGTAACATGGGAGTGGGACACAAAGAGGATTTTGCTGTATCAGGTTTTCTTGCGATATATGCATAAGCATGATTAGTTTGTCTTAATTTAGTATTTGATTTGGACTATCAATATACTGTTTGTGTCCCAAGTTACCCTGGTAACCTACAGTAGGATTTGTTTCATCTGATTAAATACATTTTTTTCATGCAAAATCCCACTACTTAATACTTTTTCAAACAATGATTATGTCCCAAGTAACCACAATTATGGGTACATTTGGAGAAAACATTGAAACAGTTTGCATCTCAAGTTACCAACACTTTTTTTAAAAGAGGGTTATTAACCTTCACATATGAACAAAACTTTATGTTTTCAGAAACTGTAAGTACTTACCAGTCCTTTCATTGTTACAGTGTTTCGAAATAATATATGGTACTTAAAAACATAAAAAAAATGATTTTAAAATTGTCCCAAGTAAGACCGTTTAACGGTATTCAACAGTGAATGAGAAATTGTGCAAATGTATTAAGTGCTATCCATATTCGAAATGCACTGAGTATATTTCACTTGTTTAGTTCTACAGGCAAACCACTGACATGGAAAAATAGATGGTACATGCAGTAAACATGCTTTGTAGAAAGGGTAATGTTAGTTTGGTTTTGTACTCTTAATGAAAAAAAAAAGTGCTGCAAGTTTGATATAATAGTAACACAGCAGTCCTGACTGCTCAGATGCTGTGAGAACTATTTTTATAAAGCTTACAGCTCTTTTTGCTGTTAATTAATAAATGATGTGGATGTTGCAGTGATAACCTATCGCTACCAGTATATATTATTGCAATATCATTTCTGGTTCAATTTTTATACACATCAAAATGTTTTTTCTGCAACGCAAAGTTGTTTTGTGCGGATGGAACATTGTAATATGTAGCAAATATAACTTTGTTCCGTTTTATATCAAGTATGCCAGTGCTGTTTTTGAAGCGTGTGATTTAAACATTGGTTTGACAGGTTTTGTCCACTGCATATTTGACAAATGTTGCAATTCTAAACATAAAGGTCACGTGCATATTTACTAATCCTCACATTTGGTGGTCTGCGACTTTTTTATCAACATATGCAATTACAGTAGGACTAATGTTTTATGTAAAAACTACATTGTTTGTGTTTATGTGCTCAGCCTATAATTTTATTTTCATTACTTGTTAGATGTGGGCTTGTGCTTAACACAGCCTGTTTCTCGTCATCACTTCAGTATTTTAAGAATTACGTTGGATTCTAACGTTTCCAACGGTTAGAATCATCAACAGGCTCCCAATGCGGAACAGTTTGAAACACTCTTTTCACTTTTAGGCGTAAAAATTCATGTGCAGGTAAGCTGATATTTAGTAAACTGGCATGTCTACGTTCACAGATAAACTTTCAAACAATACTTTTTCAGTATTCTTTGGAATTTCGGCCACAATGCTCCATCGTTTGCGGCAACAGAGCGATTGGGGGGAGGCAAGGTTCACGTCGCTCATGGATCGTGACGTTTTGCCAGATAAAAAAAAACACAACAAAGTTGCCAACCAACACTGGTTTACACAAGGATGTTCCTTTGCAGTTCCAAGCAAGCTTGTTTGAGCTGCATTTGGTGACTGAAGCACGAAAGACCTTTAATTGGAAGCAATTATGGAAACAAATAGCGTCTGAATGCGCCATACCAAGGTAAATTCCAAGTTACGCCATCAAAGTACAAGAAGTTCCGTTTCTCGATTTATGATACTTTCGCTTATTTACAAGAGACTATGGAGAAGAATTTTCTCAAACCAACACAACATTTACCAGTTTGTCTAAACATAGTCCAATCTACGCGCGGGTGTCTGGTTGACAAAGAACCAGACAATTTACAAGGTGGCCTGAGACCACTTTGACTTTTGAGATCGTCATTATTTCAGAAACTGGAATTTACAATCCTTGCTCGAAACGTATCTGTTGAAAATACATCACTACTTCCTCTCTGTGTGGATTGTCATTCCATCCACAACATAATTCTCAGAATGCTGCCAGGCCCTCCTCCTTGCACACTACTCGAAGGCTTTGTTCTGCAGGGTAGCAATGCTACCAGCAAAAGGAATATACCGATGTTCTATCTGCGTTTGATGCCTTGCATGATGCAACGACGTGTTCTGAGCGGTTATATTGTAATTGCGACCACCGCGCACCTCCACGTAACGTTGGATGCTGCTGGTGATTCATCGAATCACAAATGTTTATGGTTCCTGTGCATACAAATGGTGGAGGCCGATGCACAGTTTGACGAACAAGTTTAGCTTTGCGCAAATGTCTATGTTTGCGAGCACTGAAGAAGAAACTGTATCAAGGATGTTACTCACATCAGCAGCTTGCTCATGGCTATCCAAACAACACAGACTGACATTTACCATCCACAAACTTCCACAGGAAACACCCTCGATGATTAAGCTCTCAAACATTACCATTGACCTGATCGCAGGCACTCGGTGCTTTGGTAAACACAGCTCACCAGACGCGGTACTTCCCTACATTCTTGCCACACACGCTGTTGGTTCAGCACTTTAAACGAGCCGACGACGTGCGGGGAATCACCTGTTTTAGAGAAAAAAGATCCATTTCAATGGAAGGTCGCGTGCGCGAGACGGGAGCCTCTTGAGCGATTGTTCTGACATTATGACAAACAATTCAGTAATGAGCAAATACAGTTCAAGAAATGTGATCAACGACTTCTTGATCACACAGCTCAACACAGGCTTGTTGAGTGAATGGCCTGTAAACCCTTTCCTTAAATTGACTGCCTTGGATCATTCAAATATGCCTGATGGTCTTTTGCTGACTGGTTGATTGAAACAAAAGAAACCTTTTAAAGGTGAACAAGGATATATGTGCTCTAATCCTATCAACTAAAAGACCTTCTATATGTGCCATTCAATTTAAAAATTCTGCTTTACTTCAGTTGAAAAGCGCAAGTTCATCTTCCTCTTCTTTAGTTTGAGCGAGTTCTTCTTTTATCCACTGCTAGCCCGCCTAGATTTCGGGGCAGGTGTTGAGCAGTCATTCGGTTGTCTCATCGTCCAGAACCGTCAGACCGTGCAGTCCGTGGGGAGGTCGATGGATGGACATTGGAGAACAACATGGTCG
>Ga0210059_1001970_pt1 | contig 31707 bp, 23 predicted proteins | sample Ectturendosymbi2_FD_188042 | JGI IMG/M metagenome (GOLD analysis project Ga0210059, IMG submission 188042) | Ecteinascidia turbinata endosymbiont from Florida, USA - Sample 2 (SPAdes) (version 2) | ecosystem: Host-associated > Tunicates > Ascidians > Unclassified | place: Key West, Florida... | reverse complement strand
ATAATAGGCCAATAGCGTATGGGGAGCCCCACGTGAAATTTCGGGGGGGGCCTCACTTACCCTTGCCACGGCACTGCCTATGGCCACTGTTCGCAACATCTCAAAAACTGTGACAGCTCTTACATGGATCAATCTCTTATTCTGAACTCGACAACAGATACCGCTAACCCTTTGCAAAAATAGCTTGAGTGTGCGCCGGTGTTCTCTTATTGAAATTATCTGAATCCTAAAAGTTGTTCAAGCCTTTCGGCATTGCATTTTACTTTTATCCTGACATGAGACACTCAGAAATTTCGGAGATATTGCCCAAACCCTTTCTTTAAAGTCTGATCTTTTTACCACTGACCTGTGCGGTGTAGTTCGAGCACATCTTTGCAATACATAGGTATGCTCCCGATGGTCAAAAGTTTGTTTTATGACTGAGCCTGTACTTTCAGTAACGGGTCAAACGACAGTGTTCAACACATTCCGACTTTTTCACGACTTCATCCCATGATTCCTCATTTGTATGTTGCTGCATGGAAGACGGACATGGAAAACAGAGATCGCCTCATTCAGGTAGGTCGATGCAGATGTGGTTTTGTGTTGCACCAACCCCCAGTGAAATACTATCATCCAGAGACCTTCACAAACACAACCCTGGTTTTCATATTTTAGCAGATTCAAGTCCGTTTCTTTGGCCTAACAGTTGGGAACCGTTGTCCAATGGATAATCTGGTCTTGATTCAGTTTATTTTGTGGTTAAATGATTTAGCCGTTATGCATAGACCGGATTGATTTTACCCAACTGAAATTGAGTTTGCATGTGTTTGCAAGTCTAAAAACCACAGTATTTTGTGTTCGGTAGTGCTTTAAAAACGTGTAAATGTTGAGAATCACGTCATCGTTTTGGTCGGCCTGTATCAGGAAATTTTTATTAGATCAATTATAGGTTGACAATGACAACCAGCTATAACAAGGTAGGCGTGGGGACCGGGGATAGCCACGGTATGGGGTCCGTTGCCTCATCAGTGGTAGACAGCTTTGTTATGGAGAACAATGAACAAAAATTACTGCGTCTGATGAGTATAAACTCTTTGCAAGGCTGTAGAAGAAAACGATAAATGTTTGAAAAAGTACCCTGCGGTAGGTCAGCTCCTGTAATGGATAACATGACTCCCATACTGTACTTGAGAGAATGAAGCCCGCATCCATTAATAGGGTGGAGTTTGGTATGATGTTTTGGGATGGAATGGCTTTGTTGTGAAAGGTTAATTTGATTTTCGTAAAGTAGGAATTGCACAAGAATAAGCTAGAGTTATTCAACCAACTTGCACAATTTTGAAAGGAAGCTCTTTTCGCAATAAATTTTTGTCAAATTTTTATAGGTACGCATTTTGGATAGCACCAAAAAGTCTTTCTTGCCCAACATTTTGGTTTCTAACTTGCATTGTATTTCTCATTTGAGGTGCAAGCGCAGAAAGTCATTGGCCAAAATATGATTAAATTTTTAAATAATAGAGTGAAAATTTTAAGTTTTAGGATGAAAAGACTGGTTGCTTAATTATTAGTATAACTGCAAGAAAATGAAAAAAATCGTTTCATTACACAAGAAAATTATTTGCAACGATCTACGAAGAATTATTTTTTGTAACGAAAGAAAGACGTTCTTCAAATTGAACGACATTTTATCAAAACCTAGTGCAATTGCTTTTCGTCTGGACATTACGTAGCGCTGCTGAGCATCAGCAATAAAGAGATATTTAATTTTCTGGACGTTTTGAAAAGTTAAGACTTGCGTTGTTCTGTACTTTTTATCATGATGCAACCTATAAAGTATAGCACAACACAAAAATTTTAAACTCGACCTACTATCATCTACAACGCCAGGGTTTGGTTGTTGGCGCGGCGCACAGAAAAACAAGGGGCCAAAATCAGCGAAAGGTTAAAAACAGTCATCATTATCTGCAAATAGGTAGTCGGGCGCCAAGGCCTTAATTCCCATTTCCACTAGCGACCGTTCTGTCTCTTTAAGACCTTCCCCGAAGTTCTGGTGTTTTCCTGTCCCACGCGTACACTGACGTCTTTACAAAACGCATGCTTTCTTCAGAAAACGGCGCCATTTTCAGGCGCCCTGTTTGCAATCTCAACGATGCACCTTTGGTTGCCGACCGACAATGACCTCATACGTCTAATCGATTTCAAACCGTCACAGATTTTGTGAATTTTCTATTTTACATAAGTCCGCCAGTGGTCTGTCAGCGGGATAAGCCACATTCGTTACTCACGAAACGATCTACAAAAAGTTATATCTGGTCTCCAGCAGTTCTTCTCCAGCTGTGTAGCTTGAATTGTATGATGCTGCAGCATGTAACTTTGCGACGTAACTTGTCAAGTCTGCAAGAGGATGATAATGCCTGTCTTATGACTTTCTTCTTGCTATCAGTCATTAAAACGTGACCAAGAGAGTGGAAACCACAGACAGTTGCAAAGGCACGGTTATAGTTTCAAAACCCCCTGAATTCAGAACATCTAAAGATTTTTGTTTTTAGTATATATTTTAATAAAAAAAATTTCTGACCACAACAAAACTTAGTGGCACACAAAAAATTTTGGGAGGCCATTGCCCCCAAATTCCACCCCGTTGCTACGGGCCTGAATCCTGCAGCAGTTTTTTAAATGCTAAATGTAGCTCATTATTTGTTCAAATGTGGGAAGTTTTAATCCAACACCTCCTGAAGATGCGTGGCCCACTAAACAATAATTGGTTTCGCGTCGACAAAATTATCTATTTGAGACGCCGGAGTGTCATGTCAATCGAAAATGTATACATTTGTATTTTCATAACCGTGATTTATAGCATATTTAGTTTGATAGTCTTTGATGTGCTATCCTGCTATATGATGGATCTAGTTTGCCTTGTTGAGTCACGGCGACGAAATAGAAGCAATTCATACTTTACGTTTGGTGTCATTAACTTTGACTTAAAATGTGACAGTGAACTTTACTTGTAGTAAAGTTTTTAAAAGTTAATTCCGTTGTAGGATACATTCGAACCAAATTGTGTTTTTACCTGCAAAATGTACTGCCCCAGCTTTGAGGTAGCATGTATTTTGTAACTTTCTGGTGCAATATAGGCTTTCTCCACTTATGTGTCCCATAAGATAAGGCAAGCTTGCAGTAAGAAACATTTATTGTTGGAAATATTCGCAATTTTGACCCATATTGATTCAGAACGCCAAGCTTGCGGATATCTATCACGGCCCCCACGACGAGAGCCTTTTTTTAGAGAAAAGAGAGAGGCTCAATCACGGCGAAGAAAGAAGCTTTGTCGAAACGAAGAATCTACCGCTTGACCGTAAAAATGTTTTGCGTCCAGCTTTCTTCTCGCATATGTCTCGTTTCCAAAGTGGAGTCATGTACAGCAGCGATCTTGGTCAGGAATAGCTGAGTAGAAACTTCTACCGTATGTGCTGGGCTATTTCTTTTTACATTTTTGCTATTTCTTTTTACATTTTTGCCAGTTACGTCGGGTAAGCGTGGTCATGTGCAAAGTCTCATCGGTTTTATTAGCCTCTCGCTAAGTATATCTGTTTCGAAAACGCATTATGGGGCCAATCACTTCTTATTTATTTATTCTATTGCATATTAAACTCAGTCATCATTTTAATCGTAAAAAGCGGGCCACTAAAGTGAGAAGTCGTGTCTTGCACGTCAAACCTCTGAAGATACTCCTGCCTTAAAGAGAAGGTCAACTTGGCACCAAAATGTGCTTTATGTTCATGCAGTTGATGTTCTACTTAAAGGCCCTGCCTCTTGCATAAAAACAACAGTATTTACAACAATTTCGTGTTTTTACCAAGACTAGACAGAATCTACGAAGAGCTATGTGATGAAACAGCCAACAACAGTAAATAAAATTGACTCCGTTTTGAGTTTGTTGCTCATCTATTGCAGCCTTGCCTCACATTACAAATTATACGTACAGCAACTTTGTCTTTTCAAAAAAAGAAGTTCTACATTCTGTAAGATCCGCATAAATATGTTTTACTGTTTCTGATCATAACAAGAATTTTTTCGTGTAAATGGAAGCGTTAGTAAAATAATTTTGTGAAAACCTATTTTCCCAATAATTTAAAACGAGAGCACTGCCTGTTTATTCCTGAATTGTACTTCACACTTAGATGACGGAACTGATTTTTGGCATAAACATAAGTGGATTCATAGCATCGTTAGTACAAAGAATTTCAACTGTTTAATTTCAGGGACTTGACTTACATCGGTATTTTAACGACTTTACATGTGTGTGCATTGTTGGTTCCTGGAAAAAAACAGCACACCTTGTTTCCAAGCCATGAGGTCCTCACCGTGATGCTGGTAGTGCGTTTGTTGAAGCACACAGCTACACTAATTATTTTTCTTCACAACTGCCTAATCCAACACCTCGAGTAGACCTGCAGGTGACGGTGACAAAAACTTCATTGTAATTACCAACCACTCAAAAGACTATCAAAATAGTTTCTAACATTTAGCTTAATCAGTCGGCGCATTTATTAAAAACAACAGCTATTTTTAATGATTCAACAAGGCGTCATTAATTTCAAACAAGCCAATATTAAGCGAAACTGTTGGATAAAGCCACGTTCGTGAGCAATTAGAAAAAGTCATTAGAACATTTCATTGAGAAAATCACCACAGATTAAAAGCAAAAATTGATTTCGTTTCATTTGATCAGAAGTCAATAATTAAAAGGACCAGAACAAATATTAAGAATTAATTTGGCTATTTAGCGTGGAACAGCACATTTGTAAGAAAAGAGTAAATTTACGTATATAAACAGTTATCGCGAAGATGTGACTTGTGTCGCACAAAACAAACGAAAAAAAAGGTTGTAGAAATAGGCACTGCACACAAAATACTGGGAAAAGAAGCGAATGATGTCAAAAAGTAGACGCAGGATAAAAGTTATGCTAACTATAATTTAGACTTAGAGAGTGACAAAGCGATGAGGTCAAGCAAAAATATACCTAACGACTTGCAAGAAGGTATTCCCATATCAAAAACACAAAATTAATAGAACACAGATGGGTGCTGCAGCCACATGGGCAGCAAAGAAGAGCATCATTTCCTCCTGGGAAGTTATGCATTTCCGTTGCGGTAACGGATACTTCTGTCTCTCTAAATCACTTGGCTTTGCAACCTAATTTTGTCAGATTTTTGTCATCATACGTCAACACATTTCTCAAGATTTATTTCTATGTAAAAGAAAAGGTTTGAAATATGCCGTACTTGGGCCCCTCTTTCAGAGCTTGGGAAAAGGTGCTTACATAATTTTCAGCCTGATTCCACTGAAAATATGCTCTTTTTGATGAGTGCCACGTGCGTCAAGCAATGCTTCCATTCCGACGAGTTAAAATTATTTGCCCAAAGAGCAAAAAAATTCTTAGCAGAAGGTTTTCAAATAAAACCTGTGTTTAATGTTTTTGATTGGATAAACTGAATTTTGTGGCAACTTTAAACAATGACTAACGGATTTACCTCAGAACAAATATAATCATTATGCCTATCAATGTCATGCAGGTGGCTTTACAGCACAGTGTACAACAGCCCTACGCTTTAAAGCGATAAAAACTCAGAGATGCCTAAAAAGGCAACAGAGCTGTTAACTCTGATGCATCAACTTGAAACTGATTAGTTCACATCGTTGAGCACCTCTTCCTAATTGCCTGTGATATGGTCAATATTAAAAAATACATTTGCAAGTTTTAAGACTTTTAGCAGTACAAGAAATTTGTCATCACTTTTCAAAGTAATTGATCGGATATGAGTAATATTTTCACGATGCTCTTCCGAACCTTCAAAAATCCAAGTATGAAGTTTGCCGCATTTCAGGACCAGCTGCGCTCAGCGATGTATTGCTACAGTAGGCCAAATCAAATCATCAGGCTATAATTACATTTGCTTTAAGGTAATGATTTCGGCACAAAATTAAGAAGTGCACCAAACCGCTCTCCACCTGATTTGAAACAGATTTGCAGAAATTAATAGCCACGTCTTCCGCCGTCGTGTGCAAACGGAAAATTAACATGTATTTCCAACATGACCTTGCTTAAATGCGAAAAATGATCGTTGGCTCGGAAGGAACGACCTTCGGTAATTGAGTGATGCAAACAACCAATTACGCTTGTCGGAACTTAAAAAACTGCAGAGTGTGATATGCAGAGACAGGCGCTGCCAATTTGTTACCAATGACCTTCAAGCCAATATTTCCAGAATTGAAGGTCCAAAGGTGAAAACTGCAGGAGTTATACAAGTTGAGGGTGGCCTGGGCAGCGCGATGCGTGCTTGACCACTTTTGTTATAAGACAGATAAGACCACGACGTTTCAATGGAAATGCCGCTGATAAAAAACAAGTATCTGAAACATTTAACAGTAGTGCCATCAGCCAACAGTGAGGAGAGCCTTTAGGAAATACTTTGGATAACTCTGAAAGGTCTGTAGTAATTATATAGGTTTGGCAAAAGAGAATCAAAATTTAGAAGAAAAAAGAGAATTGACATTTTACATAAAAAGAACATGTCATCAAGAAATACATTAGATTTCAAAGCACTGAAACTTCGCAAAGAAAACACATTTTCAGAAGAAGGTGCTTAAGTATAGTCAGGAAATGTTTTTCTGAAAGTTATTTGGTAGGTCACCAAGGCCTGCGCGGTAGTCAAAACACATCAGCCTGATATTCTGTTTCACAGCCCAGGTTTCATAAGTCATTCTGTTTCACAAAGTATGCAAAAGCTTTTTATCTAAAAAATTCCTTCTTTGCGTTTGACTCCAAAGGGTTTACTGCATTGCTTTTGTTGATCCTGGGTAAGAAACCAGTTCTTATCATCATGCAAGACAGGCAGACAGTTGTTTGTTTGATTTGAAAGTTTACTGAAAAAGCTTAGATCCGGCATTAGTATCTGAAGTCCATTTATTGTTAGCGAAAACTACTCCACTGGCAAAGTAAATCTGGACTTGATTGAGGCCACGAAAATCAATCTGCTATGCAAGCATAATGCACCTGGATGTCATCAAACAACGTGATACACTCTTGACGGATGCCAATAGACATTAGAGCTGTGCCGAAAACAATTTGACAAACGCTTTATTAAAACGAAGATGCGACCTGGTACAGTACAGTCAACAAAACCGGGAATTTTTCAATTGAGAAATTCACATAAAATTGAACAAGGGCGTCGACATTTTGGTGCCACATGATGAAGTGGGGAAAACCGTGCTCCCTTCAAAGGAGGTTTCACGAACGATTGCATCGTCTGCAGCTAATGCAAAGCTTGAGTTACCCCTTTCTTGAGAAGCTCAAAAATATGGTTTTCTTCGACCAATGGCAGATTCCAAAGGTAACCATACCCTGGAGGACAAAAGTGTTTTAAAGAACCATCTTAAATATCACATTAGCTTTGTTGTTTACATACATTCTACCGGTATGATTTTATAACTGCATGTTATACTCAATAGGCTTGCATTTTGCAAAATCATGTTGCATGGGATCTCTACACAGAGCGATGTTGACCAAAGTTATAACGAAAGCACGTTCGACCATACTAGGAAGACTTATGTAGTTTAGAAAGGAAGTCTTTTGATCAAAATTCAATTTATCCGTGAGGTCAAACCTACAACTAACAGTGCTTAGGCGAGGTATGAGATGCATGCTGAACCTCATAGACGAGTAAAACCATACCATACTCTACAGTCTGCAAAGTTTTAGCCACGCACTGCATATGTAAGCATGAGCTGTGCTTGATATACATCTGTTCTCAAAACCTAACCGAGTTAATTTGAGAATATGTTAGAAGGCTTCTCGATTTTGATCTAAGAACACGGAAAACAGCACTCAGCATAAAAATTATATAAATTTTTTGTTAAAATATTGTTTAAACATAAACAAATTTCCAGTGTCAACCTTGCTTTGATGTAGAAGCTAAATCCAATATTGCAAAAAAACTTCTCAAAAAACTCTACACCAAGTTTAACAACCATTGAAGTCTTGACATTGGCTGATTTTAGACCGGGTTGACAGCGATTTCACCCAATAGTTTATTGGTTCGTGTGCCTTTTTAGTTATTCGAAACCTTTTAGCAAAAATTGGCATAATTTATTCCACTGTCTGTAAAACGTATAAATTTCGGCACAAATCTCTGTTGCATCCGCTGCAGATGTGAAGCTATTCCATCAATCTTTATGGGACATTCGAAATAAAACAGCTTGCTATTTGTTTTCTTATTGAATATTTCGGAACGGAATGATTGTACGTACATTTATCTCGTACTGATTTTTACCGTTGTGATTTTTTTGGTTTTACCATAATAAAGCTGTGATGGCATCTTTTTCTAACTACTGACTGAAGAAAAATTGGAGGCCAAAAGACTCTGTAGGGATCATGATCACTATTCGTTGCAAAAACGTTTCCACAGAAGCTGCATATTTCTTATAGTCCATTTCAGACCAGCCGTATAACATTCTTAAATTTTGTTAACAAAGTGCAGAATTGGTGTAGCCTTATCACTCAAACAATGTCAAGAATAAGTCTTGTAAATGTGCTGAAAACAAATGTGCTCATACAAAGATTATCTTACGTTTAATTGTGCGACGATCTCCGAATATCATAGATACTGTTGGTGCTTTGCAGCGGTGCTTATTTCTCTTTTGTGTTGAGTGCGTGTTTATGCCAACCAGCACCTACCTGATGATGCGTTGTCCCTAAGTACCTTTGTGTTCCTTTGGCTCTCACTGTGATATGGACCATGTGTCTGAACCGAAGACTTAATAAATAATCTTGGTAAATATGTCATTTATATCAGAATAAGAATTTCACTGAAGGTGTTGGCCTTGCGACACTTCGATTATAGTAATATGAAACAGGTTTTACCTTATTTTGAATCAATCTGGCAACTTAGTCTGAAGGTGATATTGTGCGCTGAGAGAGTTTCCTCCTTGACTTTGCTTTATTGTTGCAGTGGTGTAAAGGTAATGCAGTCAATCCTCAGATACCGTACAACAATTGTTTATCACATCGCTGCTGCTTGCATGTCATGCTGCAAAGATAACTTAGTTCCTGAGCACTCTACAAAATTTTGACTGCAAAGTTATTTTTTACTCGAACCAAACGTTGCTTGAAGTTCGCTTGCGTAAGTTTTGCTTGTTTAAACGTTCTTTTGGATATGACACAGTTTAAGAAAAAGGCGATCTTTTGACCATTTCTTCTGCTGATCCCAGAAGTATAAAAGAGCTCTTTATTTCGCTTAGAAATAGTCCATAATCAAGCCACTCAACTTCTTTGGTGTTCAGCTGATGAAGCAGTAAATCCCTTCATGTTACAAAAAATATATTAATCAGCTGTTTCCGACTCAACCAATTGATTTGCAGCTTAACATATCAGAAATGTTTGGTGACTCAAATCAAATTTCATCAACAAAAAAGTTGCAAAGAACTTACATGATGATTGCGCCAAAGGTAAGAGGCCATCAAAGTTGGTTGCAGCTACGAATGCATTTGCCATCCAAACAACCACAGTACCTCCGTGAAGGTATTCCCTTTTGAGTGATTGCGGCTATTTTCTTAGTTTATAAGAGTATAACACGTGGAAATATAATATTTAGAAATGACAAATACTAAATGAAAGGATAATTATTATCACAAACAGTGTAACGCCCACGAATTTGGCAATATTCTCTTTCGTCAAAAACAGAAACTCTCTTTTTTCTTGCTCCGCACTTTTTCGTCTACTAAAAACTGAGAAAAAATGTTGTGCTCATCCAAGTCATTAAATATTTTTTTCTGCAGATTGAGTAACAATAGTATTAAAATAACGTTCAAACTTGGTGCATTTTGGCCCTTCTCTTGTTGACTACCTCAAGACGTCGAGACTGGATCAGCCTCGTTGAGTAACACTCACCAGACCCAAACAAATATCACAGCATCTTTTAAAACTACTGCTCAAAAATTAAAATAAAGTCGGGCTGTGATAAATAAGGGATACAAGAAACGTTTATGTGAAATGTGACTCTTTTAAGTTAATTTTTATTGCATTTTGGGCAAACACATCACAGTATACATTTATAACTGCATAAAGACATCGAATGTGTTTTTGAATAGTAGAATAAGTTTCGTGAAATTTGTCAATGTTCTATTGAAACTATAGCCGGTTTTAGACTCCTTTACAAGTTTTCCAAACACCTTTGATCAAAGCGTTCTGAGAACTTTCTGCAAATTTTCAACCAATTAGCTTCTGCATCTGGTCACATCCGATGATATTTTGAACGTGTTGATTGAAACCACAGTACTGCAAAAGTTGAAACTGATAATGAAAATTTTCACCTAAATACATCTATTTTAAACACTAAAAGAAGCACAACTTTATAGTTTTGTATGCTTTACTGAAGGATATCGCGGCATATTTGCATCAGCAAAAACGTCGGGAAGCAAAGAACTATAAAAACTCTCTTCACTTGCTGTTCAACTCCTTTGAAGCTAAATTCTGAAAAACGTGCATTTCTTAGTAGGTTTCACTATTTGTGTTTTGTTTTTTATAATAGCTAAAAGTTGATTGTGATATTCTTTCATATTTCTGAATCGACATATTTTATGTTCTTTTCTGGTACTTTGGAAAACACAAACTAACACACGTAAAGGTCTATGCCATTTAACCACTCCTGTAAAATTTGTTCTGGATGCAAAAATCGCTAGCCTGCACTGTTGCGAGAGCAGATGCGAGATCAACTGATTTTTATTGGTAAAAAACAGGTGCTGTTTTCGTGTTATTACGTATAACGTAGTATACGTGACCAAAGCAACCAACCTCATGATAAAATATAGCGTGGTCGGGTGAAGTGGCCAGGGTAAGCGACCTTAGGTGTTTGGGTGGAAAAAATACATTTTAGGGGAAAAATTTTTGTTTTTATTATATGTTTGAAATGAATACAATAAAATACAAATAACTCTAATAAAAAATGTTCAGGGTACAACAAAAATTGGGGGGCACTGGCCCCGAATGCCCCGTAGCTACGGGCCTGGCTGCTGATATTGCTTTATATTGGCAGCGTATATGTACTCTGCGGGTGAAGTGCACAGTTGGTTTTGAGTTAAGAGAGTTTTGATCACGGCGAGCGAAGCGCCGTGCTGAAGAAAAAGCAAAGATCGACGCTCCGCGAGTTCGGGAAGAGGCCGAGGAAGAAAGACTACGAACAGAAGAATCTCGAAAGTGAAGAGAAGTGAGGGGAAAGCTTTGAGATAAGGCCATGGTCGAAGCAGAAGTTTGGAAACGTGAATTTGCCTCTTCCAGCAGCAAAAAGTCAGCGACAGCATCAAGACGACATTGTAAGCACGCCTTGTAATTATCGCTTGCGTTTTGATAAGGCGCAGCTGCACTTCGAATCACTGGCGTAACTGGCGGGATGCAGAGGGACGAATCGCCCCCTGGCAAGCTGAACGTAAAAACCGGGTCCCCACTTAGCTTATATTTCTGTTTTAGTATTGTTTCGGTTTTCATTAGGTTGTTGTTTTCTGCTCTTTTCAGAGTGTTTTCCGTTGATTTAGGGCTTTAGTACAGCCATCCACATACGGATTCACCATCAATTTTCAAGATTTTTTCTGAGTATTGGTTATTGGGCCCCCTACAGTGGTCAGTGGGCCCCTTTCAGGTATGTTTTTCCCTGGCTCAAACCTCTAGTTACGCCACTGTTCGAATGTAGGTTAATATTGTCTCATAAAAAATGTGGCGCGAATTCTTATCGAGGCTGCAACGAATTAAATAATCATTACGAAAGGGTCTTCAGTGTACTCTTCAAGTAACGGATCACCGTGAAGTATTTCGATAGGGTGCTGACTTCCTTGTCAAGTTAATGAAGACTATCCAGAAGCAGAACCGTCGCCAGAAAGTCGTCAATAGGGGGTTTTACGTTTGTGCGGCGGGGGGGCTTTATGTTCGTGCAGGGGGGCTTGACATTCAAATTTGCCAAAACTTCCACTAACTTATATTGTTCTAAAATTCAATTTGGGTGGCTTGGAGCTTTGTTTGGGGGGACAAAGCCCACCAAAGCCCCCGTGGCAACGGGACTGTCCAGAAGTTGGCGAACATTTTTTCCAGATTTGTAATAACAAAGTGTGATGCAATCCGATTTATTGCAAAACTTTTTCGCGTCAGATTGAAGCGCAAAAACTGCTGCAAAACTGAAAGGCTACACTTGTAGTTCTTTTTGAAGCATTTTGAATATTATAATGTACCAAATAAAATCGAACGTGTGCCACGCTGAACCCTAGTCAAACGAACTGCACTATGAATATGGGCAGCCGCATGTTGCAGCACAACGCTGTGATCAAGAGTTGAAGATGTTGGTTGATGTGAGACATCGTGATTCCGATAGCCTGATGAAATTGTCAGTGCCCAGGAGTAAATGTTGGATGTAATTAGAGGGTGTGGCAAAAACGTCGAGCGTTGACAGGACGGATGCGATGATTTTCTGGGTGAAAAGCTACCAATTCCGCTTTGGTTTAATTACAAAAAGAGCAAATCCGACTGGTGACTGGTAGTAAACGAAATTTGGCAGGTGCGCATGATGTAGCGGCTGCACCATTATCTCAAAAGGCTAATTCAAGTAAGTCTTTGTTGAAACGTTTGTATTGTAAAAGCAGCACAAATTCAGGGATTTTTACAAGTTCAAGGACAAATTGAAACAGGTTTGTAAAGACATCTGCTTGCCGAAAAGTTATGCATCCAATGTTACAGATCCATATGAGCAAACTAAGGTTGCTTTAGGCGTGGTGAGAATACATAGCGACACCAAGGGCGTACACATGGGGGTTGGGGTTAAACCCCCCCTTAAGCTTGATATTTTATAAAACTTTATTACCTGCGCAAAGGAGATTAATTTTTTTCGCATACTTTTTGCTTGTTAATTTGTCGACTTAATGCAAATACCACGGAATAAATTTGCATGCAAATTTCAAGGAGCATTGTAAATGGGCCAAAAAGTAATAATTATGTTTTGGTGGGAATTCGGGCTATCGTCTGCGTCCAGAAACCACCTCACCACTTTTTGCAGACCCTCCATCCACTACGCATGTTTAAGAATGTGTTCCGCGATAGTTCACTTTATCCGAAACAATTGCCTTTATTTCGTCTGCCAAGGCTGATCAGCGCAAGTGCTGACTGCATTGGCTACATTAGCCATTTCTGTAGCATGATAAATCTGTTGCACGAGCTAAAAAGCCGCAGTTGTTAACATAGAAGCATTCAGGCATTTGATAATGTCTCAACAGGGAAAAAGGAAAACTAAACGTTTGCTGGACTTCCAGGCCCGTAACCAGCTTGGGACATCGGGGTGGGCAAAAAGTTTTCTAGGAGGGGGACAAATTTTTTAAACTATGTCCAATAGTTTCCCAAATACGTCCAACACATTTTTCCTGGGGAGCGAAAACTTTTCTAGGGGAGGCTTCGTCCCCCTGGTTACGGGCCTGTGGACTTCTATACATCACAAAAAACAAACCTTTTCTTGCGTACTTTATGCGCATTCTCAATTCTTCTGTAGTTTAGCAAAATTCGATCTTGCAAACCAGGGTGTGCGCCAACCAGTCCAGCCGCACACCTGCAATACGCAACTGCTCGTATTTGACGAGATCTTAGCGCAGCCTGATTTTGCAGTTGTGAATTGCTCTGACGTAGTGATGAGTGTGTTTCTCTCGCCTGTTTTAACACGCATCCCGATATTTTTATATTTTTGCAGTTATGAACTGCTGTGTCGTAGCGTTGAGTTTGTTTTTCTCCGATAGCCTAACTTGGAGCGCTGATAGTTTATATTCAGTGCAATGACATAAAATAAGTGGATGTAGAAAAATATGCATATTATGTCAACAAACTTCGCCAAAACCTTGGTTTGGAAACATGAAAATGACGTCAAATTGTGATGTCACAAACAGTGCACACCAAATAACCACCATATGACCCTGAACCAAAACCCCCCTCATGAAAATTTTCTGCGTACGCCACTGAGCGACACAGTGGTCGAAAATTCACTGTAAGTTTGTCAAACCCTATAGATCTATTGAAAATAGTACATCTTACGAAGGATCTTAGTGACATTATTTCTACTGTCTGAAATGAACGACAGCCTGGTAAATTAGGCTGCTCAAACGTGTACTTGGATGTAATTCCCGTAATTGTAAGCTGCGATGGTTGTGAAATGATCCGCTCAAGTATTCTTAGATCGTGGCAGTAGCCTTTCATGTTGCGAAATTAATGGATGCCTTGAATGTCCCGGACTCACTTAAAAATGCGGCAATGCATACGACGAGTGCCAGCGAACGTTGGATGATAGAGCTTTCTCCGTATCGGTCGAGCCAAGTTGGAAACCGTATCGAACTCAGCGAGTTGGTCGTGGCAGACGAAATTCCCTTCAAGTCGAATATCATGCAGGACCTAAGTGACCTGCAAAAACATGATTATTTGCATGGCAGAGACCTGCCAAAGGTTGAGGGAGCCACTACAACATGTTAATTGGATTAAATTTTCCTGAGCCCTTGCGAGTTCAAGTTATATGGAATGGGAGTGATAGTTGCGCAGATGGAGCGCGCACCCTTCTAGGTTGGTTGTTGTTGGGACACTTGCAGCTCTGGACAGTGAGACGAGCTATTTGTGGCACAAGCAAGTGCTACAGTGCCACAAAAATCGATGCAAGTTGTACTTTTAAAAGACGAAAGTGGCGTGATATTAACTGACGGAGAGTGTGACGTTCACGATGACGTCCCTGTGCAAGCCATGTCAAAGGAAGACAGACGGACACACGCACAGTCCGTGGAGTAACTCAACTGTCACTATGAACTTCCCCTTCCTTGGCGTTATGGGGACTAGATACTGCCCGACAAATTTGAAAAGGCCAGATAACGCCTTGCTGACTTCAACCTTCGATTGCAAAAAAACTTTGAAATTTACCAGAAGTGTGTGAATCGAAAACAACTTACCATCGAAACAGGATGCGCTGAAGAAGTTCCAGAAGATGAAGTTGATACAGACCTCCGCAAGTGCTACATTTCACGTCATGGAGTCGTCAGCGAGCGAGAGCCCGACAAAGCTGCGTATTGTGTTTCACTGTATGCTTAGCATAGGACCGCGGTGTATCATTAAACCAGGTGTTAATAAAAGGGCCGGTTTTATAATCCGCTTGATGCAGTGTTGCTGCTGTTTCGGAAAAAGACAACAGCTCTGGAGGCGGATGTAGAAGCAATTTTCCAGCAAAGACAGTTTACATTTTATTGTTGTGGCGTAATAGAGACTTTATCAAAGAATACCTCATCGAATGAAAGTGCATCTTTACGGCGCGACTTCTTCCCAAAGCTGTGCAGCCTTCAGCGTACGTTAACTTTACGTCCGTCGCTGGTTTGAAGCAGGTGCCAACTTAGTAGACAGTGTTAGTCGATGCTTGCCAAAGCCAGTGGCGTGCCGCGTATCTATCCAAAACGGCGCCCATGGCAAAGTTTGAATGTGCGCCCTTTTCAAAAATTTAAATATTAGATATAGGCACAATTTTTTCGAAAGATAAACTATGAAGCAGGTGAATATTTTGAAACAGAAAGTGAATGTTTATTTTTGCTGTAAATTGTCCATGGCCACCATAACATACAGTACTTTTATATTAATTTATTTTTGTTATAAAGTTTGTAAAAACATTCAAATAAAAACGATACATAATTTTATATTGTATTGTGACCAAATTGTAAATCTTGCAAAAAAAATCACATGACATATTGCAACTACGAACGAAAATTTTTTTTAACTGAACCACATTTAATTTGGATGGTGCAATAAGTTACGTGTGCAAGAGCAACACCACCTTTGAACGTGCGACAACCAAACCACTTGACAGAAAAAGCTGCTCATCTCTTCGTTCATGAGCAATGCTCCCTCTAAGGTGCGCAAATGCGCAGTACCACCACACAACTTGCGCAGTGAAATCTGTCTCGCGCACTTATTTCAAATTTGATACTGCAGATATATATATATATATCGCATAGCCCTTGTAACGCTTCACTGTTTGGAACGCTTTACTGTTTGTGTGTCTGCATGGTTACGCAATTGCATGCGCTTAGTGCGCAACAAAACAAACATTTGCTCAGTATAGAATTTTCTTAGAGGGAACACTGTTCATGAGTTAACATTTTTTGCTCGACTGGTGCGGTAACGATACTAACTGCTAATGTTTCAAGGAGTAAATATGGTTCTCTTCTTTAGTCTATGGACTGGGGTATTATGTTTAGCCTAGAGGTCTTAAACTTTTTCAGGCGCGCCCCTTTGGCGTTAGACATTGATACTCGCGCCTTACTTAACCTCAAAATCAAACACAAAAGACAGAACAATTAATTTGCCATTATCTTACTTTTCAACAATATGTCGCTGTCATACCCACGCCCTCCTTGCGAACCTTTCACGCCCACCAGTTTAACAACCTAGGGTTTAGTCTATTTATCGGACACTATAATGGCCATCAAAAAAATTTCGTAAAGTCGGAGTGGGCCGCAGCAGTTTCAAGTAATTTGTAAATCTATGGAAGCTTAAGAGCAGTTATTTGTGTAGCCGTCAGATTCTCAAAGTCACTGACTGAGTCGGAACGTGGGTTCCGACTAACATCCTCTTGCCTGAAACGCATCACCACGAACTGACTAATAAAGCTTTTCTTGTATCGTGAGGATTCCGAGGACGAGGTTTTGTAGATATTGCAAGGGAGCGTTCTTGTTCTGTCACAATGTCTGACCGTTATGTTGTGTCACAATACCACAGTTTTGTCACAATGCTTGGTGCTGACACCACGCGCAAATTGTTGCATTAGAAGGGCGCTGTATTGATGCAGTTGTGAAATTAATCGTTGTATGGGGCGAAAAGTAGAGGTTGAAGAAACTGCAAGTCACAAATTTTGATATTTGCCAAACCATTTTGGCCCCCCATCAAAGTGGCGCCCATGGCACGAGCCATGTCTGCCATGCCCTAGATACGCCACTGCAAAGCCGACTTTCGTCTTAGTAAATGATGAAAGCATACCTGCTTCCTTGGCGGAGAAAAAGCAAATCAGTCGCATTTGATCGATTCAACGAATCATCCTGCACCAGTTTAAATTCTTTCTTACGTTTAGTTTGTTGTGAATGGGTGGGGACTTGCGTTCAACCCTGATGGAGGAACCTGTTACGAAAGCATTGCAGTGCAGGCCCGCAGCCACGAGCGGGCATTCAGGGCAGTTCCCCCCAATTTTTTGTGTCCCCAAATTTTGCTGTGTCCAGAAAAGTTTGTTTTAAACATATAATAAAACAAATATATTTTCCCCTAAAAATTTATTTTTCCCCCCAAACCTTAAAACCTGCCCTGGCTACGGGCCTGGTGCAGCAGCTGTGTGCGGATAAGCTAAATGTGCGCAGATTTACCTAAATATGCGCAAATTTATGTAAATGTGCACAGATTTAGTTAAATGCGTGCAGATTTAGCTAAATGCGTGCAGATATAGTTAAATGCGCGCAGATTTAGCTAAATGTGCGCAGATTTAGCTAAACATGCACAGATTTAGCCAAATGCACACAGATTTAGCTAAATGCGTGCAGATTTAGCTAAACATGCGCAGGTTTAGCAGTTTTTGTGCTAAATCTGTCCGATATATTTTTTTTTATAAATGGCGCCCCAAATTACTTATTGGCAGCGGCAGCGTATATGTATTCTGCGGGTGAAGTGCACAGCAGGTTTTGAGCCGAGTGAGTTTCGACACTTGTAGTTCTCTCCAGGTGGGCCGCATCGTCCCTTTATGAGTCTATGAGCATGTCTGAAAATATCGCAGAGTTGGAAATTCGGCGTGCTGTGTCGATGGACTGTACGATGATTTTAGCCTACCAGAGACTTCGACGAGTTTTAGTTCGGAAAGACAAATGACGCGCCGAGTTTTAAGTTCAGACCCCAAGTATAGGAAACCCCGCGTTGATCAGCCATGTTGAGAGTCTTATGTTTTCCAATTTTCTTCACATGTTATCTCACAGTGTCCTAACAAGCTCATATCACATTGATTTTGAGTATAGGCGCGCATAATTGCTTTAGTGAAACTATTGTCAATCATTTAACACGATAACGCTTCTTACAAGCCACGTTACATAAAAAACAGAATTTCGTGATTATAATGCGTTTGAAATTGCGTAACGCTCAAGTACAGAAAAACTCTTTGTTTCAGGGTTTTATATTTTTGTGGTCTTCATCTGCTTCATACCCACAGAGGCAACGCCACCCGCTCAACTTGAATCGAGTATTTCTCAAGGTAAGGAGCAAACGTACAAACAGATCAACGTATAGAATGCAGCAGAGACCTGTACGGGTCAGTTTACCAAATCTGCAAAGAACGCTGGTTCCGTACATGTGCCCAGACGACAAAAACAGGAGTCTTTATTCGGTTTAATTCTTTCTGACAAGCTGGACTTAGTAGCCTATCGCTTTCAATGTCACTTCAACTGACTTTTCACAATTTCGATGCATACTTGCAGACCACAACCAGGTTGGCAAACTTCATCTCATTTAAAAGCAAACACATTTACATTGTCATATAATAATGCATTAATACCATTAAATACTCGGGCTATACTGTGCCAAATGTAGTTATGAGTGCGAAGCTGGAAGGGTACAAGGTACTTCGAGATGTGTAGTTTGTACATATTGGTAGTGGAAGATTCGACTTTAACGGCTGTAGATTTATTGTACCAAACTTCTAAGTGGCACTATAGGTAGGTTTTTGGCGGTGCATACAGTTGCTTGACAACCAAAAAAACCACCCAGGTCCTTACCCAGCATCCTTTTTCTGATAAAAAGCTTTAAATGTTGCGTGTTACTGCTGACTGGTGGCTCGCAACTAACTCTAAGCACTGCATGCACTCGTTTGCAACATCTTGTGGCTTGTGTTTACCTCAGACAAACAAACAAATAGTATCTTTTTGCTTGTAAACAAAGTCCACTGCGCAATGCTAATACACATCCGCATAAAGATACTTGAACTAAACTACCCATGGGCTCCCACTGCAGTAATAAAATTGTTACGATTGTTTGCAGTTACTGGTCCTTTCTCCAATACAACGTGCTTTAGACGAAGATGTAACGAAGAGGACCTTCACTGCCAGGAAACAGGGATGTGCGACCATGGATACCGAACGTGTTGTGATGGCTCGTGCACACTGAAGAAAACAGCGTGCGACAACGGTGTATTCAGGACAGGCTATTCCGTTTATGCCAGTAACGCTAACGCCAGCGAGTACACCAGGCAAGGAATGCTTTCGATCAGAACCATCGCCAGAAAGTCTTCGATAGGGGGCTTTACGTTTGTGCAGAGGGCCTTGAACGCAAAAATCTGTTTATTTATAGTGTTTCATATTTCAATTTGGAGAGCATTGGAGCTGTGTTTGGGGGGATAAGCCCATCAAAGCCCCCCGTGGCGACGACACTGGTTTTGATTGATATATTTTCTCAGTGTGCGGTCAATCTGCACTTGCATTTTTGATAAATTTCTTTTCATAAAAATAGAGAAAATCGAGTTCAGATATTTTTAGTCATTTGCCTATTTCAATTGACCTTGTAAGTATTTATAACAACGATACAATGAAATTTTGCTAAAAGCTGCCGAGGCTCGCTTTGTTCCTTGCGAGATTGATGCACTGACTTCGTCAAAATTTGCAAGGTATTAGGAATAATCTAATTCATTCAAAATGCGAGTGGAATAGTATACTAGTGCAGCGATCCCCAAAGTCCGGGCCCCCGGGCCAGATCCGGCCCGCGAAGAGTTCCAATCCGGCCCACGATCTTTCCTAGGAATGTTTACTTTTGTACAAATTTCGTGTAAATAAATTAATGTGAGATGTAATTACACAAAAATCATTTGCTGTAATTGATAATTTCATTTCGATATCGGCTTTAGAAACAAAAATAAACTAACCCTTCTGCTTCTATCAAAAAACTCAGCTAAAAAAGTTTTGGAGTTTAGCCAACTTGCAATGTACCGTATGAAATAAAAGTGGTTTACTTAGGACCTAGGTCCTAGGCCATTCATTATACTTTGCGAACAACACAGACAAGTAAACGTGAAAACGGACAACTTTTACGTCATATAGCTGCTTTTCAGTTGGGAGTTTGTGCGCACTAGAGTCCTGAGCGGGCTGAAAATTTTGACCCGCTCCCGGCCCGCACAACTTAAACCCGGTCCGCACCAGCAAGAATTTGAGAAATCGGGTAAAGCTCCTGCACCCGCAAACTTCTAGCAGCAGACTTTAAACCTGCATCCACCCCATGCACCCTACCGACCCGTGCATGCCCCACTCGCACTGTTACCGCCCCACACCTGCCATTGTGCGTCGGAAAACCACTAAAATCTCATGCTATGTGTTTCATCGCTTGTGGAAATTTATTCAGTGGTTCGTATCAAAGCCAACAGAAGCTCATAAAAAACACTGTAAAGTACAAATGTGAAACCTTTTTGTCGACCTTGAGCATTTCGTTCTTAGTTTTAATTTACCATTGAAAAAGAGCACGTCGTTCACTGAAGAACTCTTTAAATTTGCTCGTCTGCTATTGAGGATATGCCCAGCCGTATACAAAATGCTCGTTCAGTAGAAGCGTTAGTTGTCATGACCCAGAACCTATTTCTTGCAAGATCACTGAGAGCTGAAAACTTTAATCTGTGGTCTCGCCACCACGGGAGAATGTTGCCGTTTGTACCGTCGCAAGCTCTCCGCAAGCCTTTGTACCGCAAGCTCTCTGTAGCTTTTCTTGCGCGTGTCGCTTGTACTGGGTCAACATTCAGTTAGCCGCACAAAAGATTTCTTATCCCCCACCCTACCCGCCTCGCACCAAGTTCAACCCGCTACCGTCCGGCAAATGCGGGCACCCGCAACCCGCGCAGGTCATTAGTGCGCACCAGCACCATAATATTTAACATGTACTTGTCTCCTAGCAGGCCCGAAACCAGGAAGGGGAAACTTGGCAATTGCCCCACTAATTTTTTTTCACAAACATGTTTATTTGTTACGTACAACAAGTTACGATCGTTTTGCGCTTTCCCCCCGAAAATATCAGCTGGTTAGGGCCCTTGCGCCTTGTCTAGTGCAGACTCTACATTAGCTTGCGTACGTGCTGCGAAATCTGTAAGTTGTAGTAGGCATTTGGTGTTTGAAGCGTAAGCGTTATCTGGCGGTTGTGAGAAGATTTGCGCGATACTCTCCATATTGCAGCATCAAGCGTGGAACCAAATATTACAGCTTTTACGCAACAAAAGAAGCAGTTTCATAAGTCACATTGCAAACATGTTACCGAGCAAGGAAAACAAACAGCAATATACACAAACGTGATTAATGTTATTCTTGCTATTTTTGTTTTTTCAATACGCAAAATAGTCCGGCCCGTGGAAGCTGATGTGATCGCGAATTTGGCCCAGCATCCAAAAAGTTTGAGGACCGCTGTACTAGTGGAATAGTATACTATAGATGGGAAGAAAAGGTTTTGCCGTCATAGACAAAATGCTATGATAAGCTCCATTGGTCCATGAATTTCACTTCATGCTTTTCGATTCGGAGAACTGACCCTGCTGTGTAGTTGTAGCCTTGCGCAATAATGCAAGACCTCTCCGTCTACCTTCACTATCTTTCATGCTAGATTAGCCCTGAGAGGGTTTTGAGAAGAATGTCTGCTTAAAATTTAAACTCAAACTCTGCTCAAGATAACAAGCTGCAGTTTTGTTCGGGTTTACTCTGCAAAATCAACAAACCTTTTGCAAGGGATTTGCAGCGATTTATGAAAGGAGCGAAAGCTTTCACTAGCCAACTAATGTGTCATTGCAGACTGCTGGAGATAACTAAGCAGAAAATCAAAAGTTATATAGCAAATCAAACTTGCTGGCCAGAGGAATACTGCGCGAATGCCACTACGTGCAAGCCAACATATACGAAATGCAACGACGGCAAGCAATGTGCACTCCTGCTTTCGCGGTGCTCCATGTTTTGGCTGCGGACCACGTTCGAAAGAGTCAACAATGTTTCATGTTACCCAGCAGAGAGATGCTTTCGGAACAATTGTCGTGGCAGGTATAGGCTGACACAAAAGCCTCTTTAAAGATGCAGCAGTCGTTGCTCTTCAAAAATGCATCCTCGTACGTAATGCACTTGGCGTGATAGGAGAGAGCATATCAGGAGAAATAGATTAGAAGAAAACCAGACATATAAAAGGATCACTTTCTTGTTTTTTTTGCAAAATTTGTACATTACGTTTAGAAACATGTTTCAATAATTTTGGGTGTTTATTTCGTTTGAGGTGTTCCAAGCCCTTTAGCGGTGTAGCAGTTGACAAAACATCAGTTTTGATCTCAAAATCTAAATACGGGCATTGAAAAATTAAAAAAATATCAAGTTTTGAAAAAGTTGATTGCTGCTATACCGAAAGCACCATTTATCGGTCATGTGATCAAATGACTTGTGTTTGATAAAAGAAGACATCACACGGAAAAATTGAAGGAATGCTGTGTGGTGCAATGAGTCATCGACCAATTGCAACTTTCCACATAGGTCATGTCATGACGTTATGTCGTAGTCTATTTTCTTTGTTTTTAAGCTATTGGATGTGCGATGACGGCGAGTGCGTTGACAAAAGTGTGCTGTGCCGTGGTGGCCCGGATTGTGATGACGGAAGTGACGAGAAATACTGCCAAGGAAGCTGTTTTCCACCAGACCGGTAATTACGATAAGTTTGTCTCAAGTTCAGAAGAATTGCCCATGCAACACCGTTTCTACTTCAGATATTTGTTCAAACTAGCTGTCGCGAAAGCAAGTCTTTCCTATTTAGGAAATCAGGTCGGTATCTAGAGGAAATGAGTTTAGAGAAAAAGGAATAATTAGGAGGAGCACAGACTGGAACAAATAATTTTCATTTGCTACAAAACATGCATCAAAACGAGACATAGGACAAAAATCGTAGTTTACTTGTGCCTCCTCGAGGCAGACCTGCAACGTGTGCTTTCCATCCTTTTTCTGAATAAGAACAAGACTAAGTAACACGCTGTAAATTGTTTCGCTTATTGTTTAGATATATTTGTCAAGTATGTTTGCGGTGATACTTTTGCAAAATATGAACTTTTAACCATTGCTTGCGCAACAATGATATTGTAAAAAACATTGTAACAGAATGAAACCTGGAAGATTTCAAAGTAGCATTAAAAGCAACGCAAGAAAACAATGATGTAATTTAAGTCATGCCTGTTTAGTGAAACAAGTTTTATCTTAGCTGGTTTTAGTAAGCCCACATCATCTATAACTTTGATCACTTCGGTGCGTAAACGTTAGCCGCTGCAGACTTTTAATCTGAAAATAGCCAAGGCTTCGACTTTATAAAGCAGCAAACAATATCACACATTACCCCCAGGCGTAGCAAAACACTAGTGTTCAGTTTCTATATCCTTTTTTATTGCAACAAGAGTTATTAAATAACATTTCTTTTCATAAATTGGTTTTTAAAAACAAACAAAAAATAGACTTGAGAATGCTGTTCTTGCATAATGACTTAGCCTTATTCGCAAAGCTTTTGAAAGGTTGTTTGGCAAAAGTTAACAAGTCTGTTGACATACTGGTCATATCCAAACGCTGCATTGTTTTATTATATCAGCTGCAAAATAGGGTGAAATTTAATTGTCTCCTAAATAATTTTGAGCCCTACGACTATGCCCTTTTTGAAATGCGTATGAACAAAGGTTTCGATTGACGAAGGTCATGGCAAAACAAGTTTACTTGAAAAAATGTCCGGAATGTTATATACTCTGTTGCTCAGTAAATCGACCGTTGTGAAAGTTCAATTTTAATTTTAGTTCAATTTTGCCAACAAATGATGACTGTTTTCCACGCAGGCTACTCATCATTCACACTGTTTTCTTCAGGTGCCAGAACGGTTCATGCTCCTCCGGTTATTTCCGTTGTGAAAATGGGGAATGTATTTTTCAGGTAAATAAGTGAATGAAAACTTTTTTGGCCACTATCAGCGATTTTATCAGAGAAAAAAGCAACCACTTTTTGCAAAATTTTATGCAAGAATTTTAGTTTGAACAACATTTTTGGACGTTTTGTGAAATTTCAACATTCAGGACCACTTTTCCAGTTTCGAGACTTTTCTTCCTATTGACCTCCACGTAGCCTAAATATGGGCAAGTAAAATACGTGCATGAGAATTCAAAGAAACCTCTACAAATCAAGCGAATGCAGTGGGCCGCAGTCAACGGTAAAATTTGAAAAAAATGGTGTCAAAGTTACTTGCCACGTTAATAACACAATACACGTAAAACGTCACAAGTTAAACCTACTCATTCATTAATGTTTACTTGATAGAACGTTCCAGCAACATCAAATGCAACAGACATGCAGTGTAGAAAAAACGATATAATTTCGGATGCAAAGCTAAATCATAAACAACACAATTGCATCGTAACCAATGGTACAAGAAGCTGTTTTAAACAAAAAAAAATTCGTTGTATCACTATCGGAACACAAAAAGCAACCAGTTGTTTTCCATTTAAGGTCTCCTTAACTGCGGTGAGGCCAAGTATTTTGTGGTCCAAAATAGATGCGTTTATACGAGTCTTTGTGAAACGTTTTTGTAAAAATTGTGTGTTTTTAGTCTATTTTTTTGCAACGTCTTGAAAGCGCTAAAGCTTTGCTGATGTCTGTCAGAAATGAGATGTTTTATTGCAATACTTCAGGTTCCACTTCCACATTTGAACATGTCAGAAACTCGAACCTGTATTACAACACAAAAACATGTCACTTTATAGGCTAAATGTTATTCTATTACCTTAATTGCTACGACTGATGAGAACGTTCAGATAAAGATGTCCTGGCCTGCGTTGTAGGAGCAAGTGTGCGATGCAACAAAAGACTGCATGGACGGATCTGACGAATACAACTGCACTGCTCAGTGCTGGCCTTCGAAAGCATGTTTGCCTGATGGCAAATGCAAGCCCGGGTATTTTGGTTGCGATAGTGGTGAGTTTTATATTCGACATGTCCTGACCCACTTTCAAATGACAAACTGTTAATTAGAGCAAAAACGTTTCCCAATTTGTAAAAATTCTGCAACTGTTAGCAGTTTAATTGCAAAACTATACAGAGGATTTTTGTTATAGTGAGAATGACGTTTTGAGCAGTCAGTTACAAGAAAAAATCGGGGAGCACTAGAAAGAATAGCATAGCTTAAATTTTAAAACTACAACTTGCAACATGTTAGCTTTGAAATATTACTGATCTACTATTATTTGACTTGGCTACACCAGTCAATCTCGTAAAGTCTAACACAGCATCATGGGAAGATTACAATAATTTCAATTACAACCACAATAGATGCAGCTCTAAACCTTGTAGATTCTCTACTTATATAATTCAACCACTGTTAATAAACATATATTCTGAAAGACATGTATCATGCTGGAAGGTGTAAATTCTCATACGCCTAAGGGTGACCTCAGTTACAAAATATGGAACAGCACCTTTCACCTCTTGGTTCCACCAAATGATTTAATTTTTCGCCGTTATTCGCCACACCGAGTCGTTTCCGTCCGCACACCTGAGCAGCGGGTGAAGCTGCAGCTGCTTTGAACAGCGGCTCTTCCGCCACTCCACCTCAGCGCCCGCTCTTTTCGGGAGTTCTAGGAATAAGGACGATACTCTGTCCGCAAAGGTCTTTCTTACATCCTTACATCTTTGTTCGCGAGAACCTCATACTTTATTCGGCAGGATCTCCTCGTCCGCCACATTTGTGTAGACCATGGCGCTTTTCCATATGCAAGTTGCAAACCACCAGGTTGTGATCGGTCGACAGTTCTGAACCCCCTTTGACACGAACATCCAACACTGAACGAAACAAATCAGCTGAAACTATGCAGAAATCAATGAGTGACCGTTGAACCAAAGAATTTCGGCACCAAGTGTACTTGTGCACATCTCTGTGACGGAAGAAAGTGTTCATGATGCACAGTGCGTTGTTACAGCACAGCTGCAGTAAGAGTCTTCCGTTATCATTTCAGTTGCGGCTTTTCATGGGAGATTTGAACACTCAACGCAAAGAACGCCAACTCCGCCAAACATCAGCATCACCATGTCGGCCGATCGGTATCCGGACTATAGCCACCTGGACAAATACCACCTGGATAACTGCCACCTAGGACAACTGCCACCTAGGACAATTGCCACCCAGGACTACTGCCACCCGGACAACTGCCACCCAGGACAACTGCCACCTAAGACAAGCCCCTGGCTATGTCCATGGTGTTATGACAGTTGCTTAGTAGGCTACTGTGCTAGTATTTGACAATGATTACCAGGTGTTTGCTTCTTTACTAAGTACACAAGTACACAAAACTTCACTATTAGCACTTGAGTTCTTTGTCAAAGTACCACACAAAATTTATCACACCCACAACATTGTTTGGACAAAAGATATTGTGTACCCCTTTATCTATAATTTGGGGGTCATGTCCCCCCATTCCGCTGAATCTCGGGACCTGTAGTGACCCATATTCCATTCGATACGAAAACAAGGGTAGATTGACCTTTTTTCAAATTTTCCTTTTTGCGTTACTTTTGTGCAATCAGTTTTTAAAAGCTGGTCAGCTGATTTGAGGTTACATGCTTCATGGTTGAAGTAGAGGCAAACCTTTTTGTGCATGACCTTGTTGTCGGCTTTGATCTTTCTGGTTTATGGAACTCGCCATATTGACCAAGAAAAGAAAGATTTATGCCAGTATGAAGTTGGCAGTGCTTTTTTGATCGGTATAAAACGTGGATGCTTGTCACATGCAGTCTAATGAATTAAAAAAATCAAATTCAAGGGTTAAACTTGAGGCGAAGCCGTAGACAACGACACTCTTGTTTTTTTCGTACTTGAAGATTTTCTAGAAGCTTCATAATAGATCACAGGCAACCAAATACAGTTAGTGGTTTCTACCTTTAAATCTACGTGATCATTTACGTTTGTTTGTCTTGTGTGTTTCCCATTGTACCACCAGTCCACCATTTTGTGTCTTCACTGCCTCACTTACCAGTAACATGTGACCAACCGTATCATTGGAACACTCACAAAGTCTTGCACAATTACTTGGCACCAACAGTTTTCGAGACAGAGCAGCGTTTAGGTAAAGATTTAAATGTAAGAAACGTTGCTGAATACTTTTACAGAAACGTAAATTACAGCGCTATAAAACTTGATGGCAAGAAAACTGCAAACTCCTGATTACGTTGGGACGTTGGAAGGAGGAAAAATCGTATCATTAGAAATTTTTTGTGTGGAGGGGATTAAGAAGTTCCAAAGATGAACAAAATCCGATTTCTTTAGCCTGGTGCCAACTGCCAATACATTGTAACCGACACTGCCTGAGGTTTTTGTAACACATAAGTAAAAATTTAACCTATTTCCAGGGAAGTGTATTGAAGAGTCAAACGTTTGTGATACGCGAACAAACTGCGATGATGGCTCGGACGAGATACGAAACGAACATGGCTTCAAGTGCATTCTTGGAAACAACTTCGATACCTGTGTTTTGCCGCAAGAGCAGATGCACGAGCCAATCACACGTTGCATTGATCACTCGGACGAGTGCATAAGGAACGGAACTGATTATTGCTTTCATTGTTTGGACGGCCAGCTTACCATTGCTGAGAGGCAGCGTTGCGACGGCGTGGTTGATTGTTTCGACGCATCTGACGAATGCCTGTGTGACCACGAAACGGCAGGCAACACGTGTCTGTCCATTTGCCTTCATATCAATTCGAACTACAGCGCTTCAAGGTACGCTCTAAGTGCGCTCCTAATGAATTCTCCATGGACGGTCCGGCTAAAGAACATTGTAACTTGGCAAACAATCGCGTTACGACCACAAAGAAAGCAAATTGCTTCTAACTTGTTTTGCTTTTTCAACCCAAATATTTTTCCCATAGCACGGGGAAAAACTCCAAAGTTATATATCCTGAAACAGAATTATTTTCACCAACATAACGTGTGGTAACGTCACAAAATCGCTTGAATTGCACAGGGCAGTAAAACATTTTGCTGATTTCGGTAAACTTAATCAGGTTTTCTTTTCAATTTTGGTTCATTGGAAACGTGTCTTGTTTTCTCGAAAAAAATTTCATTTTTTCTCCTAATATTGTTAGGTTACACCTTCTTTTGAAGTTGGTTCAGATCAATCGGTTTGAACAAAAATTTATTTTCTTTATAAACTTTAGGAACTTAACAGCAATAAGTAACAAAAGAGAATTTGGTTGTTGTGAGTTGTAACTCCTGCATTTCACAGTATTTTGCATTGTCACAAACAGGTGGAACAAAAATGTTATGCTTTAGACTTCAAATGACACGAATCAGTAAAAACTTGTAACATTGAGACAACACTGTCATGAGATGTCTTGTAAATTCGGATGTAGATGCAGCAACGTGCTGGGACATAGATACCATTCTCAGTGGAACGGATTTACCAAAATTAGCTTAATATCTGCTCAGTTAAAAATAGTCAACATAACTGACACGGCATTAAAAGTCTTTAAAGAAATTATTTCAAGCATTTTGAGTTCACTGAAAAAATACGACAAGTGTCAAGATGGAAGATTTAGTCGTGTGAACGCGTTCGCAGGTAACCAGTCCACATTTTCATCAACAGCACAAACAACTGAACTTTTTTGATGTAAATCGAATTTCTACAAAGCTTAACAAATTGTAATTTATCTTTATAGCATCACCATTTTTGGTTAAATCTGAGTTTTCATCAGTAATTTTCGGCTGTTTTCACTGACAGTATAGGAAATTAGGTAACTTGCCTTTACTTACTGCTTACGGCATCCCTGCTCGTAACCAATCAGTGTATATGTCAACATTTGTGAAAGCACTTGTGCTTTGCAGATTTAATGATGCAGCTCCGCAAGGTATTGACAGTCGCATTCCAAGGTCATGCGCATGCGCGCCGGGCAGGTACGACTGCGGCAACGGCGTTTGCCTGAATGTGAGTCAGCTTTGCGACGGTGTCCCGGATTGCGGAGACGACGCACAAGATGAGATATACTGTGAGAGGCTCGAGAGGAAATCCACGAAGACTATTTTGTGTCCTGGGGACGTGAAAAACACTAACGCCGTAACAGCCGTCGCATGCGATGGCCGCGTGGAGTGCTACAACTTAGAAGATGAGTGCGACCAGGATTGTAACGTCACTGCCCCCTTCTGCAAGATAAAAAGTCGATTCAATTCTGCTAACGGACCTTACGAGTTTTTGTGTGATCAAGTGTAAGTCTATGGACAAACATTTTTTTAAAGTCATCTAGAGTGTGTACAATGTACATGTACACTAGAGCAAAAACTGTTCACCCTCCGAAATGTCCAAACTTTACGTTATTCATTTGCATCACAAAAGTATAGCAGCATTGAGGAATACACAAAGTGCACAATCAACATTCTTGTTTTATTACTTTCGAAACGAAAAGCTTCTGAAACTACTGCTAAAATTTCAATTACGCTTTGGTTGCTAGCATACCGTAAACTATTTGGTATAGACCTTGAGTCTGAAATGAACATTTACTTGAAAGAGATTTGACTCTTTTAGCTCTTTGTTTTGTTTCGTTTGCTATAAGTATACCTCATGTTTGTCATCAGTGCGCTTTTCTTCAATGCGAAAGCAATCTGCGATGGACGGTGGACGCCTTGCATGCCACGAGTCGATGAAGAGGAGCTGGACTGTCCAGCACGACATTACTGCCGGAGTGGTGAAGCACTCAGCATCGACATCAACTTGATCTGCGATGGAACTCCTCAGTGCGACGACTTCTCTGACGAAGCCAACTGTTCCGATAGGTTCTACTGCGAAAGTGGAAGCCCGTACTCTGTTCCTGCCAGCAGCAAGCGCGACGGCAAAGCTGACTGCAGCGACGAAAGCGACGAATGTCCCCGAGAAATGGATAACGCTGTTCTGTCTTCCAGGAAAGAGTTAGTGGGTTCATTGGGATTTCGGATAGTTACGTGGGTGTTTGCCTTATTAGCTCTTACTGGGAATGCGGTAACTCTGGCAGGGGCATGCAAGACTTTGTTCTTCAGCCATAACACAAACAGAGTTTCCAGGGTGAATTACTTCTTTCTTTTAAATTTGTCGTTGGCGGACGGTTTGATGGGAATTTATCTTGTCCTCCTTTCAACTTACGGCTTGAGGGTTTCAGGAGATTACTGCCGACACGACAAAGCTTGGAGAACGAGTGCAATGTGCTTGAACTTAGGAAGCTTAGCCCTAGTCTCAAGCGAAGTATCAGTGATTATACTTGCTTATTTGAGCACTTTCCGGTTGCTGTCTATCACGTTCCCAGTCAAAATCAAGAACAGTTCCTTGAGGCTCCCTGTTGCCGGTGTAAGCGCTGCTTGGACAATTGGCACCTTTTTGGCCGTGATCCCGCGACTTCCGTCGCTTTCCGACTATTTCGTGTCCGAAGCGTGGATACCAAATAAATACACCCAGTTCGATGAACTTGACAAGATCGACATCATCGTCTTGATGGAGCGTCTGGCCATTTTACATCCGGTTAAAACCTTGCCCCCCAAAAGACTTTCTTGGCACGATATGACTCAGTATTTAGGTAATATGTTCGACGTCCAGGTCAAAGGTTATTTTGGATACTTCAGTGACAACAGCGTATGCTTGCCTCGTTTCTACGCTGCAAAAGGTGAGGCAGGATGGGAATATTCTACTGGGGTCATAACGTTTAATTTCACGGCGTTTTGTTACGTGTGCGCCGTGTACTGGGCCGTCTTCCGCTTAACTAGCCAATCAGCGGGCAAGCTGAATGCCAAGCAACTAAGAAAACTACATGGAAGAATTAGTTTTCTTATCGTGACAGACTTCATTTGCTGGGTCCCTGTTTGCCTCATGAGCTTCATTCGACTCGGAGGTGTTCGACTCCCTGACTCTGCTTACGCGTTAAGTGCTGTTGTCTTATTGCCCGTGAACAGTGCCTTAAACCCTTTTATTTACTCACACATCACGCTCAGATCTTTATTCGCAGCAAAAGTTTCACCTACAGCGTTGCACAAAAGAATTGACGACGCGAGTCAGAAACCCGATCACAGGAAAGCTTCAAGAACAACAGCCATGTCTCTTGATATCTTCCCAAATAGATCAGCGGGGAGTGAGCGAGTTGGACAGGAAGTGGCAGGGGATTCAAGACGTTTTCAGCAAATGTGATTAAAAATGAAACTTCCAGAAAAAATGGATTTCGTTGGACACTGGTTTGAGAAAATGGTGCATGATAAAGTTTTGTTTGAAAAAGCAAGTCCTCCATCAACTCGGCGTAGGAAAAGTTAGGCTGGTAGTTTGCAAAAGTTGGGTGGGACGAGAGTGGACAAGCTTGTTTATTCAACATGGAAAGAGATTGGATGCAAAAGCAATGGACACGCTGTTCTGGGAAATAAATAAATAAATTTTACTTTTGACAAGAAGATTTCCTACATAATCTAATCGCAAGCAACTACGGAACGGCGTTTATGATTGTTAGATACACAGGGTGTCCATAAAGTCCTGCACACATTTCAAAATGTAATTGCGAAGTAACTAAAGTAGATAAAATCATACAGTTTTTTGCAAAGTGAAGTTTGTTTATTAAAGTATAAAATTAAAAAATTTGGA
>Ga0210059_1001969_pt1 | contig 31721 bp, 26 predicted proteins | sample Ectturendosymbi2_FD_188042 | JGI IMG/M metagenome (GOLD analysis project Ga0210059, IMG submission 188042) | Ecteinascidia turbinata endosymbiont from Florida, USA - Sample 2 (SPAdes) (version 2) | ecosystem: Host-associated > Tunicates > Ascidians > Unclassified | place: Key West, Florida... | reverse complement strand
ATCATCCAATCCACCCAAATGTGTTCACTACAAACGGGTAAATACCCGATTGAATTTTACTGATATGCTGCCATATCCGTACCAGCACTCTTTCCACGCGTGGGAAATTCAATACCAGACCAACACAAGAGGAAATACATACACAGTTATCTTTCCTGCCCTGCTGCAGTGCTCTCTGTTGACCTACTCTCTCTCTACTACAATCTTTCGTTTGTGCACAGGTCACTGTCAACTAAACCATCATATGTCACGTATTGTCTTCATCCTGACGGGCTCTGCGACCAGTGTGAAATACCAGAAACTGTAGAACACGTTATTGAAGTTTGTCCCAAATTCTCAGAGGCGAGACGACGTCTGAAGCACGCAGTCGAAAATCTTGGTATACATTTTTCCACCCCTGAAATCCTACGTTGCACAGCTGCTGCTAAGCATGTGGAAGCTTTTGTGCGAGAGTCAGGCATACGCATATAGATCATCTTTACTCTTGCCCTGGCACTACAAGACCTCGCAGCCATACAGTGCCATTCCTGCCTTCATAATAATAATAATAATAATTGGGACAGTTCTTTGTTAGGTTGGTTAGGGAGGTTCGGTGGTCAGAGGTGTTTCGAGTGAATGTCGATTCCCGAGTTCTGTTCTGCATAGCGAGTTTTGATTGTACATGTTTGTAGAGTCTCAAGTTTTGTTTGGGAGGTAGTATTTTGCTTTCATTCTTCTCTGTTGTCAATCGATCAGCAGTTGACATAGACTTTGAATAAATGGATGACTCGTTAGATTCATCCGACTGCTATCGAGAGCCACCAGGCAAAGCTCAAAGGCTAAAACGGAAAGCGTCCTTGAGTACCAACGTGGCCCAATTGCTGGTGAGAGTGTTCCCGGTGTCGAGGTTCATCCAGTCGTCTTGCAGTGTTCCATAGACAGAACTTTGAAGTCGTTCAGTCCCATCGTCATCGAAAGATGTCTTAAAAAATGTATAGGAGATTACGATGCGTGCCTTCCACGGCAAAACGGAAACCTCCGTGTGAAGTGCAAAAGTCTTCAACAGATGAAAACTTTGCTTAATACATATACTCTCAGCAATGGCACGGTCTCCATCCCAATACTGTCTTCACTACTGCAACCAATCGGCGCCAAAGCTGTCATATACAATGTTCCGTTAGAAATAACAGTCCAGGCGATTCAGGAATGTATGCAGTCTCTTGATAAGTCCGTAAAAAGATTAAAACTCAGACGAGACACTACCAATGAATATTTCGATTCTCAAACCGTCTTACTGTATTTTACCTCTTCTCAATTGTCCGAGGCAGTTAAGATTGGCTATTTAAACTTCAGAGTTCGTGAGTTTATTTCTAAATCCAAGCGTTGCTATAAATGCAGCCGCTTTGGACATGTGGCAAAAAATTCCAGAGGCAAGGAAAAGTGTTCAAAGTGCAGCGGGGAGCATAGTTCGCAACATTGTACATCCGCTACTACACAATGTCCAAACTGCAACGGAGAGCACATGGCTGGTGATCGGCAATGCCCCAAATTTCGTAGGGAATCAGAAGTGCTCAAAATTAAAACTACATCCAAGATGTCCTACAGTATGCCGCGACTTTCAGATCACACCTTCAATCGGCGACTGCTGTCCATCCACAAACCACATTTACTCACCACTCAAGAGAATTTCCACCACTGCCTGTTGTACCAGAGGGAAGCCCTGTAGGATAAAGACCGTTTCCAACTTCAAAACCCAGTGCAGTTCATGACCAAACAGATTCCATTGAGTGCGTAGATTTTACTACGAACTTCCCGTTCGGCAATCCACTGTTATTCTTAGCGTTTTCGGCTCAAGTAATTACTGAAACAATTTCAACTAAAGACAGAAATCAACCTGTAGATATTTTCAAAATAATCACAGACGCCGTTGGTGGACGCATAGGTTTGCCAGTGGATGCCAAACAGTTTAAAACACTGGCCACATGATGGCTCTTCACATCCTCCAGTGGAATTGCAGGTCTATCTATAAAAAATTCCTGGAGTTTAAACATTTCCTCTCACATCTACCAGTACTTCCGGACATCTTATGCCTGCAAGAAACACATCTCGCATCAAGATATTACCCGAACATTCCCAATTACGTTATGATACGTAAAGACAGACCTTGTGCCGTGGGAAAGGGTGGCGGGATATGCATCTGTGTGAGGAATATTCTGTCTCTCAGGGAAATACGCATCCCCGTTATAAATAGTTGTTTAGAAGTAATGGGAATTACCATAAACGATTACGCTATTACAAATGTCTACAATCCCCCGAGGAACATCAGGAACATCCTAGACCTGGGTTTCCTGTCCAGATTTCGTAGGATCATTCTGCTAGGAGACTTTAACTCCGATCATTCAGTGTGGGGCGGCCGTTCCATCAATCCTAGTGGCAGGTCCTTGGTGTCTCTGATCGAAACGAACGATTACGTAGTGCTTAATACCTCAGTTTCAACCCATTTTACTCTAATTAGCCCAAACGTGTGGAATATTTTAGATTTGACTGTGGTGTCCAGTTCCATAGCAAGCCACTGTTCCATTTCAATCACTAACGAGTTGCTCGACAGCTACCACGCCATTGTCCATGCTACGGTGCATGGCGTGGTCCTGGACAACACGGAGTCTCTTCCAAAATGGAATTTTTCACCATCAATTGGATTAAATTTCATAAACTTTGCTGCAGCTCCTTGAGTTGCATCAGTCTAGATTTCGAACACTCGTATCAGCTATTCGAAATGAGCAAACTAGAGGCTGCTCGGGCAACCATACCACAAACCAAATACACTGGTAAGATATCAGTCCCTTGGTGGAATGCGGCTTACCTCCTGGCCGTCAAAAAGATAAAACATACTCTAAACCGCATGAAGAGAACAAAGGCGCCATTAGACGTCATAATTTTCAAACGTTGCCGTGCCAAGGCCAGGAGAGTTATCTTGGAACCAAAACAATCATCCTGGGAGAATTTTTGCAATGCATTAACGTCCAATTCAAAGCTCTCAACAGTTTGGAATTTGATTAAAAAATTCTCCGGCCACCATCCACGACGGTTGATCCCATCCCTTCGGCAGGGCAGTATCACGGCTTGCAACAATCAACACAAGGCAATTATGCTGGCAACTCATTTCCAGTCGGTCAGCTCCACCTCAAACTATAAAATAGCTTTTCGCCGCACGATGTCAAGTCTAGAAGTGGAAACACATAAAGCCGCCTCGGAAATATCTCTGAAAGACCCTCAGTTAAATCAACTTTACTCAATAGGCGAGTTACGATGCGCCTTACGGAGTATCAAAAACTCTGCGCCAGGTGCTGATCAAATCTGCTATAAATTGCTTAAGCACCTACCCGATGACTCACTCCGAGTCCTTGTCCACTTAATAAATAGGGTTTGGGTAACTGGCGCCCTGCCGACGTCATGACATCATTCCATTGTGACTATATGTAATATCAGTTTCTTCGAAATTTATGAAACCAGATTGCAAGCCTTTCGCTTGTCGTACACGCACATACAGTAAAGACGATTTGGCTTTCATCGAGTCAGAAGTGGAAAGGATTCTTTCTGAGAGAATTATTGAACCGGCAACATCTCCGTGGCGTGCTCAAGTCTTCATAGTTAGAAACAAGCAGAAACCTGGACTAGTCATTAACTACTCACAGACTGTCATTCGGTTCACGCTGCTCGACGCGCACCCTCTCCCGCGTATTGAGGACATTGTCAACAAAGTCAGCACAGACAAATACTATGGTTCGCTCGTTCTCCGTTCGGCATAGATGAGCGGAGTCACCTTTTTCAGACACCGACTCCACTCCTGCTCCACACTTTAAGTCTCCTGCTCCTGCTCCGACTCCGAAAATCTTGAAACGTCAACTCCGACTCCTGTTAACACTCCGAAAACTTCAAAGTAGCTCACATTAAAAAGATACTGTCTATTTTGCCTCATAAGGCAAAATACATGCCGTGGCTATTTTGTCTTCATTAGAACACAAATGGTTGAAATGGTCACGTGACTAGCACAATACAGAGAGACACAACATGTTAAGGTTTAAAGTTATGGCTTAGCCCAGGGGTGGCCAACCTATGGCGCATGCGCCAAATTTGGCGCATTGGATGATTTGAAGTGGCGCTTTGTCTGCCTGTAATCATAATATAGTAAGCCAGTGGTTCCCAACCATTTTAGGCTTGCGGCACCCAAAGAAGATAATTATAATTTGCGGCACCCAGTGGCGAACCCATACAAATTTGCTTCAAGGTTTGATGACAGTTTGAAAGTGTAATTTTAATAGTATATTAAAAAACGCATTAGCTCGCGGCACCCCTGGGCACTGTAAATGGCACCCTAGGGTGCCGCGGCACCCCGGTTGGGAACCACTGTAGTAAGCCTTTCCAATATTTTTAGCGATTAAAGGAGCAGATTGAATGATAATGGCAATATGAGATAATGCTCTATAAAGATCAAGATATTGCGAGACTAATTTGAAAATCACTTTTGTGACTTTGCTAAAGGAAAAGACTGCATTTTGGTATTCAGAAACCTATTTACACTTAGAGAAAAAAAGATAATGAAAACGCCAAGTAACATATAAATGGAACTTCTTGACTTCAAATCAAATTTAATATTGATAACGAAATTTGATGCGCTTTCTTCTGTCCCTGGTACACACGACGTGATTAATTTATGGAGATCCTTACCATGTGAAAATTCCCAAAATAAGAAAAAAAGTCGTTTTGCAACGACATATATATGCAAATAAGCATTTTCGTCCATGAAATTGTTTAGCAGAAAAACGAGGGTTGCGCCTGACTGCTTCAAATTGAAAAACTTTCCGTTGCTTTCAGCAACAAATTTAACTCTAACCATTGAAAAATTGGTGAAATGTTTGAAATCTCATTAAAAAATAAGTAAATTTAAAGTTTATTTGCTGCGTTACCATATATTCCATTTGTATTTGATTATATAACCTGGTAAATCACTAATGATGTGAAGTACCATTGTTACAAGAAATGTACGACGGTATGGCGCATCTCTACATACGTTTGGAAAAATTGGCACATGTGCAAAAGGTTGGGCACTCCTGGATTAGCCTATTCTTTACACAACGTACACAAACAGCCACTAAGGGCTTGCTCACATTTGAATTAGACATTACGGTCAGCTATGTAGGTCATACATTCCAAACTTGTCACGTGATGACTTCAAACAAATGTGTGCAGCTACAAAAAAAATAACTTCAGAACTGTTTTTGTCTCATGAGGCAAAATAGATGCTGCTTATCAAATATACACCTTAAAAGTGTAGGCTCTACTGCATTAAATTATGAAGTGGCAACCACTGAGACACTAGTTTTAGTTAAGTCGTTCATACTTCAATAATTAACCAGATAGATGGTAAGTATTTGAAGTGAGTGTTAATTTTCAATTTTTACAAAAGACTCATTTTAAATCTCCGAGGTCTGGAGCTGATCACCTTTTCACAAATATTGAATCGTACTTTAACCATGTGTTCATATAAAACACTGAACTATGACTGTGCTAAACTGAGCCATTAACATGAATGTGCAAACAAATCGTACAAAAAAATTAACAAGATGAACATTTACATTACGCATAACTTGGCTACAATCCCTTTCAAATCAATCATAGGCTATAGAGATGCAAAGTAATATAGGTTATCTTTAAACCTGCAACTATCAGGGCAAACATCCAACTTTGTTCAGTATGGCTCCAAAATGTGAGCAGAGATTGGCCTATGGAAGCGGTGGCTAGACTAGAAATCTGCACAGTGCGAATAGGCCTAAACATTATTGTACTACTCCACATTACTACTTAGTTCTAACATCATCGTCAACTCCTGTCACCAGCTAGGCCTACACTACAGTGTATAGGTCATTTCGGCACACTTTTACTTCCCTATGATCTGTTCTGTTAACCATGTTTTTTGTCATGTATCTTGTATTATTGCCCACATCATTATTCTCATAGTTAAGTTACAGCATGGATTCCAAACTCCCGAACTGCATTGTCATTTACTACACATTGTATTTTGCATGGGCCGTAACGTTGAAACCATCATTAGTGGTGAATTGCTCGGTATTCCCACCCAGTGTCACACTTTTGTGTTATATGACGACACTGGTCAGAAAACACGTCTCAATTAATTCCATTGTGCATCATTTCAGAAATTAGTTCCGTTAAAAATTTTGATTGGCTCCTGCACAGACCTTAATGTTGACTCCGGCTCGAATTTAAAATATTGACTCCGGCTCATGCTCCAGCCCAAAATGCAAACTTCGGCACTCCGGCTCCATGATCATCTCTGCCGTTCGCCCTATCATCAGATACCTATTCGTATAAACGGAAGGGCGTCCACTGCATTCGAAGCCCTTAGTCGTCTATACCAGGAGTCTCCAAACTTTTTTGTCCGAGGGCCACGCAAGTTATCACACAACAATTCAAAGGCCGGACATCTTACGCAATGAGATTGTTCCGGGTATGTTACCTTCTACAAATCAGTGCATTTTTCGTAAATGTATTAATGTTTCATTATTGACAAAATGTCTTTGCGGGCTGCATGAAATGGTTTCGCGGGCTGGATATGACCCGCGGGCCATAGTTTAGAGACCCCTGGGCTGGTCTATACCAATACAAGAGATTGCTGTTTGGTGTCACAAACGGTCTGGCGGCCTTTCAAAGAGTCATTGACTGCTTCACACAGCGGCACAGGTTAAAAAAGGTAGGCTATATGCTTATCTGGACGACCAGACAGTAACCGGTGCTACGCTAGAGGAGCACGACCGAAATTTGACATGGCACTTTTACCCAATGCGGCTTGTCCGTCACGCCAATGATACCGCATCAGTACAATAGAATTGCCTATGTCGTAACAATGAAACGTTTTGATTGAGGCAGAGATATTGGCTGCTTCCCTTCATCGCCTTATCACTGACAGTGTTGCCACTTCTGATGCTTTAACATCAGATCTGATGTTTTGAGAGTAATTTCTGATGTCTGATGTTTTGGCAACAAATCTGATGACTGCGCTGTTGCTTTTTTCCCAAATTTTCTACACTTTTAGGGTGAAAATGAGTTAGATTCATGATTTTCAAATTTCTTTCTTTAATGTTTCACGCTTAAGTATGTTTGCTAATCGTTCCAAGCTGAAGAAGCTCTCTTCATAGCGTTGGAAATAACATATACCTTACGCATAAATAACTGACTTTTCCATTCAACGAGGATACTTCTCTCTGTTTTGAATTCAAGGTAGGTTATCGCATTTTGTTAAGTACTGTAATAGAAGCATTTAGCTTCTATTAAACTGTAATGTAAAAATCTGATGTTATCTGATGTTGAAAAAGGCACGAATCTTATGTTGACGCCATTGACCCCAGTGGCAACACTGATCATCATTCACAATAGCTGTATGTCTTACCAGCTACTGATGTGCCATAATGCTGCATATTCAGCATATTACACAACGTGAAGTAAATGCTAGTTCTCGACCGCTGGTCAGCGTAGATTTTTTGCCGGTCCGCAAAACAACCTATCCATAAATTTTCCGTCAACTACCTAAAAATGGTTAGCGTTCATGTTAAATTCCGTAAAATCCTGGTCAATGACATGTGGCTTGCGATTGAATAAAGTAGATCGACGAGCGGTCTGTGGGGCGTCCATCTCTGCTTGCTTGCGTCGCGGGCCACGCGGCTGCTTTCGCAGTGATGTGCACTGCTTGCTAGTCAATAGCTGCGCTGCGCGTGAACCGTTCCCTCGCACCCACCCATCAACGTCGAGCAGGAGGCTGGACATGCCGCAAGTACTGCACTATATTTCAAGTCTTCGGTATGACCGACAGGGAGTTGAACCCAGGCTAGCATCTTTGGTGACGCGTGCTTTACCAACTGTACCACTTAACTGGTTTAGACTCGATTTTATGACGCAAAATAAAATTCTTGTGCAGTTTAATAATTATTTTGTTCTTGAGATAGTGCCATGGCGGCTACTGTTAAAAAATAGGCTTTTAAAGGGTTAGTAGCGGTGACCGCTAGGAAATTTCGAGACTGTTGTCTGAAAGTTTAACCACAAACTTTATAGTGCGCTACTGGCAGTAGCTGTGTTGTATATATTGCGGAAGATTTGAAATGCACTCAACAAATCAACGGGTAATTTTGCATTTTTTTAACAAGGAGTAATTTCAGCTTTCAGAAAAGAAAACTCTCAAAGTGGTATGAAGCAAGTACCAAAACGTCAAATTTACAACATAGTGTAAAAAGAGCATGTGCAGATCTGTTGACAAGGAGGATTATTGAAAACCGAAAGACAGAATTTGCCAGGCAATATGATAAAAAATACTTGGAACTTGGCTTTTCTGTAGCTCCATGTAGTGAACAGCCGCTCCGGCCATTACGTTTAGTATGCTTCCAAATTCTCTCAAATGATGCAATGAAACCTTCCAAACTTGCTCGTCACATTCATTCGAAGCAGGGGTATGCCGAGGGGGCGAACAATGCGACGGTTCGGGCATCCGAAGAGTGAAATTAAAAAAACTAAAATGCTGTAGCTAGATGCTTGTTTGTATTGTAAGGCTACTGACACATGCTGCATGGATTTAATTTTATGAAACTTGTTTTGTCAACACTATTTTACGCATTGCCTCTTTCCTCACATTCCTCAATGCTAGAATTTGGTAGGGGTCATACAATATAATCAAGCAGATGCTCCAGGAATCACCAGAACTCTGCACACCCCTGATTAGAAGCACAGCAATCTTTAAGGAAAGCCATTGAATTATTTTCAAAGACTACTCAGCAAGATGTATAAGCGAAACTTAAGCTTATACCATATTCTATCGGCACACTTCAGCGAAGGATTGAAGATAAGGCAATTGATGTCGAGGAGTAGGTTATTTAACGAAAACGAGGTATGTTGCAATCCAACTCAACGAATCAAATGCTGACTTGACTAATTGTGCTATTCTTCTTTGTTTTGTACGTTATGTGGGAAAAGAATATTTCTAATAAGACCTTCAATGTTGCATACACTGACTTTCCAGGACGTGCCACAGCGTCAGAGACATATTAGAGAATATTTTGGTGAGAAAGAGATAAACTGGGGAAACTGTGACGGAGTGTGCATATATGCGGCTGCAAGCATGACTAGTTATGACCAGTGGTGTGTTTAAGGAGAGGCGAGCGAGGAACTTACCTCGAGCCCTCCTCGCGGGCCCCTCCCTTGAGGTGTTACGCACATAAATTTTCCTTGTTTTTGGTGAAACACGTATTATCCGCTTGTAAAATGCTACGAAGCAGATCATAAGTACGGAATCTGCTTTCAAAAAGGCCCCCTACGGACACTGTAATGTGCATGAAGCCTACTTTGCTTTCAAATGGGCCCCCAACAACAACTGCAATTTGAAGGTAATCTGCTTTCAAAGGGGACCACAACAGCCACTGAAATGTGTAAATACTCTGCTTTTAAACTTCATTGAAGGTACCCCTAAAAGAAACTGTAGTGTCATTCCATTTAGAAGGTAATGCCCTTTTGACATCTTGGCAGGTACAATACACTCAGGAATAATGTTCTACACACGCAAATTTGACACATGATCAATAGACTGAAACCGTGGTGCGGCGGCGTGTCTTGAGCGTTATGTTCAACATGGTAAGCCCATGCCCCGTGTGTGACGCAATAATTGTCTCTACGATTAGTCGAATGTTGCAAGAAATTGCGGCCGTTGTTATGATAATTCGAAACGCTTGTTGGTGATCGCGAGCACGCTTGTGTTGCGTCTGAAAGCTTCCGCATCTTTCCTAGAGACAAAAATCCGGATTACGAAATGTGAAAAGAGCAGATTTCATCCGGTATTGGCGAAGATCCGGATTAAAAAATCCGGGTAAACCGAAGATTTTTGTAAAGAAAGGCATTAGAAATCATTCGTACCACCAGTGTTATCCGATTTTGGCGAAGATCCAGAAAACCGAATCCGGATTAACAGAGGTTAATTGTATCTTGCTCTCAAAAGGGCCCCCAAAAGGAATTGTAGTGTGTAAGTACCTTGCTTTCATAGAGGCCCCCGACAGCAGCGCTAATGTTTAATTACCTTATTTTCAAAGAGGCTGCCAACAGCAATTGTAATGTGTAAGTACGTTGCTTTCAAAGTGGCCCCCAACAGCAATTGTAATGTGTAAGTACTATGCTTTCAAAGGGGCCCTACCACTATCTCCAATGTGCAAACAAAGAAAAGTTTCAAACCAACTTCTGTATTTGAACAAAAGTGGATTAAAGTTTCTTCCAAAAAGTTCTCAAAATACCCTACCGAATAAGAGAAAAAATGTATACCAAATGATGATTTTTTATAGCAAATCATAGTTTTTTTTATACCAACTGATGATGAGTTATGTCGGTATAATGCATAATCAGATGTGCCATACAAAAAAAACAAGTTTTTAAAAAATGAAGTTGATAAACACTTGCTTTAGATCATATTTTTTTCCAAGGATTTTTTCATGTCTCTGAGATAAAAAGGTTAGACAAATTTCTCATTTCTTGTGATATTGTACCTTAGAAAACATTTCCATCAGAAAATAAGACAGTGACCACACTAAATCTTTTAATTTATATAACATTTTCTTCCTAGCTTGCGAAGTAATTTTGTATTATTCCTGTTGTGCTGCAAAGACTGTTAATAAGTAATGCTACATTCATGCTTCCTATCAGGTAGCAGAAATTGAATTTGAGTATGAGTAGACCTACTCATTTTTGCTACAGATATTTCTGGTATTTTAGGTGGTTTGAATTTAGCCTATGCCTTAAGTGGCAGGTTGTTTGAAGTTTGAATAGTAAGTGGTTGGTTTTTAAGGTAGACTAGCTAGGTGACGTTAAGTTTTTTTTTGCCAGCTCTTAGCCAGTATAACTTCAACCGTTTTTCATAGCACAGATTTAATCAAATTGTATAGGCTACTTGCTAGAAATGTTTGTGATGAGGTATGATGAATTATTTCCTACTTTTGCACATTTTTTAAACAACTAGTGTCAATGCAAAATGAGGGCGGCCTTGACTGGTCCAGCCTCAAAGCTTTCCAAAACAAATTTTGGTTTGGATGCTTTTGCATGCTTTCTTGTAATTAAAAGGATAAAATTTGAAACAAATTTGTTGTTTGAAATCTTCTTTGTTGTTGTTTGTGGTTTCATAGATTCCCATAAAGACATGAATGTGAACAAATATTAGGATATTAACTACCAAGCATTTTTTCAAAGGGGTTGTGCAACTTTCAAAAGGGATAAACGTTTTAGTTTGGTTGATGGGGAATGCAGAGAAATGTAGAGCGAAAATAATGAAGCGGGGGCGATGCCAACTTGCTATTGGCCAACTTGTGTTGCCAGCCTTGTCTTTCCAACTCAGTTTTTCAAAGTTGTGCATCATGAACACTCTTTTACATTTTCTCCTTCTGCTTTGTCAGTCATGCCGTAGTCTCAGAACCGTATCCTTCGGTGGCCGTATCTTGGGCGTAATCAAATGTGCTTATCACGGCTGAGTATGATGACTTCACCCTTTTAAATCTTGCCTCGGGCCCCCAATCTTAAACCCACTGCGGTGGCTGAAGGATTCCTGGGTCTGAAAGCCGCAATGAGCCGACACTCACTTGACCACGTTTATTCTTCATAAGCTCAAACGAAATACAGAAGAAAACAGGCGTCTCGAAATCCAAAAAGCAAGACTTTGGCTCAACACATACTAAATGACTCTCTGGCATCGACCATTTGGCATTCATGAATGCTTTTTATACAAACGCGGCATGTGACTTGTGAGAGGCATTCCATCGCGTGCGACTTGCTTTCAATAAATACATGCGACACATCAATCTGACTGCGGACCGAATCCCGGTGGATTCATGCCGTAAAGCACCTGCGCCGAAGACGCGCCGAAATCTTCGCGATAACTTCAGCCTCGGTGGAAGCATCAGAAATGCCGGTGTGAGAAACGACAACTGTAGTTGTAATGGGAATGAACTGGGAGGACTGAATGGTACTGCTAACCGGGACGGGATCTTCACCCCTCTGTGGAAAACATGATCATTCGGGGTGGCTGCACGATGGTAGAGTGGCTGTCGCCCGCGGACTGCGGGGTTGGTACGCGCAACCTGAGCGTGTGCGGCTCGAAGCAAATGTATGAGCACGTGAAGTGAGTGTGAGCGTGCGTGCGTAGATACGCAAATTGGTGGAGCAAACAGGTTGCGACACGGTGGTTATGAAGTGAGGGACACCTAATGGCAGAGTGGTAAGGGTCAAATATTTACCGGTTAACGGATGAATGCAAAGTGACTTGAGAAAGGCATTCCACCGCGTGCGAAGTGCGTTCAATAAATACGCGCGACGCACCGATCTGGCTGCGGCCGAATCCCGGTCCGCTACACCACCACTGGTTATCACTTTGGTGTTGTTACAAACATTAAAGAAGTAGAGCACAAAGAAATGCTGTCTACCCTTTGCATAATCCCTATGGAGCATTTAGGTGCAAAGAAACTGATTTGAAAACATGCTAAATAACGCGGTGAAAATAGTTAACGAAATTCGAAGTCGTTCCTGAACTCAAGGCTGTTAAAAGCACTACTGTATGTGAAAGTGTGGATTCGCAGCATGAACATCTTCTCCATACAGAAGTAAAATGGCTGTCATGAGGGCAAGTTTTTCGCGTCTTGTAAAGCTCAAGGAAGAAACATAACAGTTTTAAGAGAGAGGAACTCTCGTTTAGCAGAATTTTTTTGAATGAAATGTGGATGAGTAAACTTGCGTATTTGGCGGATATATTTAGCCATTGTGATTTGAACAAGCTTGATACATCTCTGCAGGGGTTTTGCACAAATATCTTTTTATTGAGAAACAAGACAGACGCATTCAAAAAGAACCTGGCAGTTTGGAGTAGCCTTGTGTAGAAAGGAGATACAGAGATGCTTTCACAACTTTTTTATTTTTTTAACAAGTGTTGATGTCATTGCTAAAAGAGTTATTAGACATTGTAAGTCAGCATTTGTAGGAGCTAACTTACGAATTTGACTACATTATTTTCCTGAATATAAGGATCCCCAACATGAAACCGTAACAGCTTTGGTTAACAAAATGATTGTGATAATCTGTTGCATTCATTGCGATTTTATGTTACCGGTCCGTAAAAATATTTTGTGTTGTTTACCGGTCCGCTGGCGTAAAAAGGTTAAGAACCACTGTGCTAGACGATGGAATTCGAGGGCATATTATAGAAGTGTGTACAAATATTACACTGGTGGTGATATAGAAATTCCATGGATATTAATTGCATATCCCACGCTCAGCAGCTCACTTTGTAAAGATATTCGCAATGCGAAAGACAACCGGCGAGGAGGTACAAGCAGTCGGTGCCTCCCTTGCCGCTTTATCACTGCAGCGCTGTCACACCAGCCGTTGAACGGACATAGCGCTGCATATTCACTGTGTTACGCAACGTAAACTACATGATCTAGACTAGAGTATAGGCGAGAAATCGAATACATACAGTATACTAACGTGTATACAAAGTTGCAAACATTACACTGTAGCTGACGTAAAGGTTACAGTGAGATTAATTGCACGGCATGCGCTCACCAACACAGTTTATGACAGAGGCTCAATGCGAAAGCTACCCGGCGAGATAAAGCGCAGGCAGTCGCTGACTCCCTTCGTTAATTTCCACTGATTTGCAGGAGAAATACGCAAATTCAGATGTATTGACTGTGAACCATACAGTAATTGCACATTTTCACGATGAAAGGAAAGATATTTATTCAATTTGTTATTTTCGATCCCTAATTCGTTTTGCACATTTCATTATTATGGCAGAGTAGGCACTGCCTTTCCTGACGGCACGTCACTGATCTGACAGTACCTCGTGTAAACGATGCAACCAAATTTCATTGAAGCTGCATCAAAAAGATAAATTTGTTTGCACCCAGCACTTTTCGTGTGTTCCTACGTCTTGCTATTACCTACTGCATAGGGAGGTATACAAAACACGAAAAATTCCTTTGTCATTAACTCACCATTTCCTTTGTCATCGAACTCATCAACTTATCATTTTGTCTGCATGGTCACACACCTGGCAACAATATTGTTTGAATTCTGCGCTGATACTGTCTAATGACTTTTGCGCCAACAAACAAACAGCTTATGAAATGAGCTTTGATTTTTAGTATTTGTAACTGCAAAATATTTTTGTGGACCTTTTGTGTTTCCCACCGCTTCTTTTTTATTTGATGCGGTAAGCACCGCTTATTTCACCATCAATTAGTTTTCTTTATCCTTTATATAAGGTTACGCATCTTCTGGTATTTCTTTTCATTCCTTATAAGGCTCCTTACACAACAACAAAAAATTTTGAATTATTTCCTTACCTTGTTAATATTCAAAGTTTTGGAGGTTTCTGCAACAGCAGTGTGTACTTTTTTCTCGATTATTGCGCAACACACTGTAATTGTTTTACGAATTGGAAGCTATACGTCGTTTATCTCCGTTTGCAGCTGTGCGACCAAAGATACGTGGATCCAGAAGTACTACAAACAAATCATGAGCATATCAAAAGATACATTGAAACTGAACTGAGAAGCCAATTACCACCTTCGAAGACATCAGATGAAATTGTTGCTCGTTGTGGAAGTGAAGTCGACAAATTGTTTGTAACAGTTAAAGAGAACAACGAGAAAAATCAACCGAGTTTTCTACGAAAACTAGGGAATGTTCTCTTGGAAGGTGGAATGGGAGCTGCTACAGGCTTCTTTTTTGCACCTCCTGGAATTGCGAGCGTGATTACTGCTACTGTAGGAGGTCTCTTGGGTTTGATTAGAGGAATTAGGCATAATTTTTGACAACGTGAAAACAATAGTTCATTTCCCAAAACGCCATCAATTGGCAATGTACAAAATGTTTTCAAGTTGCCTTGGTGAATGTTTAACTTTAGGCGTTGCTCATCGATGGTCTGTGTTTATCGATAAGTATACTCTTGCTAATACTTCAAAGAGCAACTAATGGCAATAAGATATAGTTGTACTGTATTTTATCATGTCTTTTTATTCACGAAGCATTTATGAGCGATTCGGCTGAAACCATGTTGTACATTCCACAGAAACGCGTTTTCATCGAGGCAAGATTGAAAAAAGCGAAAGGCACCAAAGAACAGGCAGACGGCATCCTGAGCAAAAATAGGGACAAGATGTTCATGTTTCGCTCCGTTCCAAAACGATTTTATTTGTCAATACTGTGGTTTTAATGATCTAGCCAGTCAAACTTTCTGGGAAATTAAAAATAATTTTGTTATGAACTCATGAAGGAAATAGAATCAATTACTGCACGTAATGTTCTGACATAGCTGTGCAACAATAAATACAAATGGGTCAACTTGTGTTGTTTGCAATGTGTGCAATTGCGCAAACCGGTTGATTTGCACACGAGGAATTTGAAACAGCATCATAACATTTCAAGAAATCTCAACGTTGTTGTGAAAATGTGCAATACAACATTTTGCTTTTTGACCACATTAATTTCTGTCGTTTCATTGAAACTGCAATCTGGATATTTTTTCTTCAGGCACCGTGTTGTTAGGTTAAAAATCGTCATAGGAACGTTAGTTTTGAAAGCTCTTATAAACGAAATATAACCTCTAAATTTCAATAACTTCGAATTGACAAACACCTTGTTTAGCTTACCAAAGATGAGGTGTTTCCGAAGGTATTTAGCCTCTTATAGAACTGCTAACAGAATTTCTTGTCAGATTCGCAAAGCATAAAATTGTATCAGTATGTCTGGGCATGTCTATGTTTTCATACTTATCTCTAGAAAAACTTATAATCTGTTCTGAGTGAATTTTTTGCTCGTAGTGGTAAATTATTCCAAAGTTTCCCATGATCCAAATTACAAATCACAGAAGAGAACATTGCCGGAGAAACTTTTAAGCTGAAAGAGTGGTTCTATTTATGAATAAAATCATTTTGTGTCAATTTGCTTGTGATTGATAGTTTGTCACTGACTGCCAACAATTTTTGTAAATAAACTTCGCCAGTTTGTCTACATCAGGGGTTCCCAACCTGTGGCACGCGAAGGTCTTCCAGGCGGTACGCGAGTAACTTCCATTTTTTCGCAACAACCTGGATTCACATCTTTCCAGTTAACGTATCGGGTTTTGTTTCTAAATAAATAAATTTTCCTGTAGCCTGCTATTCCTATTGTATCCCGCCATTATGACCTGCGATATGCTGGTAGCACATTTACCCCGGATTATGTGCGCTGACCTAATTTTTCACCATACGAAGTTTCTCACTGTATAGCGTGGAGAACACGTTCAAGAGGTATTCGTTCTGGCTCCCATGCGGTACACGTTTTGCTTTTCTGTTGCCGTGCAATCGTTGAGGTATTTGCTGCTGTTGCTAATCAGAAGTCTTTTGCAAATAAAAATTTGTGCATGTGCACCAGGAAATCTTCGAAACGAACTTTGAAACGGGTGGGAGCCAAGGCCTTGCTTCGGCTTGGCAACTTGAAATGTCAGGAACTTTTCGTTGGGTGTCAGAAAGCCGCTTATACACCAACCAAACTGCCGGGTCGTTAAAAGCGTTTGGGGTAACCAGTAATTATACGCGCAATCACGACCTTTCTCACAAGAAAACTCTAGGCTGGCAACCCATACCTCTACAAAAGTAACTCTCATTGGCTCACGACATCATAACAGTTGACACTACAAAGACTCCAAACTGATATCTATTAACGGCAATGCAAAGAGAAGCTCTGCTAAGCTCATCAATAGAGTGTAACACATCAAAGCAGGTATTCAACACTACGACTCACCAGAACCATGATGCGCTGGCGTATTATTTGTTGAGTCAGAGTCGAGTCAGAGTCACATGCCCGTCGAGTCAAAATCATCCAAAATTTTTTCGGTTCGAGTCAGAGAAAGTCATGCATTGGTCGAGTCGAGTCACAAGAACTGTCGAGTAACTTCAAGTCATTAGTTTGCAAGCTCGAATCAAATGCAATACTGTATACCATTTCTCCCATGTTTTCTGCTACGAAATGGCACCCAAAAAGCTAAAAAATGTTCCAAATATTGTTTTAGGAATTTTGATTCCAGGGTCATTTAGATCTGAGTTTTTTTGTGAAAACAGTTTTCATTTCACTTCTCTCTTTCACTATCAGTTACTTCCACAAGTTTAGCCTAACCTTGCTGCAACAAATATACTTCCTTGTCTTCCACGATCCCAAAAAATGGCCAGAAGTGAACATGGATGCAGGTCTCTTTAACAAGTCTGTTTCTTTGAGAGTTTCAATGTTGCAACGATATGGCTTAGGAAAATTCTGTAATTCAACGTGATTTTTGTCTGATCTAACGGCAGGTAAGAAAAAATGCCTGAAAGCCAATAAATTTTGACTTCTAAGTTGTGAAGAAATTTTTTAAGAAATGTTAAGAAAATTTTGGCATACTCCACAAAATTTCAAGACTCGAATCTCGGTCTCGGATTCGAAGTCTTGATTTTTGATCTCGGATTTTTTGATGAAGTCTTGTTCTTGGTTTCACTCTCGAAGTTTTCATCAGGTATCAGTCGTGAAGTCCAAGTCTTAACTACATCTCTGGTAATCAGTCCCGTCCCCATGGAGGAGCTTTGGTGGGCTTAGCCACCCGAAACAAAGCTCCAAGCCCCCCAAATGAAATATGAAAGACTATAAATTAGTGCGAATTATTTTTGTTAAATTTTAACGGCAAGCCCCCCCTGCACAAACGTAAAGCCTCCCTATTGACGACTTTCTGGCGACGTTTCTACTGGTAATCCAACTGAAAATTAAGACAAATAATTACTTTGGAAACTAATTCAAGTTTCCTTATGCTCTGCATTTGGCTCACAACTTATAACAATTGACACTGCAGAGACTTCAAAATAATCACTGCTAGCCGAAATGCAATGAGACGCTATGATAAGCTCAGTAATAGCGTGCAAGAAATCAAAACACAAGACTAGCCGGTATACAACACAAACGACCAGAGCTGGGAAGTAGTGAGCTACTGTAGCGAGCTTGTTTTCCAGAAGGGATAGCGGTAGCGCCTCTCTTTTAAAAAAAAATAACGGATGCAGTAACCAGCTATCACCTATCTACCGCTATTCGCTACTTTGGCGTGAGTGGTGGCTAAAGGAAAAGTTCGCTAGAGGTCTTCCATCAGTACACATTGATCGAAACTGCTCTTCTCACTGTTTTGGGCTGATTTGGGATGATTCGTTTGCGGCAAGCTGGCAATGTTAGGAAAGATTAAGGTGCTTTTTGATCTGGTCGATCGGTTTCACGTTAGTTCAGCAAAAATCAGCAGCAGCGACAAAATTATAGTTGGGTCATGGAAGTGTAAAAACTACAGCTACAAGCAAAGCAGTGATGAGATTCGACCGGTTCGCAAGAACCTGTTCTTGGAATTCCTTTAATCCCGAGAACCGGTTTTTGACACAAGTCAGGGGTTTTAAATTTTCCCCTTGAACATCTTTCACTTACAACTTATTTTGGCAAACCTCTCGTAAACCTGTTACCAACTTTCAGTAGTGAAAAACAAGACTAAAATTTGGGAAAATACCTGAAATCAGTCATTTCCCTTGCTACACTGTACCAGTTGGCAACACAAAGAGCAACCTTTGCAGTTATATCCGGCCAAGCAACGTGGTTTGCCTCTGAAGCAGTGGCGGATCCAGTGGGGCAGTTTGTGGCAACTGCCTCCCTAAACGTCTGTGGTGCCCCCTTGAATGGCGCCCCTTTGCCATATTTGCGCCCCTTTTTGGCACCCATGGAAGTAGAAACAGAGATAAAAAATACTCTAAATAAACAATATTTTTCGCTTGGTTAAACGTCAGGATGTACGTGCCGGGCTTTACCCATCCTCTTATCGAACAGCGTGAACAATGCTATTGTTTCGAAATAGTACCTCTCTTTCGTTACTTCTTTGCCGCGTGAAAACTGCCCAGCGTACGTTATGCAATCACAAACGAAGTCACTTCGCGTAACACAATTCTCGACTTGCCGCTGGGCTGTACGAAATTGGTCTCTTTTTTTCCAAGTTTATTTCTTTAATGCCTGATGACAGCCTCGAAAGGAAAGGCAGTAGTGAAAATAGGAATGCGGTATGGAAAGCTTATAACTGACTCAAGATTTTACAAGTCTCTAAAATGAAAACGAAAAAACAGTTTCGGAGCTGTTGCCAGTGCAGTTCGTTTAACCGCAGTTTGTCTGCATCGTAGTTTTGCACGTAAAGGTACGTTTCTTGACGGAACTAATTTCCTGTGGTATGGCATGGTTTATTTATGTATTTGAACCTAATTGAACTATAATGCAGGGTGTAATAAGCTATAGATCAGTGGTTCCCAAACTGGGGGTAAATTACCCACCAGGGTTGTTCCGCGATTCTACGGGGGGTAACTCAAACCAAAACCACATTGTTGTTCTGTATTATGAGCGATCACTGCAAAACAATTTTCGACCTAAAATGCGAAAAATTTTAATTGAGGGTAATAAGACATAATCGATACCATGATTTGGGTAAAGGCTCGAACAAGTTTGGGAACCATTGCTACAGATGAATACGTTAGCAAACAACTTGCCGCTATGCAGGGGTGAATCCAGCCAGTAAGTTTAGGTTAGGAGGGGCGATTTCAGTAATATTTGACAGTCAAGTCTCATTACGGGTCCACTACTGTGACGGAGATAAGTATACTTCACCCCAGTGCTGCATAAAAAGAGTGGACGATAAAATGGCCTGATATCGCGAATGCTGTTTTCCGAATTGTAAAAAATGATGGTGAATATAGTTACTTTCGTGGATTTTTGGAGGTCAACCGCCCCCCCACTTGGATCCACCCACGGCCGCTATATCACACAAATTCATTGAACGTGCTCGAATAACTCAAAGAATAATGACCTAACTATGCAATTGTGCAACTCCTCACTCCATACACATGGACAACGCAGAGGAGTATTGAATTACTGTAGGGGCGTAGCAAGATTAGATGGCGCCCGGGGAAAGAAGCAAATTTGGCGCCCCCATGTTCGAACTTGGGGTCTTTTGGAAGCAAATGTACTGCATTGAAGTATTTCTGACATTGTTAGGAGTTTTCGGCTCCCCCCGCAGTCATTCGGCGCCTTCATAGCGATTTGGCGCCCGGGGAATTGTGCCACTTGCCCCCGTCGTTGCGCCCCTGATAACTGCGCGCAGCGATGCGCCTCAGCAAACCATAGCACTCAGCTCTAACCAGAGGCATATGGGAGCCTTTGGCTTTAGGGAGGCAAATTTTCAATTCGCCCGAATTTTTGTGCCACTGTGAGGAAAACGAATAGGAAAGTTTTGCAGGGTGATGATTCTGTTAAGAACCTTGCCCAAACATATCGGGAAGATTTTCCTGAAATTTTTTTAACCTTGCCCGAATCTTTCCCCTAACTTCGTACGGAACTTTGGCAAAGTACTAGCTCTCTACAGCTTGGTTGATTGAATAATTGGTTTCATGCAGTCATAACAATTTTTGCTCAACATTTGAATATTTGCAGTCCAAAATTGGGGGAATGAAGACGCCGTTTGTCCCCACCTGGCTACGCGTCAAGCAGCAGTGATTGATGGTTATGTGGTATTGATCCTTTTGTTGCAATTGCAAACCCGTAGACAACTTACGCTGGGCACGAAAAAACAAATTGTTAGCGAAATCTGCAACCAACAGAATTGTTAGCGAAATCTGCAACCAACAGAAATTTGTTAGCGAAATCTGCAACAGAAATTTGTTAGCGAAATCTGGATTGTTAGCGAAATCTGCAACCAACAGAAAAATGCTTAGTTTATTCGTTGTGAGATCATTCCGCTTACTTCATATAAATTTGAGCAGAAAAGCAATCTTCTGGTGAAAACTTTAACTTTTTTCTGGTGACTAAGGTGTTGGCGAAGTTTCGTAGCTTTAAGTTGCTGATAGGCTGATTCTCATCTGTGTTTCTGGTCTGGCTGGATAGAAACAGATCCATCGCTTGATCAACCGCATTAAGGGTGGCTTTGAACTTGTTCGGGAACTTCGTAAGAGTATACAGTGAATTGAAAAATGATTCCATGGGGAGACTAGAGCTTGATTTTGGAGGTATTCATTGTGAATTTGGGGGCTCAACCCGCTTGCTTCCACTTCTGTTGAACGGTGTCACAACTTTTTTAACACTGCTGGTCTAGTGGGATGATGTTTTTCTCTTCAAATCAGCAATACAGTGTCGAAATATGTAAAACGGTATCAAACAATTGATTGAAAATGTACATTTATCAATGACGTTAAATGTATTTTAGGGCAATATGTTTTAAGGCCCAGTGTGAATATCTCATACGTTTTTCACGATAGCCAGCAGAGCTACCCATAATGGGAGACGTGTCCTGGCAAATATCTTTCATTCATGTTTTGTTTTTTAATTGTCTCTTCAGCAATAAGTGAGTTTTTCATGCACCTGTAAATGCACAAGCTTCGCTTTGAAACGTGATCTTCATTCAGCTTTTTATTTAAGTCCTATCGTGGAATATGAGTTGTCATTTTCAAGTCTAAGAAGAACCGTTCTACCTCCAGCCATGTCGGGAATGCGTTTCAGACACTGTTTTTAACTGATTTCGCCAGGGATAGCCCATCTTTTAAATACATTTTGTAGATATACGAGATATGTGTAGCTTGTGAAAAATTAGGCCCACTGTTTGGGGCCCGTTTCAAACGTTTTCTGAATTAATGATACAAAGCGCTTTCAACCTGCGGTTATTTCCTGAAAAATCACATATTTCGACAAAACAAAAATAGGCACTTTTTGGCCTACAAAAGGTAACCACTTTTGTGTGACACCCAACGATAACCGCAAACAACCTTAATTAAGTGAAAACCTTTTTGGGCCCCCCCTATCTGACTACCCTCATCAAACGCCTGGTCTGGATCCGCCACTGCTATGGAGACTGTGATAATGAAAGAACCTGTTGTTAGTCAGTCCTGGAGTGAGAGAACCTGTTCTTAAACAATTTGAATCCCACCACTGCAGCAAAGCTGTGTATAACTGAATTGAATATTTGGGAATTTTATGGCACTGGGTTCAACATTTCGCTGCATGTGTAACTATAGTTTGTTTTGAAGTGTATGCCAATATGACAGTTGCTGTAGCTTCGTTCGACTTCAGTATATTTGCCTTTTGCATAGCGTAAAGCAATCCTATGACTCTCTCTTCAAGAGTCGTTTGTTTGTGAAAAGCCCTTTCAAGAATGTTGCTGTAATAAGTTAGATAAAATTACTGTGTGAAATCTACATATTCGTAGTTAATTTCATTCAAATCAGCAGGAAAAGATTGTTGTGCCCTACCTTGGTAATGGAATGTCGCTTTTCTTCTATATCACGCGTTCTTTTTTTGTAGGCATCATAGCGTGTCTTTCACATTGTAATTAATTTGGGGAATCTATCTTTGTAAGCGTGGTCGCAGCGGTCTATACCTTGAGCTCGTGGCTCGGATTTTAACTAAAGTTAAAACAGCTACATAATTATCTTTTTTCCAATCTATCGACTTTAGTCTTACGAAAAAATATCATCCTTTGAGTTGAGTTGGTGTATTGTGTAACTTCTTCACTCCCACAGGCAAAACGCTAGACTTTAAACATGCATCGCAGTAAAGAGAAAAACACAAATACACGAAAGAAGACGAGGATATATACATTGCGGTAGTATAGAGTATACGCTTGATGGCGCTAATGCCATTACTGTACTTTGATGAAATACAAGCTTTTAAGACACACGCGTGAATGTCGCCATCATAATTATTATAATGAAGAACTGCAATCACTTCCAGGTACATCGATGTATAGAATGCATGAGGTAGTTGGAGGCTGCGAAGGACCAAGGGTCATCTAGGCTGCAGACCTCCCAAGGACGAAGCAGCTTTCAGTGTAAAGGGAACAGTGTACAATAGTTAATAAAAGTCGTTTACTCCGGGTATAAAATGTAATATGTGCAAAGCGGTTATATGGTAAATTGAAGTAAAATGCATTGTAGGCAAGGAAAAGCCACCAGAAGAAAATGGTTTAAATTTGTCACGTTAAACATGTACTGTTTTTATACATTCAAAAATATTCGTGAATGCCAAAGAGGAAATGCGTCAAAAGCTATAGATCACTGCAACATCGCAATTGTGCCACGAGATTTAAGCAGGTTGAGAACCAGTCGCTCAATCATGCTTTGCGGAAAAGAACTCGTCAATGCATGAGAACGGAAATGCATGTTTTGTAGGCATCCCACAACTTCATACACTGGTTTGATGAGACCAGTTTTTGTGAACGCAACAAAAGCCTAACGATGTAATACGTAACAGAGATACTTCATGATTTGACTCTTTCCACTGTAATAGCGATACGTAATTAAATCAATCCACTTGCTTTATGTGTAACAATAAATAAAAACATAAAATATGGTTCTAGTAGCTGAGTAGTACATATTTCTTATACTCTGCCAGAAAAAGTGCCACACACGTTTTATTTTTTATGTCTGAAGGAATTTTTGACCAGATTTCTATTGCACTATATTTTATCATTTTAGCACCTGAGTTTAAACGTGCTTTTGGTAAAGCAAATTGTCGAGTTTTGATTTGTCTTGTATTATGTGAATGAACATCTGTAATGAGTTTAAAATAATTGTTAAACGTAGAAGGTAACTGCGATGTAGTATATTTGTACATGAATTTGCTCACTTCAAGGTTGTATATATCTTTTAGTTGGAGAATTTTTTGCATTTTATTAATGGTAGTAACTTTGTTAGTCAAACGTTTATCTGTGTTTAAGCATCTCAAGGCACGGTTTAAAACAACCGATATTGACTGCAAATGACATGAAGCTGCTCTTCCCCAAGGAATAATCCCATACTCCGCTCGTGAGTTTATTAAGCTGTGATACAACATACGTAATGCTTGGTTATTCACATAATGTTTAACTTAATACATTACACCAACATATTTGGATATAGTACTACACAACTGTTTACAGTGCTCTTTCCAAGTCAGTGTTTCATCTACAATTACACCAAGGTACTTGTAAGTTAAACTTCTTTCAATACGATTTCTTTTTACATTTATTTCAAAGGATTCAGTGCTTACATGTTTGTTTGTGATCAACATATATTTTGTTTTGAAAAAGAGAGTTTGTTTGCGGCTAACCAATCCATTACTTTTGTCATTTCATGATTAACCGAGTTTTGTAATTTTCCCAGATTGTTGTCGCTTTGAACTAAAACTGTATCATCAGCAAAAAGTATACTTTTCATAGAATTTGACTTTGGTAAGTCATGTATAAATATTTAAAAAACAATGGGCCTAAAATTGACCCCTGGGGGACCCCAGAAATAATTGAATTTAAAGATGATTTAATATTTCTTCCTTGAGTGTACTGTTTTCTGTTGGAGAGATAAGACTGTATTAGTTTGAGTGCATTTCCTCTTACGCCGTAATGCTCGAGTTTTGTTAGCAAATTAGAGTGATTCACTGAGTCAAATGCTTTTCTTAGATCTAAAAAAAACACACATGATACAAGTTTTTATCGAGGTTCTGGAGAAGGTTTTCGTACAAGTCTGTAATAGCCAGGGATGTGGAATGGTTGTTGCGAAAACCGTATTTTTGCTGACTCAACAAGTTGTTTTTGGTAAAATAATTAAGTCTTCCGTACAGTACCTTTTCAAATATTTTTGAAAACTATGTCAGAACTGATATCGGTTTGAAAACCGTGAATGACAATATATTATTACTCCACCTTAACAATAGCGTTGTTTGTTTTCATTACCATTTAGTAGTAATAGGTGGAGATCAGGACCAAGATTGTATGGAATCTAGAAGAGCAGAAGCAGCAAAAGCAATCACTTAAATTGGGGTTTCCCCTGGAGGTATGCAGCGAAGCTGCCATCACCTCCAACACATATTTGAACATTTTCAATATTTTTTCATGTTTTTGGTCTTTTTCATACGTTTGCCATTTTTTTGCATTTTTCAATGTTTTTTCCAGTTTTTTAATAATTCAACATGTTTCTGATTATTTTTACATTTTTGCTTTATGTTGATATTTCAATTTTTTGTGTTTTCTTATAGTTTTGATTAATTTCATATTTTAGAAAAAACTTGTCACTTTTTGAGGTTTAGTCCAAACTGGCCACACCATTGCTTCAACCTGTCACTGATAGTGATGAAAAAGTGTTCCGATTATGTCGGTTTTAACCCGAATAGCAAATATTAACGCAACTGGCCGCGATTGCTTCACTTGAACATCATTTGATGAACGTGTGGACGCTAGTATCAAAGCCAAACTCATTGAAATCCGCTAACTCATTCCGTTCTTTTGTGTAGCACACTTCACTGAACGTTTGCAAACAAGAAATAACGCTTTACGATTGCTTCAACCTAAAGCGCAAAACGCTTTACAGCATGGGTCACCAACGAAGTGCTCGCGGGCACCAAGTCGCCCGCAAGGACCATGTAGGTCGCCCGCGGGCCTGTTCTAAAAATGACATTAGAATGATCAAAGTCTTCACATTAACGAATATCTATACTAAAATAATTCAAGGCAAATTGAGCAAATTTTTATTTCAGAAGCGTATATCAAACTAGTAGTCCTTCGCATTAATCGGTACACAAGAAGTAGCTCGCATTTGCAAAAAGGTTGGTCACCCCTGCTTTACAGGTAGTAACTAAGCCAGCGTACCCCGCTCTTTAACAAAATGAATATCAACGTATGATTTTCGCAGAACAGCATTTCACAAAATTCGCCTGTTTCTTTTACGTCATCGTTAACATTGCGTTTCTTACGACTTACTTTATATGAAACGCAGTAACCATTTCAAAGTTCAAATGCTATACATTGGCGATATTTATCATATTTTTGATAATAGTGCATTTATTCAATTTCTGACTTTTTCTACAGCAATTGCAGGTATGCCTAGGCACATCGCGTTTTAGTCCGACAAACAAATTTTCACGTCACTAGCCTTGGCCACAATATAATTATTGACACCTGTCATGACAGCAAGTTGTAACATTCTCCTTGTATCAAACTGGACATATTTTTGACAAACCGTGAATCAAAATGACATGCATGTTGGTTTCAAAATGATATTCATTCACAGACCACCGATAACATATTCTGTTCGCTTGCATAGTAAACCACCCTGAACATCACAGAAACTTGCCTGTTTCTTTCACATCATTGTCAACATTTCGTTTCTTACGATTACTTTTGTGCAAACGTAGGAACCATTTCGAAGTTCGAGAGCTGGATGCATATATCTCATTAGCGGCTTAAAATCGTTAGTCAGCTTGTCCTTATTCGAGAACCAGACGACATTTATAAACTTACACATTGTAGTTGCTATTTTAAGACTCGCAAAAACGATAAACAGCGCAACTAAGTCTTACCATTACCGTTGAGTTCATACCATGAGCAGAACCTTCCTAGATTTTCATTATGTCATGCTCAACAAGCGGCACACGACAACCCGTTAGGTTTTGCAAGAACTGGAAGTGCTAATAAAAACCGTCATAGCTCTGTAAACACGATAACCGAAAACTCACTTCACTAAAAGGAAAACACAACACTAACTGCACCGCTCTGACGTTGTCTCGACTTTCCACACAAAAAAACTCAACGAAACTTCACAGGTTAACGCAACACAAAAAAATATGACACCTACCGCCAATGGACTGTGCATCGTTTTTTATTTTTTTGAAAACAGGAAACATCACGTTCTGAAATTCGACACAACCTCTGTCCAGTTCCCTCCCTATTGCAAGAGGACCTGTCCAAGGTTGACGTTAGTACCTGTGTCTATCAGTGTGCGCTTGGTAAGACGGATGAGCGTTTTCGTCACACGTTACATGCACTGCGGCCAGTGGACTTACGATTTATTTTATTCAAAAGTAGCAAACGTTAAAAAAATTTATCGCTATAATTCAATTGTATTATCTTATCAGCAGCTTAATTTCGTCAGTCACTACTTTTTGTTCACGAATTAGACCGAGGGTGCAACTACTGTGCAAAACGCACAGCGTTATTTTGTTCTTATAAGGCCGACCTGAGTCATTTTGACACAAACGAAAACTTTCACCATAAAATTTGAAAAAAAGAGTTGATGTGTGTATTAATTCGACTCTTACAAACGATGTTGCAGCACCATAGCCAAAAACTTACTTTGGTAAAAAGAAAAAACTGCGCTCCAAAATTTTTGCATAAAGTAAAGCTGGCGAGTTTTTTTAAGTTTTTACCAGCCATTCCTACTGGGTTGTTTGTAAAAGTCTTCGGTGTGACATCAAATGCGTGTACATATAGATCCGAGATGTGTAAATCATTTCTAATCGTGCAAAGGCAGTTGCAGTACCATAACAAAAATATACTTTGGTGAAAGAGAAACATTACGTAATCAAAAATTTTGCGCAACATACAGCTTGCAAGTTTTCCATGCAGAGTTATTAGCCCGACCAGTTACTTGTGCAAAGCGTTTAGTGGTAATCAACTTGTACACGTCGGAGCAAAATCATTTTCACACATTTCAAGTAAGCATGAGCGCGGTGTTCAACATTTCAATCCTTTGGTAGAACACAAGACGTATATTTAGTTACCGATAATTTCTTCTATTACTTACTGTTTTAAAATTTTAGGACCTTGGTTGTGGGCCTGATTTAACCTACACGCGCATTAAAACTTGTGAAAAACAGCCTTTATCATTTTATTGCTTGACCATCATTCTCTTGAGTTCTTTATTCCACCCCAGCGAGAAACCAGCATTGATAAAGCAATTGGTAAACCTGCAGCAATCCACTCACAATGCTAAATGCATCCTATGGGTATGCCTCCACTCTAAGTTTCATTTATTTGCGCATACACTGTAAAATAAAAATTTCTTACATCATAACTGTTGAATGATTATTATTTTCATATCATGGTTTTGAAAAAACAAACATCCGACAAAATTGACAAGTTTTTTCAAAAAGAAAGTATTTTAATGTAGCTGTGATTTTATACTGTTTAGGTTTTGATGGTTTCCTTTTGTTTCATGCAACGAATTTCATATGCTGCATCCTGCCAAAGTTTAATGTTTCAATTTAATGCTGCAAAGTGAAGTTTTCATGAACAGTAGCAACTGCACTATCTATTGCACCGCATAATTCATTAATGCATTACAGTGAGGCACTGCTATTTTTATAAAATATTCTTGTTGAGGTCATAAGTCATTTGTCATTGGAAATGTTCCGTTTTACACACTCCTTGGTAATTGATCATACGTATAGGCTGCAGTATTTGCGTGTATCAGTCCCATATTGCTATATTTTCTTAGTATGCTGTGTTCAGTGCACATTTAATCGACTAAACTGGAGTGAATTTTTGGTTTTCATAATGTGACTTTGGAAGCTAGAAACATTTAAGTACAGTAAGTTGTAGTATTTTAAGTATACCACATTGCAGTGAATATTGCCTAATGTAGAAGGCTAAGCTATATGCTATGTAGTGAATTGCCTCCTTTCCCTCTCCTAACTTGAAACTTGACATATTTGCGGCAATGTAATACTTTAAATCGTAACCTGATATATTACTCTTTTTCCAGATTGATTGCGATTGTGGTAACACAAATGCACACATCTATGCTGGAGAAGAACAGATCTTAGCTATTAGGATGATGGTGTTGGAAGAATAAATTTAGAACGTATATAAAAAATTGAAAATTAAGATGCTGAAAAACACCTTCCACACGTGGTGGATTGAACAGCAATTTTGGGGGGATTTTATTGTAATTAGCTAACTTTTTCAACACAATAAATATAAACATTGTTCACATGTGGTTATGCAGAATATTAACTGCTAGTTGAGAGCGTACGGCTTTGAACCCGGTAATTGGAAATTACGCATGCAGACACCTTGATTTGTCTACAATGGCACGTTTTGGTCTTAACCTTAAAGACTTGCTGTTTCATGTCATTTGGGAAAAACAAGATCAAATTTGGGCAAAACGTTTTTGCATCTCCAAAAATATGCACTCCCGTTCACTTATGGTCGTGCTTAAAAACGCAAAACATCTTACGCTGTAATCACAGATTATATCAAAAAGTTTTGATCATGTGTCAACTTTTGAAAAAAAGATGCTTTACGAAACTGGTTCAAAACGAATGATAACTAGCAGTTTTTAGCGTTATTTGAGGTAACAGTCCATAGAGCAACACCAAGCAGATCTGACATCATTGGCAGCAGACACGATAAACAACAGCGCGACTGTTTTCCCACGATTGATAACCACAGCTTTCACAGCAACCTGATAACGAGTTTAGCGAAACAAAACTTTTCACTCCTCGCAATTCTTGTGGAACTTAGTTTTTTGAAAGGAGAAAAGAAAGAAATTTGACATAATTAGCAACATTGTAATTGTGTTATTATTACATGGACTTTAATTGTTACTGTTAGTCACACATCTTTCACGTATGATATCTTATCATCTTCGGTGTCTCAACAGTTCGTTTCATTGCAATGCCAGCCTATCGAACCTTCGTATGTTTGCCACCAGCACAGAGCAGTCAGCAATGGAGCTGTTTGACTGAATTCAGATAATATGTGCAAAGGTTGGCTCATGTTACAGTGGGAGTAAAATAGCAAAACATGAGTTTTCTCTCAACAGCAACGATACCTGCAGTGACGAGAGATGGTTTATATAGATTAGGTTTCGCTTTACTCATGAGCAAGTCATGACAGTGAAAAAGAAAAAAATGTGCACTGATTTCTGCTTTGTGTAGATGACTACTTGCCAAAACAATGACGTAACAAATGTTGATCGGGAGACGTCTCGATGCAAGAAAGAATATTTCACAAAGATCAAGGAGAAAATATGGATCCGTACTTGCAGTTAAGCCTTTGCAGTGACGAACTAGTTTATAATTACCTATGGTTTTTACAGACGCATTACAGGAGGCAGAATACAGCTGTAGAAATGCAGCTAGTATGTTTGCTCATGCGCATCAATGTACAGTAAACAGAAGCAGCAAACATGACTTGTTATTTGGCACCTGGCAGTCATTTCATGCTTCTAGTGCTGTTCAGAGTCAGAAAGTTGGTTGCACAGTTTGTCATTGCAGAATTGTGCATTTCATGTTCATTGCAATGACATTAAATCCGAAAAATCTACATGCTGCACATGAGATATGCCGAAAATATCTGGTTGCGGTCCTGGTCACTATGAACAGCAATTCTGAATATTTAGTTGTTTAAATTCGTCATATTTCATTATACGTTTTGTAACTTTATACCCTATTTAGCAGATACTTTTGACATTTTTTGTAAGCAATATAAAGTTTCATACTTGTCAAACGGGAGAGCACAATAAAGGTGATTGTAATATATTGAACATTTTTGGACAAAAAAGTTCGTAAAGGGGATGGTGAAATCTTGACGTTTTACTGTTAGTTGAAACCGTTATCAAAAACGTTCCATATCATCTGAATTACATTTGGAAACTACATCTTGAAAACCGATTCTATGCTACATAAAATGAGAAAAAATCGGTAAGTTAACTTTCTGAAACGATATCTGCGTAAGTGTAATTTAAAATTCCGTTTACTAGTTCTATAGATTATATTGTTGAAAAAAGACATCATCTGGTCATCAACTGCCATGCTAAAATACTCTGCCATGCTAAAATACTCCAAACGGTTTGCGGTAGATCATATTTGTCGAAAAGAAAAATGAGTAGTTTTGTGTTTATTTTGATGGCTTTCACTTCCTTTTATCTTCGTGTTTTTCAAAATGTAATAAAGCAAAAATAGGAAAACTGTTGAGTTGACACTACTTTAAAAAAATATTTCTGAAGCAGACCATCAAAGTTGGATAAATGTTTACAAATACAACAAATCAAGTTGCTTTTGACCTCGCCTTAAGATCATCAGACACAGTAGCGTTCTATTGGAAAGCATGAAATCAGCGAAAATTTGCAGGAAATAGAAGTCACTTTCCTTATCAAATTCCTTGCCATTGCTCAAAATTTATGGCAAAGAAAAGGTATGGTTTCAAATTTCATTTAGCCAAATATATTTGTTTACATTTAGTTTACAACACCAAACACAGTTGCACAAGTCAAGAACTTGCACAAGAAACATTCCTCGATCTAAAAAGATAATCGAACATCAGCCCGAATCCCATTTTCATTACGCTCAATCGCTCTACAGTTATTGTGAGTTACTCCTCTTGGACGCATTTTTATTGACCTATGACCTAAAAGAAGTTGTTCGGATGGCATTTGTTGAACAGGTACCAATTCGTTTAGAAGTAGTTCATTGGAATGTTATGTATGTTTGCTCATGAATAAGAATGACTTTTTTCTAACAATCATTTTCGATGTGACAATAGCGCGAATTGTCGCTTTTGTAGACAGCTTCCCCGTGCCTTAATCTTCGACGCTTGCCAGTCGTGTTGGGCAGCATCTGATATGCTTTCTAAACTACATTACAATGCTTCAGAGATCACAAGCGCATGACTTCAACGCGTGAAAACTAAGAACGTTCTTTGTGCTTTGAGTGTCCAACGACCAGAGAAGATCATGAAACCTGTAGCATTCAAGCTTGATCTCACGCGATTCTGTAATCACGTTAGTCCTATCACGTGATTGTTATAGCAGTACCATTGTTATAACAATCTCGTGATA
>Ga0210059_1001968_pt1 | contig 31724 bp, 20 predicted proteins | sample Ectturendosymbi2_FD_188042 | JGI IMG/M metagenome (GOLD analysis project Ga0210059, IMG submission 188042) | Ecteinascidia turbinata endosymbiont from Florida, USA - Sample 2 (SPAdes) (version 2) | ecosystem: Host-associated > Tunicates > Ascidians > Unclassified | place: Key West, Florida... | reverse complement strand
CCCAGTAATATTCCATTCGTGATTCAACGTGATGTACTTGTTTGCGAACAGTCCGACCGTCGACATGATAGCCTGCAAACCTACATAACCGCAGTCGGTCGCTGTTTCCTGTGTCGCATTCGAACACCCAACGCTTTTGTTCGTCGTCATTCTAATTCTGACTACATACCGAACAGTTGCGGTACGTGTTTCTGACTTCACGCTCAAGTGTATTGGCGTTTTTGTTGTATATCTGAATATAATCAAAAGAAGCAATCAACTTAGAGTACTACTGGAGAGTTATTAGCGAACAAAGTCGTGAGAGCCTTTATTTGCCTTGCTTTGGCTTGGCAACTTCAAGACGTCAGGTTGCTTAGCTGGGAGACCGACCTGTGCTCCTGCAACAACTAGGTTGACCCCTCAACTAGTAGGGATCTCTGCAATAACCTACAACCTCAGTCCCTACAATATCACTCCAATTAACAAAGTCTATAGCTCAAGCTCCTCATCTGAATATGGACCAATCTGTGTTCTCCCAGTATTGTCAAAGTTGTTTGAAAAAGTTCTTTATCACAGAGTATGTTCTTATTTGACAGAACACAATCTAATTGATAAAAGACAGTATGGCTTTAGACAAAATCACTCAACGGAACTAGCCATTACAACTAGCCTATTTTTGATGAAGTACTCATTGATTTTGATAATAAATAAGTTACATGTTCCTTATTTCTAGACCTATCAAAAGCATTTGACTGCTGTGACCGTGAAATTTTAGTTGATAAACTCTATCACTATGGTACAAGAGGTGTTTCTCATAGCCTATTCTCAAATTTCTTGCATAGGCTAATAGAATGCAGTGCATTAAAATAGGAGCATTTAAATCTTCATACAAAAAGATATCTTACGAAATCCCTCAGGGAAGTGTCATTTCGCCTTTGCTTTTCTTTGTTTACATTAGCCTAACGATATCGCATAAGCTTCTTCTTTTCACACAACTTTATTTGCGGATGATATTAATCTCTTCATATGTCAAACACCTGTTTTAATGTTCTTCAAACAACTGTTAACCTTAATCTGTGTAAAATTAACCACTGGCTGAGAGCCAACAAGCTTCCTCTTTAACTACAATAAGACTAATTTTATGCTACTAAGTTCTCAAAAACACAATCCTACTTCATTTAAAGTTATTATAAATAACTACAGCATTTCCCCTGAAGATAAACTTAAATACCTAGGTGTCCTTCTTGACAATAAGTTAAGCTGGAAACCTCATGTACAAAAGGTGAAAACTCAACTACCGAGAGCTTATGGAGTTCTAACCAAACTTAAACGTTATACAACACAGTCTGCACTGAAAGTTGTCTATAACTCATTAATCCATCCCTACCTTAATTACTCAATCCTCAATTGGAGACGTGCATCAAATGCAACTATTCAGCCTCTCATCAAGCTCCAAAATAAAGCTATAAAAATAATAAAACCAACCAACACGAAATCTGTAGGAGACCCTTTCCAGCACTTAAACATCTTAAGCCTTCCCAAAATTTATACTTTATCAGTGGGCAAATTCATCCACTCTTATCACAACAAACTGCTTCTAAATCACTTTGATGAATATTTCATTCCAATGAACTCAATTCATTCTTACTCCACAAGACTAGTAACCTCTAAAAAGCTATTTTTACCAGAGTTAACTCTTCCTCAGGAAAATGTTCCCTCACCTTTGTTGGCCCTAAAGTGTGGTCTTCACTACCAAATGATGTTAAGTCTTCAACCACGTTTACCTTTAAATGGAAACTGAAGAAACACCTCCAACATGATAAAGATACACAATTGTGAACTTTTGCAATATTTCACTTATCCAGAACCAATTTCTGTAAATTCTGTGTATATTTACTTTTCGCATTTTTTCTTTCCTGTGCACATCCCATTCTTTTCAGCATGAAAGCACACTCCATAGTTTTTTTTTTGTTTTCTTTTTTTTCTTCTGTACCTCATTAAATTGTTTTTGTTCCTTTTTTTACATTTTGTTTAAACATATTAACCACACCAAATTCCTTCAATTAAACTTGATCCACTCGTCTGTATACATAGGCATGTTCTTTCATCTGTACATTTTCTTCACCATGTTCTATGTTTGTTTGTTTTCCTAACTGCGCTTATTTCACTCAAATGTTGTTTTACAACCCTTCTCAATAACTGAAAAACAGGGTTGATTGACTAGATGATCGCCGTGGTCCCTCATCAATCCTGTATGACACAGCACCCCTCTTTGTTTACACTGATCAACCATTGCCTCATTGCATTTTCATTTGGTCTGATATTCACTATTGTGGTTGGTTTGCTCAGTGCAATGGCTTCTTGTAGTGCTCCTGTTTGTTGGCTGAGTCATATGAAACAATAAACCATTGTCCATTGTTAAAATGTCCTCTGTCTTCAAGATCGGTTTAAATACATTGTGGATCAACAGAAACTGTTCACATGACAACTCACCAAAGACGAATGCAATGAATCGCATATGACTCCCATTTAATGGTGACAACGGGGTCTAGGCATCAAAAACACTATTTCCAGCGGAAGGGTAGTTCAAGCTTTTGGATATTTCAAAAAATTTAGGGGGGGTTTCATAGTTAGTTTCCGCCTTAGAAGTATTGCGGTAAATCGACTAAGATTTTTAATACTGTTTGACAGTATGCTTACCATGTAATGAGGTGCACAATGCACGTTTTGAGTCAACTTAATAAATAAGGGATTCCATGGTTTGATAAAACACTGTATCATGATTCTTAGTCAGTAATCAGGTCTCGTCGGATGGGTTTGGCGTCGGCGAGACCAATAAAAGAATTCTTTCGTAATGACTGCTTGTCATTGTCTATCTTTGGATGTGCTTAAACGTTCCGCACCCGTGATAGTGAGCAAATGCATTAGCGATTGCGCAGCTGACTGGAGCGGTTTGCCAACTATGGACCGATATTATTAAGTACTGTATGCGCCACATTATGCCGAAAATTTCTCCGCGCGTCCCTGATCGAAAATTTCACGATGCACAACCAGAACCGTCGCTAGAGGGTTTTCAACAGGGGGTCTTTGCGTTTGTGGGGGGAGGCTTGACACTTTGAACATTGACAAAAACTCCACTAATTTTCAGTGTTGCTTTTTTCAATTTGGGGAGGATTGGAGATTTGTTTGGGGGGTCTAGGCCCACCAAAGACCCCCGTGGCGACGAGACCGTGCATAACATTACTTCTGCACTCTGTGGAAGTTTGTTACTTCTGTAGGGGTTTCCTTGGTGTAGGAACCTATGTTGAGGCTTAGGGTGTTGCCCAGCGTAGACGTTGCTTGCGAGGAATGCTGTCGTTGCATGCAGAGATGCTGGTTTCCCCAAACGCTACCAACGAGGCAGCCTAGTCGTTGTATGAGTATTGTTCTAACTCCCGACTAAAACTGCCTGACATTTTAAGTTGCCAAGCCGAAGCAATGCGTTTGGCTCTCACCACCTGATAGTTCGTTTCAGAGATTTCCTGGTGCACAAATCTTTATTTGCAAAAGGCTTCTGATTAGCAGCAGCAGAAATAGTTTTATGATGGCGCGACAGCAGAAACAGCCAACGTGGTCCGTGCGCTAGCGATACAAAACTCGACTCTCTGAAAGCGTGGTGTCCACGCCGATGGACAAAACCGAATGCAATGCGAAAGGAGGTTACTTCGCGAACGCAGTGGAGTGCGCACACACGATTTCGCTTGACGCGAATGACATGACAAGTTGATACAAACCAAACCTCACGTACGGAATACAATCACGAGTAGGGAACGGCAATTCGTAATGCGAAAGGTTAAATCCACTATATACGTATGAACATGAAATTTCAAGTGTCCCACTAAAATTTTATATAAATAAAATTTTGCATTGTGAGAAGTTTTTGGCTCATTGTGCACATGAAAAAACTAAATTTTTCGTGTGGCCCAACTAGCTGAAGTTGGTTATATGGCCCACCGACAAAAAATGTTGCACACCCCTGTTGCAGAGCTTAAACTTTGATAGCAGTGCTTTTGATGTACTTTTTCAAAAAGATTAGGGTTTAGGGTTTACGTTTAGAGTGTATGTTTAAGTGTCAGTTTAGGGTTTGAGTTTAGGGTTTAGGTTTAGAGTTTAGGTTTCGGGTTTAAGTCTTAGGTTCAACTTTTAGGTTTAGCTTTTGGGTTTATGTTTGAATTTTGGATTTAGGTTCAAGTTTTGGGTTTAGGTTTTGTGTTAGGTTTTGGGTTTAGGTTTTGGGTTTAGGTTTTGGGTTTAGGTCTTGGGTTTAGGTTTTGGGTTTAGGTTTTGGGCTTAGGTTTTGGGTTTTGGGTTTAGGTTTCAGGTTTAGGTTTCAGGTTTAGCTTTCAGGTTCAGGTTTTGGATTTACGCTTTGGGTTTACGTTTTGGATTTAAGTTTTGGTTTTAGGTTTAGAGTTTTAGGTCATGTAACAAGGACCTTACACTAATCCAAGTGTATCGTTCTTGTCACTTGTCCAATCCAAGCAATCTGACTCTCCTAATGGCAAAATAACTCCAGCAGTGGTTTTGCCTCTCATGCCTAATAAACATTTCCTTGCTAAATTTTGGAAATGCCAAAACGCTGTGTCTATTTTGCCTCATGAGGCAAAAGCACTGCTGGAAGTATTTTGCTTCAACCAATCGTATTTGGCTAAAGGCAAAATAGTTTCAGTAGTGTTTTTGCCTCATGAAGCAAAACAAAAATGCATGATTTTACATTGGCAGAGCAGGACTGGATCGGACTGATGATTTTCAAAAATTTTGCGGATCGGATTCAATTTTATCGGATCAGGACTGGACACGTACTGAAAAATTTCACAGTCCGCTCATCTCTGATAACGATAAAATGGAGAGAACAGCAGCAAAAAAGTTCGTTGTGAGCAAGACTCCCTTTCTGTAATTTCTGAAAAACACAGAATGTTAATGAAAAAAACCCAGAAATACAAAAAAACATATGAATGCAAATACATTGAGGTAAAACGGTGATTAAAATACAGATTTACTTATAATTCCTCTTCATTTTTCTCTACAGCGTTAACATTAACATTCGGATTACTTTTCTCTGTTGCACAAGACATTTTATATAACCAAAGACGTAAGTAAGGGGGGGTTGGGGTTAAACACCCATCCTTGAGCTTGATATTTTAGAAGTGTTTATTACCTGCGCAAAGGACATTAAATGTTTTCGCATACTTTTTTCTTGTTAATTTGTCGACTTAATGCAAATACCACGGAATAGATTTGCATGCAGATATCTAGGAACATTGTAAATGGGCCAAAAAGTGATGATTAGGTTTTGGTGAGAATCAGGGTTATTGTCTGAGTCCAGAAGCCATCTCACCACTTTTTGCAGACCCTCCATCCACTACGCAGGTTTAAGATTGTGTTCTGCGATAGTTCACTTTATCCGAAATAATTGTCTTTATTCTGTCGGCTGTGGCTGATCAGCGCTGGCGCTGACTGTATTGGCTAGTGGCTACATTACCAAATTCTGTAGAATGATCGAACTGTTGCACGAGCTCAAAAACAGCAGTTTCCAACATAGAAGCATTCAGACATTTCATAATGTCTCAGCGGCGGAAAAGGAAAACTGAATTTTCTGGACTTCTATACATAACAAAAAATTGAAAATATTCTTGCGTACTTTATGAGCATCCTCAATTCTTGTGTAGCAGGGTTGCCAAATTGAATTTTTTGAAGCCAGATTTTGAAATTCTGGCTTTTCTTGAACACCTTTGGCTTTTTTCGGAAATTAAAATAGCCAGAAAAATCTGGATTGGCTCTGCCAAAACATTGTCTGAGCTGCATATTCATTACAAATCTCTTGCAACGAGGGTCTATTACCATGCAGAGTGAACAGAATATTGCAAAAATTTTATTGCTGCCCTAAAAATTATTGAAGTTATTGATAAAAAACAAATGCACGATAGTGTAATTACGGGGAAAGAATATGCCTGTAACGATTGGATTGGTGTTATACCGATGTTTTTGACGAGTTTTAATGTCTATTTTGTGTGTGGTTGTGCACGTTTTATGTGTATATGTCTCAAAACTATCTGGCTTTTTCGGGACAAGGTCTGGCTCTTTTTGGTGAAGACACGTTGGAAACCCTGGTGTGTACTTTAGCAAGATTCGATCTTGCAAACCGGTGTGTGCGCCAGCCAGTCCAGCCGCACACCTATGCTCGACTGCTCGTATTTGACGAGACATTAACCCAGCCTCATTTTGCAGTTGTAAATTGCTCTGACGCAGTGATGAGTGTGTTTTACTCCCCTTTTTCAACACGCAGCGAAAATTTTGCAGTTATGAACTGCTGTGTCGCAGCATTGAGTCTAATTTCCTCCCATATCCTAACTTGGAGCGCAATAGGTTCAGTGTAATGAAACATAAAATAAGGGGAGTGCGTGCAAAAGAATATGTATATTATGTCAACAAACTTCGCCACAACGTTGGTTTGGAAACATGAATATGACTTCAAATTGTGACGTCACAAAGACCGCACACCAGAAACAAATGACCACCATATGCCACGGAATGAAACCCCCACACGAAAATTTTGTATATAACTAATGAAACTCATCATATACTCCATTATTGAGATCTCTCAATTCTCCGGCTTCGATCAGATGTGCAGTAGCCGTCTTGCTGTAGGCTTCTTGACAATGCTTGTTTTGCTTTTTGCTCAGTCTTGGTTTTGGCGAGTTTGTTTTTGTTTTAACATGATTAACAAAAATACTCCTTCTAGTGATGCAGGAAAATGCTGCAAGCCACATATCTAGTCATTTAATCATAAACTATTCCAAACTTCTAGTTATCTAAGACATATCTAAGACATCTTTGATGCATGTTACGCAGATTGATATAATACCAGAAATCAGGGATACAGGCCTATAGATTTATTGGACAAGGACACATGTTTAAACTATGTTTATTGTTTATTGATATAGCCTTCAGCCTGTCTTCTTTGCTGAGATATTTTGGCCATTTGTCTCATATTAGTATTAAAATTTTTCGCAACAGCACTCACTAGTTTATATGTTCGGACATTATGACGGAATTCACTTAATTTTTTATATTTTTGTCATTTAAAAAAATTCAGTCTATGACAGAAAAATGACCGAAAATAACCTAGCCTCCAGCTCATCTTCAGGCACAGGATGTTGAAAATGTAGGCCCAGATTTGCTATTGAACTTGGATTTTGTGAGATCTTGATCTGCAAAGGAATCTAAAATCCCTAATGTAGCAGCAAATCCTTACTCCAACGCAAATTGCTTTTCAAGTTGAATGAATAGGGCAACCGAAGAAGTTGAACATTTTGTCGTAAAATATTGTTTAACCAAATTCTTCAGCTGGCGTCTGGGATGACAACCATTCACCCAAATGCAAATCTTTCACCTATACAACCGTTCGTTATTCATTCATGTTACTACTTCTGCTGTACTCGCAACTGCATGGCTTACTGGCTACGTACTGGATGGTACGCAACCTACAGTATTTGATAATGATATTGATATGGGTTTGAGGGTGTGAAACCGACTGAAGATATTTTGTTTCAACGATTTAAGTACTTTTTTTCACCTGATGATCGCATGCGAACATTCATATTGCAAAACTGGAAGGTATGTTTAATATGCTATTAAATTTACCAATTGCCAAAATTTTTTCTTTAAAAAAAACAGATTGGTGGGATTTTTCATAATTAAACTTAGCCACCCAGATGGACTAAAAAAAACAGATCTGGGTGAAAAAAAACAGCAATTGGAGCCCTGGTTGTGAGGTTTTTAAACTTTGCAAAAAACAAGAATTTTCGGCGAGCAGACTGCAGCGGCCCGTAGCGACCCAGAATGACGTCGCCGCTAAAACAATTGTTAGCGGACTGTTTCAAAACCTTTTCGGACGGCCCGAAGACTGGACTGTTAGCAGGCTGTGCCATCTCTACCCCGGATCCATGCCCATCTCTGGCTTTTCGTCATAAAAGCTTTTGGGAAAGCAGATATCACGCGCCAATATATTTTCAGTGGAAAGCAGTTACGCGTGAACCTCACCCGCCAATGTTTTGTCACGCGAGTCCCGCCAAAAAGTATTTGTCACGCACGATATCTCGTCGACAACTGCCACGTTTTCCAGTCTGGCTCTGGCTAGTACTACTACAGTAGTAGTGTATGGCAAAACCTTAGGCTATGATGGCAAAGTCAGATTGAATTCCACGGCAAGTGCATGCACAAAGTTTTTTAACATTTAATTCACAGCCCAAGAACAGAAAGCTTCTTCAGGTCATCGCCACATTTGAAGAAAGGTAGTGCCTATTTTTTTTACCATGCCATCAATATACTATTACTATAGCAAAAGCTCTTAGCTGCTCTATACTCATACTGGACTATTTGCCTTCAAACTGAAATCTGTATCTGGCTTTGTCCACATAATCGCCACATATATCACGTTGAGTTTTTGACGCTAGCAGCATGGTGAATGTAATCGAGTGGTTTTAGTATTTATGCCTGCTGTGCTAGTGGTCATCAGTTCAGCTCTCAGCATTTGCTCTGGCTCTGCTAGTACATTAGTAGAGATGACATCTTGGATGGGAGTGCTTTCAGATTAAAACTGTTGGTTTTATCTTTTGTGTTTAGGTGTAGAGTTTAGGTTTATGGTTTAGTGACTAAGACCATATGCTAATCCAAGCATATAAATCGAAAACATTGAAATATTACAGCAATTTTTAACAAAGAAAGAGATTAGAAAATACAACCAAAAGAAAAAAAAAAGAAAAACACAATAGACATCAACATAACACAGATGATGGGAGGACTGGTCGGCGGTGTCAGTACCACCAGCGTAGGGTTGTACCACCAGCGTAGGGTTGTACCACCAGCGTAGGGATGTACCACCAGCGTAGGGTTGATTTAGAAGGCTACTGTTTGTACCTCCAGCGTAGGGAGTTGATCTACAAAGCAACTGTTTGTACCTCCAGCATAGGGATACCTTTAGAAAGCAACTGTTTATACCTCCAACGTAGGGATGCCTTTAGAAAGCAACTGTTTATACCTCCAGCGTAGGGATTGCTTTAGAAAGCAACTGATTTAAGGCAAGATTTAGACTAAGGCAAGATTCTTTTAACTTTAAAGGTAAAAATCAATCTGGCTTTACTTATTGCTTGATAACGAGGCCTTTGGATCAAAACGAGCCAGTAAGGTGCATTTGATGCTACTGTAAATACTTATGACAATGAAGTTAGATCCCTCCTACTATCTATTGTCAAAACAATGGAGGATCTTTTGTTTTGTCACCATCGTATAGATTATCCGGAAATATGATTTAGTCACAAGCAATGCACAGTCAGTGTATTATATTAAGATAAAGCATAACACCAAATCTAAAACTGAGAATAAACACTCACCTTGCTTATGCATGAAAAAACTTCATTGTGGAAAATGCACTGACTTTTCATTACCATCATCTCACCAAGGCTGGGTTCATGCAACAAAAATTGTTGTTTAGTAATAAGTAATCTCTAACAGATTACTTGGGTAATTCGAGCAAATCAGGAAAATCAACATTTATACTTATTAAAATTAAATCACATAAAAATCACAGCAATTTTTAAACCACACGTAATTGGGTGGTTCAGACAAAATTTGCATCTGTTGGCCACAATTCAATTTATAATGGAATGAGCTTCTAGCTCCAAATCGTCATCATGATGACAATCAACAATTGTGACTCACAAGTGTTCTACATGGCAAGAAATCTATTTACTTCAACAGGTTATTATATGTGTGATGATGCATGTCATGTATAATATTGTGTTTACAGCAACAGAACAGACATGATTTCTAAAATATCAACTTTTTTAACGGCAAATTACTTGAAATATCAAGTAATGGCAAAATTACATAACCAAGTAATAAGTAAAGGTTTTTCATGTAAGTAATTACTTACTTGAACCTAGCCCTAAGTTTTAAGCCCAGATTTGAAAAAGCTTTCTGAATACTTCTAGTTTTTTCTATAGTGGATGGGCTAATTTAAGTAAAATCTGCTCTTATCTACAAGTGTGCTGTAAGGAAAAATACTTCCTTGCACATATTGCAACAAATACTAAAGTTTGACCTTCAATTGAAAGGAAACCATTCTGCAGTGGATAAAGTTTTGTATGCCGAACAATGTAATTTTGGTAGCCATGGTTGGCTTAATCCGTGCTTCCTAAATTTTGTGGCATATTTATCAGTGTTTTCATTTTTAATTTTGACTCTGCACCAGGCTTGGCCTATTTTGTTTGTGTTCTTGCATGTTGTTTTCAGAAAATGGCAATCAACAGTTTCAATGCAGTTCTACTGTTTCTGATATGCAAAGCAGGTAATATGTGCAGTTAAGTCATATATATATGGAGCTTTTCTCCATTTGTTGCTTGCTTTTTGTGCTGCTGTCACACATGAGCTTAGATGATGTCACAGAGCATTGTATCAGATACATTAGTGTGGACTGTCAAATAAGTAACAAGGGCTGCAAGTGGTGTTTGGAAGACAAGAAAATATTTTTACTGTGTCTGCAATTCCATTAATATCACTTCTTTATAGGTAAACTTATTAATTAATTCACAGTCAACAAATCTTTAGTTTAAAAAAAAGTGCTGTTCATACCATTATTTAAGTGCAAAAGTAGTTTTTCTCTAGAAATTGAGATGCTAATTAGACCTATCCTCTTAGCAAATTTAACTGAAATGAATATCAAAAAAGGGAAAACAGTACTCCATGAAGAATTCTTGGTAGGTCTGGCAATGAGATTTTGATTCATTTGATCAATTTCAGATTTAAGTGGCTGCTGGTATGCTACTTTGATATTAGCAAACATGGCTTATGTAAAGCAGATATGCTAGGAATATAAAAATTTGTGTGAAAACACCACTGCGTTTAACTATGCAAGCTGTGGAATATAGTTTCAAACCTGGAAACTAGGTCTGTGACTCATGTACCACTTATGACTGGCAACACAGTTGACATGTCAAATGTGTGTCATGCAATTTTTACAAAATACAGTGGGAGGTGTTTGCGCACAGTGGGTGCTGGTACAAGTCGCAGTCATTTTAAAATGAATTGGAGAAGTTTGTGATTTTTGTGAATTCTGCATTTCTTGGTCTATTAAATCAGTTTAATGCAATGTTATGATATTTATTTGTGATGTTGTAATTGCTTGTACTATCACAATTAGCCTATTTTGACTGTAAGTGCTTTTATGGTGCATGAGGGATAGTAAGCATAATACAGTATCTGCAGAGAAGTTCACCACTAGAATTTGGTAAGTTTTAAATACTATTCGTTTTATGTTCCAAAACAAACTCAAGATTAAACATGGGACCAAATAGTGTATTTTGTGACGAATCCCATATAAGGTCTGAGCAGTTGCACATACAGATATACATCTCATAAGGCTGATGAAGCTCTTAAAAAGCAAGAGGCATAACATAGCATGCAAACAAATGTGTAAAACCCTAAAAGCTTTCTCCTTAAGAGTGTTTTAGGCATTAACTTGTCCATTTGCAAGGCTTTCAACAATTTTTCTGAAAATTGGTCGATTTGCTTAGCTTCTGTGCCACAGGTTAATCTATTGGTTGAAGATAAAAGCTTTAACTTCTGTCAGACTCGCACGAGTTTGATGCCACTAGGATTCATACAACCAATTATTATATGGTGCATTTTTCCTTTGTTTTTGTATATTTTTGATAGACTTTAAAAGTACTAAGTACTGTCAACAACATGGCATTCTTGTCTCAGTATACTTCTTCAATCTGGTTAGTATGTCTTTGTTTTACAGATAGAAGTAGCTGGTTCTGAAAGCATTTTGTTAAGCGTGCATTTAGGACAATGGATAATGTGTGTCAAAGTAATGTTTCACCTGGCTTGTAGCTCTGCTTGCAACAGCTATATGAGGTAATTATTCCTTAAAAATTGTTGTCATCTTGTAAATGATCTACACGGTCCTAGGTTACTATCAACTCCACGAAAATGTTTGCCAAGGGTCGTGTTTTCCTGTGTTTACAGTTTTTCTGTTCTGCTTTGTATCTTGCATACATTGTGATTACTGCTCAAAGCACTTCACATGTCCATATATATATACTGCATTTTATGCTGTATTTGTAACCTCCTCAGCTTTTAATTTTTATGCTGTATTTGTAACCTCCTCAGCTTTTAGCATTTTATGCTGTATTTGTAACCTCCTCAGCTTTTAATATATTTTGAAGTAAAATCGTGAATGTAATGTTCAAAACCGTTCAAGCAAATTTAGCTTTCAATACCAGGTCAAAAGTATGTTTCCATGTGCATAGTGACAAGAAGTTGCAATGCTGGTGTAAATTGCTAATGGGCAGTCGTTATGTTTGCAGGTATAAAAATAGCTTAGAATAGTACAGAAAGTTGTGCAGTTGCAGCAAAATGTTAGCGTGGGAGTAAGTTAGAAAAACAAGCTTGATAGAATGCTGAATGCAGTTTGACGAATGCCTTCACTGCTCATGTGAAGCAAGTCTGTTGTTCGTTAGAAACCTCCTCACTTGTAATACCCTCTCTTATAAAGCAGCATTTGTTTGACAGCGACTTCTCCGATGCGCATCGTGGATTGGGCTGCAAGTCGCGGCGATAAGGGATTTTTTTCGTCATCACCGAACGCCTAATTAAGATCGTGAAAAAACAACAGTGATGCGTCACTATGATCTTTCCGTGCGGTGTCGCTGTTGAACAATGAACAGCCGGTTATATTCCGCGTGGTTTATCTGTTTGCAAAGCGGCTTGACCTTTCGGTGTTTCACCAGCAGTATAAGGAACCAATCGAACATCTGCGGTGACGTTTAGAAACGATAAATCAGTTTATTATTTGAGTGTAGTCGTGTTTCGCTTAGGCTTTTTCTTTGTTGGCCGTCAGCAGCTATCACAAGCCTTTACCTTATGTCTTTAACTTTCGCTCAGTTTGTGGATTATTGAAAGCGTTTGTGGCATTTAGTCGAGCATCAGAAACGGTGTAGTAGACTCTGATGGTGAGGCTTCTTTGTTTGAAGTTTCCGTTGCTCACAATACGCTGAAACCTGCGTGGATGTGCACGAAAAATGTTTCGTAATTGCGACCGAAGAGACAGTAATTCATACGCATGACTTGCTTGATGGTCTACAGATGGACATGCGGTTTTAGCGCCTCTTATCTACTAACTAGGTCACTGCAGCAGAGCGACTTTTATGCGATTGTTACCAGCTGATCGCCCGCTACTTCTTTGTGAAACGGAAAAGTACCAGTTTTTTTTTGGGTAGTGAGCAGTCAGTCTTTCTTTGTACTAGCCTTGCAAGAAGCAAGCTGACGCAGTAGTGACAGAACGTGACAATCCGAACCTGATTTAGCAACGAAGGATAGCGAATTTAAGAATGGCAACAAAGGTTAGAAAAATTTTTACTTCAAAGAAGCAGGGTTGTGGTCGAAAGCTAGAATTTTTTATCGTTTTTGCCAAAGCCAATGCATACACAGTAGTTAATGTGTAATGTTGTTTTCATACGACAAGTCTATTGATCACAACGTGTTTAATTGCATTTACTGCTCTCATTATACATTTTTCGTGCTGTGCGAAGAACTTGTTTAACCTGTACGTGTAGGTGTGCTCTTAGTTACCAATTAACAGCTTTGCAACAAAACTTTTTTCCTTGGATATGGCGCATGCAACAGTGCGTAAACACAAACACGAACCATGAACTACTGCGTCAATTTCTGCAATCGCTAGCCTCTGGATCAAGTAGTGCACTTTAGCATTATTAATGGGCATTGTTCTTTATAGAACGTCTAACACCTGCTATACACGCCAACCTGTGTATAGCCTTGCCCTTGTGTAACATCAGTCTCAAATTTTTTCGGCCGATCTCTGCATATCAAATCTAACTGGTGCAGGTATCAAGCTCACATTCGTCGTACGACACCTTTCCCGTGATGTCCAATGAGCAACGAAAACCTCTTCTTGTGTCGGATGATGAACAGAATGATAATAGGTACGTTATCTATCAGCTGTTCCGGTTGTCAAGGCAGTCTTTGATCTTTAGAGGTCACTTATTGTTCAGTTTTGCTGTTAAAATAATTTTTTTTCACCACTTTCGTGTGGTTTCTGTCGTTGCTAGAATGGTACTTGCTGTTTTTTTCTTTTTCAGGATGGTGTAGCGTCGAGTTATGTGTTACTCCTTTGTAGTCTGCACGCTAAATCTTTGTTGCGGTTAGTTAAATTTAAGATGCTTGTCGCTTATCTTCGTGTACAATTAAAATATCCATCAAAGAAGCAATGAACGTGCAGATAGTTGAAATTTAGGTAAAAAACTGTTTTCGGGTGAAAGTATGAAAATATCTTGGCGCAAAAAGCATCTCACAATAAGGATCACGCAAATGACATCATGCGCCCGTTTTCTTTGTTTGATCAGTGAAACTGATTGTTGTTTTGAAAGCCCTGTATTGATATGATTTCTTTTTTCACACCGTTTCGGACATCAAAGAGATTGGAATGATACGAACGATGATGACGTGGAAGTGGTTGATCAGCAGCCAAGCAATCCCCATGCAACGTCGTAAGTTCGTTTCTATAACTAAAGCTGCACGCGGCGTCTTTTTTTACGCGGCATGCGCCGGAAATCAATTGTCACCACACATCTTAACGTGTGTTCAGCACGTGTTAGGCTTCAGTTGAGTTAATCGCCGCGGACATGGAGGTGAGGTAAGGAGTTAAAAGTGCAAATTCAGTACGTTCTGCAGTTTTTGCAGCTATTAACGAAGAAATAAATCAATTTTTAGTGCCACTGCTCTGCTGTAGCTGACACTTATTCGCGTGCAAATGAACGCAGATCGACCTTTTGAATTTTACAGTGATTTAGCGTCGTTAATGCACCTTATGAAAGGAAGCATCGGCACTGGTTTGCTTGGACTACCATGGGCTATTAAGCATGCCGGCATCCTGTTCGGACCACTTTTACTGATTTTAATGGCATTCATATGCGTTCACTGCATGCGTCTGCTTGTTATGTGCTCGAAACATTTTTGCAGGTAAGTACTGTAGTGCTACAAATAGGCCGTTTCACTACTGTTAAGAGACAATAAAATGGATATAGCCTACTATGCATCTGCTCATAGTATTCTATTGCACGTATTCAATGGTACTTTTACTACTTCAAGTCATACTTTACGTTCTATCACAAATATATTATTTTGAGTGTCTGATCCGAGTATTTTAAATTACAGCATTGATGTAGTTCGAGCAAGTTTATTGTGAGGCGCAAAAGGCAGGTAATTTGATTACACAGTAATATGAAAAACTCCAGCAATATTATCCGCGCATGACGTCAAAATTGCGTAAAGTGTCATGGAGATGGAGTAACGCAGTCGCAGACTATTGGTGTTGATCGAGGCTATTCGCATTCCAGTCAGCTTCTGTTCGCATGCAGTTCCTGACCTTTTGAGGGGTGATAATGAAGTGAATTGTGGATGCAATACAGTTGTGCTTATTTCAACTTACTTTACCCTTTCAACTGTTCACCCGTAAGCTTTGCTTGCAATTTTCAAGACGGAGCATTCGTAAATTTACTTGAAATCGATTTCCTATTAAAAACTTCCCGCTAGATTCCGTGTGGTTACCCCATTGTGGAGAGTGCATAATTGTATATATTTCAATTGATTAACATTTTGCTGTCACGACAGCGAAATCACGCTTGATCTGCTCGATTGTCTGGAAACGGTTCCGTAGGAAGCGGAGCTGGTTGTTGCGCTGTGATGATTACAGACCTTATTTGTAATTCCAATTTTTAAAGTCAATAGCTCAATATCTTCGGTTCGGCATCTTTGTTTGATTTCGGTTAATACCTTCAGGCTTGACTCTAGTCAACTGATGGGCGAACAAAAGTCGAGACGCTGCCGTCTGAATATTAACTGTACTATGTTTCAGTCGGTTATCTGTGGCTTAACTCAAATTTTTAACTGCCGACTCTTACTAGTTCGATCATGTACAGAGCTCAGGGAATTGCCTCTATGGATTACTCGAATGTTATGAAGAATGCAGTGGAGAACGCGCCCCTCAGTTTCCTGCAAGGTAGAGGATCTGCTGCTGCGACTCTAGTAAACGTTTTCCTGATGATCACGCAGCTTGGATTCTGCTGCGTCTATTTTGTGTTCATGGCACAGAATATCAGACAGGTTAGTTTTCCCGATTCAGTATGTGCTTTAATATTTGACGTGTTAACTACTTCACACAAATACTGTACAGTTGAATGTCAATAAAAGTTGACATGATTTGAAATGTATATTGGGCGTCTTCTACGGCAAAACTAAACTTTCAACTGATTTCAGTGTATATGTTTGCTTGTGCGTATGAATTCTTATGAAATAAATGTTAACTTTTTTCGAGTGTAAAGTCAGTTTTAGAGATGTAGATGACTCTGAACTAAAGTTGGATCTTTAGCGAGAGAATGTATTTAGTTCGCCATGACGACAGACCAGTTCTGCTGTCACTCATTCCGAAGGTATAACTTGAGTTTCCAACGTGTTTCGCTCACGGCCTTACTGTATCATTTAGTGCTGTTGAACAGCAATAAATTAAATTCTTCTCCATCTTGGCGGTAATTCAGTTTGAATTTGCTTGTTTTGAAAGTTTTTTACTATAATCCCACGAGAAATTTAGAAATAAGCTGCTCTACGGAAATGTAAAGGTCATGGGCAAAAGTCTTCTTCCAGGTTTTGTGCAAAAACTATTGGCCGGGTGCACCGAGCGACAGAGTGTTCATGCTGATGATCTTAGTGCCAATCATTCTGTTGTCATTCATTCGCCATCTGAAAGTTTTGGCTTGGTTTTCAATTCTTGCAAACATTGCGACGGTCGTGTCACTCGGCATAATATTCTACTACGTTTTCCAAGTAAGTCCCTTCGAAGTTAAATCTGCTATAACGGGTGATGACTGGTGGTTAAAGTAATGAGTAGGTGCTAGTGTATTGGAAACTCCTTGGTTTGGAGTTGTCATTAAACTAGTGTTTCAACTATTACACCAGTAACTCGACTGCGCATGCGTTGCGTCACAGTTCCGTGTTCGGTGCTTACCAAGTGCGTAGCGCACAACCGACATGTGGAACATCATCTAATACTTGGTTCAAGCAAATAAAGTTGAAATATATTATAGCATTCAGTGTTGTTGAGGGGTAATCGCAATGTGCGGTTTATGTGTTTCTGAATGGTGTGGACAAAGAAGTTGAGCATGATGTTTCAATGATGGAGCAGCAAAATCTAATTTGAGGAGCTGTGCATAACGTCAGCGCCTAAAACTGTTTTCAGGGCCTTCCTTCCATCTCTGCCAGGCCATTAATTGCGAGTCCAAGCAATATACCAATGTTTTTTGGAACTGCTATATATGCTTTTGAGGGAATCGGTGTTGTAAGTATCTTTTGAAGCACATACGATGTACTATCTGTACCGTCTTCTGACAGTGCACTCAACCCAATTTGTCTGTAGTTCGCAAAACCAGATGAAATTGCTTTATAAACTTGAGCTGAGCTTACACAGTGCTCGAAATAATAATGTAGATGCCCATTCGAACGCAGTCGTTGTTGAATAGATATTTGCTTACGCCACCGCTTTGCACTTCAGTCTGATGTGAACATAATTACTCATACAGGCGGTCTACAGCCGGCTGTGGAACTTGCCCCGTAAAAGTCGTGTTCACAGAAAGTGGCATCACGCTCACAGGTTACATCATCTTGCCGCACTGTGTGCTTTTTTCGTGCCGTTTCTGCTTTCTGGCAACCGATCATCTGAGAGCGGTCGCATGCTTTCATTTGTGTAGTTGTTGCGCATCTGCGCGTGCTGTTGCGTTGTTTGCTCGAAAGCAAAACGAAAACTCAACACGCTTTTTTTTCATCCGCTGCGATTCGCGTCCGTTGCGCTGTTATCTTCGTGGTACGTATTTGTGCCGGAATAAATTTCGACGTCACCTCGTACGTGCAACAGTCCTTATGCTTTGCAATGCAAATTTGCCTCCAATTTTTTTAAGGGCTGTGTATGAAATCAAACCGCATGCCGTACATCTATACCTAACAAGATTGTCGTAATTCCTGGCCAAACATTAACAAAAAACCAACCCTTTTCCAAAATCGTGGACGCGCTACTTTTACAATTCAACGAAACACGTTTTTCCCAAATATCTGGAGCGGATTGACAAAGCCGCGCTTCATCCAAACCTGTTCTGAACAACCGTTGCCGAGTTGCGTCCAGCGAGTTGTCCATCGGTATTTCCATCCGATAAACTCCGAGTATGTTCGTAAAGTTTGAACGTGGAAGTTATAACATTACGCTTGTGCTGTTGTTGGTAGCATGCAAAAAAGTACAGCATTTGCCCGTTGATATTCAGATATTGCCCATCGAAAATGAAATGAAGCATCCAAAACACTTTCCAGCCATCCTTTACCTGGGAATGACCGTTGTTTCAGTGCTGTATGTCATCATGGGAACTATCGGTTACCTGAAGTACGGCGGAGACATTCGCGGCAGCATTACGCTGAACCTGCAGGCTGAAGCCCCGTGAGTACTCTTATTTGACCCGACGTTTCAATGTCTGTATAGTGCTCGTCGGTTCCAGAAGATAAAACCTCAAATATGCAAAGCCAGGTTAAGTTTAAATGTCGTTGACTTCCGTTATTTTTGTGTCGATATCGACTTTTAACGCGTTGGCCTTGTTTTTTGGAAAGATGCCAACCTTGCATATTTTAGAATTCTTACTATTTATCATCAGCGAACTATTCCATTTACTCGCTTGAAAACGATGACCAATGACAAAGGCAACGAAATATGCTCAACTTTCCTTAAATATCCCGTTGAGTCGCTTCTTGAGAAAGATTTTGCTGGTTTCGGTTGAATACAACCTTATGTTAAAGTTAATGTCCTGGGGAGAGTGGGAAGACTTGGTTTACAGCGCAGCTGCTCAGATCGCTAATTCAGCGTCCGGTCTACCACCCGTAACAGACTAAGCACTGAGCAGCGGTGCGCAGAAGAGCAAATGCGTGGAAAGGCATCGAGTCGGTGCCTATTTATTGCACCTCAGGATAAAATGATTCGCGTTTCGCTTTGTACAAAGAGCATGTCGTTTTTACTTTTTATTGCGTAATCGCTGATCGCTCGTCCAATTGCGACCAACGTCATGTACAGTTTTGCATTCTTTGCACTTGACAGCGTTCACGTGCACTGCTGCCGCTGTTTCCAGGTTAAGTCAGGCTGTCAAATTGATGTTTTCGTTCGTAATCGGAGCGTCATACGCCATCCAGTTTTACGTGCCGATGCAAATTCTGTGGGGCTTCGTACAACGTCGATTCAAGCCTGGACGCGAGTTGTTCTGGCAGCTCATTCTACGTTCGACCTTCGTTGTCCTCACGTGTAAGCCGCAACGTCAAAGCGTTACGTTCTTGCATGATCGTGCGTTGTTTCTGGCTCCTGGTGCAGCAAACGACGCAGCCACTTTCGTTCAAATTACATCTTTTTTAACACCTTCTCACGGCGCGTTGTTGGTGGTAGTTCACATCTTGCAAATAATTCTCTTTCTTTTCCAGCCTTTCTCAATCAGCGAAGCTTTTGTACTCGCTCGTGATATTTATTGGCTGGTTGATACAGTTCTATGTGCCGATGCAGCTCTTATCTCCGTTAACGATGAGGTGGAGGCGGCCATATATTGCTGATGCCATGATTAGAATTTCTCTCGCGGTCCTAACTTGTAAGTGTGCCAGTCGTTTTTACCAGTTATATTTTAAAGGGGATTTTATTTTGTAAAAATTACATCATTTATTATTGCACCGAAATTTCGTTGCCCATTTTCAAATTTACTCTGAGGTTCGCACAGCAAATTAGCCCTGAGGCTTAGGAGCAGTGCTCCTTGTTTCTTTTTCATTGTTTTTGGAAATTGAGCATCATTCGTGGGGGTGCGTGTGTTACGATGTGGTTGGACTTCTTAAAATGTTAAACACAAACAGCCAGTTGATACGGTTGTTTTTGGATGATTGTGCCGGAAACCACCATAAAACTGATAACAGCGCTTTAGAACTTCGCAGTTTGTTGTGGCCATACACAAGCTTGAAGATAGTTCATTTGAATGCTACGCTTGGCCGGTTTTACTCGAGAGCACGTTCTTTATCGTAATTGACATTGGTGGACGTTTCGAAGCTGTTGCCGACCAACGCAAACGTGCTAACTTGAATATGAGTGAAGGTAACATCACATCGCGTGCAGCTTTCTGCGCATAGCGATGTCGTGATGGTTTAGCAACGTATGTGAGTGTGACACTGACCAGGGAAGCGACTGGCACCAATTCTCCAAATTTGGCTGATACTACCCAAAATGTTATAACTGACCTTAAGTTTTTGCGAAAATGAGCGTAAACTTATTGCTGCAAAGCGCGTGTTTTAACATGAAAGGAATAAAACAATTAAAGGAAGCGCTTGGCGTACCTAATTGTTTCCGGCACACCTCACGACATTTACCAGCCACACCTTTTCCTCCACTAACTGCTGTCCCCTCTAAGCGGGAAACGTGAAGGATGTCTGAGCTTGAGTAGTTTTTGTTGGCTATCTACTTCCACTTACCTGCATGCCTTTACGAAGGTAGTGTGTGAATTGTCGTACGTCTAGAGCAGGGGTTCCCAACCCCTAGGGATACATTTGCCTATCTGAAGGGGTACATTTAAGGTTAGCAATAGAAGGGGAAAATGTATTTATATATTATTTATTTCCAAATATTTATACATATATCATTTAATATTATTATCAAAAATTATTGTTTATTGTTAAATACATCTATGATTAGTCATGATAAAATATTTTGTATTAAGAAATTTTAGGAGTATATGCTCAATTGTCGAAATGCTGAAAAGGTACATGGCCAGAGAAAGGTTGGGAACTCCTGGTGTAGAACCTCTTTGCTTGAGCTGGGGTTCGTAAAATGCATGTTTCTTTTCTTGAGCATCAATAAATGTTTAATGTGATGCTTATTTCCTTGAGAGAAAATTTGTTTTCAATTTGCAACCAGTTGTTTTACTGTATTAGCGATAGCTTTCCGTTTTTAATATGGAAGAGATGGCACTACATGAGTTATCACTTATCTTCTTTAACTATTTGTTCAAACACCGAGCAGCAATGACTGGGATTTTCATTTAAAATCAGTGTAGCGACCTAAACTGGTCTTCTGGCTGTATTTTCAAAACGAGGGAGCAACGTGCGGCTGTCAACATGGTTAGAATTGTTTTTTGTCGATGTAAAGGTTCATAAAAATAACAAGGGTACCAATATTTTGGTGCCTTAAGAAATGAGCGAACGCCGTTTCTTCACGCTTGGGCAACTGCGCACTGGTTACAGAGGCACAATTCCTGTCAGACTTACGTACATCAGTCATTGAACAAAGGACTTCGCGTTGCCATTGCCGTTCTGGAATGTTAACTTCTGGGCTGTCTCAAATCTGAGCGCATAAGCCCGTGAACTTGAAGCTCTAGATGTATTCGAAATGGTTTGCTGACAGTACTTTGCATATAAAAATTGCCTTGTTCCATGCATAAAAGTAAAACTCTTACATGCAAAAACTAAATAGGGAAAACTTCGTATAAGCTCATTAGTAAGAAACTAGCTAGAAGAGATACTTTACACACGCGAAACCGTTTTGCACAATGCACTTTGGCCAGAAAATTTTGGGAAGTTTTTAAGGCTAAGTTCCCATTGGGTTGTGAGCTCCAAGTTATCCACAGAACCACTTGTAGTTAGCGTGATTGATTGGTTTAACTTGATCCTCAATCACTGAGAATGTATTTGCTCATTCCGCAAGCAACTACCTGAAATTAAACGAAATGTTTTCTGCGTGTGCGTACCATCGAACAGTGAAATCGCTGTGAGGTATTACACTGCAACACGAGTTAACAAAAATTGAAGTTTTACAGTTTGTGTGATGCTCGTGTAGAAAGAAAACGAGCATTGACAGAACAAACGAATGAAGGATATAAATCCTAGTTTTTTCTTGCGTTGTGAAACCATCAGCCAAGTTTCATCTGCGGAAAAGCAAACGCGTACGCTTACTGATTGCTACTTGTGGATAGTGAGAGGACTATTTTCGTGTTTTGATAGGAATTAACAGCGGCACATACATACGGCGTCTTGCAGATCACCGAGTTAATGACATGCTTGTATGATAAAGTAGCGCACAAACAGGGAAGATCCAAGCGAACGAGGCATGCAGATGTTTCTGTTGTCTGTTGCGACGGGTCGCTTTTCTGTAATTTTCCGCCTTTCATCACTCGCGGCCATCACATCTGCAATGCGAACTGTGATGTCATCGACGCACACTCTGCAGGGTTGCAGTACAAAGTGCAATCATATTGACAGTCGTGATTAAACGACGCAGACTTCCACAGCGCAATTTACTTCCGCTCAGTGAGAAACTGGCGTCTTGCCTCATTTTCCTATAGGGTGCGAACGTTAATGGCTTCAGCGCAAAGACCAGTTATGACTTCAAAACCTCTTTATTGATGTGATAAAAGTGTAAAGCGTATTGCACTCTGTACATTAACTGAACTGTTTCTAATTCTCAGCTTTAAGAAATAGCAAGAATTACTTCTGAAGTGACAAAAATTTTACTGCGTTCGCAACACAATTGTTCCTGGACTCCAGGAGGGCATTACAGCAGTGGGTAAAATGGCAAGACCGCCCGCAACACTTCACTTGAAAATTACAGCTGGGCTTTGTCATAGGATCGAAAAATTTCATGAACTATCTATCATCTATTCTTAAAGTTGCTGGTGAAGAGGCCTTTGAATGCTGGGAACTGAAAATACGAGTAGTAAAAAAAACTGCTTTAGAACGCGTTTGTGTACTCGAAGATCAGATTGACTGATGGAATGTTGTGACGTAACCTCGTCACAACATTCTCTGGTTTAGGACTTAAATTCTCTGGCTTAGTACTTAAATTTAAAGATTAAAGACTCTGGCTTAGGACTTAAATTTCGTGTTGCTGGGTGGTTTCGCTTCAAAGATCTTTACACTGTCTTAAGCCCTGTAGCGCCAGCTGAAAATCAAAAGTAGACTTGTTGCTTTCTTTCACAGCTGGAAACGTCACTGCGAAGCAGTTTTGCGCCATGTTTATGTTGAAATTTTATTTTGTTTTTACATTGTCACAGGCTATCCCCAAAACTTCCTGTGTATTGGTTCAGTGGTTAAGTAAAGCATTTGTTCTACTGCTGTAGTACATTCTCAAATCTTTATCAAGAACCAGAGTAAAAGATTAGCAACGATTTATGGATGAAGTCAATCACTCGCAAAAACTCTCTCCTATAAATGAATGAAACACCTCACGCAACTCTTCTCGTTGTAAATAAAATATCTGACGCGTGGCTCTAAAATAGTTTCGTGCTAAAATGCCAGCTGGCAGCTGAAAGAGGGTTCTACATGATGTATTTGATCGGTGTGTGGTGGCATGCTACCTCTGCTTCATATTTTAGTGTACATGTAATTGTTTTATGTTAACGAACCGTTATCTGACGTTGTAGTGATCTTGGATAAAAGCGATGTGCAAGCTACAGATGCACTAAAATGTGCGCGAAACCCCGGCTGTTTATTATTCTGCAATAGGCGTATCTTCAAATCGTTGGTTCTCAACCTCTCTGGGCCTTGGACCATCTTTAACAAATCCCATCTTGGACCACTTTACTATGCTGACACCTCATAAACAATTAGTCGAACCTGTATTGCACATAGGTAAGAGAATTCAAGGGCATGTTCAACTTCGGATTTATGGAACTCTTTGTGGACCACTAAAAATTCCAGGTGGACCGCGCGGACCACGTTGAGAATCATTGCTTTAAACTGTTATACCAAAAGGTGTTATTTACATAGGCTGCATATTTTTCAATATATTTTCTCACGCCCCCTGCCACGGTAGGCTGCTAACATCTGGATATTGTGCGTTACACATGCGCTCCAGATAATCTGGATCCATGAATTAGGGAAGGCCGAATGCATGCCACAAAGGAATTGGTTTCCGTAAAAACTGTTTGTCCCATTCGCTTTCACAAACCCATAACCGCACAGAGAGTCAAAAATGCACTGTTCGTGCTTCTGTTTAATGACATTAGTAGGTACTTAAAACGATAGTGAGGTTCAAGACATTTGAAAACATTCAATGCTGCTCGGAAACAATTGCTGCAATGCTCGCTGCTTGCATGCTTCTCGCGAAGCTCTGCCTGACGTGAATATTCTGGAAACTTTCTGTGCTCCTTTGTTTTCTGTCATTCAACCACCTCTCGCTCTTTCTTTTTGTAGACTTCGCCACGTCTGCTGTGTGAACTTCCTCAAAAGAAAAAATTAAGAGCAAGCCTTGTTTTCCAGGTCTCTGTGCCATTGCGATTCCTGATTTGGGCGACTACATATCGTTGATCGGAGCAGTTTCATCTTCATTCCTTGCCCTTGTCTTTCCACCCGTCATTCATATACTCACTTTTTATTGGCCCACACCTATTGGTGTCCATGCACCGCTGATTGGTGGGGGAGAAAACATGTAAGTTTCGCCGGATTTGCCGTTTTCTCGTTGCGGATAATCACCGCGGCGCATGTAAAACGAAATTATGCCGTATTGCTAAGAATAACTTAAAACATCCACCGTACTGCTAAGAATAAAAATGTGTGAAATGTACTTTCCCAGTTAGGGTTTGTTTTTGACAGCAAACAATAAAAACTAGATGCAATGGCGTGCTTACTTCCACGAGGATGTGCAGCGACTTCGCTTCCTGCCCTGGGTCAAGAAAAGTGTTGGTAGAAATGTCCGTTTTGCAAAGGGACCGACAACCACCGCTATGCACAAATGCACGTGCATGCAGTTTCGAGTAGAATTAAATGTACCGGCAATCTGATTTGCTTACACCGGTGATTTTCAACCTGGGGTCACGATCCCCGTGGGGTCGTTTGCCATTCTTCTTGGGGTCACGAGAGCTTTTGGTAAAAATATCCATAATTACTTCTATATTTTATATGTCGTATATGGAACCACTTTTTGGCGTACCCAAAATAATGGGATCACCTGACAAAAATGATAGCCTGCTTGCTGCTTTTTCATTCAAAATTGTTTTTGGATGTGATTATGACCATTACAGTACTGTTGCTTTCGGCATCGCACGAATGACTTTGTGACGTAAGAATGTGCTGTGTTCGTAAATTAGATATCTGAATGCGGTAGCTAACTTGGGAGTTACTCTAGTTTTCAATGAGTAGGGCTGTGGAGTGATTTCCATACGGCACGGGTCTCTCTCACTGATGCTGCCATGTGCATGGCTTTAATAAATGAGTCTTTGTTCAACATACAGTGATGTCGTACGTTATTTTTTAGTCATTGTGATTTTTATTGTGCAAACATAACTGCATTTCATATTTCTGAGTGGAAATTTTCGGAAGGGGCCGTTAAATTAAATTGGGTTGCGAAATGGGTGGCTGCATGAAAAAGGTTGCAAACCACTGGCTTACACACCTAGGAAGGCCAACTTTTCGCTATTGTGCCGACTTTAAGGCTTCAAATCATTTAATGTACCAACAACACACGTATTTTATACAAGTCAAGGCCAATGTACCTTAATTGTTAATCATAACTAATTTGATGGTAGAACTTGGACCTTCTGCGTGCCATTGGAAATTGCTTGGCATGCCAATGGTGGCACGCGTGCCGTTGGTTGCTGAACCTTGTTACAGCGTAGCCGTTGTGTAATGGCGCAATGTGATGATCCCTTTGCACGAGGAGCTAGCCATCCTTTGATGAAATGAGCATGTTTCGCGTCTTTAAATCTTCAACGTGATGCTTGTGAAAATTTCAATGCTATGAAGCATTGCAAATTGAAGGGAATCTTGTAATTAATTACTAATGTAGCGATTTTACTGGCGGTTTTCGAACAAAGCGTTTTGATGCCGGTGCGAGATGTCTGCAAAAGATGGCGTGATGTCAATGTGTACGGCATTGTTGGCGAACATTTTTTCTGCGAACATTCGATTGTTCAACATGCTTCATGATGCAATGCGTTTCTGAATTGCATTTCCGGATAAAACACAATACGCCTACTGTGCGCCACAGTAGCAGAAAAAACAAAAAGTCCTCATTAGAAAAGCGCACCACTCTGTGCGTGTTATGACTTAGTACTCGGACAAAGCATTCCCCTTGCATGGGCTTCCTAGTTGTTTGCGTTGTAACTACGCTGACAGCGTTTCCGCTTTCGTTGTTGCAGCGTCAGCAAAAGAATGGGGAAGTTAATTCTCTGCAAAAACATACTGATCGTCGTGTTTGGTCTGACCGGGTTCGTCGCTGGGACAATCGTGTCGATCCAAAACATCATCAAGGATTTGAGCAGCGACAGCATTCCCGACGTTTGCAGCTCTGGAATCTTTAATTTAACGACAACTGCTCGTCCGTTCACGACTTTTTCCTCTGCGTTCAGCAACCTGAGTACATCGGTCTCGGTGTGAGCAGCGCTGAACGCTCCCCGTGCACAGTTCACATGTCGTAAGCAATCGTGCCCGGACGTGGCAGTTGGCTGGCAGCGAAGTTGTGTCGGGAGCGGGCCACGAGTCAGCAGCTGCGGTCAAATCTGTCTGAGCCAGTAGGTTTACGATCGCAACGTAAGCCATCTGTTGGATGAGGCGCATGGAGCATACGAAGCACGCGAGTGAAATTCACGCAAGTCTGCATTTCTGGGATGGGCTGCTGGAACGGTTTTCCTTATCTCGAGCAGAACATTGATGTTGGTGAAGAAATTGATTGCGTTGATTAAATACTGGTTCAAGTCGCAGTATTTATTGAGTGTGAAGTTTTTTTGGCGAATTTTTACGATCAGATGATCTTAATTCAGTTGATACATCGGTTATCTCAGCAAACTTCCATTCGCCCGTGTTCTTCGACAGTCGGCTTTTCGCACACATCACCTTGTGCTCAACTTTATCTAATTGCGTTCAAATTCTACTTTTCAACCGTTTTCCAGCAATACGTGAGCCCACCAACCGTTCTATAGCGTGCTTCCGCAAAAACATCAAACCGGATCAACTTGCCAGTCAGGATGTGCTTCTGGCGATGTTGCCCTGTCGAGTTTTCGCTTGTACAAAGGCAGGCTGCTCTTCCTCGCATTTCATGGCTGTGCAATTCGTTTTGAACTCGTTCCGAGCGTTTCCGGGTTCCACTGCGTCATGTGTTTTCGCTGACCCAGCTTTCCAGAGATGGATGCGTCACTGGTGATTTTACTCTATTCATTGTGTGGCCTTTTGTACGAGTGTGTAAGAACCCTCTAGTGCAATTGTATTTTACCTTGCAGCAGCGTGAAATAAGCGTCGCGACGCTTTGCAGCGGCTACGCGAGGCGGCTTGGTTTCATTTCGTTGCGGTTTCATATTATACTTTTAACTTGTGGTCGAACTCACCGATGGCAATTGTTGTCAAACCCTTGACTATCACCGCGTCGCCAGTTTTCCTCTCTCCATCAACAAGTGACAAAGTTTTACGGCTCACGATATACCAGTGCACGCTCTTTCATGAGTTTAACGATCACCTGTACTGCTTTTACTGTCACATTCAATTCATCATCGCTGTTGGAACATGGCGAAACAGCCATGTTTGTGATTCGAGTACACGTCGTCTGTGCACGACGTTCATGCGTCTGACAATTGGCTTCCAGTGAAACTGCTTGCGCAATGCCGAATGTCCAGAATGAATTGCTAGTCAATCATTAAAATTCGGCTTCAGTTTACCTCCACCTTCGGGCGAAACCCAACATGGTTTTATCTCGTGACCAGATCCGTGTACTCGGTCTCGTTTGCCTTCAGTTCTTTTCGTTTGTTTTGTTTAGCCCTGTTATGAAAAGTTGCTTTTCCTGAATTTTTTTTCGGGGGAAAACACCATAAACAGGTTTTATAGCCCGGCGGTTGCTTCGTTGTGTGAGTGGCTTTGCAACTGCGCTGTCACCTTCACTGCGTGCGAACGTCAGATGAGACACCACGATTTTAACCCATCAATCCGAGTGCTTTCGGCAATCACCAATTCGAAGATAACTTAACAATCCCATCGTCTTCACGCTGTCAGCGTGTGATGTTTGCATTTTAGTATAGTTTTTGCTCTGTTCGCCATTGCCAGAGCTTTTTTACATTAATGGAGACAGCATATCGATTGCAACGCGCAAAACTTTTTGAAGGCAAACAACGCAATGATGTCGAAAATGTGATTAAAGATCCCGGTCTGGTCGTAGCGGCCGCAGCCACATACTTACCGCTGCTTAATTCATCCTGTAACAAGTATTAGATGAATTGTATGCGTGCTTTCAATCAAAAGCATTTTGTCATGTCACCATACGTAAAACTGCCCTTTCTCCATTGCACTTTGACTGGCTGCATGGAATTCTCCTTTCTAAGCTATCTTCTTTTCGTACGTCCACGTAAACGATCGTATTTCCGTCAAGAAAATCGTTTGTTTTAACCCTAGGTCCTGGAAACCTATCGATCAGTGCTAGGTCAGTCGCTGGCGCACTGTTGTGCCATCTTCACAACAGTGCACACAGATCGTTCTCTCACTTAAAGCTTCTAACCGGTTTTTAATTATGACGTGTAAAACGCGTAAGTTACAATGTTCGTTTATCTGTTTGTTTTCATTTCAAAAGCATGCGACGTTTCTTCCCAGTAGCAATGCTTGCTTGCGGACTTCTAGGCAGTCTTAAGGCAGCGATTTGCGCTCTGCTTATAATACAGCAAATCCTGCGTTTGTAAACATGCTTGCATGAGCTTTGTTTTGCCTTTTATTGATTTATTCTTACCTTTCGCGATTGAAAACAAGTGTACAGCTTAATGCAATCTGTCTTCTGCCCCAAGTTTACAAGACTTCGTCCAGTCGTATTAATATATCAATGCTGAAAAACAGCTTGATTGTCAGCGTGAAGTTTTCTTAGCTTGTTTGCGAGTAGAAAAAACCTGCACCGGTTTCTCAGCGTGCGTTAAAAAACAAAATGCGAAGCGTAAACTTGCAGTTACAGATTGTAAACCTCGGAACACTTTACTAGATCATGTTGTTAGGGGTATGCGGTGTGGTAAAGGAAGTGAGAAGTTATTTGTGGATACGCGATTTTACACGCGTACTTGGTATTTAGACTTGATATTTTTGGTGAAGTAAACCGATGCTTGGGATTGATCTTATGACTCGTAGCCTACTAGTAGCTTTGTCTGTATCTTATACTGCGATTCATAACAGGTAACTGCCAACATTTGCCTTATTTGTTGCATTCAAATTGCTCGGTTGTTAAATACTTTGCTATCCAGTGCATGATGAAGGTGGTTTTATGAAGGTTACACTATTAAGTATATGGTTTGTATATGCATCGAGCGTACTAGGTTAAAGTTACCTTAACTCGTTACTACGCATTCCTGGGCTGTTGTCCTCGCAAATCAAGTCTTGAACTCGGCGTACCTTCCAACTGAAGTATTCTTTCTGAATCTCTTATCTGCGTTTGTTTGCTGTGTTTTGTTCTTGTGCAAACTCTAAATAAACGAGAAGTGGAGACAAACAGTCTGCTCATGAAGCGAAACAAATAGTTCAAACAGTTTTTTCTGCTAATGTTGTTCGTAGCAGTTACCAACCACCAGGTTTAATTCCAAGCAAACCACGTCTTTTATTGATCATTTTTATTTCGTTTACATGTTGACTATTTGCCTTCGTGGCGTTGGACGTCACGTTGCCCATTGTTTTTTGTTAATGTTAAATTGCATGTAAAGAAAGTTTCAGTATATTCGCTTTGTTCTCCCTCTGGTAAGTGGTCTGCGGGCGCCCATTTTCGTTTACTCTGCGTCGTGGGCCACGCTGCTACTTTCGCAGTGAATGCTGCACTGGTGGCAAGACAACGGCAGCACCGCGCGTGGACCGTTCCCTTGCACCCATCGACCAACGCCGAGCAAGCGGCTGGACAGGTCGCGAGTGAAGTAATGTTTTTCGAGTCTTCGGTATCGACCGACAGGTGGCACGCGTGCTTTCCTACTATGCCACTTGTGGTTAAAATATTGCCCTGAGGAAGCCTACCTGAATAGGCGGGCGAAGCGTCGGTAAATAAACGAAATAAAAACACCAGGAGAGAGACTTGATTTGCATAAGCCGTTCATTCTAACAGCGAGAATGGTTGCTGATTTTTGTGAGACGTCAAGGCGAGCTCTTTGTTGTTCTCTGTGGACTGATCCTGCTGAGTGTGTAACATCGCAGAAAAAGTATCTGATGTCTGTGATGTGCATAAAATCCAACCATTTCCCTTTTGTAACTCAGTAGGTAAAACTTCACGTGGGGTTCGGTAGCGCTTGCATTTGCTTTATCATTCATCGCGGTGTAATGTAACGGGGGTGTGTTAGGTACTTGATCCAACTAGGCGTACGCATTGCTTACGTTTTCACACAGAGAAAACATGCAGTGCATACAGAATTTAGCTGGCCCTCGCATTGGGACTCAAAATGGCTTCGGCTCACTGCATTTGATTTTGTAAGCATTGTTTGCGTTTCCATCCCAGCCTGAATTCCATGAGCAAGCCTCTTGCAGCAATGTTAAGCTCGTACACAAATTGCTTGGGAAAATCTTGGGGGCTATATGTTTGACTTACCATTGGTTGCACCCTTCGCTGTGGGGGTCACCTTTACCTGGAATCGGTTTGCTTTTATCCAAAATTGCACGACGTGAAGTGCACACAGTTCGAAGAGAAAACTGCATGGAAGAGGGTCATTCTGCAAAACAGATGATAAAACCTCTGTCTGGGTTGCCAGTAATTTGATAAAATGGCTGTTCAGAGCAACTGAAACCAACGACCCTGACGTAACGTATATACTAACAAGAAAATAATGCACACTCTCCGGCTGAATGAGCACTACGGGTCTCTTGTTTTCCACAAATATAATGGAAAATTGGCAGAAAAATCACACTTACACATTGATTCGTTCAATCGACCTAACTGATTACTATTTTTAATTGCAAACCATTAAAAGGCTGTCGGTAAATTCACAATGAAACTGTTCATCAGTTAAAAAGGATTCATTAAAATTGAAAATACTGAAAAGTAAATGAGTGCTTTCTTCGGTGCCATCTTGAACACTCTAGAAAAAAATCCCAAACTGGGAAATCCAGATTGACTTGGGAATGGTAAACCATGTTGATACTTGATAGGTCATATAGGAGCAACATTTCTTGCGAAAATGAATCAGATTCCTAAAAATTAAAGATAGAAGAAAACATGTGTGAATGTGTTTGACTAAAAAAAAATCAAAGCCTCCTTTGAATATACCATAACAAAAACAATACTTTACTGTCACTTACAGTTACAGCGGTTGAAAATGAACGTTAAAAGATTGTAACAGGTTTCAGCCGGTTCATGGAGTCTGTAAACAACGCTGCCCTATTTTAGGATACATTTTCATCCATCTTTTCCTCAACGTTTCACATTTACCGACTCTCTATAGAAATAACATCACAACTTGTTGCCCTCTGCCTTGGATGACTCAAAATGCGTTGGTTGTAGGACCAGAGGTGAAAGTAAGCCGGAACGGCCCGGAACGCCGTTCCGGTAAAAGAATTATTGCCGGTACGGCGTTCCGGTTAGAATTTCTAGTAGGTTGGTATTATGGCGCTGACGCAACAATGGTGGTACCTGAACTTTACTAGAAACAGCTTTT